>Ga0073934_10000935_pt1 | contig 76160 bp, 68 predicted proteins | sample LarsenN4metaG_FD_76834 | JGI IMG/M metagenome (GOLD analysis project Ga0073934, IMG submission 76834) | Hot spring sediment bacterial and archeal communities from British Columbia, Canada, to study Microbial Dark Matter (Phase II) - Larsen... ...
AGAAGAGGAAGTCCGTCGGGAGCCGCGGCCCACGCGACAGCGGACCCGGGAGGAGGAACTTGCGATCCAGCGGTTCGTCGAACGGGCCCTTCGGCAATATGATCGCGCGAAAGTCTGACCGCGCAACGTTTTTATCACTGGCGCGCTGTCGAGTCGCCCCGCGATGTTCTGCGCGAAGTGCGGTTCGCTGATGTTCCCTAATGATGGACAACTTGTTTGTGGATCCTGCGGTGCTACGCGGTCTTTCTCCACGAGGGACAACACCACGACGAAGATCACGCGCGTGCGGAACGACAAAATGGAGACGCTTGTCCTCGACGACATCACGGAGACCCTGCCGAAGACGAGGGTCGAATGCCCGAAGTGCGGGCACTACGAGGCCTTCTGGGTCATGCGACAGACGCGCGCGGCGGACGAGCCGACGACGCGGATCTATCGATGCGTCAAGTGCAGCCACACCTGGCGCGAATTCTGATTCGCCCTCGGCCCCGCGATCCTCCGGGAAGATTTATTACGGCCCATAGGATATCCGCCCGAATTAGGGGGAGAGTCCGAGGGAAGAAGATGTTCGAGGCGAAGGTGAAAGCGGAGGTCCTCAGGGAGGTCGTGGACGTCGTGTCCACCCTCGTCGATGAGGCCAAAATCAACATCGCTCGGGACTCCACGGGTGTAAAGGCCGTCGACCCCGCCCACGTCGCGATGGTCGAGCTGTCCCTCGAGAGGTCCGCCTTCGACGCCTACAAGGCCGAGGAGGGGGAGCTCGGACTCGACATGGACAAGATGAAGGAAATCCTGCGCCTCGCGAAGGCCGGCGATACGATTTCCCTGGTCCACGATGAGGACAAGAACCGGCTCGTCGTCACCGTGGGGAACACGACGCGCCGGATGGCGCTCGTCGACACTGCAGGGATGTCGGATCCGAAGGTCCCGAGCCTAAACCTGCCCGCGAAGCTGACGGTGCGCACGGACGAGCTCCGCCAGGGCATCCGGGCCTCCGAGAGCATCAGTGATCACATCGCCCTCAGGGCATCCACCGCGGGCTTCGAAATCGTCTCGGAAGGCGATACGGACACCGTGAGCCACGTCGTCCCGAAGGAGCTCCTCGAGGAGCTCCAGTGCAAGGACTCGGTCCGGTCCCTGTTCCCGCTCGACTACTTCTCGAACATGGTGAAAGCGATCAGCTCTGCGTCGACCGTCACGATCTATCTTGGGAACGACTACCCCGTGAAGCTTGAGTTCCGCATCGCGGGCGGGAAGGGGGATGTGAGGTACCTCTTGGCGCCCCGCATCGAAAGTGAATAGCGCGCCGTCACGCCAGGAAACCGATCGCAAAATACATCAGGAACGCGAAGAGCAACGACGCGGGGATCGTGAGGGCCCACGCGAGCACGATCTCTCGGACGACCCCCCACCGCACCGCGGAAAACCGTCGCATCGCCCCGATCCCGATGATGCTTCCCGAGACCGTCTGGGTCGTGCTCAACGGGAAACCGAGCTGGGAGCTGCCGAGGACCACCAGGGCGGCCCCGGTCTCCGCCGCGAATCCCTGGTAGGGTCGCAATTCCGTCACCCGGAATCCCATCGTCCGGACGATTCGCCAGCCGCCGAAGAAGGTCCCGGCGGACAAGGCCACGACCGAGGTGACCCGCAACCAGAGGGGAACTTCCGGGAAGGCGCCCGTAATCCCCTCCTGCGTGAGAAGGAGGGCCCACATCAGTCCGGCGCTCTTCATCGCATCGTTGGCCCCGTGAGAAACGGAGAAGAAGAAGGAGGAACCGATCTGCGCCTTGCCGAAGACCTTGTTCACCTTCTGAGCCGAGGAACGACGACCCCACCGCAGGATCAGGAGGCCCAAGGCCAGCGCAGCGAAGAAGGCGATCACGGGGGCCAACGCCATAGGGACCAGGACCTTCTGCAGGGCGGAGACGAATTTCACGGCTCCAAGCCCTCCGGCTGCGATCCCGGCGCCCATGATCGCCCCGATGAGGACCTGCGTCTCCGAAATGGGGAGGCCGCGGATGTAAGTGAACACATCGAAGGCGAGGCCACCGAGGATCGCGGCGATTACGAATCGCGGATCCACGAGGCTCGAATCGACGATTCCCGAGCCGATCGTAGCGGCGACCGCCACGCCAAACAGGATGCCGGTGAGGTTGCCCGCGGTGGCGAGGGCGACCGCCGACAAGGGTCTCAGGACGCGGGACCCGACGACCGTCGAGATGGCGTTCGCGGCATCCGTGAAGCCGCTCCACACGGTCCATCCGAGCAAGAGCCCGAAGGCGACGAGGAACCCGAGGTCATACGCCGTGGGCACACCTCCGGGGATCACCGATACTTCACGATGATGTCGCTCAGCGTATCCGCCACGTCTTCCGCATGGTCCGTTGCTTTCTCCAAGCTCTCATAGACATCCTTCAGCTTGATGATCGTGATCGGATCCACCCCGTGGAAGAGGTCTGCGACGGCCGCATTGAGGACATCGTCTGCCTCGTTTTCGAGGCGGTTAATCTCCACCGTGAGGGGTTCGATGTGGTCCCAGCTTCGGCGGTCCCGGAGCGACCCCACTCCCTGGTCGATCCGCTTGCACTGCTCGCGGATGATGTCCGCGAACCGGACCATGGGAGGGGTCGCGGCCTCGACCCTGTACTGGTCCAAGCGCGTGGCCGCCGCGTAGATGAGATCCAACACGTTGTCCATGCTGTTCGTCAGGGCAACGATATCCTCGCGATCGAAGGGCGTCACAAAGGTCCGGTTGAGCGCCTCGAAGATCTCGTGGACGGCCTCGTCGCCGAGGTGCTCGACCTCCTTCAACCGCACCCGTTTCCGGTGAACTTCCCGGTAGTCATCGATGAGGCTGCAGAGCTCCCCCGCGGCGGCGACAAGATTCAGGCTCACGGCCTGGAGGAGGTCGAAGAAGAGCCGCTCCCGAGGCAGGATCCACTCGCGCACTCCCATACGCACCGACCGGGCGATGGGGATGTTTGGTAAATACCTTGCTCGGGGCCGCCCCAGCCGTCGGGCGAATCACCGGTCCTCGAGGGCGCCGACATTCATCCCGCTCGCCTCGAGCTGCTTGAGGAGCTGGCGGCGGACCTTGCGATTGCCGGCGAAGCCTTTGATCGCCTTGCGGGTCATCTCATAGTGGTGGAGGAGATCCTTCACGTCCCTCGGGGCCACTCCCGCGCCGCGGGCGATGCGCTGGGCCCGGGACGACTTCACGGACTTCGGATCCTTCATTTCCTCGTCCGTCATGGAATCCATGATCACCCTGAACTTCCGTAGCTTCGCCTGGGTTCCCTCCATATCTTCGTCCTTCATGCGGCCCGCGACGCCCGGAATGAGGGCGGCGAGCTTCCGCATCGGGCCCATGTCCGTGAGGATCTCGATCTGCTCGTACATCTCGTGAAGGGTGAATTTTCCCGCGAGGAGCTTCTTGGTGAGCTGCTCCGCTTTCTGCGCGTCGATGGCCTCTTGGGCCTTCTCGAGGAGGGACTCGAGGTCCCCCATCCCCAAGAGGCGGGAGATGAACCGGGGCGGATCGAACCGCTCGAGGTCCTCGATCTTCTCGCCGACGCCGATGAAAACGATGGGCGCCTTCACCTCGGCCACGGCGCTGAGGGCCCCGCCGCCCTTGGCGGTCCCGTCGAGCTTCGTCACGATGACGCCCGTGATCCCGACGGCATCGTGGAACGCCTTCGCCTGGGGCCCGGCCTGCTGCCCGATCGTGGCGTCGACGACGAGGAGCCGCTCGTCCGCTGCCAGCGCCTTCGCGACCGCCCGGATCTCCTCGATGAGGTCCGGCTCGAGGGCGTGTCGGCCGGAGGAATCGACGAGGATGACGTCCGCCGCTCCGAGGGCTTTGACGCCGGTTCGGACAAGGCGCACAGCGTTCTTCTCCTTGGGATCTCCATAGAAGGAGGCCTTGATCGCCTCCGCGAGCTGCCGCAGCTGATCGTAGGCCGCCGGGCGGTGCACGTCCGCGGCGAGGAGCCCGACGGAGAGCCCCTTCTTCTGGAACCACTTGCCCAGCTTGCCTGCCGTCGTCGTCTTGCCCTGCCCGTAGAGCCCGACGAGAAGGATCCGCTGCTTCTGGGTCGGGATCTCCCGCGCGGCGCCGAGGATCTTGACGAGTTCCTCGTAGATAGTGCGGACGACATGCTCCCGAGGACCCATCCCGGGGGGCGGCTTCTCCTCAAGGGCCCGTCGCTGCAGCTCGCGCGTGATCGACAAGGCCAGCTGCACGTTCACGTCGGCCTGGAGGAGGGCCCGCTGGATGTCCCGTACGATTTCCTTGATGAGGGCCTCGTCGATGTAGCTTGCGCCGGCGATCTTGCGCAGCGCCTCGCGGAGGGAGCTGCCGAGCTTCTCGAGGACCATCGGGGGCCACCAAGGGGCATTCTGTCTTTAACCTTCAGGCATCGAATGCCGAAATGAAGAAAAAGGGAAGGGAGGGCTAGCCTTGTCAGAAGGGATGGGATGCACTCTAACGAACTAGCCCAAAATCCCCCGGGAATGTATCTTTCTTTCTCTATATAAGCGTTTGTAAAGGGGGCACGGTCGCCTACAGATAGCCCGACTTCTGGAGCGTCATGAGATCCTCCGTCGAGAGCTTCTCCCCCTTCTTGAACCGCTCGAAGATGAGCTCGGCCTGCCGCTTCGCGCTCGCGTGGGCTTCGACGCCTGTCACCGCGTGCTCTTTCGTCGAGATCCCGTGGAGGATTTTATCGAAGTCGTGGACTTGGCGGATGTGCTCGATGTGCTTCCGATGCTCTTCGTCGGCGAGCATCTTCGTCCTGATGAACTCCTCTTGGGCCTGATCCGCCTGGAGCCGGAGTTCGTCGCTCTTAGCATAGAGGGCTGTCATTGCGTCGTGCTCGGCCTGAGCCTGCTCCGCGAGTTCGGAGACGCGCCGATGGGCTGCCTCCGCCTTGTCCCGGGCCTCTCGGAGTTCCTCGTTCAGGCGGCGGACCTCCTCGTTCTGCTCGAGCGTCCCCTCGAGGCGTCGGACCTCGGCCTGGATCTTCGCCATCTCGTCGATGAGCGCTCGCTCCTTGTCGGGAGTCAGCACGGAGGTCATCTGCCTGAACTCGAGGGCCCGAAGCTCGCGACGTAACTTGCTGAGCGGGACCGCCCCCTGCGGGAGATTCCTGCGCTTCAGGTCGCCGAGCCGGTCGAGGAGTTCGTTCACTTTTCGATTCCAGACATCGCGCTCCTCCTTCGCCTGTTTGACTTGGGCGTTGAGCTCGTCCCGCTTGATCCGGTGGGCCGTGGCCTCGTCGACGAGATTCCGGACCTCGCCATTCAAGGAATCGCGTTTCTCGACCCACTCACGAGTCTTGTCGTTGAGCTCGTCCCGGCGGCGGCGGTGGCGTTCCGCCTCGCTATTCTCTCGTTCTCGCTTAATCCTGAGCTCTTCCTGCAAAGGCACCCTTCCGAAGACGACCCGGTGGGACGTTCAGAAGTCGAAGACGCGATATAAAACTTCCCGCGCGCTTCTCCGGGAGACCACTGTCGATAACGGTGCCGCAAAATCCTTCAAGGGCGCTTCCAATCCGAACCGTGGTTGGTTTGTCGGCGCCGTCCTCGTTCTTCATGGCAACTGTATCCGCGGCCGCGCGGGATTTCGTAGGTGCTTCCGCTGCCATTGGGCTCCCGCGCCCTCGGACCGGCCCGGTGAAGAGGGCGGTTTCGAAGCAGGTACCGGCCGGCGGCGCGAGACCCGCCCCCGGGGCTCGGAGGGTCCATCCCTGACCCGCAAGGATCGGCCCGATACGGCGGCCCTCGTCCGGGAGCGGCTCGCGAGGAACGCAGACGATCCCGATGCCTTGTTCACCCTCGCCGCCCTCCGAGCGAGGGACGGCCAGCTCGAGGAGGGACTCTCGATTCTCGACCGCGTGCTCCGCATCGACCCGAACTATCCCGGCGCTTGGGTGTTCAAGGCCACCCTGTTGCGGATGCGCGGGAAGACCGAGGCTGCGGAAGCGGCCCGCCACCGCGCCGAGGAATCCGAAAAGTGAGGCGGGCACCCGCCCGTGGTGCGGCCCGATTCATACGATGCGCCAGCGCCGGTGGGCTTCCGCGTCGGGTGTGAAGCAATAATGGATTCGGTTGAACTCCCGACGCAGGCCCTCCACCTCGGTGGCGATCTTCGCGGGGTCCTCCCCGCGGACGGCCACGCGCGCGATGAGCTGGGCGACCTCGCGCATCTGCGGCTCGCGCATTCCCAGCCGCGTGAGTTCCTGGGTCCCCAATCGGATGCCGGAGGGCTTGACGGGGGAGGTATCCGGCGGGAGGAGGTTCTTGTTCGTGATGATGTTCGCCCGCTCGAGGTCCGAGGCGACCTTCGCGCCGCCCCCTTGGGCTGCGACATCCACGGCTACTGCATGGCTCTCCGTGAAGCCCGAGGCTTCGGCGAGGACCCGAAGGCCCTGGCCGTGCAAGGCCTCCGCGAGGGCCTTGGCGTTCCGGACGATCTGGTCCGCATACGCTCGCCCGAACTCCCGGTGTTCCGCGAGCGTCACGCCAAGGGCGGCCATCGCATGGAGATGGTGGTTCGACACGACGCCTGGGAAGACACCTCTCTGGAGCCGCTTGATGAATTTCTCGTCGTCCCGATCCGAGAGGAGGATCCCATGCTGCGGTCCCGGCAGCGTCTTATGGGTCGACCCGGTGAGCACGTCAGCGCCCTCATGGAGAGGCTGCTGGAACCGGCCTCCCGCGATGAGGCCCATGACATGGGCCCCGTCGTACCACACGTGGCACCCGGCCTCCTGGAACGCGTCCCGGAGTTCGCGGAGGGGCGCGGGGAATAGGTAGAGGCTTTGGCCAAAGAGGGCGACCTTCGGCTTCACGAGGCGTATGAGCTTCGCCGTCCCGTCGACATCGACGTTCATCCGCTCCGCGTCGAAGGGATAGTTGATGTTGTTCACGCTGCGGAAGCCCGCCGCGCCGAACTTCGCCGTGCTGATGTGGGCCCCATGGCTCAGGGCCACGGACGTGATGACATCGCCCGGCTCCGTCAGGGCGTACAAGACGGCCATGTTCGCGACGGTCCCGCTGATGGGCCGCACATCCGCGTGCCGGGCCCGAAACAGATCGCGGGCGAGGGCCACGACGCGATCCTCGACCTCGTCGACGTAGAGGTTGCCCTGGTAATACCGTTCATGGGGGAGCCCTTCGGCGTATCGGTCTCCGAAGTCGCTCAGGAGGAGTTCCCGCGCGAGGGGGCTGATGACGTTCTCCGACGCAATCATGGGAAGGGACTTGGAGAACCAGGCGTGGTGCCGCTCGACCTGTTCGTAGATGAAGGCGACATCCGCGTCCATGCCGACCATCGGCGCGGGAACTAGGCCTCGGGATAAATAGATTCGGCAGGAGCCTGCGCGGATCCGCCATCAGAAGACGCGGACTTTCCCTGCGACGATTCGGTCCGTTAGCTCCGAGATGTTCTCGAGGCCTTCGTCGAGGACCCCGCGGATGTCCGATTTCACCTGGGAGAGTTTGGAGCCGTCCTCGAGGATCACCTGGGCCGTCGCGGCTTGCGGCTGATCAATCGGCCGGCCGATTTGGGACACGATACGGATCCAGACTTCCTTCACGAGGCCCTCGTGCTCTCGGGCGATCTGATCCGCGGCCTCGAAGGCGAGGATGTTGTAGAGCTTGCCCACATGGGTGATGGGGTTCTTGCCGGCGGCCGCCTCCAGGGACATCGGGCGGTAGGGCGTGATGAGGCCGTTCACGCGGTTCCCGCGACCCACGGAACCATCGTCGCCGTTCTCCCAGGAGAGCCCCGTCACGGTCAGGTAGACGATTCCATTGTCGTACTTGTCGCCGGTGTTGATGTCGACGTGGACGTCGCGGTTCGTGAACTTCACAGCGTGGTCCAAGAGCCGCTCCCGCAGCTCTTCGATGACACTCCGGTAGTGGTCCCTGTCCGGCACGTACCGGTCCACAAGGGCCGCCGCCACGGTGAGCCGAATCGCGTTCTCGGAACGCACCCCCATGACCTTGATGTCCTGCCCGACCTCCCTGAGATCCTTCTTGAGGGGCCCGTTGATGAGTTCCTCGGTCCTCAGGACGAGGGTCTCCGTCTCCGAGAAGGGTGCGAAGCCGACGCCAAAGGAGGTATCGTTCGCGAGCTGCTTCCGTGTGTCATAGAGGCCTCGCAGGTCGACGGAGCCCTGACCGATCTTGCAGTCGAGGATGACGTCCGCGTCAACGTTGAGGTTCGTGCAGGTCTTCGTGAGGTACTCATGGGCGGCCTGCACGGCCGTGGTCCGATAGGGGAGCCGTTCACCATTCACGACCGTGGTGGCCCGTCCGACGAGCAGGACGTACGCGGGCTCGAGGACCACCCCGCCCCCGAACCGAGGTGCGCTCTGGCCACCGACGACTTCCACCTGATCCGTGTTGTGGTGCAAGATGCGGTTGAAGCGTTCCATGTACATGCGGCAGAGGGCTCGCGACACCGATTCGGCAAGTCCGTCCGCAATGCTATCCGGATGGCCGATCCCTTTCCGCTCCACGATCTCCGTGGCCTGCTCTTCGATCGGCGTGTGCGTGAACTCCTCGACGAAGATATTGCGGGTCAACGTGATTCCCCAGAGGTAGCTTGCGATACGATGTCCGCATTTATGGATTTCGTCATGACTTGCGCAACCGCGGTGGCCGAGCCGCGCGACCGTCATAACGCATTCCTATCGGAATAGAGGTCCAGGCGGGGTCATAAACGCTCGGGCCGACCATTCCGAAAGGAATATCAACCCGGGTCGCGTCGCCGCGAAGGATGCTCCCCGATCTCGAGGAGATCGCTCGCTTGCGGATCGGCCTCGGCCTCACTCAAACCGCCCTCGCCCGACTCGCCGATGTCAGCCAATCGACGATCGTCAAGATCGAGAAAGGGCAGATGAACCCCTCCTATGGGATCGTCCGCCGAATCATGAACGCCTTGGAAGCCGAGCTGAAGAAGCGGGAGAGGAAAATCCTCGTCGAGCAGGTCCAGAGCCGAAAGGTCCAGACGATCGATGCGAAGCTACCCCTGGAAGCCGCCGCGGCCGAGATGCGCCGTTGGAAGTTTTCCCAGATGCCCGTGGTCCACGCGGGCCGCGCCGTTGGTTCCATCTCGGACAGGGTGATTAACAACCTGATCCTGTCGGGTCGAGACCCGCGCGAACTGTCCCAGATTCGCGTCGAGGAGGTCATGGAGCCCGCGTTCCCACAAGTGGACCCGAAGGCCCCCGTGGAGCTCGCGGCCGGCCTCCTCCGCCACTACAACGCGGTCCTCGTGACCCACAGGGGCGAAGTCGCGGGCATTGTCACGAAGTCGGACTTGATGAAACTCCTGTGACGGCGCGCCCTGGGCTCGCGCTCGATGGCGGTCGATGGAGCGTTCCACCCGAGGCCGCCGGCGATCATTCCGGGTAGGGGACCTCGATCTCCAGGAAGTCCTCGGCCACCCGGACGTTCCCGAAAATGGCTTTCGCGTCCATCAAGATCGTCGATGCGTCCTCGTAGCGAGGGCTCATGTGGGTCAGCACCAAGAGGCCTACGCCCGCGGCCTTGGCGACCTCCGCGGCCTGTCGAGACGAGGAGTGTCCGTAGCGGTTCGCCTTCTCCTCCATCGCGGCGTCGGAGGTCGCGTCGTGGATGAGGACATCGGCCCCTTTTGCCGCCGCGATGAGGTCCTCATTCGGCATGGAGTCGCCCGTGTACACGATCTTCCGGCCCCGGCGCGGGGGCCCGAGGACCTCCTCAGGGCGGACCGTGCGGCCGCCCACGGTGACGGGTTGGCCTTCTTGAAGGCGACTGTACAGCGGACCCGCCGGGATCCCGAGGGCCTCGGCGGCATCTCGGCGGAACCGACCGGGGCGCACCTTCTCCTCGACGACATAGCCCAGCCCCGGGACCGTGTGCATGGCTTCGAACGAGCGGACTTCATATTCCCCGCAGTCGACGGACGCGGATGGCGCGAGCTCCTTCGCGCGAACGGAGAAGCCCGGCGTGAAATAGCCGAGGGAGAGCAGGTCGGCGACGAGGCGTTCGACTCCCCGCGGCCCGTAGACCTCGAGGGGTGCCTCCCGCCCGTTCATCGACATCGATTGGACCATGCCCGGGAGCCCGAGGAAATGGTCCCCGTGGAAGTGGCTGAGGAACACGCGGTTCACCTGCATATAGCTCAGCGAGCTCCGCATGAATTGCCGCTGGGTCCCCTCGCCGCAATCGAAGAGCAGGACTTCGCCCCCTCGCTTGATGGCGATCGCGGTAACGTTCCGGTTCGGGGTGGGCCAGGAACCGGAGGTGCCGAGGAAGACGATTCGCATGCGCGCTGCCCCATGTCCCGGACCGGCTTAACGCCTTCTCCTCTCCGACGCGCCAAAGCTTTATCGCCGCCGCAGAGATGCTCGCGGTTGCGCTGCTATGTTCTCCCTCGGCGGCCGTCCCCTCCAGATTGGCGATGTCGTGCGGCTGGCCCGCGGCCGGGAGCGAGTTCGGCTGTCTCCCCAGGCGTCCCGGCGCATCGACGCGAGCCGGCGATCCCTCGAGAGGATCGTGGCCCGCGGGATCGTCGCCTACGGCGTCAAGACGGGCTTCGGCGAACTCGCGAACGTCCCCATCTCGGATGCGGATGCGAGAAAGCTCCAGGTCAATCTGCTGCGGAGCCACGCCGTGGGTCAGGGCGATCCGCTTCCGACGGAGGTCGTACGGGCGGCCCTCCTGTTGCGGGCGAACACCCTGGCCCTCGGTTACTCCGGCGTGCGTCGGGCCCTCGTGGGACAACTCGTCGAGATGCTGAACCGCGGCGTCCATCCCATCGTCCCATCCCGGGGCTCCCTCGGCGCGAGCGGCGACCTTGCGCCGCTGGCGCACATGGGCCTCGTGGTCGTCGGGGAGGGTCGGGCGGAGGTCGGGGGCCGCACGTTCTCGGGCCGGGACGCCCTCCGGCGCGCCGGGCTCAAGCCTTGCGAACTCGACCTCAAGGAAGGCCTCGCCCTGATCAACGGCACGGCGGTCACCGCGGCCCTCGCGACCTTCGCGATCCACGACGGCCTCCGGCTCCTGCGAGACGCGCAGGTAGCCGCCTCGATGTCCTTCGAGGCGCTCCGGGGCTCGCCGCAGCCGTTCGACGAACGTCTCGTCGGGCTCAAACCGCTGCCGGGCGTGCGGGAGGTTGCTCGGAATCTCCGACGCTTGCTTCGCGGGAGCGAGATCATCCCTTCCCACAAGGGCCCCCACCGGGTGCAGGATCCGTACACCCTGCGCTGCATCCCTCAGGTCCTCGGGGCATGCCGGGCGGCCTTCGAGGATGCGGCGCGCGTCGTGCAGATCGAGCTCAACGCCGCGACCGACAATCCGGTCCTCGTGGGCGGGGAGAGCCTCAGCGGCGGGAACTTCCACGCCCAGGCCCTCGGCATGGCCATGGATCACATCGCCGTCGCGATGGCCGTCCTCGCGGGGTTCACGGAGCGGCGGATCGCGCGGCTCATGGACACACGGCTGAGCGAGCTTCCTGCGTTCCTGACCCGGGAGGTCGGGCTCAACTCCGGCATGATGCTTCTCCAGTACGTTGCGGCCGGCTATGCGAGCGATGCGAAGGTCCTCGCCCATCCCGCCTCGGCGGATTCGATTCCGACGTCGGCGAACCAGGAGGACTACAACCCGATGGCGATGGCCGCGGCCCTCAAGGCCCGTCAGGCCTTGGAGAACGCCGCCCACGTGGTTGCGATGGAATACCTCGCCGCGGCCCAAGGCCTTGAGTTCCTCGCGCCGCTCCGGCCGGGAATCGGCCCTCGGGCCGTACGGAAGCGAATCCGGGCCTCCATCCCGGCCCTCGTGGAAGACCGGGTGCTCGCCGGGGACGTCGACCGGATCCTCGGATGGATGGCGGACGGGAAGCTTCTCGCGGCGGCCGAGGCCGTCGCCGGGCGGCTTCTCTGACTACTTCCCCGCGCCCAGGGTTCGGAAGCAGACCGGGCATCGTCCGATCCGCGAGGCGCACGTCTCGTGGATGTCGCGGCCGCATTCGCAACGCCGGATCTGGAAGCCGCTCTTGATCAAGCCCTTGCAGATTGCGCAGCGGGTCTCGAGGTCGGCGGCCCGTCGGGGCTCCTCACGCGACCCCTCGGACACCTCCGCGTGGGCCACGACCTCGCGGACGTACTCCTTGTCGTCGAAGACGCGATGGGCCGTGATTTGGATTGCGAGGGGAACGGAACCCGGTGCGGTCATCTTGATCCGGATCCGGAGGGTTTCCTGGGCCTTCGCGCGGATCGCGAGGATCTCCGGGATATCCTCCGTGACGGCATCGCCGAGGATGCGAACCCGGATGTTCTTCGCGAGCGCCTTCCCCACATTCCGAACCGTGAGGTTGGCGTTCGTCCACTCGTTGACGCGCGCGGACTCCGGGTCCAGGGTTATCTCGAGGTTGGGCGCGAAGGCTTCCATCGCATCCCAGGCGAGGCGATACGATTCCTCGGCGAGGCGAATCGCCTCCGGCAGATTCTCCTTGAACATCCCCATTGATTCGGCGAGCTTCTTCTCGGCTGCGCGCATGTCGATGCCAAACGTCTTCCCGTTTCGAATCGTGGACTCGGCCTTGTAGGTGAGGTCGACGAAACGCTTCTCAATGACCTTCACGGAATCGAGGTGCTCGAGGCTCCTTTCGATCAAGCCGAAGGCATTCTCGAATTCTCCGCGTTGGATGAGCCCTTGGGCTTCCTGCAGGCAGCCCTCGGCTTCGCGGGTGTCCGTCCCGAGCTTCTTGGCATGGCTGACACTCCCGGAAGCTTCGGAAAGGTCCGCCGTGAGCTTCGCCCGCAACGCCTCTTCGGCCACAAGTCGTCCCTCGACGATGCACATGTAGGCCTCGGCGAAGTCCTCCGTGTCGATGCGAGTGCGCGCCTGGGCGAAGTGGTTCTGGGCTGCCGTCGCGCGGACCCCGATCCGGTCGCACACGGGGACGAGGCTTTCGGTCTTCCCGAGGAGATCCTTGAGGTGGGCGCGGACGAGCCCATGCCCCCATTCGAAGGCCTGACGGAAGGCGGCCTCTGCCGTCACGTAGTCGCCTCTCTGGTAGGCGGCCTCGCCTTCCTCGACAAGAGTGCCGAACTTCGCGGCGTCGGCACCGATTTCTTTGGCGGTGCTGAGCAGTCCTCGAGCGGCGTCCCGGTGTTTGTCGGTCACCTCCGCCCGCTCGCGGGACTCGGTCAGACCGTCGGAGGCCCGGATCGCCTTGTCGAGGGCCTTCACATACTCGGCGGCCTCGAGATCCCTTCGAGCCTCGGCGACGAGGGCCATGGCGCTCGGCGCGGGGTGCGGGAAATCCTTGAGCTTGCGCTCCATGGCCTCGACGGCTTGACTCGCCATGGATTGCTGGAGCCCCGCCCTCTCGACCTCGGCCTCGCTGCGCATCGCAACGGCGATCGCCTGGCGGTACTTCTTTCCCCGAAGGAGTTCCCGTGCGCGGTCGAGGAGTTCCTGCGCGGAACGCGGGTCCGTGCCCTCCGCCCTCGCTCGCTCGATGGCCTCCTCGAAGCGATGCATCATCGCGGTGATCCCTTTGTCCCTCTCCTGCGCGGCCGCCGCCTCGGCCTTCGCTGCGTGGTCCAGGGCTTCGTCGAACTGGGCGCGGTGCCAGGCTGCCTCCGCTCCCTCCAGGGCGCGCATCGTTTCCGGCGCCTCCAGGCCCATGGCCTCGACATCGGCGAGGAGCTCTCTGACGCGCTGGATCGCGCCTCGAGCCTCCTCGCCCTGCTTCTTCATTCGGCCGAGTCCTTCGCGAAGTTGGAGCGCCGCGTCGGCCGCCGGGGCAAGCTGGCCCGAGGCCAACAGTTCCCGGGCCTTCGCAATCTCTTGGTTCACCGGCGTTGGTCCGACATCGGGGAGGCCCTGCGCGCCGGACTCCGCCGCGTCGATCAAGGCCCGGATGCGATCTTGGATGAGCTTCGTGATTTCTTCCTCCGCGCGCTGGCCCAAGGCCAGAGCCCGGTCGTAGTCCTTCGCCTTCATCGCCTCCTTGGCCTCCGACAACCCGTTCAAAAGGTGAGGCGCGTCGACGCCGAGGCGGGCGGCGAGATCCATCCGTTCCCGGCTCGACAGGATCTTCTGGGCGGACGCATACAGGACCATGAGCTTCTCGGTCTCCGCCCGGGCTTTGGCAGCGAGTTCCACGGCTCGCTCGTAATCGAGCTGTTCGAAGGCGCGCTTCCCTTCGAGGAGCAACTCGAGGGCGCGCGTGACATCGACGTCGCGCTTCTTCGCCTCCGCGAGCAAGGCCGCGGCGCTCGCCAGGGTCGTCTGGGCTTCCCGGTGGGCCGCGGTCGCCCGGCTCACATCGTCCGAGCACTTCTTGAGGAGGAGGAGGCCCTCGTGGTAGTTCTCGACGGTCAGGGCCATCTTGGAACGTTTGAGCAGATCCCGCATGGCTTCGATGTCCATCTTCAGGGCCTGGGCCTGGGCGACCCGGGCCTTCACGAGATTGAATAGTCCGTCGGCGGCGGTGCCGAGGGTGGCTCGGAGGCGATCCATCGCGCCGAGGACCAGGGACACCTTCCCCTCCGAATGCCATGCATGGAGTTCCCGGTGCAGGGATTCGACGAGGGAGACGTCCGCGCCGAGGTCGCCACCCATGCGGACACACAGGGCGAGGTCTTCGATGGCCTCCAATGCGGCCGATGCGCTAAGGCCCCCCACGGTCGTGTGGGCCTCCTCGATGGCCCGGAGTGCTCCCTCATGGTCCTGGGACGTCTCGAGGGCCTCCGCGCGGCCCAGGAGGGTCCGGACGGGGGACGCCTTCTCGCCGAGCTGAGGCAGCAGCCCGCGGAGATTCGCGATCTGATTCGAAATGTGGCTCGCAATGGCAGCCTCGGCCTCGGCCTTCGCTCGGGTCGCGAGGTCCAGCGCCTTGCCGGTCTCGCCGGCCTTCGCGGAAGCGTCCGCTTCGCTGAGGAGACTCCCCGCCGCGCGGGCGTCGACGCCGTAGCTCTGGGCGAGACGGAACGCGCGATCGGCTTGCTGCGTCGCCTCGCCGGCACGCGACCGTGCGGCCTTGCGCAGCTCTTCGAAGGCGGCCTCCACGGCCTGCTCGAAATCGCTTCCGGCACGCCGCTGGTAGGCCTCGCGGGCCTCATCGGCGGCCCGACGCGCGAGCGCCGTTGAAAGGCCCTGGGCTTCGGCCTCGACAAGAGCGCGGTGGAGCTGGCGCAACCGGTCCTCCGCCTTCCGATAGCGGTCCATAGCTTGGTCGACCGCCTCCTCGGCCCTCTGCGCCCAGTCGAGGGCCTCGCGGAACGCGTTGCGCTGGAGGGACTCCCGGGCCTTGTTCAGCTGGCTCAGAGGGCCGCCCAGGTCGAGGCCGAGCTGGACGGCAGCGACGAACTTTTCTCGGGAGGCGGCGACGGTCTTGAGTACCTGCTGGAACTGGGCCTGCTGGAGGGCCTGGAATCCCTGCTGGGCGAGGGCCGCTCCCTCCTTGTATTGTCCCTTTCGCAGGGCCGCCTCCGCAGCCGTGAAGTGGACCTCGGCATCCGCCGTGGCCGCGCCAATCCCCTTGGCCTCCGCGATGAACTGTCCGAAGTGAGCCACGTGGCCGGCGAGGGCCTGCTGGATCGCCTTCTCGGCCTCCGCGCGGCCTTGGCGCAAGGCATTCCGGGCCTTCTCGAAATCCCGGTTGGACACGTCCTTGCGCGAGCGCTCGATGAGGGCAGCCACCTTCCCTGCATCGGCCCCCAGGCTCTTGGCGGTCCGCTGGAGCTCCTCCGTTTCCGCCATCTCCCTGTCCATGACCGACTGCAGGTCCTCCGTGACGGTGTCGAGGCATTCCTTCGTGAAGGAGACCGCGGCGGGCAAGTCGTTGGACTCCATCGCACTCCGGGCCCGCGAGAGGAGGTCCTCCACGGGGGTCACGTCGCGGCCGAGGTTACGGGCAGATAGGATGAGGGATTGGGCTTGGGAAAAGGACATCGACAAGTGCTCATGGAGTATCTTCTCGGAGCGCTTCCAAGCCTTCTTCGCCTGATCGACGGCGGTGGGCAAGTCGTCCGAGGCGAGGGCGTCCTGGGCTTTCCTCAGGGAGGCGTCGGCGTCCGCCATGTCCCCTTTCATGCCCCGCGCGAGCTCCGCGAGAGCCCGGCTCGATTCGACGATGGAAACGACCCGCGCCCGGTAGATCCGGTCCCCCCGTTCCTTCGCCTCTCGGGCCTTCTCGGCGGCGAGCTTGTAGTCGCGGGAGGACATCGCCGCCTCGGCCTCAGCGAAGGGCTCCTGTGCCTCGGCGACATCCGCGTCGACGTGTCTTGCGGCGTCGAGGACGTCCCGGGCCGCTTGAAGGCTCTCCTCCGCCGCCTGCCGCGTTCGGGCGGCCTGCTTGACCTTCTCCTCGAGCTGGCGGCGCAGCTGGGTATCCCGCAGGTAGGCGCTCACGTCCGAAGCTCCGCTACCTCAGGTGGACTCGATGGACTCGTCCTCCGAGGATACGTCTGGTTCGACGGGACTGAGCTTATTAAGCGGTTGGCTCGCGGTTCTCACTGACGATATTTGAAGGGGCTTCCGACGCCGCGATCCGAACTCGTCACGTCGGGCCGGGAACCTCGGCCGCTGGAGGTCCGGAGTCTGCGGCGGGTCGCTCTACGTCTTCGGGGGCTGCGCCCGGCTCTGCCACCTCGGCGGTCCCGCGTTCCGTGTACGCAATCCCGGCCTTCTCCGCCATGATCCGACGGATTCCCTCCCGGTCCGTCGTCTTGAGTCCGAAGAACTCCGCGAAGTACCGCGTCGTCGCGAGCTCGAGGGAACGCCCCTTCGGCTTGCGGGAAATCAGGCCGAGCCCTTCGAGGGCCTGCGTGTGCTCGTACACCTTCGAGCCGACCATGTCGAACAGATCGCTCTGCAGGATTGGCTGGTGGTAGGCGATGAGCGCGGCCGTCTTCAGCAGATCCCGTCCGATTTCGGGCGGCGCGAAGGACCGCGCCCGCTCGCTGTATTCCGAGCGGATCTGCATCGTCCATTTCGTCCCGATGGGCACAATCTCGATGGCGCTGTTCCGGCCCTCGTAGGCCTTCGCAAGGTCCCGGAGATGCCCCTTGACCCGAGCGGGATCGAAGCCCGTCGCGCGCGCGAGCTCTTCGAGCGAGAGGGCCCGGCCCGCCGAGAACAGGGCGGCCTCGACCAGCGCGCGCTCGTTCACGATCCCACCGCCTCCGCGGGCTCCTCCTGCGGGCCAATCCGCGGCAGGCCCAAAAGGTCCTCGGTCGAGAGGGCCTCCTCCTTGGAAAGTCGCGTCACGTAGATCTCCCCGAACGGATATTGCTCCTGCCGCACGCGGATTTTCTCCAGACGGACGAGGAATAGGATCGACATGAAGATGGTGACCTCATCCCAGACGCTCCCGTCCGTGAGGGATCGCAGGGGCACGGCATCTCCATCGAACTCCGTGAGCCGGGCCCACGTGAGCCCGATGTCCTCGGAGAGATCCTCCCCGTGGACCTTCTCGTGGAAGTTCGGTGCGATCCGTCGGAGTGCCTCCTGCCGAAGGGCGTTGAGCCGCATCTGGGCCTCCGCCTCGCGGCGCGCCTCGTCGAAGGCGTCCATGAGCTCGAGGAGGGTCACGGCTCGGCGGCCTTCCCGACGGATCGCCTCCGTTAGCGGCATCCGCGCACCCGTCAGGACCATTTGGTTGTAGTCGAGATCCTCGGGCTCCCGGTACATCTCCAGATCCCATGCGTCCGCGGGGACATCGGCCTCGGGAGGCATCGCGCTCAGAAGGATCCGGTCGCTCTGGAGCTTGAGGATCGACCACGCCAGGAAGACGAGCTTCCCGGCCGTGACGAAGTTCACGACGCCCTCTTGCCGAACCCGGCCCAAGTAGAGTTTCGTGAATTCCACGAGGTCGATTTCCCAAGGGTCGAGGGCCCTCTCGAGGACGAGTTCGAAGGCGGCGACGATCGACTTCTCGAACGGATCCCGGACCGCGACGTAGCGGCCCTGATCGATTTCGCCGAGGAGGGTCAAGTAGCGGTTGATTCGCTGGCCTCCGTCGGACTCGCTGATGAGGGCCTTGTGGAACAGGAGATGGTTCAGGACGGCCTCGTATTGCTCGCTCATGCGGCCACCACCTCGGAAGGCCTCTCCTCCTCGATGTCCGCGAGGTTCACGCGCATGATCAGCTCGGAGATGGACCGCGGCGTCATCGTGACCCCGATGATGTGGTCCGCTTCCTTCAAAGTGACCTTCCGCAGGGAGATCTGGATGAACTGGGCCGTGTCGCTGTTCCGGCGGATCATGCGGGCGACCCGCTCCGCGTTCACTGCATCGAGGTTCTGGTCGATCTCATCCAAAACGTAGAACGGCGATGGATCGTATTCTTGGATAGCGAAGATGAAGCCCATCGAGACGAGCGACTTCTCGCCGCCCGAGAGGGCCTCGAGGCGCTTCGCCTTCTTGTGCGGCGGTTTCGCCTTCACGATGAGGCCGCCCCGGAACGGGTCGTCGCTGTACTCCAGCAGGAGTTCCGCCTCGCCTCCCTCGCTCAGTTGGGCGTAAACCCGCTTGAAGTTCTCATTGACCGCGGTGAGTACGGACATGAGGCCGTCCTTCTTTTTTGCCGTCAGCTGGTCGGCCAGGTTCAACAGCTCGAGACGCTGGCCGTCCAAGCGCCCGAACTCATCCTTCAGCTCGCTGTGACGGGTTTGCTGGGCGTCGTAGTCCTCGAGGGCCCTCAAGTTCACGGCGCCGAGAGCAGCGATCTGTGCCTCGGACTCCGAGATTGTCTGCTTGAGCTCGTCGAGGGTCGGAAGCTTTCCGTCAACCTCGACGCGCATCTGCTTCATGACGCGCTCAGCCTCTTCGAGCTGCTCTTCCTGGACTCGCAGCTCCGTCTGCATCCTGACGAGGAAATCCTCCTTCGCTTCGATCCTATGGCTGATCTTGTCCAGATCCGCGTCAATGTCGGTTTTCGCCTTGTAGGCGGCGTCCCGCGCGTCCTGAAGGTCCTTCATCTTCTTCGCAATCTGGGCTTCCATCTTCTCGAGAGCTCGCAGATCGCTCTCTAGTCGCGAGAGGGACGCATCGTACTTCTCAATGCGCTTCTCGTGGTCCTTCTCCTGCGATGCCAGGGACGCGGACCGGGCCTCGATTTCTCCCCGTCGCTCTTCGAGGAGGCGCGTCTGCTCCGCCATGGCTTCGAGTTTCGACCGATGCCCGCTCATCTCTTCCGCCACGGAGGCGCGCCGAGCCATGAGTTCCTTCATCCGCGAGGAGATCTGCTGGGGCGTCGCGTCGATGACCGCCTTCTTGCGTTCCTCGCGCTTCTTCCGGATGGCGTCGATGGCCTTCGTGAACTTGTCGAGGTCCTCCTGGATTCGCTTCGCGGTTTTCGAAGCGTCCTCATACCGCGTCTTGCGGTCTGCCAGGTTCCCGTCGGCGGCTCCAAGCTTCGCTTGGAATTCTTTGCGCTTGGCCTCGAGGCTGCTCTTCCGAACGGCGACGGCGCCTGTCTTCGAGCTCGACTCTTTGATTGTCTCCTCGAGCTCCATGATCTGCTGCCGCAACTGCTCCAGGCGAGCCGCCACGGACTCGGCCTGGGCTTGCACTTGGCGGAGCTTCTCCGCAACCTGCTCGAGCTCCCCGCGGGAGGATGGGCCAAACCGAACCGTCGGCTTTTCCATCTCTCCGCCGATCATGGCACCGCTCGCCTCGATAAGTTCGCCCTCGAGCGTCACGAGCCGGACCCCGCCCATCCACTTCCGGGCCTCGTCGAGGGTCTGTACGACCAAGGAGTCGCCAAAGACGTAGAAGAAGGCGTCCCGGTACTTCTCATCGAAGTGGCAAAGGTCGATCGCGAACCCGAGGCATTCCTTCGCGACGAGGATCGCCTTCCCCCGCGGCTTGCCCACGAGCATTTTGTTCAGCGGGAGGAACGTGGCTCGGCCGATTTTCCGCTTCTTGAGGTAGTCGATGCACTCGGCAGCGACGGCATCGTCGTCGACGATGATGGCCTGCATCCGGGCCCCCGCGGCCGTCACAATCGCCGTCTCATACTTGGGCTCCACATGGGCGAGTTGGGCGACGGTGCCATGGATTCCCTTGATCGAGCCCGTCTCGCGGACTTCGAGGATCGCGCTGACCGCCGCCGTGTATCCTCGCTTCAAGTTCTCCGCCACGTCGGCTTCGGCCTTGAGCTGGGCGTACTGCCGCGTCAGCGAGAGGATGGCGCCTTGGAGTTCCGTCTGCTGCGTCGTCAGTTGAGCCTCTTCGCGCCGCTTGGCGAGGAACTCTTGCTGAAGCTTCTGAACGCTCTTACCGGTCTCCTTCGCGGAGGAGGTCAGTTCCTTCAGCTGCCATTCCGCATCGTCGACCTCGACCTGATAGCCCTTTCGGGTCTCCTCGAGTTGGGCGATCTCGGATTCGAGTCGTTCCATCGTCTCCTTCGTCCGATCCCCTTCGAGGAGCAGGGCCTTCAGTTTCTCCTCGATCTCGTCGGCCTGTTTGTTTAGGGCGATGATCTCCTTCTGGATCGTGAGGACCCGCGCGTCGCTCTTCGAAGCGCGTTGGTCCACCTCGTGGAGGTCCTCGTCCACCGTTTTGAGGGTGGCCTCGAGTTCGGCGATCCGCTTCTCGAGGTTCTTCCGCTCCCGCCCCAAGGCTTCCATTTCCTTCAGGACCTTGGCGACCTCCTTCGCGGCCTCGGATTGGTCCGTCCGAATCTGCTTGAGGGCCTCCTTGGACGTCTCCGTTCCATCTTGCGCCCGGGCGCGCTCAATCCGGAGGGCGTCGAGCTTCTCCTTCAATTCCCTTGCTTCCTCGCCCCCCCGCTCCGCCATCTGCTGCTCGAGCTCGCTCACCCGAGCCTGGGCCTCCTCCAGCTTCGCGCGGAGCTGCTCCTTCTGAGTCACGAGCCTTTCCCGGTCCGCCTCGTGCTTGGCAATTTGCTCCTTCGTGCCGGCGATCTGCCCCTCGATGAGCTCCCGGTTCTTGAACGCGAGTTGGGCCTTCGCGGTCCCAAGGCGCTCGTTCAGCTCCCGATACTTCATCGCGGCTTCGCGATCCGACTCGAGTTGCTTGAGCTGCTTTTCGATTTCCTCGAGGATGATCCGGATCCGCTCAAGATTGTCTTCCGTCTCCTTCCGCTTGCTCTCAGCCTGGCGAAGGTCCTCGTCGAACTTCGTGATCCCGGCGATGTTGTCCAGGATGCGCCGGCGGTCCACGTTCGACATGGAGACGATTTTCTGGACGTCTCCCTGCTGGACCAGGTTGTAGCCCTCCGCCGAGATCCGCGCGTGGGCCAGGAGGGAGTCGAATTCAGAAAGGGAGGACTTGCGGTCGTTGATGTAGAAGTAGGAGTTGCAGCCGCCCTCCACACTCGGGCTCGTGCTGACGTACCGCGTGAGCTTCACCTCGTCCGCCTCGACCGGGATCGTGCGGTCCCCATTGTCGAAGACGAGGCTCACCTGGCAGTACTCCGCGCCCTTCTTCTCCTTGCCTCCGTCCCAGATCAGGTCGGTGAGCTTGCCCGCACGGATGGCCTTCGAACTCTTGGGACCGAGGACGAACAAAATGGCGTCGGCGATGTTGCTCTTTCCGGATCCGTTCGGGCCCGTGACGGTAGTGTACCCCTGGAGGAATGGGATGGTGATCTTGTGGCCGAAGGACTTGAAGTTCTCCATTTCGATCGCTTTGAGGAACAAGGGCTCACCCGCTTCTCGGAAGGAGCGCGACGAAAGCTTCTACTGACATCCCATCCGCATCCGTCTAACCGTCCGACATAGGTCGGACGAGGGGCAGAAGGCCATGATGGCTATAAAAAAATACCGGGGTCTCCGGCCCGGGTTGACAAAGCGCGAGGCCGCGATCGGGACCCCATGGTGCCATCAGGGGCGGCGAAGGGTCATGAGCGCGACGGCCTGGGTCACGCGAGCCGAGTCGACCTTGGAGGCTTCCTCCTCTGTAGCTTCGCGCCATAGCAGGCCGTGCCGAACGAAAAACCGGAGATCCTCAGCGCGCCAGCCGCCGTGGAGGTCCCGCAGACGCTTCCCGTCGTAGGATCGCTGAAAAGTCCCCGCGCCTCCGCGGCCGAAGGGGACCGTCGCCAGGAGGAGGCCACCCGGCCGCAGGATCGAGCGAAGCTCCTCCATCACGAGGAAGTCGTCGTTCTCGCCTGAGCGCGCGTCATAGGCCTGGAGGCCCACGTGCTCCAAGGTGCTGATCATTACGGCTGCGTCGAGGGCGCCCCGCCTGAAGGGCGGCTTCCGGATGTCCGCCTGAACGACATCCGGCCCGGCGCCAACGATCGGGCTGCTCACGAGATCGAGGGCCACCACCCGATAGCCTAGCGCGGCGAGGCCGAGGGACAGTGTCGACCAACGCGAGCCCACGTCGAGGACCCGACTCCCAGGCGGGAGGCGAAGGGACCTGAGGACGTACGGGACCTCGACAATGCGCTCCGTTACCATTAGTTCTCGATGCACCGCGCCGGGGAGGCTCCGGACGAAGGCTTCCCGGAGGGAATCGTGGCGTTCCAGGAGCCAGCCGAGGAGCCTCCAGCGGTAGCGGTAGACGAACCGTGCAGGCATATGGAAGTCTGCGCCGTGGACGGCCGGGCTCACGTGATCACCGCCTTCCGACGCCCCCTGGATGCTCCCCCCCGGCGAGCCCCTCCACAATCTCCGTGAGGGCACGCCTCCGTTGGTCCAGGGAGAATCGCTCGAGGATTCGTCGGCGCGCGTTGTGTCCGTTCCCCGATGCGTACGCCTGTTGGATGGCAGCAGCGGTCACCTCTGGATCCCCCTCAGGGACGAGGTAGCCGACCTCGCCGATGAGCGTGGCGATCCCTCCCACGCGCGTCCCGACAGGCACGCAGCCACAGGCCATGGCCTCGCCGAGGGCGCTTCCAAAAGCTTCGTACCGGGACAGCTGAGCATACACGCGGGCGCGACGGAACTGCTCCCGGAGCGCCTCCTCGCTGAGGCGGTCGAGAATCTGCAGGTTCGGAGGGGCGATCTGCCGAAGCCGTTCCGTCGCTTCGTTGGCGCGGCCACCCACCAGGACGAACGCGAGCTCGGGCAGGCGCCGGGCAGCCTCGACAAAGACGTCGAGACCCTTTCGCAGGATGTTGGTGGGCGTCACGATTCCGACCGTGAGGACGGTCGACCGAGGGCCGGCATTCGGCGAGTACCATTCCGTGTCGAAGCCAAGCGGTACCGTGATCGAGTCGGTGCGTTCGACACCCACGTTGCGGGCGATCTCTCCGCGCAGATGGTCGTCGACGAGGAGGACCCGATCGGAGTGGGAGAGCGTATACCGCGTCCGCCGGCTCATCGCGGGATCGAGGTTTGAACCGTAGTTCAGGTCGGGGCGTTTCGCAGCGTCGAGGCCGCCGACCACGACAAGGCTTCGCTTCCCCGAAAGGCGCGCGACACGGCAGGCGCCGTACGCGTGATCGAGGGCGAACCAGGAAAAGGCGACATCGCTTCGGAGCACGCCCGAGACGATCCGCGGGATCGCCCGCTTCCCCTTACAGGGGACGTCGAGCACGTGGAAGGCGCTGCGCAAGATCCCTCGGTCGGTTCGGACGAACGAGGCGTCATCCAAGTAGACCAGGGCCACTCGAATCGGCTTCACGGGCGCCCTCCCGCTCATCGGCGCTGGTCCTCAGCGCCGAGACGGGTGCAGCGCCGAGTCGCGCCTCTTCATCTTATAGCTTTCGAGGTCGGGGGTCGAACGCGGGACTCGGCTTTGGGGCTCGTCGGCTCTGCGGGGCCCATCGGGATCGGGCCCGCCTGACGACGTGGGGTGCAAGGCCGACTACTTCCACGCAAGGGCCGAGATGACCCCCACGCGCCGATCGATCGGCGCCATTCGCCAGAGGAAGGCCGCGGTCCAGACGGACAGCCTTCCGAGCTTGAGATCCGGATCCCAGAAAGGATGCCAGAACGTGAGGCGAAAGCTCACCGTTCGGAATCCGGCGGCCCGCAGATCCTCCTCCAGCTCGTCGCATGTGAACAGGTTGATGTGGTCCTCGTCCTCGCGGGCCCTCGGGTGGTACACGCTGGGCGACGCGACGAACAGAAACCCGTCCGGGCGCAAGACCCGCCAAACCTCCTTCAGGATCCGCCGCTCGGTCTCCCGGGGAACGTGCTCGAGAACATGATGGGCGAACGCGGTCCCGAAGGCGCCGTCCCGAAACGGCATCGGCAGGGACAGGTCGGCGCGCACGACCGGCACGCCTCTCCGGATGCTCGCCGTGGCGCCTTCCTTCGAGAGTTCGATGCCCACCGCGGGGACTCCGTGCCGGATGCAGCACTCCGCGAAGAACCCGAGTCCAGAGCCCACGTCCAGGACCGGCGGAACGGGGCGAAGCCGGCGGAACATTCCTTCGAACCATCTCCAGTCGCGTCTTGCGTATCGCCAGTAGTCGTACGATTCGTGGCGTCGATCCCGCGCGAACCCTCTCCCCTGCACGTCAGGCGCGCCTCCTGCCTTCCCATACCTCTTCATAGATTCGGAGGACTTGTCGTGCGCTCCTCTCAGCCGAAAAGGCCCCGCTTCGCTCGATTCCGCGTTTCGAGAGTTCGCCGGCGAAGATGCGGTCTTGAAGGATACGCACAATCGCATCTGCCCAAGCCGGTTCGTCGGTCGGATCGAGCAACAGCCCACCCGTTCCAACCACCTCCGGTATGGCCGACCGGTTCGCTGCGACGAGGGGACACCCGGTGGACATCGCCTCGAGGCAGGGCATCGAGAACCCCTCGAGAAAGGAAGGGACCACCGTGACGGTGGAAGTCTGGTACAGCCGGACGAGCTCCTCCTCCTCGACGAAATCCCGCCAGATGATGTGGTCCTCGATCCCGAGCTCCTGCGCCAGGGCCCTGAGCCGAGGCCGATCTCGCGTGCGTCTTCCAACTTTCACGAGAGTGGCCGGATGCTCCCGCAAGACTCTCGAGAAAATTCGGAACAGCCCTTCGAGGTTCTTCCGTGGCTGCTCCGTCCCGACGGATAGGACTTGGCTTGGTTTCCGCGGCACGTCCGCGGGTCGATAGAGCGGCGGCACCGCCAAGGGGACGACCTCGGGCTCGTGGGGGAGCCTGGTCAAGGATTCGAGCTCGTCTTTGATTTGGCGGGCGCTGACGAGGACCCGGTCAGCAAGATGAAGGCGGGCCGCAGTCCAGCGGGCCCCGAGGTCGTAGCAGGAGATCACGGTCGGACATCGCGGACGCTCCCGAAGCAGGAATGAATACATGTTCGTCGGGATGTGGGTGATGGCGTCCGCGCGTTCGAGGAGCCGCATCTGGAGCCTGCATGCTGGATGGCCGAGGGAAGGCCAGGGGGGATGTAGGAGTCGGATCAGCCGAGTAGGGATCTCCCTGCGAATCTCGTCGTAGATGGCCGTGAACCATTTTGCGCGGGGATCAATGCGACCCGTTCGGACCCACGTCACGGGGTATTGCACCTGCAAACCCATTGGCTCAACCTTGAATTCGAGGGATTATTTCAAACTAGCAACGAAGCGGCGGGGCGGCGGGCTCCGTTCATGGATCAAGGCATCAGGACCCGCGAAGGACCTCCTCGTAGATCCTGATGTACACGCGAGCCACGTCGTCCCAGGTCCAGCTCGAAACCTGCGCCCTCAAGATTTCGGAGGGGATCGGCGAGGAAAGCCCACGGTCGATCGCCTGCGCGATCGATGCCGGATCCGTTCCGCAGTAGATTGCCGCCTCCCCGCACATCTCACGATGTACGGGCAGATCGCTAACCACGACGTTCGTGCCGCAAGCCATGGCCTCCAGGGGGGGAATGCCCGCACCTTCTGCGGTCGAAGGAAACAGGACGAGGTCCGCGGCACTGTAGTATTCCGGCAAGGATTCGTAGGGCGCATACCCGATTTCCAGGATTTCCAACCCCAGGGCTCTGGCGCGTCGGGTGTATTCCTCAACGCAGCTCGGATCCGTCGGCGGGCCCACGCGGACGAGACGGAAGCGTCCGGGGCCCAGTTGCCCCAGGGCCTCGACGATGCCCCGGATATTCTTCCGAGGGACTGCGGTCCCGACGTGCAAGAGGTTCAGCTTGTCCGAGGAGAACGGGACCGTGGGGTCCTTGATCGGGCGGAAGAGTTCCAGGTCCGCCGCCGGCCTCGCGACCCGAATCCTGTCGAGAGGTAGCTCGTAGTACTCATGCATCTCATGCCGGACCGTCTCGGAAATCGTGACGAAGAAACGTGGATATTCCAGAAGGTTCCGTTCCGCCATCCGGAGGATGATGGAGTACAAAGGGGGTCGCCGGACCACGCGGCGCAACGCTCGATGGAAGGGAATCAGATCCCACATGGTCACGACGTCCGTGTCGGGTGGGACGATCATCGCATTGAACGAGTGGACGACCTCTCCCCGGATGCGGGCCCGAGGCGTCATCCGAAACTGCATGGCGTAGAGGGCGAATTTGACATAGTATCCGAGTTCACGTCGTCCAATTGCAATGAGATGATGCTTCAGGTACTCCTTCTCAACTCGTAGACCGGTCCGATCGAAAGCGTTCAGCACCTGTGCGCAATAGCGGCCGATCCCCGTCTCCATGCCTGCCGATGATGTTGGGATGAGCACCTTGACCGTCATCGGCGCATCTCCCCGCGAGGGCGCGCCGAGCGCGGAGCGGCCTTCATGGCTCGAGCTCACCGTACATCGCGACGAGTTTCCGAGATTCGGTCCGCCAGTTGTAAGTCCGGTTTGCCGCCTCGAAAGCGTTCCGGCCGAGGCGCTCCGCGAGCGAGGGATCTCCCCTGAGGCGATCGATCGCGGACCGAAGGCCTGCCCTCGTGTACGGCACCGGGAGCCCGCAACGCTCCTTTTGCACGAAATCAGCCATCGGTAGGCCTTCCGTGACGATCGAGGGGCGGCCCGCCGCCATCGCCTCGAAGATCTTGTTGGGCAGGCCGACTTGGTTGATGCGATGGGTCGGGTCGAACATCGCGAGGACCGCGCTGGATTCGATCGTCATTGGAATGACTCGCTCGTTCGGAACGACGCCGATGAATTGTGTGTTCGGTTGGTGGGCGCACATCTCGCGGACCGTTGATGTCAGTTGCTTGCTCCCGCCGATGACAAGTCGGATTGACGGGAGCTCGGCTACCGTGTCGATGGCCTCGAGCACGAAGCGACTCCGGTGGAGGGTCCCCAGGTAGAGCAACGTGAAGGGTGAGTCCGCCGGTGCGCGGTATCCGTCGGAGGTGATTTCGGGGCAGTTCATGACGAGTACCGCGCTCTTCCCCGAGACCCGATCGATGTACTCCTTCACAAACGGATTCACCGCGACCACGCGATCCGCCTCAAGGGACAACCTGCGCTCCATGCGAAACGCGTAGCTCGCGACAAATCGGGGCACGTCGTGCTCGATCATGTAGCCGAAGACTTCGTGGCAATCGTACACGAGGGGCTTGCCGGACGATCGCCGGAGGCGGACGCCCGTCGGGAGGGTGTCGAGGTCATGGCAGTGCACGACGTCGAACGCCAGCCCCCGCGCGAGTCGATAGGCACGTCGCCACCATATGGGATTGCGGAAGAGATCCTTCCGAAGAGCGCGCATTGCGCCCTCGGTGCGGATGCGATGGATTGAGATGCCCGCGAAAGACTCGCTTCGGGGTGCCGTCCCCGCGCGATCCCACCCGATCGCCGTGACCTGATGTCCGGCGTCTCGCAAGGCGCTCGCTTCCTTCAGGACGCGGGAGTCATGGATGACGTCGTTGGAGACCAACATGAGGACGCGCATGGTGGCCCTTTGAGCAACCCGCGCGATGCGGCCGCGCGTTCACCCACGGAGAGGGCGCGGAGATAAAAGCATTCCCGCAAGCCCCTGCGCTGGCCTGCCGCAGTACGAGGGCTATGCCAGGAACTCCTGGACGATCCTCGCGATGCGTCGCCCCGTCGTGCCATCCCCGAAGGGGTTGGGCCAGCCGCGGGACACGTCCAGCTGTTTTGTCACGGCGCCGAGGATGCGCTCGGGGTCTGCCCCTGCGAGCACGTTGGCGCCGATTTCTAGGGTCTCCGGCCGCTCCGTATTCTCCCGGAGCGTCACACAAGGGACCTGGAAGAAGCAGCTCTCCTCCTGGAGGCCACCGGAATCCGTCATGACGACGGCTGCGTTCTTCTCGAGGACGAGGAGGTCAAGATACCCTACGGGCTCGGTCAAGCGAAGGCCACGGATTGCAGCCGCGGCCGACGACAGGCCAAAGGCCTGGAGGTTCTTCGCAGTCCTCGGGTGCACTGGGAATACGATGTCGAGCCCCGTCGTGTCCGCGACCCGGCGGAAGCCTTCGAGGGCCCCCGCGAATCGTTCCTTGCGATCAACGTTCTCCACCCGATGGAAAGTGAGGAGGATGTAACGCCTCGGCTCGAGACCGAGCCGACCCAGGATCCGGGATGTCGACTCCGCAAGCCGAATGTTCTGCAGGAGCGCGTCGATTACGCTGTTTCCCACGACGTGGACGCCTTCCCGCACGTTCTCTCGTGCGAGATTCTCGCGGGCAAGAGGGGTCGGCGCGAGGAGGAGCTGCGAGAGCTGATCCGTTAGGATCCGGTTGATTTCCTCGGGCATCGTCTTGTCAAAGGATCGAATGCCCGCCTCGACATGGGCGAGCGGGCGCCCGAGCTTATTCGCGAGGAGAGCTCCGGCAAGGGTCGTGTTCGTATCACCGTGGACGATGACGAGATCCGCCGTCTTCGCGTCGTCCCCAATCTGACGCATGGTCGTCGCGACCTGCAGGTGGGGAGGTTGGTCTTTCAGCTCGAACTGGCGGTCGGGCTCCCGCAGTTTCATCTCGCGGAAGAAGACCTCGTCCATCAGGAGGTCGTAGTGCTGCCCGGAGTGGACGAGGAGGTGTTCGTCGGAGAGTTCATCCAGGGCCTTGACGACCGGGGCCATCTTGATGACCTCGGGGCGAGTCCCGAGGATCGTGACGATGCGGGCCATGGAGCGTTCGCTCCGAACGCGGGCTCCGGATATGAGCGTATCCTCCCGAGAATCGGGGCCCGAAAGCATGATATCCGAACCGCCCTTTCGCGGCCCGTTTGCTCATTTCCGTCGTCGTCACGGTGCGGAACGAAGTCCGGAACATCGCGGCTCTTCTAGACAGCCTGGTGACCCAGGAACCGCCGCTGGAAATTATCGTCGTCGACGCATGGAGCGAAGACGGGACCCGTGAGATCGTCCGAACCTATGAGGCCGGCTATGATATCGTGCACCTCTACATCCACGGTGGCACGCGTGGGAGAGGCCGGAACTTCGGGATCTCGAAGGCGCGCGGTGAGGCCATCGCCTTCATCGACGGGGACGCGATCGCGAACCCCTTCTGGCTCAGGGAGATTCGCGAGAGTCTGCGGGGTATGACGATCGTCGCCGGCCACACGATTCCCATCGGATACCGCCCGTTTGAGGATCTCGAAAGGGTCGAGCTCATCGTAAGTGGCTCCGACGTCACTTTTCCCTCGACGAACCTCGCCTACCCGAGATCGATCCTTGCGGAAGTCGGAGGCTTTGACGAATGGTTCCTTACCGCGGAGGACATCGACCTCAACCTGCGGGCGGTGCTCGCCGGCCATCGAATCGTCCACCGGCCCACCGCGATCGTGTACCACCGCACCCGCGGCTCGTACTTCGATTTTCTTCGCCAAGCCTTCTGGAACGGCGCAGGCCGGAAGCAGCTCACCCTCAAGCATGGCACGCTGTGGCGGCACTATCGTCCGTTTGCGATGTTCCGGCGCAAGACCACCACATGGTCGCTCGTTCGTCTCGCGGTCGCGATGCTGGGCTATGTCGGGTACAAGTTCTTCGGCTCGACGAGGCGCACCTGAGCGTCGCCGGAAACCCTTATACGCGGTACCCGGCATGGCGCGCCGATGGTCGAGGTCTCCATCGTGATTCCCACGATGAACGAAGAGGCCTCCATCGGCGCGGTCCTCGACGAAGTGCATGGCGCAATGCAAGCGCAAGACTGCGAAATCATCACGGTGGACACGAATTCGCGGGACCGCACGAACGCGATTGCCCTCGCGAAGGGTGCCCGCGTCGTCTCGGAGCCTCGGCCCGGGTATGGTCGGGCCTACAAGACGGGCTTCGGCGCATCCCGGGGCCGGTTCATTGTCACGATGGACGCGGACCTCACGTATCCGGCGAACCGGATCCCGGACCTGCTGCGTCCAATCATGGAAGACCGGGCGGACTTCGTTTCCGGAAACCGGTTGAGTGGCCTCTCGGGGGCTGCGATGTCCGGGATGCACCGCATCGGGAACGAGATGTTGAATCGCATCTTTCGTCTCCTGTTTCGGTACCCCATCCGCGATTCCCAGTCCGGGATGTGGGCGTTCCGGCGCGACCTCTTGCCCCACCTACGGCTCCTCCATGATGGCATGGCTTTTTCGGAGGAAATCAAGCTGGAGACAATCCGAGCGGGATACCGATTCCTGGAACTGCCCATCGACTATCGGCAGCGCGTCGGCCGACGCAAGATTCGCAGCGTGCGGGACGCCGCCGGGAATGTCGCCTGGCTCCTTCGAAAACGGTTCGGGTGGGTGCCCGCGGCCTAGGCGACGCCCTCGGGTTCCCGGCGTGCGGCCCGAACTACCCCTCAGCGCCGAGGAGCCGATCCACGATCCAGTTGACCTCGAAAGGTTGGAAGTCCTCGTACCCTTGGCCCACGGACACGAACACCACCGGTTTCCCGATTGTGTGGGCCATGGACAGGGCCGCCCCGCCCTTGGCGTCCGCATCGATCTTCGTTAGGATGATGCCATCGATTCCCACGGCCTCGTGGAACTGCTTCGCCTGCTCGACGGCGTCGTTCCCCGCCAGGGCGTCGCCCACATAAATAACGAGTTGGGGTTCGGTGACGCGCTTAATCTTCTTCATCTGGTCCATGAGGTTCAGGTTCGTCTGCATCCGCCCGGCGGTGTCGATGAGCACGACGTCCCGTCCTCGGGCCCGGGCATGCTCGACGGCATCGAAGGCGACCGCCGCCGGATCGGCCCCCGGGTTGTGCTTGATGAGTTTGAAGCCGACGCCCTCCGCATGACGCTCGAGCTGCTCGATGGCGCCGGCGCGGAAGGTGTCCCCGGCGGCAACGACGGCCGTTTGTCCCCGTTTCTGCAGATGGTATGCGATCTTTGCGATCGTCGTGGTCTTGCCTGTGCCGTTCACGCCGACGAACATGATCACGACGGGTTTCGGCGCGGTCTCGACGAATTTGTAGAGGTCAAGGGGCGGAACCGAGAGCGCCTTCGTGACGGACTCCCGCAGCGCGATCTCGACGCCTCGTTCGAAGGCGACCGAGCGGGACATCCGCTTCCCCTGGAGATCCTCCGCCAGCCCGTCGACGATCTCCTTCGTCACAGGAAAGGCCACGTCGCTCTCGAGGAGCGTGATCTCGAGGTCGTAGAGGACCTCGTCGAGCTTCTTTGCGTCGATCCGGCGGCCTTTCTCGCCAACGACGGGGCCCGCGAGTTCCGCGCCGGCCTTCGCCCGCCAAGCCCGCAGCCGCTCCCGCAACGACTTGAACATCTACGTCCGCTCGCCCTTCGCGACCTGCAGACTCTCGTAAGCATCCTGCACGTACGCGTTCTGCTCCTCGGCCCGGCCCTGGGCTTCTTGGAGGCGCTGAGCAATGGCGTTCGCCGCCTGGGTCATGGATTTGATCCGCGCTTCCAGCCGCTCGAGCTGCGCCGGGATGGTGTCGAAGACGACGAGGTCGGACCCGATGCCCACGTAGGCGCGCTCGGGGTCTCGGACCTCCGCGACGAGGAACGAGTTCGCCCCGACGGGCACAAGGACCTCCGCACCCTTCCCGGCCTTCTGGTAGCGGAGGAGGGTTTCCCGGGCCCGCAGGTGGTCCTCGAGGGACACGCGCACAATTTCCTGCTGCTGGGTCAGGGATTCGACTTGGGCCCGATAGTATTCGAGGACGGCCAGACCCCGGCGAAGGTCCGTCTCGGACGCACTCATGAGGACGCCTCCAGGAGATGGCGGACCGCGCTGTCTCGCACGTCGCCGAGTGCAATCTCGACGACACCATCGATCTCGATGTCCCTGCGGGCGGTCCCATGCTGGCTTCCTAGGAGCGAGAGGAGCTTCTCGCGGGCGCCGGCCTCGTCCGGAGCGGCGAGTTCCTTTGAGAAGGGCTGCTGGCTGCGGCCCATTCGGAAGCGGCCGACGACGCGGTACGCCTTCATGGAAACCGTCGAGCAAGAGTTCCCTCTCCTTAAAGCCTTGCTCCGCGCGGGGAGCGGCCGTGCAAGGATTTGGCCGCGGCTCCGCGGACCGATGAATCGCGGTAAACCAACAGGGGCCGTGCGCACTGGACGGTCACGGGCCCCCGAGCCGTGCTCGGCCTGGTTCCAGCCGGTCAGTTCGACGCAAGGAGGGCGGCACGGAAATGCCGGACGATGTCCTCCGCAAGCTTCGGGGTGATGCCTCGGATCGCCAGGAGCTGCTCGACGGTCGCCTTCCCGAAGTCCTCCATGGTGCGGAAGCCCGCGTCGATGAGGGCCTTGGCCTTCGCGGGTCCGACCCCCTTGACCTTGTAGAGTTCCTGGAGCGCATCGGCTTGGATGGAGTGGGCTTCCTCGAGTTCGCGGACGCGAGTCCGGATCTCCTCGTCCCCGGGATCCAGCTTGAGGGCTTCCGCGTAGGCGCGAAGGGCCTCGTCGTCCCGGCCCAACTTCACGAGGACATCCCCTTGGGCGGTCCATGCATCCCCATCCCCGGGCGTGAGGCTGACGAGCTGGTCGAAGACCTCGAGGGCCTCCTCGAGTTTCCCTCGCTCCACGAGCAGGTGCCCCTTGTTCAGGAGCGCGGCGGCGCTCTGGGGCTGGATGCCAAGGACGAGGTCGAGACAATTGAGCGCCTCGTCCGGCCGGCCGCTGCGTCGATAGGCGACGGCCTTCCCGATAAGGGCGTTCACGTTGGCGGGATCCACCTCGAGGACATCGTCGAGGAGCTTGAGGGCGAGGGCGAAGTTCGCGGACGCTGAGGCGATGAGGGCGCGGCTCAGGAGACCAGGGACGTCGACGCGGGCCTCGTCGATCTTCTCCTCCAAGATGTCGTTCTGGGGATCGAGGGCATAGGCAGCCTCGTAGGCTGAGAGGGCCTCGGGCCGCCGACCCAGCTGCCCGAGGACGTCCCCCTTCACCTCGAGGAGGCCGGAATCGTTCGGCCGATATTGGAGCGCCCTCTCAACGGCCTCGAGGCACTCCTCCCATCGGCGGTTCGCCCTCAGGAGGGCCAGGATCGCGCGGTGGGCCGTCTCGTTTCGCGGATCGGACACGAGGGCATGGCGGAACGCATCCAAGGCCTCCGAGCTTCGGTCGAGGCGCTGGAGGCACCGTGCCTTGCCGAGCCACGCGGTCGTGGATCCGGGCTCAAGCCTCAAGGCTTCCTCGAACGCGAAGAGAGCCTCGCTGATCTGGCCCGCGTTGGCGAGGGCTTCTCCCCGCTCAAGGAAGGCGGGCAGGGTCTTCGGGGCTGGGGCCGCAGCTGGCGCGCGGACCGGTTCGGGCTCGGGACGATGCCGCGGAAGTCCGAAGGCCGAAGATGCCACCGGCGCGGGGGCGACCGCAGCGATGGGCGTCGGCTCCGGAATCGGAGCCTCCGGGCGGGATGCGGGTGGCGGCGGGGCCGGTGGGGGCGGCAGGTAAAGGTCCGAGGGGTACGCCGAAGGAGCCGTCGCGTATTCAGCGAAGAGGCGTTCGCCCTGCGGGACGCCAGGTGCGACCCCGCCGGCGTACACGGCCGTTCGAGTCCGCTCCCGGATGGGGCGGAGGACGAACCACCATGCGATGTTCAGGAAACCGTAGACGAGCAGCAGCACGGGCACGGCCGTGAACAGGGCCGGCATGACGCCGCGGTTAATCGTGAGCTGAACGGATGCGGGTCCGAACCCGATATTCACGATCCGGATCGACCATTCGGCCCGCCGCGCCGCACCCATCGGCTCGATAGGGAGCGTGGCTTCCTGCACCGCGGAGATGTTCGTGGACGCCTCGCTCGTCACACCGCGGTACACTTCGACGAGGATCGTGCCCCGATAGACCGAGATGGAGACGCTGCGGGCGAAGGTGATGCCGAAGGAGTCCGGGTTCGTGAAATTCACGAGCTGCGTATCTCCCGAGGCCACCGAGATCGACATCGGGGGATCCGTGGAAGCGCCGCCCGCGGCCTCAGGCGCGACGGGGATCAGCAAAAGCGCGCCGACGACAATCACGAACGCGGCCGCCGTCCGAGCGCGCTCCATCGCATACTTGGCCATCAGATGCTTCTGGCTGTCCCGAGATGCGTATCGGATCTCAAGGAAGCGGAACAGCAGCCCTACACCGAGGCCGGCCAGGGCGATGAGCAAGAGGATTTCGATGATGCCCTCGAGGGGCACGTACAAGGGTCTCAGGCTGGCACCGTCCTCGGCGAGTCGACCCGCAAGGAGGACAATGGCCAGGATTCCGACGACGACTTGGACGATCCGACGGATCCGGCGTACCCGCAAGAGCCGGTCCCTTCCCTGGATTCGGTCCTGGTATGCCGACATGCGCTGCTAGGCCTCGGGTACCACGGTCGCGAGTCCCCTGGCCGTGAGGAGGATGGCCAGGAACTGCGGAACGTTGTTTACCCCTGGAGCCAAGTTAAACGCTTCGCCACGAGTTTCTAGATTGATTTTCTCGATAATGCGAATGGGGACCGGCTCATCAGTCCAGGTCTCCGGCACCGCGTCGCGCAAGGGGCGGAACGCGTCGATCTCCTCTCGGCTGAGAGGCACCACGGCAAGCCCGGTCCTCCCGTGGAGGGTCATGGGCATCCGGATGAGGCGCTTGATGTCCGAGGTCACGGGCTCATCGATCTCGCCCCGCTGCGTGATCCCTTCGAGGGGCATCCCGTGGTATTCCTCGAGCCGAATCTGCTGCAACTCCTTGACGACCCGGACGAGGAGATCCCGACCCGCATCCGAGAGAGCCTCGATCTGGCCCTCCCGAAGCCGGTCGACGCCTCGGATTGCGCGCGGTTTCGTCGTCCGTGGCTTGAACAGGTTCTCCCAAAGTTCCTCGGCGTCGCGCTCCTTCGTGCCTTCGAAGGAAGTGAGAAATGCGATCCCCTCCTCGCGGGGCATCGCCTCGAGCCGCGTCGCGAGCTGCCGCATCCCCCGGAAGATCTTGCCGCGCCACCCCGGCTCATCCTCGCTCGGGGCGACGATCCGCTTCTTCACGCGGACGTACCCGCGGAACTCGCGGGAATCGAAGGCGGATTCGCGAAACATCGAATCGACGGCGAGTCCTTTTCCGGTGATCCAGTCCACGATTTCCCGCCGTTCATGGCTCCCGAGGGACCACACGCGCTCGTCGACTACATGGATGTGATACCCGCGGCCGCCGGAGAACACGAGCCGCATCTTCCCCTCCTCGAAGCCGAAGTCCTTCCGAAGGAATTCGTCGTAGAGCCGGATGATCCGTACCCGGACGGCCTCGAGGAGCCCGGCGTAAGACATCGGCTTGGCCGTGGGGATGTGGTCCGCATCGAGGTCGAAGATGAGGTCCGCGCCGAGCCAGCCCTTCTCCTCCATCGTCGGAGCATCTGGCCGCTCATAGTACGCGCTGGAATAGTAGGCATGGGCCGGAACGTGGCCAACGAGGAACTGGCGGAGGTCCTCCTCGCGTTCGAAGCCGAGATGTCGCTGGACCGAGGGGGTGCCGAAGAACATGAAGCCGAATTCCCTCCGACCGAAACGGTCCGGGAGGGCCGGCTTCGTCGCACGATAGTAACGGCGGAAGTGGTCCTGGAGGAACTGCCGGGTTGCCTCCATCGCGGGGTCCGGAGCCGCCATGGCGCGCCTCGATGGCGGGGGGCTCGGATAAGGGTTCCCGGGGGGTCTGCGGAGGCACGTCATCGGGAAATACGCGGAACCCCTGCCGTGACCCGTGGCATCGCGGCGCTCCGCCTGGCTGGAGACTGCGGCGCTGTTCGCGGCTCTTTACGTTGCCCTCCCGCTGGTCGGCCTCTCCGCCGACCGAGCCTTCGGGTTGCCCGCGATTCCGTCGGCGATCCGCGTGGCCGGGATCGTCCTCGTCGTCGTTGGCGCGGCGGGCCTGGCGTGGTCGATCGGCGTTCTCGTCCGCGTCGGAGGGGGGACGCCCAATCCCGTGGCGCCGTCCGGGAAACTCGTGACCTCCGGTCCCTATGCCTGGACCCGCAACCCGATCGTCGCCTCCCACTTCCTCGCTGCGTCGGGAGTCGCCCTCTCCCTGGGATCCCCCGCAGCCCTCGCCGGCGTGTTCCTCCTGGCGCCCGTCCCGATCATCCTTGTCGCCCACGAGGAGAAGACGCTCCGGGCCCGATTCGGGAACGCCTATCGGGAGTACGAGGCCCGGGTCCCCCGCTGGATCCCGCGGCCGCCGCGGCGTCAGAGCTGATAAGCGAAGGAGAAGGATGCGTTCGAGGTCGGTGGCGCCTGCCTGAGTTCTCTGAGGCGGACGACGTGGACGGGCTCGTCCTCCATCCGCCGCAGGAGGCCCGCAACGTGGCCATCTCCCACCACCGCGACGACGTCCCCCTTTTCCCGGCTGAGCTGCAGGAGCCGGCGGGCCATGTGTTCGTCCCGTTCATCGATGAGGACCCGCTTGGCGGACGGAAGGATCGCCGCGAATTCCGCGAGGACCCCCCGATCGTCCCGTTCGTACCGGCGAAGCTCGGATTCGACGCGACGCTTGCCGACGAACAGACTGCCCAACACGCCGAAGAAGAACTTGAACCGCTCCCGGAACGACATCTCGCCCCACGCCCGGAGCAGGACGTCGCGGGAATCCATGTCGATGAGGGCGAGTTCGCTCCCGACCTCCTGCGCGGCATGGGCGGCGGCGATCATCTCGTCCCCGACCTCGACGCCATATTTCCGTGCGATTCGGGATTCCAGGAGCGCCAGCAGCTGGAACAAGGACAGGCCGTGCGAGCGGGGCGTCCGTACCATGAGGGCTTGGAAACGCACGGCGTCGAGTTCCAAGGCCACGACCCGAGGCCGGCGCGCGACGATCTCCTGCCGGACGGATCGGGAGAGGTCGAAGACGTGGCCCACGCCCAGGAGCGTGATCATCGCGCCCGTACCATGTCCCCGCGTCCCTTAACCCTTTTCTCAGTACGAGGTTCGCTCGCGAACGAGCCGGCCGTACATCCGGACGATCTCGTCCGCTCGGACGGTGCCCTCCCGGACCGTGCGGTGGCTCGTGCGGATGTGGCGGATGACGGCGCGTTCCTTTCCGAGGTCGACGATCTCGCCGACGGCGAATTCCTCGTCGGGCGCCGCCAGGAGGCGATGAGCGACGGTTCGCTGGCCCTTGCTCACGGAGAAACGCACGCGAACCTTGTCGACACGCTTCGCCCAGAGCGTCGCGATGTCCTTGGCGACGGCTTCCTGCGCCCGCCGGTCTGCGACCTCGATGGCCGTGACCTGGATCCGGGACTCTCCGAACTCGAGTTCCTCCCCGACCTGAACGAGTTCATCGGGTGCGAACTCGATCTCGGTCCGCTCGGAGGACTCGAGCCAGGAGACGATGACCGGGATCCGGACCGGTCGCGGCTCCCGCCTCACGATGGAGCGCACTTGGCCGCATTTCGAGCAACGCACGACGCCCTCGAAGACGAGTTCGGTACCACCGCCGATCCTCCCTCGGAGGATGCGGTGTGGCACTTCGCCGCACGTCTCGCAGCGCAGCACGAGGGCGCTCGGCGCAGCCACGATGGACTCGAACGCCGCGGAGGACGAAAAGGCTTTGGCCGTTCGCCTCATCGAAGCCGGACGGGCCGCCGCCAGCCGCAATCGCTCCGGAGGGCTCCCCAGCTCGATCGGACGGGGCCTCCACACTTTGGGCAACGCACGGCTCGGACGAACTGCTCGACCCAGGCCTGCCGGACCTCCGGGAGATCGGCCCGGGTTGCCTGCTCAAGGCTCGAGCGGAGTTCCGGGGTCGTCGCGAGGTCCTGGAGGCCCTCAAGGTGCGCAGGCCGGACCGGTCGGGCCTTCCTGCCAGAGAGACGGGACACGAGTGGCCCGGCGGCGAAGCCGAAGGCGAGGCCGCCGACATGGCCCGCCCATGCGATGCCTTGGAGACCCCCCGGCGGGACGAGGCTGAGGATCGTCTCAAGGACGAGGAATCCGATGACCACATAGAGGACCGGCAAGGAAGGCATCCCTCGCACGGGCAGGAAGAGGGTAATCCGCTCGCGCCGGTAGAGCCGTCCGTAGGCGCCGAGCAAGCAAAGGAGTCCCGCGGACGCACCCACGAGGAGGAAGGCGCCGCCGCTCAGGGCGATCATGGACAAGGCGCCGACGGCTCCTCCCAGGAAGAAGAGGACGGCCCAGGGAAGGGATCCCACCCGCTCCTCGAAGACGGGAGTGAGGAAGACGAAGCCCGTGAGATTGAGGAGGACGTGGGCGAGGGAACCATGGACGAATTGAAACGTGATGAAGGTCCAGGGGACCGGCGAACGTCCCGGCACGTAGAGCAGGCCGAGATCGAAGGTGACAAGCGGCTCGACGACTTGAAGGGCAAAAATGGTCAGGACCGTGATCGCATAGACGAGGGAAAGCAGCGCCTTGCGGAGGACGGCATAGAGCGTCGCGACGACGATGACCCCGATCGCAACGGACGAGAGCGGGTCCACGCGCCGACACGGGGTCGCATCCGCTTAAGTCATGCGGCGACTAGGCGAGGGAGTCGAGGGTCCGTGCGATCCGCTCGGCAGCATGGCCATCTCCGAAGCTCTTCGACTTCATCCCACGCGGGTTGAAGTTTGCGATCGCATGGAGGATGTCCTCCGTCTCCGTCCCGACGACGGCGTTCCAACCGTCCTCCACGGTCTCGATCCATTCCGTCTCGTCTCGCAGGGTGATGCAGGGAATCCCGAAGAAGTAGGCCTCCTTCTGGACGCCGCCGCTGTCGGTGACGACTTTCCACGCGTTGATCAGGAGGGCGAGGAAGTCGAGGTAGTCAACAGGGTCGACGGCCTTCACCTTCCGTCGCAAGCCGTCCCACAGGCCGAACGCCTCGAGGTTCTTCCGGGTCCTCGGGTGGACGGGGAAGACGACGGCCCTCCCGCAGTCGACCAGGGCATCTACGATGCCTCGCAGGACCTCGCGGTCGTCCACGTTCGCAGGTCGATGGACTGTGGTGAGGATGTAGTCCCCAGGGCGAAGCCCGAGTCGGGCCACGATGTCGCGCGACCGGGCGGCCTGCGCGCTCGCGAGGGCGACATCGTACATCACGTCGCCGACGAGATGGACCTCGCTCGTGATCCCCTCCCGCTTGAGGTTCTCCACCGCCGTCGTTGTCGGGCAGAACAGGACGGTCGCGAGGTGGTCGGCGACGACCCGGTTGATCTCCTCGGGCATGGAGCGGTTGTAGGACCGCAGCCCCGCCTCCACATGGCCGAGCCGCAGTCCCGTCTTCGCAGCGACGAGGGCCCCGGCGAGGGTCGAATTCGTATCGCCATAGACGAGGACGAAATCCGGGGCCTCCTCCGCCAGGACTGACTCAAGGGCTTTCATCATCTCCGCGGTCTGCCGCGCGTGGGTGCCCGACCCGATTCCCAGGTTGTAGTTCGGCTCGGGGATGTCCAGGGCCTGGAAAAAGACCTCGCTCATGTTGTCGTCGTAGTGCTGGCCCGTGTGGATGAGGACTTCCTCGTTGTGCTCGCGGATCTCGCGGCTCACGGGGGCCGCCTTGATGAACTGAGGGCGGGCGCCCACGATGCTCGCGATCTTCACGGCGCGCCCCAGCGGACCCTCGGGATTTAATCGTTCCTGCGCTAGCTATCGCTAATCCTCCGTGCCATGTTCGCATCGGCGGCCCTTAGAAGGCGAGCTTTCCGCGGTCGACGATGGTGACCGATCCCGCTTGGACCGTCGCGCGCGGGAGCGTGCCTCCGAACTCGAAGAGACCCTTGTTCGCGCCTCCGATTTCCTCGTTGGCCCCGATGCCGATGCTCGCTGCGCCCGCGACCAGGTGATCCACGAAGCCGCCCACGTAGGTGCACTTCGGATTCAGGCCGACAGAGAGCCAGGCGATGCGGTCCTTGTCGCCGGAGCCCGCCTCGTAGAAGTCCGTGAAGGCCTTCAGGTTCTTCCCTGCCCGGTATTCCACGAGACACCCGCCGCGGAACGTGAACTCCAAGTCCCGGATCATCTTGCCCCAGAGGGGCACGGTCGGGAACGTCACGGTCCCTTCCGCGCTCGTCTCGACGGGCGCGAAGGAGGTCGTGCCCACCGGAAGCGCGGCGTGCAAGTGACCCCGCGCGATGTCCTCCGTATCGATGATCCCGTCGTCCACCATGGCTCCGCGGCCCGAGAGGCTCAGGGTCACGTCCGTGCCCTCGGCCGTCACCCGGACCTCGGGGGCGCCGCTGAGGTTCTTCGCGACCCGCTGACCCGTCGCCGCGAGCCTCCGAAGATCATAGCCCAGGGCTGCGGTGACCGCGCGTCTCCACTTCGGGTAGCTGACCCCATACTTGCGGGCCCGCTGGGGCGTCACCTGGCCGAGGCCGACGAACACGGAGCGGACCTTGCGCTCCCGATGCCGGTCTACGATCTCCTTGTGCCACGCCTCGGCCTTCGACATCCGCGACGGCTTCGTCCGGTCGAAGACCTTCGGGTCCCGGGGCCCACCGAGTTCCACCTGCGCGGTCACGATTTCCGCCAGATGCGCACTCACCGGGGACTTCCGCTCGAGGTACTTCTCGTCTTTCTCCACGAAATCCGCGAGCCACAGGCTGTCGTCGTAGTAGGACACCCACGCGTCCGCCCCGACCTTCGAGGCCTCCCGCGCAATACTGGATGCCAGCTCGGTCGTGTGGCTCCATGCTCCCACGTGCAGGACGTCCTGGTCCGTCAAGTTCAGGGAGGTCCGCACAATCTGTTTCGCTATGTCCACGATGTCAATCCCTCCTCCTCCGAGAAAAGTCCGCTCACACTGGAGCGAGACGGGTCTCGTAGAGGCCCCACATATTGGCCGCGTCACGTACTAAAGCCTTACGTGCGTCGCGGCCGAAACCGCGTGAGAGCCCCCCGTTGTTCTCGGACGATGCGCACGAGATTGAAACCTTTATCCGCGGCGCTCCCATGCGCGCGGCCGTGCGGGCCGCCATCGTCGGCCTGGGTTATGTGGGCGTCCCTCTGGCCGCTGCTGCGGCGGCCTCGGGAGCGCGAGTCGTCGGCATCGACATCGATCCCGCCAAGGTCAAAGCCGTCAACGCGGGCCGCAACCCCCTCCGCGGGCGCGAGCCCGGCCTTGCGGCACTCCTGTCGGCGCAGGTGAAGGCTCGACGCCTCCGGGCCACCCCGGACTTTGCGGAGATCGCGTCGGCGGACGTCGTCGCGGTCTGCGTCGAGACGCCCATCGCGCCGGTGACGCACGATCCCGTCCACCGAGCCCTCAAGGCCGCCTTGACCGCCCTCGGTCGCCATCTGAAGCCGAAGGCGCTGGTCTCCATCGAGTCCACCCTCGCCCCCGGGACGATGGAACGGGTCGTCCGACCGACCTTGGAGCGGGCCTCCAGGAGGAAGGCTGGGCGGGATTTCCTCCTCGTCCATTGCCCGGAGCGGGTGACGGCGGGCAAGCTCCTTCACAACCTCACGAACCTCCATCGAGTCCTGGGCGCGCAGGACGCCCGGGCCGCACGGCGGGCCGTGGCGTTCTACAAGCGTTTCGTGAAGGGCGACATCCACGTGACGGACTGGACGACCGCCGAGGTCGCGAAGACGGCGGAGAACGCGTACTGGGACGTGCAGATCGCCTTCGCGAATGAGGTCGCCCTGATCGCGGAGGAACTCGGCGTGGACGCCTACCGGGTTCGGGAGCTCGTGAACACCTGTCCCTGGCGGAACATGCTCCTCCCGGGGGCCGGGGTCGGCGGCCACTGCATCCCGAAGGACTCCTGGCTGTTGGTCCAGTCCGCGATTGCCTCGAAACCGGAGCTCATTCCCACCGCCCGCGGCGTCAATGACTATATGCCGCGGCGCCTCGCGCAGATCGTCGAGGAGGCCCTGGCCGCCGCGGGACGGCGGGTGAAGGGGGCCCGCGTGGCCGTCTTGGGTTTCGCGTACCGCGAGAACACGGAAGATGCGAGGAACACGCCGGCGATCCCGTTCATCCGGGACCTCCGCCGTCGAGGCGCCGAGGTCACGATCCACGATCCCTACGCCCGCTCCGAGCGGGGATATCACATCCTGCGGGACGTGGAGGCGGCGGTGAAGGGCGCGGATTGCATTGCTGTGGTCACGGCCCACGATGCCTATCGGCGTCTCGACCTACGGACCCTCCGTCGTCTGATGCGTCGTCGTGTCCTCGTGGACGGCCGCAACTTGTGGTCAGGCCCCGAGGCGATCCATGCCCGTTTCGTTTACCGGGCCCTGGGGAAGGGCCAGTTCTGAAGTCGGAGACCCGCAGGGGTCCTCACGGGGCGAAGTCCATGCCGTTGCGCTTGAACCGGTTCCCCGTGATCGTGTTGCCGACGATCGAGCCTCGAATCCCGATGTCGTTCTCGCTAATCTTGTTCCCGATGACCGTATTGCCCGTGGAGGCTGTATCCACGAAATAGATGCCCGCGGCGTTTTTCTTGATGTTGTTGCCCGCAATCGCGACGCCTGTCGATGCCACGATGTCGATTCCAGCGTCCTGGTTCCCTTTGATGACATTCCCTTCGATCGCGACGCCATGGGACCCGACGATGCGGATTCCGGCGCTCGACCCCGGCTGCATCGCCCAGCCGTTGTCGCGAATCGTGACACCCGTGATGAGGACGTCGCTGGATCCTGCAAGGGCGATCCCCGTCCGGAAGTTCCGGATCGTGCCCGGGCCGATGATCTCGATGCTCGTGAACGCCCCGACCGAGATGCCCGTGGAGGACAGCACCGGGCCCGGTCCGATGATGGAGTGGTCGTTGAGGTTCACGGTAACGCCGTTCGCGCGAATCAGGAGTCCGCTACTCGAACACACGAGATCGTGCGCGAGAACCAGGTCCGCGGTGACTACCTGGCCGCAGCCGTCGCTCGAAGCCGCGGGGACCGCGGAGGCGACGAGGGCGAACAAGATCCCTGCGAAGGCGACGGCCGTCGCGCGGATCGGCCACCGAGACACGCCCGATGCGCTCACGTTCCGCCCCAGGGAAGCGTGTTCCCTCCCGGGGCATAAAGGCTCTCCCGTCGTTTTCGCGGACGGTCAATTAATCGGGGTTGAATCTACGGTCGGGTTGCGGGGGCCGTCGCCGGGTCCTCATCGTCGTGCGGGGCCGTGGTCCTGCCGCGGGGCAATCCGCACCAGCCCGCCCGTGCGGTGGGACTCCATCGCCGCCTCGGCCACGCGCATCGTCTCCACGGCGTCCGGGCCCGTGACGAGGGGGGGCCGTCCCCCCTTCGCGGCCTCGAGGAAGTCCCGGAGCTCCCGCTTCAGGGGTTCCTCCTTCCGGACGTGGATATGTTGCGTGTGGTGCTCGAGCGGGATCTGATAGAGGTTGAACGGGTCCAAGGGGCCGAGAGTGCTCGAGCTCACGGTGATCGTCTGGTCCGTGTAGTCGACCTCGACGAAGTTCTTCAGGCAGGTGAGGGCGAGCCGGCGGACCTTCATCGGTGTGAGCCAGTTCACCTCGATGAAACCTTGCACGCCATCCTGGAATCGGAGGAGGATGTTCGCGTGGTCCTCGAAGCGCTCGTGGAGCTTCCTCCCGCCCAGAGCGAAGACGCTCTCCACGGGGGACGCGACGAGATGGCGCAGGATGTCGAGGTCATGAACCCCGAGGTCCATCACGACCCCGACATCCCGGACGCGCCCGGGGAGGGAACTCACGCGCCGGGACGTGATCGTGACGAGGTCGCCGTACTGCCCTTCTGCGAGATGTCGTTTCACGACCGCGATCGCGGGGTTGTGGCGCTCGATGTGGCCCACCGCGAGGGTCCTTTCGGCCCGGTCGGCGGCATCCACGATCGCCTGGGCCTCCTCGACCGACCCGGCCAAGGGCTTCTCCACCAACAGGTCCACCCCGGAGCCAATGACATCGAGGGCGACGGCGCGATGGAGGTGGGTTGGTACGCACACGCTCACCGCGTCGGGGCCCTCCTTGAGGAGCTCGCGGTAATCCGCGAACATGCTCACGTTGAATCGGTTGGCGACCACGCCGGCGGCCCGGAGGTCCGGATCCGCGATCCCGGTCAGCTCGGCGATTTCGGAGTAGACCCGGGCATGGTTCTGCCCCATCGCTCCCACGCCGATCACGCCGACCTTCATCGCCACGCGGCTCGAATCACCGGTCGGGATATAAACGCGTGCAGCCGACTCGGGCGGCACGAAGCTTTCATATTTTGGCTCGCCTTCGCGCGTGTCCAAGGCCATGGCCATGGACCCGGTTTGCAACGAACCGACGAATCCGCACACCGCGTTCTGGATGATCTGGTACAAGGGCGTGCCCTACTACTTCTGCTCCGAGAAATGTCAGCTTGCGTTCGACCGGAAGCCAGAGTACTACCGGCAGCTTGTCCTCGAGCGGCGGCAGAAGGAAGCCATCTACTGACCGTGGCGCCGGGCGCAGCCGCTCGCGGCTCTGCCTGCCCGAGGACTACTCGTAGCTCCGGAGGGCCTGCGCGGGCGGCATCCGGGCGGCCCGGATCGCAGGGCTTGCGGTCGCGAGCACGGCGCCGAGGAAAGCGATGGCGCTGAGCACGACGAGCCGTATCCACGGGATCACGAAGGCTCCCTGGTCGGCGAAGAACTCCAAGTAGAGGTTGTAGGCTAGGAACATGCCGAGGACGACGCCCATCGCGATCCCCGTGAGGGCGACGAAGGAAAGCTCGAACAGGAACGAGCGGAGGACCATGGAGCGTCGGAAGCCGATGGCCCGTAGGGCGCCGGTCTCCGTGCGTCGCTCGATCACGTTGCGCATCGTGACGACGCCCAGGCCCGCGATCCCGACAATGAGGCCCAGGGCCAGGTAGGCCTGCAGGAGGTTGAAGACCCCCATCGTGACCTCCAGGATCTGGTCGATGAAGGCCGCGAAATCGAAGGTCAGCATCTGGTATTGAACGAAGGTCCGCTCGAGCTCGTGGCCGACGTCGGCCGCATCCTCGCCCGGGGCGACCTTAAAGTAGAAGACGCTCGGATAATCCACGCCGAAGTCCGCCCGCACGGTGTCCCATCCCACGAAGAATCCCGGCACGAATCGCTCGTAGAGGATCCCAATCACCCGGATCTCTCGGACGGCTCCCGTTGCGTTGCGGTACGCGAAGACATCCCCGACCGCGGCGCTGAACGTCCCGAACTGGGGTCCGAAGTTCTGGAGCAAGACGGTCCCATCCAGGATCGCGAGGCCCGGGTCCGCCTCGATTGCGGCCCATGCCGCCTGCGGATCCGCATATGCAGGGTCCAGGGAATCGAATTCGAAGGGCACGGCTCCGACCCAGTCGGAGGGTACGCCGAGGAGGCTCGTATTGTGTGTCTCGGGCGAAACGATCGAGCCCTCGGCGACCTGCACGCGGGCCAAGGAAAGGCCACGATCCTCGGCGATACGGGCCGAGACGTTGGACGCCTCGTACTCCTCCGTCCAGTTCGGCTTTGGGATCGAGGGGTTCGTCTGGGCGAGGAGGTCGAACCCGCCGCTCTCACGCAGGGTCGTGGTCTGGATCGTCGATTCCACCATGGCTTGGACGCCGGACATCGTCGCAATCGTGAACATGATGAGGGCGATGCTCGCCAGCGTCACGCCGGTCCTGAACTTCTTGTTCATCGGATACGAGATCGCCGTCCGAACGACGGGGAGCCATCGGCGACGCCGGATGAGCTTCGTGAACACAGCGAGGAGGGTGTCGCTGTTGAACATGACGATGAGGAGGCCGCCGAGGACGAGGAGCAGGCCGATCGCGATGAACATCGAAATTCCGGGCTCGGTCTCCGCGAGGAAGGGCCGGATCGGGTTCAGGAGCCAGACGAGGATGAAGGCCCCTGCCGCCGAGAAGGCAATCCTCGGCGACGTGGATCGCATGAACACGACCGCCAGGCCGATCGCGAGGCCGCAAGGTCCGACCGCATGGAGGAGAGCGTTCCGGTCTAGGACGCCAAGGAAAAACGCAATGGCGCCGGCAATGGCGAGGGCGCTTCCCAAGGCCAATTGGGGCCGGGTGGAACGATGCTGGGTGGGCTCAGGGATGTCGCGGATCGCGCGGACGATGTTCAGCTTCGAGACACGCCAGGACGCCAGCATGATCGTCCCCATCGTGATCAGGAACCCGATCGCGAACGCCGCGAGGAGATCGGAGGCCGTGAACGAGAGGACGAAGCGGACGCCGCCCAAGGCTCCGGCCGGGAAGAGCAGGTCGAAGGACCACAGGATCGCGGCAGCCACGAGGAGCCCCGCCAGGGCGCCGATGGCCGCCGAGACCACGGCGTACAGCAGGCCCTCCGCGACGAAGCTCTGGACGAGGTTCGTGCGGCGCATCCCGACCGCCCGGGCGACGCCCATCTCCCCTTTGCGTTCCTCCGCAAGCATCACGAAGATGTTAATGATCAGGAGGACCCCGGCGAAAATCGTGAAGACGCCCAGGAGGGTGAAAAGTTCGCTCAGTTGGCTCGCGTTCTCCGTGGCCTGCTCGATCGCATCGGCCTTCAGGCGATCCACGATGAGGCCCGACGACGCGTCGAGGTTGGCCTCGAGTTCTCGGACCGCATCGTCCGTCACGAGATAGCCTTCCCGGACGCCGCCGATGTTCGACACGTGGATCGCATTGATCACTCCGGGCCGACCCAGGGCGGCCTGGAGCGCGTCGAGCCGGACGAACAAGTTCGCATCATCCAGCCAGGCGCCGCGCCCTTCATCCCGCACGACCTCGCGGACCGTCAGGGGCCAAGGCCGCGGCCCGAAGGGAGTTGCGAGGTAGACGACGAGGGGATCGCCCGCGGAGGCCTCCACGGCCCCAGCGAGCTTCGCGTTGATGATGGCCTCGTCCGTCCCGAGGCCCGCTCCATCCCACGCCTGGCCGTCTAGGAGGACGAACCGTCCCAGGTCGTAGGCGACGTCGAACCCGGCGAGGGTCGCGGCGGGCTCGAAGAGGTCGGTCGCATCGTCGACGACGCTCACCTGGAGTTCGTACCGCGGGGCCAGGCCGTCCACATGGGGCATCGATGACAGATTCGCGCGGAGCGCGTCGAAGACCGCTTCGTCGAAGGGCCCTTGACGGACGTTCGCGGTGGGCGCGATGAGGATCTCGTCGACGTGGTCCGTGACTCGGAAGACCTCGGCGTGGATCGTGTAGTCGAAGGTGGACTGGATCACGTTCGACGAGGAGATGATCGCGGTGCCGATGAGGAGGCCTGCGACGACGATGGCGACCTGCGTCTTCCGCCGAAAGAAGTTGCCCAGGCCGATCCGGAGTGGGAAGCGCTTCCACCCCGCCCAGACGAGGACCACGCCGCACAGAAGGGCGACGATCGCGAGGAGGGCCTCGTGCTCGGACATGGCGGCGCTCCTAGGACGGCGATGGCCGGAAGGACTTCAGGATCACGCCGTTACGCATGAGGACGACCCGCTGGGCCGTGTGGCCGATGCCGCTGTCATGGGTCACGAGCACGATCGTCAAGCCCTTCTCACGGTGGAGCCGGTGCAGGAGGTCCATGACCTCCCGCGCGGTCTCCGTGTCCAGGTTCCCCGTGGGCTCGTCCGCGAACACGATCTCCGGATCGTTGACGAGGCTCCGGGCGATGGCGACTCGCTGCTGCTGCCCTCCGCTGAGTTCCGCGGGCTTTTTCATGGCCTCGGGCACGAGCCCGACCGCGGCGAGGGCTTCCAGGGCCTTGCGCCGGGCGGCCTTCGGTTCGTCCCCGCGGACGAGGAGCGGCAGCTCGACGTTCTCGACCGCCTTCAGCACGGGCAGGAGGTTGTAGTTTTGGAAGATGAAGCCCATCTTCAGGGCGCGGTAGTCCGTCTTCTCGTTGTCGCTCATCCCGGAGAGCTTGCGGCCGGCGATCCACACCTCCCCGGAGCTGAACTCGTCGAGCCCGGACAGGCAGTTGAGGAGGGTCGTCTTTCCGCAGCCGGAGGGGCCCATGACCGCGACCATCTCGCCCCGCCGGATGTCCAGGTCGACACCCCGGAGCGCGTGGACCTCGATCTCCCCAGTGTCATACACCTTTGTCAGCTCGCGGGCGACGACGATGCGTCCGTCCTCTTTGGCCGAGGTCACGGGCGCGACGACCTTGAGCGTCGTTGGAGACTCCATCCGCATGTCCTCCCGGGCCAGCGACGGTGCCACCGTCCGGTCGTATATGAGGGTGTCGCGCGCACTTCCTTCGATGATAGGCGCGAGCCCCATGCGCCGATCACAGTCGGAAGCCCGCGGCGAGGCGGGCCACGGTCCAGAGCGCCACGGCCGTGAGGGCCGCGACGAGCGCCACGAGGATCAATCCCCGCAGCACGTGACCGATGCTCGTGACGGCGGGCACGAGTTGGACGACGGCTTGGGCCAGGACGCCGCCGAGGAGGCCCGTGAGGGTGACGGCGAGGAGGATCCCGAAGATCGCGGGGGAGAAGGAAGCGGCTTTCAGCTTCACGCGCGTCAGGATCGCGGTCGCGACGAAAGCCCCCGCAACCGTGCCGACGAAGGGAAAGGCCGCTTCTCCGATCGTGACGCTGAAGCGGTAGAAGGCCGCGAGGCCCACGAGGTACACGAGGGTGATGGCGAACCCGACCGCGACGAGGCTGAGGAGAAGCCCGCGGAAGTAGGGTCCCGCGCTCCCGGACGACGACAGGACGAGCCAGAGATTCTCCCGCTCGTAGAAAGACCAGTTCATCGCAAGGATCGCGATCAGGATCATCCCCATCTGCGCGACGAACACGTTCCCCTGGGCCAAGCCGCCGCTCAGCGCCGTCGGGAGCAGCGTGATTCCGGCGAACAGGGCCACGAACAGGAGGCTGCCGTCCCTCCAGAAGCGGACGAGGTGGAGGCGGGTCATCAGGCTTGTGAAGCCGCCCCGCTCCGCCCGGAACCGAAGTTGGGTCGTCACTCCCCCGAGCGTGCCGATCATCCGGGCCTGGCTCTCCATCCGGACGGACATGTCGACCTGGCCGAACCCGACGGAGAGGGTCGGTCGAATCCCGTGGAAGATGTATGCATTCGAGACGGAGAGCCAGAGGACGCCCACGAAGCCGAGGTACGCGACCGCGGCCCCGAGGGCCCCCGCGTCGATCCCGACGCCGAAGAGGATCCCGTACCCGATCCGCGCGAAGGCCATCGACGGGAACGGAAGGGCGTTGAAATCGACTCCGAGGTCGGTGCCCGCGAGGGCGATCGACGGGAGGAGAGAGAAGGCGATCAGCACGAGGGTCATCGTGCGGACGGGAGCCTTCGGGTAGCGCACTCGGAGAATCACGAGGATCTGAGAGACGAGGAGGATGAGGAGTTCGAAGGGGAGGAGGGTTGCAAGGAGCGGCACGACCGTCACGAGGGGCCGTCCGACCGCCTGCACGACGGCAATCGTCGCGGCGAACAAGGCGAGTCCGCCCACCGCCAGGAGGGCGATGAACTGAAAGATGATGTCGACGATGAGGTACTCCCGTGGCCGGAGGGGGGCCGTCATGAAGAAGGCGAACTCGGAGGGGTGGGCCGTGACGCCGGTACCGAGGGAATACAGCAGGCCGAAGGTGAGGAAGAGCGCGAGGGGCGTGGCCAGGGTCTCAAGCGCCACCTCGGGCGGGACGTCTTGCAGGGCGTTGCCCAGGATGAAACCGAGCCCGTAGCCCGACGGGACGAAGGCGAGGATGAGGAGGGCATACACGAGGGGACCGAAGCGCCCTCGCAGGGCGGGGCCGAAGAAGAAGCGGAGCTTGTACGAGATCAGGGGCCAGGCATGACCCACGGTTCACCGCCTCCGGAAGAGCCCCCTCCGCCGAGGTGGCTCCGGCTCCGGGGCCATTGCCTCCTCCGTGAGCTTGAGGAAGATTTCCTCGAGGCTCCCCTGGGCGCCCGTGTGGGTCTTCTCCCGGAGGGCCGCCAGATTCCCCTCGGCCACGTTCTGGCCGTGGTGGATGATCGCGACCCGGCCGCACAGCCGTTCCGCTGTGTCGAGCATGTGGGTCGAGACGAGGACCGTCCCGCCGGAATGGGCGAGAGCAGTCAGTTGCTCCTTGATCAGGTGCTGTCCCGCCGGGTCGATCCCGATGAGGGGCTCGTCGAGGATGAGCAGGGCGGGGCGATGGATCACCGCCGCCGCGAATGCGAGCTTCGCCTTCATGCCTTTCGAGAGGGTCGCGATCGTCTCGTCCGCCTTCGGGGTCAGGCTGTAGGTCGCGAGGAGTTCCCGCACGCGGCCATCGAGGGCACCCCGCGGCAGGTCCCGAATCCGACCGACGTACCCGAGGAACTCCGAAGGGGTCAGGTACTCCGGTAGGGTCGGGGCCTCCGGCATGTAGCCGAGGAGGGCCTTGTAGCCGACGGGATCCGCGATGACGTCGCGTCCGAAGACACGGACGAGGCCGGCGTCCGGCCGGAGGAGACCGACGACGATCTTGATGGCCGTCGTCTTGCCCGCGCCATTCGGCCCGATGAGGCCGACGATCTCCCCCGGCCAGGCATCGAGGTTGAGACCTTGGAGCGCCGGGGTGCCATCGTACGCCTTCCAGAGCTGCTTGATGTGGATCGCGGGGGGCATCGCCCGAGCGAACGCGGCGGTGGCATTTGAACCGTCCGCCGGGATGCCGCGGGTCAGCCGCAGAAGGGGTTCGCGCGCCGCAGGAACGCCCCGAGGCAGGACGCGCCGCAAAGCCTCTGAAGCCGGCCGACCCGCCAGAGGCCCGCGAACCCTGCGTCCAGGTGCAGGGCGGCGGCACACATCACACAGGTGCCCGCGAGGGGCCGAGCCTCGGACCAAGCGGCCCCACACATCGGACACACGGAGCCGTCCACGAGGCCCTCTCGCAGGAGGACCTCCAGGCACTCCGGCGAGCAGGCCGGCCTCGCAGCACGGAGGCCGATGGCGAAGATCGCGTCCTTCGCCGCGGATTGGGTGCCGCAGATCGCGCAGCGGGTGTCCCGGGGCAGGGTCCGGCTGCGACGGGCCGCCCCGCACAGGGCGCAGTTCGCCTCCCGCAGGATATTCGCGAGGTACACGGCCTCTTCCATCGTCCCGCGCGACGCGGCGGCGGGGACGTCAACGTTCCGCACGTAGGATACATACGCAGAGGGGGCCGGTCCCGCCGGACTAGACGAGCTTGCGGCCCAGCAGCGGCCGGAGCCGATCGGCCCTCGCTGCCATGCCCTCGCGATCGTAGAGGATCACGGCCTCCGCGAGGTCTTCCCGCCATCGGTCGTCGTCGCCAAGGGCGCGCCGAAGCTGGGCTTGGGCCTCCCAGGCCGCGGCCACACCGGACCAGTCGCCGGCGTCGCCGAGGACCTCCCGCGTCTTCGCTAAGGTGACGAAGGCGAGGTCGAGGCGGCCCGTCTTCCCGTAGAGCGTCGCGAGGTCCAGGAGCGCCCATCCGCGGCCCCGGCGCGACGCCTCGTCGTCCCGGCGATGGAACCGCTCGAGGGCGTCCATCAGGAACGCCTCCCCACGGTCCCGATCCCCGGTGTTCAACGCGAACACGCCGGCGGCGAGGAGGGCTTCCGCGAGGACCGACTCGTCTCCCGATGCCTTCGCGTCGTGGAGCGCGGTGTCGAGGGTTCTGCGAGCGTCCTCCCAGCGCGCGAGTTCCCTGAGGGCGTTTCCCTTTCGCAGGCCGAGGCGTGCCCGAGAGGCTCGCAGTCCCGGATTCGCATCGCTCGAATCCGCAAGCCGGTGAAGCGCGTGGCCGTAGACTTCCGCGGCCTCCTCCCATCGGAGGTCCTTCTCCAGGGCCATGCCCTCCGCAATGGCCCCCGCGACGTCCGACTCGATGGAGTCCACCTCAGGTGCGGCGGCCTTCCAGGTCCGCGCGCATCCGGAGGTATTCGTCCCGGGTGATTTCTCCTCTCGCATAACGGTCGTCGAGGATCTCGAAGGCCGTCCGGCCCGCCGGCGCTGGCGGCGGCACGTACGGCGGGTAGGCGTACGGCGCCGAACGCGGCGTCCCTTCGAGGGCTCGGAGGATGAGCCAGATGACGAGGACGACGACGCTTGCGGCCAGGCCGATTCCGAGGGCCATCCCCCAAGGCCACCAGCCTCCCATCCATCCCATCATGCCGAAGGGCGCCACCCAGGAGGTCATCATGAAGACCATCGTGAGCGCCGGCAGGACGAACAAGAGGACGACGACGATGACGACAATCAGGATCCCGGAATCCCTGCGTTCCGTCGGTGCGGCCATCGTGCGCCCCACGCAGTCGCCGTTATTTGAAGCTGAGGGCCCTACCGCGGGGGCCCGCCCCGTCGCTGCGCAGACCATTCCTCAAGGCGTCGGAGGAGAGGAAACCCAACCATGAAGATGCCCAGGATCCCAATGACGAAGTAGGCGAAGTCGACGCCCGCCGACAGGAGGTCGATGAACAAGAAGAACGCGGAGAGGATGACCCACACGCCGATGGGGTACCACCAGGCCCGGGGCCGCGCGGGCGGCCGGTACATCGGCGGGGGCGGCATCTCCGGTGGGGGGACGGCCGGCGGAGTACCCTGGGGCCGAGGCATCGAGCGCAGGTCGGCCCCGCATCGCTCGCAGAACGCCGCGTCTTCGTCGTTTCGCCTGCCGCACTGAGCGCAGTACATCCGCTCACCCGATCCGAACTCCGCCCGTCGTCGATGTCAGCTCCACGTTGAACTTCAGGCTCGCGGCCTGGTAGCCCGCTTCGTCGGGGGCAAAGGCGATCCCGCCCGTGCTCTCGTACTTCCCGGAGTCGACGTTCACGGAGCCCGTCGTGACCCGGGCGACGACGCGGGCCGCCGCGTCGGGCCCATGGTTGAAGGTGAAGCTCACGGGTCCGGTCGTGGAGGTCCCGAAGACGCCCACCGTCCCCGCGGGGCCCAGCGCCTGGTCGATCGTGAGGGCGACGCTGCCCGTCGTCGACGTGCCGCGGACCGTGGCGCCGTCCGCGAAGGCGACGTCCCGCGTCGCGAGGTCCACGCTCCCCGTCGTGACGGTGAGGTCGATCGACCGCACGGCAACCCCGGCGGGGATGCTGACGCCCACGTTGCCCGTCGTGCTCTGCACGGTCAGCGCCACGGACAGGCTGCGATGGACGGACACGACGATGTCGTGGCCGCCGAAGAAGAACAGGCCCACCGCGCCGCGGGCCGTGAGCGTGAAGGAAAGGGTGCTCCCCGTCGTCGCGTTCGTCGCGGTCACGTCCCCGGGCCGGTGGCTCGAGAAGAGCCCGCCGACGTGGGTGACGTCCGCGCGCACGAGGTAGGTCGTCGTCGTGACGAACCCCACCGTGATGCGGCCCGCCTCGCTCGTCGCCACGAGGTTCAGGGCCGCGATCGCGGGACTATAGCCGACCTGGAAGGACTCCGTCGTCGTGGGCGAGCTCAGGGAGGTCACGGCCACGGGGAGCAGGATGACGGCCGCGGCGAGCAGGACGGCGCCCGCGATGAAGGGCCTGCGGTCCCGCTGGTCCACGGAGGCCAGGAACTGGAGGATCATGATCGCCCCGACGAGGAAGGCGAGGCCGAGCACGACGACGAGGGACCACGTGGCCCGGCCCGTGAGGGTAAGGTCCAGGAACAGCACGAAACTTGCCAGGATCGCGAAGACGCCGAGGCCGTGCCACCAGACCCGGCGGGCGACGCCGGGCGCGGGCGGCGCGGCCGGGGACGGGCCGGCGGGCGGGGCCGCGGCGGACTTCGTGAGGTCGAAGCCGCAGCCCTTGCAGAACCAGGCTTCCGTCCGGTTCCAGGTCCCGCAGGATGGGCAGATCACGTCGCCGCTCCCCCGGCGGTCGGAACACCGGAGGTCAGGATAAAGGCTCCCTCCGTACGCGTCAGGCCAGCCGGTCGAGGCGCTCCATCGCTTCGAGGATCCGGTCGACCTCCCGCGGGCCCACGCCGGGATGGACGGGGAGCTCGAAGAGGCGACCGACGACGGCCTCGGCGACGGGGCAGCGGCCCCGGATCTTCCGGTCGCGGAGGGCCTTCTGCTTGTACAGCGGCATCGGGTAGGACGGTCGGCACCCGATGCCCTCCTCCGTGAGGGCCTCGACGATCTCGTCGCGGGAGAGGGGGAACTTCGGATCCGCGCGGACGATGTACTGGTAGAACGCGTGGACCATCCAGTTCCCCTCTTCCGGGGGGACGAGGCCCTCGACGCCGGCCAGGCCTTTCGTCAGGGCCCGTGCGTTCTCCCGGCGCCGCGCGACCCAGCCGTCGAGCTTCCGGAGCTGCACGAGGCCGATCGCCGCGGCGATCTCCGTCATGCGCAGGTTGTACCCGACGATCGCGTGTTCGTACTTCGCCGTCTGCCCGTGGTCCCGCAGGAGGCGCGCGCGCTCGGCGAGATCCTCGTCGTCCGTCACGATCATGCCTCCCTCGCCCGTCGTCATGTTCTTCGTCGCGTAGAACGAGAAGCACGCCGTGTCGCCGAGGTTCCCGGCCTTGCGGCCGTGGTACTGGGCGCCGTGAGCCTGGGCGGCGTCCTCGATCACGAGGAGGTCCCGCTCCTCCGCGATCTCACGGATCGGATCCATCTCCGCCGTCTGGCCGTAGAGATGGACGGGCATGATCGCCGCGGTCGTGCGCGTGAGCCCGTCCTCGAGCTTCGCGGGATCGATCGTGTACAGGCTCCGGTCGACGTCGACGAACGCGGGCTTCGCGCCGCACAGCAGGACGGTCGAGGCGGAGGCGAAGAACGTGAGGGGCGGGATGACCACGTCCTGGTCCGCCTTGATGCCGTGGGCCAGGAGCGCGAGATGGAGGGCTGCAGTGCCGTTCGCGACCGCGACGGCATGCTTGCGGCCGACGTACGTGGCGAAGGCGTTTTCGAAGGCCTCCACCTTCGGGCCCTGCACGAGCTGCCCCGACTCGAGGACGTCCCGGATCGCGGCGGCCTCCTCTGGGCCGAGGAGGGGCCGTGCGATCGGAATCATCGGAGCCGCCGAAACATGCGGGAGGCTATCAAGGTTCCCCGCTCACTTCCCGCGCCGGGAGCGACGACGTCGGCTTTGCTGGCGGTGGCGACGCTTCAGTTCAGGGTACGACCGCCCGTCGTGCGCACAGCGCATGGCCTTGTCGAGAGGACGTCCGCACGTGCACACCCAGCCGACGATTTTCGCCGGCACGCCGGCGACGAGGGCATGCGCCGGGACGTCTTTCGTCACGACGGCGCCCGCCGCGACCATCGCGTTCCGTTCGATCGTGATCCCGCAGAGGATCGTCGCGTTCGCGCCGATGGAGGCGCCGTCCTCGACTGTCGTCGGGACGATCTGCCAGTCGGGGCTCACGGCTCGCGGGTACGGGTCGTTCGTGAAGCAGGCGTGGGGACCGATGAACACGCCGTCGCCGAGGGTGACGCCGCGGTAGAGGGTCGCGAAGTTCTGGATCTTGCATTTGTCGCCTACGACGACCCCCGTGTCGACGTAGACGTCCTTGCCGAGGATGCACTTGCGGCCGATCCGGGCACCCTCGCGGATTTGGGCCCAGTGCCAGACGCGGGTGCCATCGCCCACGCTCGCGGTCGGGGAGACTTCCGCAGTCGAGTGGACTTGTGAGGTCATAGTCGCCCTCCCGCATGGCCGTGCTCATAAGAAAACTTCCCTTTGCCAGAAGGGCACGTGCGTCTCTGATATCGCCATCGAAAACCACCCGCGAGGCTTGAAATAGACAGATGGCGGACTAGCGAAGCGTGGACGTTCGTCCGACCAGCGGAGGCGGTGGATACAAGGACGCGGGTGTTGTCTTCCCGAGACTCGACCACGGCGTCGCTGTCGCGATCCTTTTCCTGCTGGCCGCAGCCCTCGTCCCTCTCCTCCCTCAGGTCGGAAACAGCCTCACGATCGCAGTCGCATTCCTCTTGTCGGCGGGCCTCGCGCTTGCGCTGACACCCCCGGTCATCCGAAAGATGCGCGCGGGCGGCATGGTCGGGCGTGACGTGAACAAGGTCGGAAAGCCGGAGGTCGCCAACCTGGGAGGCATCGCCGCGCTCTTCGCCTTCTCGGTTTCCATGTCCTTCGTCGTCGGCCTCGGCAAGCTATTCGGCAACACCTCGGAGCTTCCGTACCTTGCCGTGATCAGCGTATTCTTCATTGCGGCGATGGTCGGCCTGATCGACGACATCTCGAACATCCCCCGCAGGCTCAAAATCGCGGCCGTGTCCTTCGCCGCGCTTCCACTCATGCTCGTCCATCTCGGCGAATCTGTCGACCTCCCCTTCGGATACACAATTCCAATCGATGGTGGACTATACTTCCCGTACTGGCTCATCCTAGTTCCTATCGGCGTCACGGGTCTCGCCAATGCAATCAACATGAGCGCTGGCTACAATGGGCTGGAGAGCGGGGAAATCGCGATTGTTTCTGGTGCTCTCCTGGCTATCTCCCTCCTCGCCGGCGGCGCGCAACACCCAGCCCTCATCACGGCCATCTTGCTCGGCTCCGCGATTGGGCTGTTCGTTTTCAACCGGTATCCCGCGAAGGTCTTCGTCGGGGACATCGGTACACTCGGGATGGGTGCAGCTCTCGCTGGTGCGGTCATCCTCGGCCACATTGAGGTCTACGCGATTATCGCGATCGCACCGGCGTTCTACGAGGCCTTCGCCACGTTCTATTACGGCGTCGTTCGTAAAGTCCCTGACCGGCGAAAGGCGTGCCACAATCCTATCATCCGAGAGGATGGCAGGCTCCAGCCGCCGCCCGGCGCGGAGCACTACACCCTCGCTTACCTCCTCCTCTCCGGGCGGCCGATGACAGAGCGGGGACTCGTTCTGGTGTTGCTCGGGTTGTATGCCTTTTGTGGAACCGTGGCCGTCGCACTGAGCGTGATATGAATGGCGATGCATCCTTTCAGCAGAGGCATAGCTGGATCCCTGCAGCGCGTATCGATGCTCCCAGGACGCTATGGTCTTTCTCCAGCGCGAATGCGGGCGCGACTGAGCCTGATGGCTTCCACGCTGAACCCCTGGGACGTAACGCCCACCATTCCCGTCACCGCGGTGACCTTGGAGGCCTACCCGGAAGTCGTCGAAGACCTGGACCAAGTTGAGGTTGCCCTGCATGGATACCATCATCTCGGCTACTCCGGGCGGCCACGGGCAGCGCAGGCTTCGGACCTCGATTCTGGGCTTGAGGCTCTCAAACGTTGTGAGCTTCACGTCGAGGGTTTCCGAGCCCCCTACCTTCAGGCGGACGGTGTGACATTCGGACTCCTCCGGGACCGTGGAATCCTCTACGACTCGAGTGTTCCGTGGCTCGCGCTACCTCCCGACCACCCCCTGCGATCAGACCTCGCAGAGCTTGCTGCGCGGCGATACGGGTTCGTCGCGGACCGTCCATCTGATTTCGCCGAGCCCGTGATTGAACTTCCGGTGTGCATGCCGGACGACGAGATGCTGGTCGATGGGCTCCGCATCCGGAATCCGGCCATCCTCCGGCGAATCTTCGAGTCCATGCTCGACGTGGTTGCCCGGGACGGATCTCTACTGCTGCTCCAGATTCACCCGGAGAGGTTCCACGTCTGTGCCTCTGCCATTGAATCGGTCCTGGCGCGAGCGACGCAACTGGGGGCCTGGAAGGCGCCGTTACGAGACATTGCCCGATGGGTCCAGCGTCGCGGAGGCGTGCGAACATCATGGCCGAGAGGCAGCCCCTTCGCAGTCGCTGTCACGGGAGACCTCGACGCGGTGACACTCTGGGACTTCGCCCGTAGGGTCTACGGAGGCTGATGCGTGGATATCGTCGTAGGCCCTTCTGAGTCGTCCTGGCGGGATTTCGTCGGCAATGTGTCAGGTTCGAATATCTTCCAGAGCCCCGAGATGGCACGGGTGCTCGGCGCGACCAAAGGGTTTGCGCCGCGAACCCTCGCGGCAGAATCTCGAGGAGAGATTCGAGCTCTCATGCTATCGAACGTTATCTCCTATCGTGTCGCAGGCCTGCCTCTCCCCGCTGTGAGGGCCGTCATCGTGGGGGGCCCCTTGGGGGACCCTGACGCCTTCTCCGTACTTCTCAACGCCCACGATGCAGCTCTAGGGCGCCGCGTTCTTCAGGCTCAAATCCGAAATCTGCAGGCGCCAACTTCCCTGGCGCCGTTTGTCGGCGCGGGCTTTGGCTGGGAGGATCACCTCAACTTCGTATTGGACTTGAGAAAGGGAGAGGAAGGCCTCCTGCGAGAGATGTCTAAGGGTCGGCGGAAAGCGATCGCTCGCGCAGAGCGCTCTGGTCTTCGAGTGGTCGATCTCTGTCCTAGCGAACTCGAGGGGGCCTACAGGATCCTTAAGGAGACCTACTCCCGGGCGGGCATCCCGCTTGCAGATTTGAGCCTGTTTCGCGCTGCCATGCATCACCTACAGCCGCGTTCGATGCTCTGGGCCGTTGGGGCAATGGAGAACGGTCAGTTCGAGGCTACGCGGTTCGTCTTACGTTGGGGTGGAGCCCTGTATGACTGGTATTCTGGCTCGACGACCCGAGGTCGTAACCTGCACGCCGACGAGTTCCTTGTGTGGGAGGTACTGACGCGCGGTGTGGCTCAAGGATGCTCGGCTTTCGATTTCTGCGGAGCCGGCCGACCAGGGGAGGACTACGGGCCTGGTGAATTCAAGCGGCGGTTCGGAGGGTCCTTGACGAATCCGGGGCGGCTGGTGAAGACTTATCATCGGTTAGCATGGACATTCGGTCAAGCCTCACTGTACGTGTGGAAGCGCCTCTCATCTCCCGCTTTCGAGCAACATACAACAGATAGGAATCAAGAGGTACCGCCATGGGTGCACGGATGAGAAAACTCCTGAAGCTCGCCGCCGGCTGGATGCCCGGTAACGGGCTACGAGTCGCCCTCCTCCGCGCCTGCGGTTACCGCGTCGGGACCGACGTCTACGTCGGACCTGGATTTCTCGTCGCCGACGAGCTCCCCGACAATGGCCACGACGTGACTATCGGCAACCGTGTCTCAATCGGACCGAGTGTAATCTTGGTCACCTCGTCTTCACCGAATCAGTCCCGTCTCCGTTCCGTCACTGGTCACACGAAGGGACCCGTCGTGATTGAAGACGATGCCTGGATTGGTGCGGGGTCCATCTTGCTCCCGAACATCCGCGTCGGCGCCATGTCCATCGTTGCAGCTGGAGCCGTTGTCACGGAGGACATCCCTCCGCACTCGATATTCGCGGGGGTTCCAGCCCGGGTCGTGAAGAGAATTGAGGGGAATGTCGTTGCGTAACTCGAAGCTGATCCCGAGGCTCGACGTGCGGTATGAACTCGAAGATTTTCACCGCGCACTGGGGGACTCCGACGAATGGCAGCGGCCGTTGCGAGCAGCACTCGAGAAATTCTGGCCGGGCATGGAACCCGTCTTCGTCAACAGCGGGCGGGTTGCTATCCTCCTAGCCCTTCGATCCCTTGGCCTGGGACAGGGATCTCGGGTCGGTGTTCCGGTCTATACCTGTGAGGCAGTGTACTCCGCCGTAGTCCGGTCCGGGGCGATCCCCGTTTTCCTAGACGTGAACGTCGACACCCTGACCCTGGACCCCGTCGACTTGGAACGCAAGTCCGGTGACTTGGACGGTGTCGTCGCTGTCCACACATTCGGTCATCCTGCTGACATGGACCCGATGCACTGCCTCCCAAGACGTGTTAAGGTCATCGAAGATTGCGCCCACGCCGTCGGCTCGCGATACAGGGGCCGGACGGCCGGCACGCTCGGAGACGCCGCTGCGTTCTCCTTCCGGCTCGGGAAGCCAATTTCAGCCGGCAACTTGGGGATGATGCTCTCGTCCGATCGAGAGGTGATCCGGCGAGCTAGGGACGTCGCGGCCCGATTCCCTCCTCGCTCGATTACCGGACACGTGCGCGACTGTCTCGTCTCCATGTTTCGAGGCTTCATCTACAGACCTCCCTGGTTCGGCACCTTGGGCCTTCCGGTCGGAAGCATTTTCGATGATGCTTTCGACCTGATGGACAAGCACTCCTTTCGTCCGATGCGCCCATCCGTCGGCTCATTGGCAGTTCTCGCCGACCGCTTTCTGGGGTTGCCCCGGAGAGTCCGTGTTGCAAGGGAACGCGCCGCAGTACTGGCAAGCTATCTAAGGGGCACATCAATCAGTCCGCCATCAGAGGCCCCGTGGGCGTTCCACACGTACTTCCAGTTCGCTATGCGATTCAGAGATCGAGGGGCGAGAGAACGAGGCGCTGCTGGCCTCAGAGATCACGGTGTCGACTCCATTCGGTTCTATCAAGATTCACCGGCGATCGCCGCACGGTATGGCTACCGCCGCGACTGCGCGACCGCGGAGAGTCTCGCGAAGACCATCCTCACGGTACCGTGCCACGCCAATCTCTCTAACCACGAGTTCGGTTTCGTCGCAGATGCGGTACGGGCGGTGGGTGAGGTGATTTGAAAATCAGCATCGAAGTCGGGCATCCAGCGCATGTCCACTACTGGCGGAACGCGATCGATCTCCTCGGCTCACGAGGGCACCGCGTGGAGGTCCTGGCCCGGCAGAAGGAGGTGGCGCTTCAGCTCCTTCAAGCGTACGCTATTCCATATGAGGTCGTAGGTCGGAGTCGACCGACGCTCCTATGGAAAGGTATCGGGTTGTTTTTGGACGACCTCCGGGTCCTACGCGTCGCACGGCGGAAGGGAATTGAATTCATGCTCAGCACGGGGATCCCCGGGTCCGAGCATGCAAGTCGTGTCCTCGGTGTGCCACATGTAGCGCTTATCGACACCGAAATCGCAGTGCTGGGCCGTCTCCTAGCCGAGCCGTTTTCCGACGCGGTCTGTACCCCTCAGTGTTTCCGCGGGGAGGTACGTTCCGGAAGGCACATCCGGATCAATGGCTATCTTGAGCTGATGTACCTTCGTCCGAACTACTTCCGCCCGGATGCTTCAGTGCTCGACCAAGTCGGCCTCTCGCCGGGCGAAAGGTATGCCATTGTCAGGTTTTCGTCGAGTGATTCCAGTCATGACCTTGGATACGCTCGCAACGCCGTCGGCTCGGACGAAGATCGCTGTGAACTAGTGAAGGGGCTTTCCAAGTCGTATCGCGTTTTCGTTGTGACGGAGACTGTGTTGCCTCAATCATTGAAGTCTTGCCGTTTGAACCTGCCGCCAGAGAGGTTTCATGACCTTCTGGCATTCGCCGACCTTTACGTGGGAGAAGGAGCCACTACTGCTTCTGAGGCTGGAGTGCTTGGAGTGCCATGGATCTACCTGTCCAAGTCGAGACGCGGGTATCTCGACGATCAGGAAGAACGTTATGGAACTGGCAGGACGGTCAATTCGCTTAAGGAGGTTCTGCCAGTCGTCGAGAGCCTTGTAGCCATACCACGCAGCGAATGGGCACGCCGCAGAGAGCTATTGCTCGAGACAACGGTGGACGTCACGAGATTTGTTGTTGACTTGGTTGACGGGTGGCCTGAGAGTCGGGGTCAGCACGATGAACAGTCTATGATTTTGCGGCAGGACGTCAGAGGCGGTCAGCCGGGTTGACTGAATGAGGATTTTCCTGCTCGCCAGCGTTAATCCATTCGCGCCAACTGCGAGCGGTGTTCGATCATACGTTCTGGCCTTGGCACGGGAGCTCGCAGCTCGAGGCGAGGAAGTGGTCGTCCTTGGAATCGGACCTCAGAAGTTCATTGTGGACGGCTTCGAATTCGTGCCGGTAATCGATCGCATCTCAAACGCTTTCCAATTCGCCCTGGCCGCGATGCGCTTTGCTAGGAAGCATAGCAATCTGAGGGGGATCGTTCACGGTCAGCGTCCAGACGACCTTGTCGGATTCCATCTACTCGCACAGCATGTTCCGACTCTCGTCACGCTTCATGGAGCTCACGGCCTTGTTGTTCTCGATAGAAGAGGTAGGGTCGTCGGAAGCATGTATCGGGCTGTGGAACGGTACTCTCTTAGCCGAACGCGTGCCATTCTCTGCGTCTCCCCACGCACTCAAGCGTACTTCGAGGCGAACTATCCGCACCTCAGAGATCGTTTACATTCTATTCCAGCCGGAATCGACATGGACCTGTTCCGACCTCACGACCGAGACGGGGCCCGAGCGAGATTCGGGATGTCGGAGGCCGCCCGTGTTGTCTTGTTCGTGGGGAGATTCGAACAGGAGAAGAATCCGCTTGACGCCATGGCAGCCTACTTCTGGGTGTGGGAAAGACACCCGGAAACACGACTGGTGATGGTCGGGAATGGTAAACTGGCGTCGCCGTTGCGGGAGTGGGCGGCCGGGACCCCTGCTCCGGTCGAGATCCTCGACTCAGTCTCGCAAGAAGAACTCGCCTGGTTGCTGTCAGCAGCCGATGTTCTTGTCGTCGCCTCGCGCAACGAGGGCCTCCCGACCGTGGCACTGGAGGCCCTCGCGGCCGGCACGCCTGTGGTAGGAACCTCCGTAGGCTTGCTTCCGGACATCGTCAAGCCTGGAGTCAACGGCTACCTAGTCGACCAGATCTCCGAGCTCCCGTTCTTCCTCGAGCGAGCTTTGTGCGAGACTCGTTGGGCAACCGATCGTTGCCGTGAGACGGTCCGAGCTTTCGGTTGGGATCGGGTGGCCCCCGCAGTTCTTGAGGTATATCATGAGATCTCCTCGTAGTGCCTACGGCTATCCCGCGGCACTTCTCATTGTGGGACCGTCAATCGTTGAGGGCCATGTCGGGCTCGACGTGAAGGAGGGAGTCCCAAGTGCAACTCCCTAGACGCTCATTCTACTTGCTGGTTTTGGGTCTCGCGACCATGAGCATACTCTTGCGATATCCGCTCGGGGAACAGCATGAAGCCGGGGCCGATACGACTTTTATCCACAGTCTTGCGACATCTGTTTCGCGAGAAGGCCGAGCTCTCTGGATTCTTCACCCATTCTCGTTCTTCGGGCTCTACGCCCTTTCCTATCCAAGTGCGATTCCGTTCCTGGCTGCCGGCTTCAGTGAACTATCAGGTGTCGGCATTGAAGGAACGTTTTGGATCATGAGTTTGGCCTTCGGGGTCCTGGGACCTCTCGGCATGATCTTGCTTGGACGGTCAATCTCGTCGGATGATCGATTCGTTTTCTTCCTTGCGGCGGTGATGGCCCTCTCACCATTCTATATCAAGGATACGACGTGGGTAGGGGCTTCGCGAGGGTTCGTTGTCGCTCTCGTCCCTTTTGCACTGTTCCTCAGTGTGCGGTTGATCAGACGACCCAGCTTCAAGATGCTTCTCCTCCTGCTCCTCCTCGTTGTTCTTATGAGCGCCATACACCGGATGGGAGTCCTGTCTATCCTTATCCTGGTCTGCGCTCTATTCGTTCTGCCGTTCCACAAGGTCACCCAGGCGCTCCGGTTTGCTCTCGTGAAGCATGAGACAAAGTTCAGGATCGGAATTCTGGTAATGGCCACCGTGGGGTTCGTTGGGGTTTTCTTCCTCCAATTCCAGTTTCCGGGCATGGCCGGCGCGGACGTCCGGGAGCAGTTTGGGACCGGGGCGTACTTCTCCGGCGAATCGTTCGAGGTCCTCGTCCTGAACATGGGGGTGAGTTTCGTCGGAAAGGTGGGCTTGCTGTTCCCGGTTGCATCCGTCGGAGTCATCTTGTACTCATGGAAGCGCCCAAAGGAAGCTCACGACAAGTTCGTCCTGCTCGCGATTTTGGTGTTCTTGCCGCTGTTGTCTATGAGGGACTACATTACGGAATTCATCATCCCCCTTATCGCGGTCCCCATCGCCTTCGCCGCGATGGCAGCTGTCCAGACCAAACTCCGCGCAAGGAGGACAGCAGCCGCCACGGTCACCGTCGTCCTTCTGTTGAGCGCGGGGGCCTACGCTTGGATTATGAAAGACTATTGGTCCAACCGTTATGAAACCGATGCTGCGATTCCAGATTCAACATACGCAACGGCTCTTTACATTCGCTACTACGTCCTTGGCGCCACGACGAACCACGGGCTCACAGGTGGCCGGGTTACCGCGATCTCCGAGAGGCCGTCGTTACCGCTCGGCGGGGCGTCCCTCCATTGGTACAGCAGCCAACAACTCATCTTCCGGTACGTCGACGGATCGGATGTCAGAGTTGCTGCTCGCGACCTGTTCTCGATGACCTTCAACACCGACGATCTCTACGAACCGATCAACGTCCGGAATGCAGAGGTGGATTGGGAGACAATCATGTATGGTCGGCTTCGGGATTCCGGGGTCGAGAGGTTGCTCATGAGATACGAGATTCACTTCCTGGTCATCGACCGTGGGGTGACCCCATTCTCCTTCCGTTCGTACGGGATCGATCGCGGTTCCCCCTTTGTGGTCGATGTCTCGCTGGAGAGGTACACGGTCTTCTCGGGAGATGCTGAGGTGATTTACTTCCTGGGGTGAAAGTGCGCCATGACGACTTCCCGGTACGCCGTAATTCTCACTCCGTATGCCCTCCCGCACATCGGAGGTGTATCCTCCTTTGTGCATAACGAGGCAACGGCGCTGCGGGAACATTCCGAATGGAACTGCACGGTCATCGCGATGAATGGCGGAACGACCACAACCATCATCGGGCGTGCGCGGTCAATCCCACGCTTTGTGCTGAAGGCCTTCTTCCACCTTCTCGAGGCCAAACCAGACGTTGTCCATGCCCATTCGCATTGGTATGCGCTCTTGCCGGCCGCACTGCTCAAGTTTCTCGGATCCCACTTCCGACTTGTGTTCTCTTTTCATACGATGCCCCCCGCAAATCGATTCGTGCGCTTCAGAGTGCTGCTCGAGACGCTGCTGTCGAAATGCGACTGTGTTACATACGTGAGCAAGGCACTCGAGCGGAAGATGTCCGGGGAACTCGATGTCCGGACCAACAGAGCAATACTCCACCCGGGGGTCCCCGTTCCCGAGTTGGAGGGCCAGGGAGGGACCAACTGGAGTGGCCACGCTGTCGTCGGTTTCGCCGGGCCTCTCACCTGGGATGGGAAAGCTCTAGGTGTTACAGTCCTGCTCGATGCCATCCGTCTCGTGCGAACTGAACACCCTGGAGTGAAACTGCTGATCGCAGGATCGGGAAAGTATGAGCCGCTCCTTCGCCGAGAGGCGAAGGTGAAGGGCCTGGAGGCCTCAGTGGCGTTCCTGGGGTCAGTTCCGTCCCTGGCGGAGTTCTGGCGTAGGATTTCGATCTATGCACACATTTCATTCCAGGAAGGTCTCCCTCTTTCGCTCCTCGAGGCTATGGCCGCCGGGAAACCCGTGATTGCGACCCCCGTTGGCGGCATCCCCGAAGCGATTTCCGATGGCGAGAACGGGATTCTCGTTGAGCCCGATCCGAACGCTGTGGCCCAGGCCCTCCGCCATCTGCTCGGAAATCCCGCCAAAGCTGACAAAATCGGCGGACTCGCGCGGCTGACGGTCGAGGAAAGGTTCAGCATTCGGACACTTGCGCTCGACGTCTCCCGTGTTCTTGGTGACCTAAGATGATGCGTCAGTTCGCGGTTACGATTGACGTAGAGCCGGATCTCCCGAGGTACGTCTCGAACGGATTCCACGGCATCTCAGAAGGGCTGCCCCGCCTCCTTGGCCTCCTGGCCGAATTGAGCGTCCGCACTGACTGTTTCATCACGTCTTCACTGCTCCCGAGGTTCTCCAGTGAACTCAAGGCGATCGTCCTAGACGGACACTCTATCGGACTACACGGCCTCACCCATGACCTCTTGGCGGGGCGGTCGTTCCGCTTCCAGAGGGAGCGAATCCTCAAAGGCCTCAAGCAGCTGGAGGAACACCTTGGTACTCACGCGACGATGTTCCGAGCGCCGAACTTCGGCGCAGATGAGGGAACTTTCCGGGCGCTTCGAGCCGCTGGAATCAAGATAGACTCGTCCGTGCTCCCGGGCAGGGTAGTCAAACGCTGGCGAGTGCTGACGGTCGCCGACCATCGCGGTACACCCATTCAGCCCTACGAAATCGGAAGCGCAGGTTCGACCGGTTCTGGCCCTCTCCTAGAAGTCCCGGTTACTGCGAATCCCTTGGCCCCTGGGACACCGATCGGGATGGGCTTCCTTAATCGCGTTGGCCCCGAGGCGGCGCTTAGGGCTGCAGAACTCACCCAGGCCAATCTCGTGACGTTCCTGGTTCATCCATGGGAATGCATTGACTTGACCGAAGTCTACCCTACCGTGCCGCAATCATGGTCGTCGGCGTGTCGATCCGATCTCTCAGGCCTGTCGCATCTTCTCATGGCCGTCCGACGCAGTTTCTCACTCACAACAATATGTGATTTCGGGTCGGCGATTCGCAGTACGAGTAAGTCAGGCGGTGGGGCATGATGCGCATGGCAATGGTCGCAGAATTCGTAGAAAGCGAGTCGCGATTTGCTGCCTTTTCGCGACGCGTTTGGGCGATTGTCGGTTACATGAGGTCCAGAGGGTGGCAAGTGCAAGTCCTCTCGCCACGAATCGGGAAGAACTCCTCGGAGGCGAAAGCTCGTGGCGACGTTCGGCGCTTGGTTCAAGGATACTCAGCCTGGCGCTCGATCTTGGGTTCGCCAATCGCCTCAATTCTGGCCCCTGTGTCTGTAATTGGATACCTCCATTCCCTCCGTAAATTCCGGCCGGACGTAGTCATCATTGCGGCATCGAACGCCGTCCTCCTCTTGGAAACCACAGTTGCCGCTCGCCTCTTGGGCATCGCAATCGTGTTCGATGTTCACGACTCGTGGCTAGTCGCAGACGCGGTTTACCCCGGTCGAGTCCGAAACTGGTTGCGACGTAAGCTTGAGGGTTTTGCGCTCCGAGGCGGAGAGGTCGTCGTAGGTGTGACCTCCAGACAGGCACACACGATGCGTCGGGGCTACCAGCTTAACGCACGGAAGGTGATGACAATCTACAGCGGTGCAACGCCGAGCGTACGGACACAAGGTCAGTGCACTCCGCGCTACGACTTCGTGCATGCTGGGCCCCCGAGGAGTAATTACAATACACAGGCTTTGCTGGACGCCCTGGCGATTCTCATTCAGAAGGGTCGGTGCTTTCGGACCGCGTTCCTAGGGACCCTTCCCGGAGGGGACACTAAGCATTGGACAGCAGAAGCCGCCCGCAGAGGTTTGCTTCGTTGGGTCGACTTCTTGCCTCCTGTGCCACCCGCGAGGATTACCGAGACACTGTCTGACGCAAGGGTCGGGTTGGTGACACTCGGGAACGAATCAGTGTTCAAGGCCGCCATAAGCACGAAATCATTCGACTACCTCAGCGCCGGTTTGCCGATTCTCTATCTAGGCCCGAAGGACTCGGAGCAGGCCGAACTCATTGAACGCTTCGGAGTCGGGCTCGTGGTAGACAGCCCGTCCGCATTCGCAGATGCCGCCGAGCGCATCCTCCTCGATGATCGGGTCTACGCCGACTTGCAGACGAATGCGGAGGCCGCCGCCTTAGATCTTGCGTGGAACGTCCTCCTCGAACCGCTCCACAGGAGGCTCGTGCAGTTCGTCGACTCAAGGCCTCAACGGGGTCCGATGCCTGTGTCCTAGCGAGCCCAGGGGAGCGAACATGCCGAAGGGATTCCTCACGCACCTAGCACCTCTTTCGATGGTATCCTTTGTAGAGAGGGACTATCGAATCCTCGCTTCTCGATTTCGGATGCGAAAGTGGGCATATCGCGGCAGACTACGCGGTATTCAGGACAGAGCCGCAATCTACCTTGGCGTTCGGCGTTCCGACTTCAATGTCTCCTGGTTCGCCTACAACCAGGCTTTCTGGGCGGTGCGGCATTCCAAGAACCTTGGCAGGAAGTCACTGGTAGTCATTGGTGGATTCGATGTGAGTGAAGAGGAAGATCCTCGCCTGCAGCACCGACTTCCGACGTTGCGATACGTCCTCCGCCATGCGGATTGCCTGCTTGCGCTTTCAGAGCATCTGCAAACCAAGGTGCTTGCGTTGGAACCCACCGCGAGGGTCGAACTTCTGTACCCTGGCTTCGACGCAACTCGGTATGCGCCGGCCGGGAGCAAGGCTCCTATCGTGACAACGATCAGCTTCGTCAGACATGCGAACTTGCAGCGCAAGGGGCTCGAGACCTTCGTCCGCGCGGCCGCAAACCTCCCGGCCTTGGAGTTCCTCCTGATTGGTGAATGGCTGGACGATTCAATTAGGTACCTACGCGGGATCGCCCCGCCGAACGTGAGCTTCGCCGGCTGGCTTCCCGAGCCAGACCTTATCCGGGCGTTGCAGCAATCCGCTGTATATGTACAAGCATCACTGCACGAGGGTTTCGGATGCTCACTAGCCGAGGCCATGCTCTGCGGCTGCGTGCCAGTCGTCAGCGCGAGGGGTGCCATTCCCGAGGTCGTGGGGGACGTGGGAATCTACGTTGATCCGGCTTCCCCGGAGGATCTGGCCCGAGGGATCCGCGGTGCATTCGACGAACCGGAGAGAGGCTACTCCGCTAGGGAGAGGGTGGCCCGTCTGTTCCCTCTCGGACGTCGCGGGTCCCTATTGATTTCCAAGGTTGAGGAGCTGCTCGCGTGACGTTGATGTCGCCCCCCACGTCGGCTCAGGAGCACCCGCTCGGAAGTCGGGGGCTCCGCCGACCGGGCTTTGATGATAAACGGATCCTGGTGTCGGCAGTATCCATGGAGGGCGAGCGGCTCGCGCCAATCCAGCTGGCCCCTTTGAGTCCGTGTTTTCTTGATTCTTGCCGACAGCTTAGCTGGCTGTGGGATCTAGATGCGGTCTGAACTCTTGGACCGGATGCAATGCCCGTATTGCGGCGGTAGCTTCCGGCTCATAGCAAACTACGACGAAAGGGGAGGCTCAATCATCTCTGGCCTTGTCGGTTGCCCATGTTCTCGTTACCCGATTCTCGAAGGAATTCTCGTCCTCAATCCGCCAGTCGATAGGCGCTATCTGGTAGATCTGCTGGAGAAAGGCCAGGCCGAGAAGGCGACTTGCGTGCTCATGAGCCGTCGGAATCCACAGCTTCTGCGCTTCATTGTCGCTGCAGATCGGAGGAGTCAAGGGCGACTCTTGCTCACCCCGGTCGCACGCGTGCTAATGAAGGAGGCGAAGGGGCGATTAGCAAAGGCTCGGCATGATGTTCCCTTTGCTGCACTTATGGGCCATACCCTTTTCGAGAATTACCTGATGCATCGCTTCGCGGCAGAAACCTTGTGGATGGTCCACGCCATAGTGCCAATGATACGGTCGAAGGACAGTACCGTTCTTGACCTTGGCTGCGGGGCTGGCCATGCGTCCTACGTGCTCAGTTCCTATTCAGGTGTGCGAGACCTCATCTGCACTGACAGATCTTTCTGGGAACTGTACCTCGCGAGGAAGTACATGGTCCCAAATGCGTCCTTCATTCAGTTCGATGCTAACCTCCCGCTTCCGTTTCGTGAAGATATGATCGATTGCGTTCTTGCTCTCGATACACTTCACTACGTGGAAGCGAAGTGGACGATGGCGGGTCATTTGCAACGCGTCCTTCGGCCGAACGGCCTGCTACTTCTCCTCCACCTCCACAATGCTATGCATTCCAACCCCAGCCCTGGCTTCCCGCTGGTCCCCTCTGGGTGGCTCGACGTTTTCCGGGACTTTCCGATGAAAGTTATGCCCGATTACCGCATTGTCGAGGACTTAGTCTGGCGAGACCGGCTTGACCTCCGTCGATCCTCTCCGCTTACGGAGTTGAATGATGCCCGTGCCATCTCAATCATCGCCTCGAACGACGACTCAGTGTTCCGCGTTTATGACCGCTTACGTGAAAGTCAGTTCCAGATTAGCAGGAATCTTCGCCTGAATCCCGTGTACAAGAAAGGAAGGGGACAAGACGGAGTGGCGTTCCGGGCGTTCCCCGCAGACGGATTCGCGACGGAATACCCACTCTCGGCGGCGTGCCTTCCGGAAAGGATTCCGTTCACGCCATCGGTCGAAGGGAGCGCCGATTCCCTGTCGCCAGCGGCGAAGGAAGTCGGTCTGGAACTATTCCGGCGATTTGCGCTTGTCGATTTGCCTCCTCGGTATGTGTGACGAGCAAGGAACTCGCCTCTTTCGGGCGGTCCTCGCACTAGTTTGACGGATGCATCGGATCTCATTCTCAGTCGGCAGAGGACTCAGCTCGAGGGTGCCCTCTAAGGCGCTCGGCGCCGCAGCGTACTGAGGGCGAAGAGTTCTCGAATCGCGAGCCTCTCTGTCGGCTCGAACAAGTACAGGCTCGACACGACCGCGCTAGCAGTCGTCGCGAGTACGAGGGGCATCCGAAGAACCCCCGCGGACAAGGATAGGAGAAGGAATGCGGCGAGGTACACTGCTGACCACAACGCGAAAGGCCCCATGCGGGCGAAGTCTATCTTAAGGAACCTCGCCCCAACAAAGAAACTAAGAACCGTCGTCACGAAGTATCCGGAGAGGATTGCGCCTGATGCGCCAAGGGCGCCGCCCGCAGGGATGAGCAGGATTGCGCACACGACGACCGTGGCGGACCAAGTCGCGTTAATCCCTAGGCTCAACCACATCTGGCCGGTGCTTGCCAGCTGACGCCCGACGATCCCGCTGATCGAGAGGAGGGCAATTGAGACTGAGAGTAGAGCCAAGGGACCGGAAGCGTTCGCATACTCCGAACCGTACGTAAAGGAGACCGCCATGTCGGAAAACGCGATCAGGAGTCCTGTTACGGGAATCGTGACTGCCGCGACCATACGCATCGCGCGTGGGATGAGCTCGCGTCCTCGCTCCGGATCGTGGACGCTCATGGACGAGAGAGTCGGGATGAGCGGGATGCTCAGCGCCGACGGGATGAACGTTATGACGTTCGCAAGGGCGAACGCGACCGCATAAGACCCGAGGGCCGCGAATCCACCTGTCGAGACAATCGTTGCGTTCACCGCGTACAATGCCAGCAGGACGACGAGCTGGGCCAGGAGGTAAGGCAGCCCGAAGTTCACGAGGTTTGCGGGCGTGATACACCGATTGAGGCGTGCCTCGGGGAGTTGCCTGACCCGGACGAGGACCCTCCGCGCACATAGCAGACCTGGTAAGGTCGTCCCGATGACGAAGGCGCCGAACGCCCCGCCGACAGAGAAAAACATTGACAAGCCTACCGCAGCCGCAACCGCGAAGAGTGCGGCGACGGCGAGCCGAATGTTCAGCCGTGAAATGTCCCCGAGACCCTGAAGAGCGCCTGCGAAGATAAGGGCTGGCGTCAAGAGGAGCGCCAAGGGCACCGCAAACGAAAACAGGACGAGTGATTGCACAGGCGCCGACGCGGAGGCGAGAACGGACGCGGCGAGGAGACCCGACGACAGCGCGACACCGAGGCTCATGATGAATGTGGTCAGTAAGGCACTCCGCAGGACTTGTCGCGTGGCCTGCCTCGATGTTGCAGCCTCCCCGGAAAGGTATTTCGCAACCGCGAGCGGCATACCGAACGCCGCAATTCCACTGGCCACGTTCCAGAAGCTGAGGAGCAGCGCCAAGACGCCAAAATTCGCCTCCCCGAGGATCCGGGCGACGAGAATGGATTCGAGGAAGCCGAGGCCGGAGACCACGACGACTGCAAGGAACGAGGTGACCGCGCCGCTGACCAGGAAGTGCCGGACGCTCTGTTGTCGAGGCAACGTAGTCTGCGCCGAGCTCGCGATGGCTTGGCTCGTGTCCATCACCGCATCTGCTGAGGTTGGATGTGCCCGAGCCTTGCGTCGGCGAGCGCTTTCACGGGCGCACCTTCAAGGTGGTCTTCTGCGCGGGCCCCCTTCGCCGAGGATTTTGCATCAAGGATTCGAGTAGCGCTAGTAGGTCCTCGCTGAGGTCCGGTCGCTCGAGGGCGAGCTCGAGGTTTGCCGCGAGCCACCCGAACTTGTAACCAATGTCGTGGCGTCGACCCGGAAACATGTGAGCGTAGATTTCCTCCTTCTTGAGTAGAGCGCCAATCGCGTCCGTCAGCTGAATCTCACCCCGGTCGTCCGGGCGGGTCTCTCGAAGGCAATCGAAGACTGCCGGCGAGAGGACGTATCTCCCGATTGTCGCGAGGTTCGAGGTGATCTCGTGTGGCCGAGGTTTCTCGACGATCCTTTCGATCCGGACAAGCCCAGCTCCGACCTCTTCACCCTCGACCATACCGTACCGGCCGATACGTTCGGGCGGCACCTCTTGGACCGCAACGACGGAGGCGTGGACGGCTTTGTGCACCTCGATGAGGGCTTTCTGACAGGGGACCTCGTGGAAGGTCAGGTCGTCACCGAGGAGGACGGAAAAGGCCTCTGAACCGACGTAGTCTTCCGCGATTAGGACGGCGTGGCCGAGACCGCGGCGCGCTTGCTGTCGCTTGTAGTAGATGTTCGTCCGCTCCAAAAGCTCCTCGAGACTAGAGCCGTTCGCCTCACTGGCGGCTACTTGGAGTTCGCGAATGGGTTCCACGCTCCTGTCAAAGTAGTCCTCTATCGCGCGCTTCCCTGGACCAGTGATTATGAGGATGTCGCGGAGCCCGCTCCGCGTCGCTTCCTCAACGACGTAGTGAAGTGCGGGCTTGTCGACGATTGGCAACATCTCCTTTGGCTGGGTCCTTGTGTACGGCAGGAACCGAGTCCCTAGACCGGCTGCGGGAATGACAGCTTTCATGGACATGCCGCGAGGACGGGTGCTTTTTATGACGCTTTGGAGGAGGTTATCACCCTCGGTAATCGTCTCCACCGATCTTCGCGCTTCTTCCGGGAGGCGCGTCGCCAGAACTCCTGGCTACCATCGCCACTCAACCAAGGTAATCCAATGGGGATTCGGACTGCCTCGAAGTGGCAAGGCAAGTCTTCGTCAGAGGCCGAGTCGCCGCTCCCGTCGTGAGTCTCTAGCCTCGGCGCCTATCAAGTATGCGACCCCGGCGGAGGCTTCGTCCAGACGGGACTATCGCACCGGAGACAGCGTCCTTTCGAAGACGCGCAGGCCAGATGGTAGTAGGCTCCGCATACACAGCGCGTCGCGGGGATCGCGGGAGTCAGGCTGCCTCCGCACGTACGGCATCCATTGGTCTGGTCTGAGCCCACGCCAACCGGCCGCACCAGAGCGGGAGCAGAGTTGGGTTTCAGGAACTTCAACAAGATCCCCCAGAATAGCGTGACCCATCCGAGGAAGATGATCCATCCCGCGTACGAGTGGGCGATGAGCATGTTCTGCAGGTCCGTCTGGGCCGTATCCGTGTAATACCCGACGAGAACAATGATGACCATCCGGAGCACGTTCGCTGCGTAGGCCGCTAGGAAACCGAGGACAAGGAGAATCCACGTCCTCCGCGTAGGCCTTTCGTATTCGGTGAGAACGAAGGCGACGAACGCCGACGCAAAGATCCCGAAGGAATAGAGTCCGGAGCAGGCGGTCGAGATCACGGCCGTCACGGCGATACCCAGGTTGGGCGGGGTGAACGTCAAGGCAGGTGCCGTCGATCCCGGGACTGCGTGCACGTTGTTCGACACCCCGAGCAGTGACAGCACGGCGCTCGTCTGAGGCGCAAGGGCCACCCAAGAGTACGCATCTACAGATCGCTCATAGTCCATCAGTGCAGCGCGGGCCACGAGGAGCGGCAGCACGAGGATTGCGTTAAGGCTGAGGGAGAAGACGAGCACGAAGTCCCGCTCGCGTGCAAACCTCTTAGGGATCAGGCCGTAGGCGAGCAAGGTCCCGGCGAGGAGCAAGACAATAGTGTCCTCGGTGCCAATCCCCGGGCTCGCGGAGAGCGCGAGATTGAATGCGAGGTCGGCAACGAGGATCGCCGCACCAATCGCAGGGAAGAACGGAACCAGCCTCCCTTGAAACGTGATTGCGTCTAGCAGCTTCCGTGCGAGCGTTTGGCGATTGTCTGCGGGCATCGCGCTTCGCGGCCAGACAGCCCAGGCGAAGACAGCCGCCCCCGCCACCAGGAGCGGGATCGCGAGCCATTCAAGGACGAATCCCTTTGGCCGGTCAATCAGGAGGCCAACCCCCGCGAACGTGCTGAGCAGCGCGACAAGGGCCATGACCCGCCGGTTCCGTCCAATCTTCCCGATCCACCCGGCGAGGCCCACGGCGACTCCTCGTCCGACGAGCGGCCGCGTGCGTATTTGAAGGCTCGGAGTCGGTTATCGGTAGCGCAAGGCGTCGGACACTTCATATACGCCACGCCGTTTCGAGCGCACGGTGCGCTCGTGAACGTCGTCGGTGGCTCTGCGTCCACCGCCCTTGCCAGATCCCTCGCGAAGGAGCTTCGCGCCAACTTCATCGAGGTCGCCTTCGAGCGCCACCCGGGTGGATTTCCGGACGGGGAGCGCTACGTACGGTTGTTGAGCCCGGTCGCCGGGGAGCATGTCGTGCTCGTCCAATCGACGTGGCCGGATACCAATGTCGTCGAGTACTTCCTCCTCGCGGACGCGATCCGCGACGCAGGGGCGAGTCGGCTCACGGCCGTAATCCCCTACTACGGCTACGGCCGCCAGGACAAGCGCTTCCTCGACGGCGAAGCGATCTCGGCGATGACGATGGCGAAGCACATCGCCCTCGACGCGGATGAGATGCTCACGATGGCGATCCACAACCCGGACATCCTCGCGACGTTCCCGATTCCCGCTCGAGAGGTCAGCGGCATGCCCGCGATCGGTCGGTACCTGAAGACGACGGACGTGGACTTCCTCCTCGCGCCGGACGGGAAGGCGATCCGCCTCGTGAAGGAAGCGGCCGCAATCGCGAAGAAGCCTTTCGACGCCCTCGAGAAGGAGCGCTTGGACTCGTACACGGTGAGGATGACGCCGAAGCGCCTCGACGTCCGGGGCAAGTCCGTCGCGATCGTCGACGACGTCGTCTCGACGGGCGGGACGATCGCCACCGCCACGAGGGAGCTCCGCGCCCAGGGCGCGCGTCGCGTGATCGCGACGTGCGTCCACGGCCTGTTCGTCGGCCCCGCGCTCGAGAACCTCAAGGCGTGCGATGAGATCGTCGCGACCGACACGATTCCGTCCGCGTACTCGAAGGTCACCGTCGCGCCGGAGTTCGCGGCGGCGATCCGTGCCCTCGGCTGAGCCCCGCGCCAGGCAACCGGCTCAGAGGAAGGAGGCCGCGAAGAACAGCAGGAACCCGGCCCAGATGAACAAGCCGACGTTCTGCATGTCCGTCGTGCGACGGCTTCCGAGGGCGGCCGCCGTGCTGATGAGGATCGCGAGGAGGGCGCCACCGAATCCGAGAAGGCGCCCAAAGGCGATCACCGTGTTGTCCGTCGGCCGGGAGAGGTCGATGACGAAGGCGATGAAGATCCCAAGGAGGCCGATCACGTTGACGAACCAGACCATCCGCTTCGTGAGGAGGCCCTCGACGGTCATCGCAGGCGGGTAGTACGCGGGCCCTCCGTACGGAGGCGGTTGATACGGCGGCGGAGTCCCGGGCGGGGGTGCGGTTGGCGTGCCCATTCGATTCACCTGGGCGGGCCATCCGCACAGGGCTATAAAATGACGCGGGGTCCCGCCGGAGGCCGACGGGACGCTCACGGGGGCGCCGGACGGCACAGGTTCGTCGGCTTCTCGAGGTACCGGTTGAAGGCGATGACCGCGATCGAGTGCGCGTACTCCGAGATCTTCCGGATGCCGTTGATCACGGTCCGGAACGGGAGGATGGCCCTCAGGTCGTCGTACTCCTTGAGGAGGAGCCGCGCGAGGTCCTGCTCGCGCTTGAGGATCGCCGCCTGCTCCCGGATCGCCTCATTCGCCTGCTTGATGTCCCGGGACAGGAGCCCACCGAGCGCCTTGCCGTACGTGGCGGTCACCTCGTTCGCGAGCTCCTGGAGCTGCTTCGCGAGGGCCGCGCTGATCTCGACCTTCGCGCCCAGGAGGGCGAGCACGGCCCGGGCGATCTCCTCACAGTGGTCCGCGACGGACTCGAGGTCCCGCGCGATCACGCGGTATCCGGGGATCTCGAGGCGGGAGCGCATCCCGAGCCGCTCCACGAGGGCCTCGTCGAGCTGCGCGCTCAGGACGAGGCGGAGGATGAGCCAGTACATCATGTCCGCGTCGTCCTCCCGCTTCACGGCGTCTTCCGCCAGGGCCTTGTCGCCCGTGGCGAGGGCCTCGAGGGCCTCGTCGAGCATCGTCGCGCCGAGGTTGAAGAGCCGCTTGATGAGGGTGTCGAGGGGATAGTTCGCGGGATC
>Ga0073934_10000936_pt1 | contig 76113 bp, 61 predicted proteins | sample LarsenN4metaG_FD_76834 | JGI IMG/M metagenome (GOLD analysis project Ga0073934, IMG submission 76834) | Hot spring sediment bacterial and archeal communities from British Columbia, Canada, to study Microbial Dark Matter (Phase II) - Larsen... ...
CAAGCTTGTTTTGGAGCAGGATCAGCGTAGAAATACATTCTTTACGCCCGACCCTCAAAACAATTTTGTAAAGCAAGCTTGTTTTGGAGCAGGATCAGCGTAGAAATACATTCTTTACGCCCGGCACTCAAAACAATATCTATGAAGCAAGCTTGTTTTGGAGCAGGATCAGCGTAGAAATACATTCTTTACGCCCGGCACTCAAAACAATTCTATGAAGCAAGCTTGTTTTGAAGGGAGCTGGTTCCACGTTTGGCCCCTAAGAAAGAAGATGAATCCAAATCGTAATCAAAGCTACAGGAGGGTTATCGCATGCTTGACGGTTGCGGTCCTCTTTTTCATGGGAATCATCCGTGTGCTATCGCACACTACCGATCATGAAAAAGATAATGCTGCCGGGCGTCAGCCTGCGGTAGTTTATTACCAACCTGATGCTCAATCCGCAATTCGCAATCCGCCGGACTACGTCCTACCTTCGACGTTCAACCTTCAACGTTCAGTCTTTAACGTCGAACGTCGAACGTCGAACGTCGAACGTTTCCGCAATCGGCAATCGGCAATCGAGGACGGCTATCGTCTATGGTTGCGCTACGCGCCGCTGCCTGAACATAAGATCGACGCCTATCGGTCTCGCGTCACTTCAGTGGTAGTGCAGGGCAAATCTGCGACTCTTGACGCTATTCGCGCAGAGCTTGTCAACGGTTGCGCAGGGTTGTTCGGTGGGGTAGTCACAGTCGCAGATGATGCCCATCAGGATGGCGCTGTGGTTGCGGGAACGCCTGAGAGTTCGCCTCTGATAGCCAGCCTCAAGTGGGAGAAGCAACTGGCCAGCCTGGGGCCCGAAGGGTTCCGCATTCGCTCCGTCAGACTTGGACGACGCTCTGTAATTGTGATTGCTTCCAGCGGCGAAATTGGCGCGCTCTACGGCGCTTTCCACTTCCTGCGCTTGATTCAGACTCTTCAACCAATTGACAATCTGGACGTGAGGCAAAGGCCGCGGCTGCAACTGCGCGTGCTCAATCACTGGGACAACCTCGACGGCTCGATTGAGCGCGGCTATGCAGGACGGTCGCTGTGGAGATGGAACGACCTGCCTGAAAGCAGCGATGGCTGGCAAGCGCGGGTGCCCTCCGGGCATGACGAGCAAGGCTATGATTTAAACTCGTCGCCGCTCACCACGCGGGACGGCCGCGCCGATCGCCTGTCATTACTATCACGTCTGCGCGATTATGCCCGAGCCAATGCGTCTCTGGGGATTAACGGGTCGGTGCTCAATAATGTCAACGCTGACTCTCGAAGTTTAAGCGCCGAATACCTGCGCAAAACTGCGGTAATTGCCGATGTCTTTCGCCCCTACGGTGTGCGCGTCTACCTGGCTGCTCGCTTTTCCGCGCCCATCGAGCTAGGGGGCCTGAAGACGGCCGATCCTCTTGACCCGGAAGTGGCGGCGTGGTGGAAGAAGAAGGCAGATGAAATCTATCGCCTTATTCCCGATTTTGGAGGGTTCCTGGTAAAGGCCAACAGCGAAGGCCAACCGGGGCCGCGCACCTATAATCGCAATCACGTTGATGGGGCCAATATGCTGGCTGCCGCCGTGGCCCCACACAACGGAGTCGTGATGTGGCGCGCTTTCGTCTACGACATGAAACCCGGCTACGACCGGGCGGGGGCAGCTTACGAAAATCTACAGCCATTCGACGGTCGGTTCGCGCCCAATGTGCTGCTGCAAGTCAAGAATGGGCCCATCGACTTTCAGCCGCGCGAGCCGTTCCATCCCCTGTTCGGAGCGATGCCGAAGACACAGCTAATGCCCGAACTGCAAATCACGCAGGAATATCTCGGTTTCTCAAACCATCTTGTGTTTCTGGCGCCGATGTGGCGCGAGTTTCTCGATTCCGACACCCATGCCAGGGGCCCCGGCTCGACCGTGACCAGAGTGGTGGACGGCAGCCTTTACCGGCAACGTTTGACCGGCATGGCCGGAGTAGCAAACACCGGCTCGGATCGCAACTGGACGGGGCATCATTTCGCTCAGGCCAACTGGTATGCCTTTGGCCGCTTAGCCTGGGACCCCGACCTCTCTTCACAGCAGATCGCCGACGAGTGGATAAGAATGACTTTCACCCACGACCCGGGGGCAATTGCTTCTGTTGCTCGCATCATGCTCGAATCACACGAGGCGGCGGTAGATTACATGACTCCGCTCGGTCTTCATCACATCATGTGGCCGGGACACCACTACGGGCCCGCTCCGTGGTGGGATGGAGGACAGCGGGCCGATTGGACCTCGGTCTACTATCATCGCGCCGACGAGCGTGGTCTGGGATTCGACCGCTTGGAGACGGGCAGCAATTCGGTTAGCCAGTATCACCGGGCAGTCCGTGATCGTTTCGCTCGCTTAGCTACCTGCCCGGAAAAGTTTCTGCTCTGGTTCCACCATGTGGCGTGGGATCATCGCATGCGGTCAGGGCGGATAATGTGGGACGAGCTGGCTCTGCGCTATCAGCGCGGGGTAGATTGGGTGCGAGCAGCGCGCAAGGAGTGGGACGAGCTGGCCGGCGTAATTGATGCAGAGCGTCTGACAGGCGTCGCTAAGAAATTGGCGATTCAGGAGCATGATGCAATTCATTGGCGAGACGCCTGTCTGCTCTATTTCCAGACCTTCTCAAAACGTCCTCTGCCGGAAGGCGTGGAGAGGCCGCAGAAGACTCTCCAAGAGTACAAGGCAAAGAGCCTTGTCTGGTGAAGCTGGAGAGGTGATGGCGAGAGATTATATATGAAGATCGCTGATCTCAGAGCTACAACTGTCACAGTCCCCCTGGAAGCGCCGCTGCGCCATGCGAACGGTTGCCACTGGGGCCGCTTCGTCCGCACCATCGTAGAAGTTGAAACTGATGAAGGTCTGATCGGCCTGGGTGAGATGGGCGGCGGCGGCGAGTCGGCAGAAAGCGCATTCTGCGCGATGAAACCTTACCTGGTAGGCCGCGACCCGGCGCGCCTGGAGGAGATGCAGTTCCTCATCACAAATCCTACTGCATCGCTCTACAACAATCGCACACAGATTCTGGCGGCGCTCGAATTTGCTTGCCTCGACCTCCTGGGGCAGAAGTGGGGTGTGCCCGTCTCCGAGATCCTGGGCGGTCGATTGCGGGATCGGGTACCCTTCGCATCCTACCTATTCTTTCGCTACGCGAACCCGAAGACCGGCGAGGGCGCAATCAGAACTGTTGAGCAACTCATTGCCTACGCGCGCGATTTGAAAGAGCGCTGGGGGTTCACTACACATAAATTGAAGGGGGGCGTCTTTCCGCCTGAGTATGAGCTGGAGTGTTATCGTCAGTTTGCGTCCGCGCTCGAAGGCGACCGCTTTCGCTTCGATCCGAACGGCGTCTGGTCCACAGAAACATCTATCTGGTTCGGCCAGCAGATTGAGGGCATCCGCAACGATTATCTGGAAGACCCGGTGTTTGGAATGGCCGGGATGCGCCGCGTGCGCGAGAAGGTGAAAATGCCCCTGGCAACTAACACGATCGTGGTCAATTTCGAGCAACTTGCTGCCAACGTGCTCGACACGGCTGTGGATGTGATTCTGCTCGATACGACTTTCTGGGGCGGCATCCGCCCGTGCATCAAAGCGGCGCAGATTTGCCAGACGTTTCAACTGGGAGTTGCCGTCCACTCATCGGGCGAGTTAGGCATCCAGCTCGCTACAATGCTGCACCTGGGAGCGTGTATTCCGAACCTGTCTTTCGCTGCCGACGCGCATTATCATCACCTTATTGATGACATCATCGAAGGAGGCAAGTTCAAGTACGAGGGTGGCTCCATTGCAGTGCCTGTCGGGCCGGGGCTGGGAGTGAAGCTCGACCGCAATAAACTGGAAGAATACAGAGAGCTGTACCGGCGTCTGGGGCCCTACCCTTATGACCAAGACCCGCTCAGGCCCGGCTGGACGCCGACTATTCCAAACGACCGCTGGGCCGATCCAAACGACGAGCGTCACCCGATGTTCGATATTTAACGTTCGATGTTCTACGTTCTATGTTCTATGTTCGATGTTCGACGTTCGATGTTTGACGTTCTACGTTCCACGTTCGATGTTTGATCTCCAACGTAGAACGTAGAACGTTACGGACGTAGGTCTGAATCGCTTATTGCTCAAAGATAAGGCGATATTGTTGACCGATAGTTCGTTGTGTCTGACGATAAGATTTGCCCAGCCTGGTTGGCTATATCGGACTGTAGAGATAAGTTGGAATTGATGCATGATACAATGTCCGTATCGCGATGGAGGAAATGGATATGACAGCTACGACGCTTGAACAGATACAGCGATTAGTTGATCAACTGACTCCGCTTGAGCAAGTGCGTCTACTTGAATATCTATAGACCTTAAGAAAAAGATCAGAATCGGTTCGGGCGCCAAGCGCCCTCAAAACAGTTCTACCTTAATCTGTTTTGAGGGCGCTTGGCGCCCGAACTGGAAAATGTTTTTCTCAAAAACTATAGCGCCTCGGATTGCACGTGCGATCCAGACAGTGCAAGCCTCTCAGTCTACGGTTACTCCGGCTTATACGGACGCCTGGCAGGAATTCTTTCGCATCGGTGACGCCCTGGCTATGACTGACAATCCAGATATAATGACGCTAACGGCGGCGGTGCTTGAGATGCGGCGATAGCTTATGTATACGATTGATACCAGTGTCTGGGTCAATGCCTTTGACCAGCGCGCACCAGGTCACGAGGTCTGTTACTCAAGTGATTTGCAGGCGACCATAAAATTGGAGGCCCTCATGAACAGAAGATCATTCATTGGCGGACTCGGCAGCAGCATCTTTGCGCTAGCTGGCTCCGCACCCTTTGCCCAGCAGCCGCCTTCGCCCAAGCAGAGCGCCCTACCCGCTCCTGTAACGATGACCGCGCAGCAGGATCATCAGAGGACTATGGAGCTTCTGAAGATCACTTCACTGCGACGAGGCGCAGATGGCAGAAACGCGGATGCCCCCAACGCCGCCAATTACGATGAGTCTAAGGCCAATCCCTACCCGAACCTGCCCGACCCGCTGGTCTTGAAGAACGGGAAGAAGGTCACGTCGGCGAAGATGTGGTGGAAGCGCGCGGCGCGCGGAGATCATGGAGGATTTCGACAGAGAAATCTATGGCCGGGCCCCCAAACAGACACCCAGAGTGAAGTGGGAAGTAGTTAGCACGACCGAGGAAATCAACGGCGATGTGCCGGTCATCGCAAAACAACTTGTGGGCCATGTTGACAATTCCTCGTACCCGCTCATTACCGTCCAGATTCAGTTGACGTTGAGCACCCCGGCTAATGCGACCCGTCCCGTGCCTGTAATTATGGGATTCGGTTTCGGCGGAGGGCGTCCCGGCGGGGCCCCCGGCCGACTTGCTCCCGGCGCTGGCAGGCCGGGCGGCACCCCCAGTGGCGGCGCTCCTGGCGGCGCGTCAGGCGGCGTTCCCAGTGCAGCTCCCGGCAGCGGCGCGCCCAGTTGGCAACAACAAGTTCTCGCTAAGGGCTGGGGCGCAGCCGTCATCGTCCCTAACAGCATTCAGGCCGACAATGGCGCAGGATTGACGCAAGGGATCATCGGTCTGGTCAACAAGGGGCAACCGCGCAAGCTGGATGATTGGGGTGCATTGCGCGCCTGGGCCTGGGGGGCCAGTCGCGCTCTGGATTACTTTGAGACCGATAAATCCGTGGATGCTAAACAAGTCGGCATCTGGGGCCACTCGCGCTACGGCAAGGCAGCCATCGTCGCTATGGCGTATGATCAGCGTTTCGCTATCGTTTTTGCCAGCTCGTCCGGCGCAGGCGGCGTCAAGCTCCATCGCCGAAATTTCGGCGAGTTGGTGGAGAACGTCGCCGGAGTGAGCGAGTATCACTGGATGGCCGGCAACTACCTCAAATACGCCGGCCCGCTGACCTGGAACGATCTGCCTGTAGATTCCCACGAGCTGGTCGCTCTGTGCGCTCCTCGCCCTGTTTTTATCGGCGCAGGCGCAACCAACGGAGATGGATGGGTGGACGCAAAAGGCATGTTCCTGGCCGCAGTCGGCGCAGGGCCGGTCTACAAACTCCTGGGCAAGAAAGATATGGGGACCACGGAGTTCCCTCCGATAGAGACCCCCTTGATTGACGGTGACATCGGTTTCCGCCAGCACAGCGGCGGGCACACTCCCGGCCCCAACTGGCCGACGTTCCTGACATTCGCCAGCCGCTACCTCAAGGCATCGCCCCTGGTCAGGAAAGGTCACCGCAAATCCGCAATGGACTCACAGGCGTCGAGGCGTAAATCTTAATCTATTGCTGGGTACGCGCTGTTCGCAGCATGCTGCACCTGAAACTGAAAGGAGGGTCTCAGGATGGCGTGCAGTTCATCGATCAAGCAAAAGCGCTACGCGCTCGACGAAGCCAAGCTCAAGCAAGCTCAAAAGCTACCCGGCGCCAAGACTGAAGCTGAAACTATCGAACGCACGCTTGAGGAAGCAATCTCAGAACATGAACGCCAGCGGCGCGACCGAGCGGCTACTGAACGCTCTCCTCAGGAGCGGCGCCGTCATCAGAGATGTCTTTGGCAGGCTCGGCGAAGCGGAGGAATAGTCTTTGTCAGGCATCCTGTTTGATACCTCGTATGAGCAGGAATCACCCGAAATCTGGTCCCCCTTGCCTGCATTACCACCAACCCGGCCAGGCGGACGGTTCTGTATAATCTCGTGCCCGATTTGAAGAGCCAGAGGGGGCCCCCATCGACGGGGTCGGGCATCAAATGCATTGCAATATCAACTATCCGACCGATAACCAACCCACCACAAAGAGAACCAAAACTGTTTTTTTCTTTTTGTGGAAGAATCACAATTTAACGCGAAAAGCACTTGACGAATGTCCATTTTCCACTAAAATACATTTACATTTTGTTTGCATAGGCGTAATTCGAGCAACTCCAAAGGGGTTTCTGTTTCCGGTAGAAGCCGGAAATGCATAAAATCGAGCTAAGCTAGTAGTTTTTATTCTCATCTCAAAGGACGTGGAAGAGGGGGCGGCCTTTGAGATCTGAAATTGGAAATCTCAGGCGGTTGGCGTCTCATTACTCATTCTAAAGGATGTGGAAGAGGGCGGCCTGGTAGTTTGCCGCTGAAGCGCAAATAGGAAAGATTCTCCTTCAGCACTTTTACTCTGAAATTTCAACATTACATCAATTTAAGGAGGCGCATGATGATCTCAAGGCTATTACCTATGCAACGACTGTGGACTGCTGCTATCTTGCTTCTGTTCCTGGTCGCAGCTACAGGCTGGGCGCAGAGCACAAGCGGTTCAATTACCGGTACTGTTACCGATAACACCGGCGCGGTCATCGCCGATGCCAACGTGACCGTCACCAATCTGGCGATGAACTTCACCCGCACAGCCAAAACCAACAGTGAGGGCGTTTTCGTCGTCGCACAACTGCCGCCGGGCAGGTATAGCATCAGCGTAGAAAAGCCCGGCTTCAAGAAGCTTGAAAAGACCGATATCACCCTGAGCGCGATTGAACAGGTCAATGCCGGCGAGTTCCAACTGCAAGTAGGTGAAATCACCGACGTCATCACAGTAGAAGCAGACGCGGCGCGCATTCAGATTCAATCGGAAACGGGAGAGCGATCAGGCGTAGTGACCGGCGGGCAGCTCAGGGACCTGGCGCTCAACGGCCGGAATTATCACGATTTCTTGAAGACGCTCCCCGGCGTCCTAACCGGCAACGTCAATGCCGGCCAGGTCTCCTCTTCCGTCGGCAGTCTGGGCAGTTTCAGTGTCAACGGCACTCGCACAAACCAGAAGGAGCTGACCGTTGATGGATCATCGAATATAGACACAGGTAATAACTTTGACACTCATGCCTCGCTCAATCCCGATGCCATTGCCGAAGTCAAAGTGCTGACCTCGAATTTCCAGGCTGAATACGGGCGGGCCGGTGGGGCCTTTATTGCCGTTGTGTCTAAATCCGGGTCGAAAGAGTTTCACGGCGGCGGACGCTACTTTCACCGCCATGAAGGATTGAATGCGAATAACTTTTTCCGCAACGCTCAGGGACGCAATGCAGCTGGAGCAGAGATTCAGCCGCGCAATCTATACCGCTACAACAGCGCCGGTTACGACATCGGCGGCCCGGTTTATTTGCCATTCCTGGGCTTCAACAGGAATAAAGACAAACTCTTCTTCTACTGGAATCAAGAATGGTACGAGCAGCTTGCGCCGGAAGGGGCGCGCAATATCCGCGTGCCGACGCTGGCCGAGCGCGAGGGGGACTTCTCTCAAACGACCGACGGCAACGGCAATCGCATCACGATTGTAAATCCGGTCACGCGCCAGCCCTATCCGGGCAACATTATTCCGCGCAACGAATGGTTCGCCAGCGGTCAGGCGATCCTCAAGCTCTATCCCGAACCCAACGTGTCAGGCCGCAACGATTTCAATTACACATCGTCCATTTCAACTCAATACCCGCGCCGCGAAGATATTCTGCGCATCGATTGGAACATCACCGAGCGGACGCGACTGGCGGCTCGTTACACCAATAATGCTGAGAAGCGATTGCTGGCCTATGGCAGTTTCGCCAGCGGATTAAATTTCCCGCTCTCACCCATCTCTTTTCCCCGTCCCGGCCGCAACGGTGTTCTGACATTGACGCACACATTCAGTCCGACGCTGACCAATGAATTCATCTTCGGGCCGAGCAGCAACTTCATCGATCTGCGCCCATCTACTGACCGGGCGTTGGCCAGCACAAACAACATCAACGTTCCCAAGTTGTTTCCCACGATAGGCTTCGGCTATGTCCCGAATTTCCGCTTCGGCGGCATTGCCAATCAGACTTTCCCGTTCACGGACTTCAACGGGTTGCCGTTTATCAATCAGAACCATACATTCAATTTCATTGACAACATCTCCAAGATTCTCGGCAGGCACACGATCAAGGCGGGCTTTTACGCCCAGCGCAGCCGCAAGGATCAGACGGCATTTGCCCGCACAGACGGCGACATCAACTTTAACAACGATCCCAACAACCCCCTCAACACGGGGCACCCATTTGCCAATGCATTGCTGGGCATCTATAACACATACATTCAGGCCAACAACTTCCCCAAAGGGCTGTATCGATACTGGAATGTAGAAGGCTACATCCAGGACAACTGGAAGGCGACGCAGCGGTTAACGCTCGATTACGGATTGCGCATCTCGTGGTACGAGCCGCAATATGATATCCGGCTCCAGACGGGGGTGTTCAATCCATCGCAATATGACCCGCGCCGGGCCGTCCGGCTCTACCTGCCGGTGTGTTTGAACAATGCTGCGCCGTGCGCGACCGGCGCCAACCGTCGCGCAGTAGATCCGGCTTTGTTGCTCCCCGGCTTTGTGCCGACGACGGCTAACACGCTGCCTTCAAATTTCATTGGCGCGATTGTGCTGGGCAGCGGCGATATAGCAAACGGCATCGGGCGAGCCAATCAGGGCTATCCGCGTGGCGGATACGATGATCGTGGGATACACTGGGGGCCGCGAGTGGGCTTCGCCTATGATCTGTTCGGCAACGGCAAGACAATCCTTCGCGGCGGTTTCGGCATCGCCTATGACCGGGTGCAGGGCAACATTGCATTCGATCAGATCACCAGTCCGCCGGTTATACTCCAGCCGCAATTGCTCTTTGGCCGCCTGCAGGATCTTACGCCAGGGCAGACTGGATTGCTGGCACCCTCAGGTGTCGTTGGCTATGCCAGAAGCGGAGAACTTCCGACCATCTACAGCGCTTCTCTTGGCATCCAGCGAGACATCGGCTTCAGCACAGTCGTGGACATCGCCTACGTCACCACTCAGTCGCGCCACCTGTTTATGGCGCGCGAGCTGAATGCGATTCCGTTTGGCTTCCTCTTCACAAGAGCCGCTCAGGACCCCACGTTGTTCCCCGGCGGGGTTGTGCCCGATTCGGATCCGAGCATTGCTCAGGTCTACAAAGATGCCGGGCTGAAGTTCGACGGCTCGAAGGCATTACCTCGCAACCTGCTCCATCAGTTCCTGGGACTCGCGGGGATAAGATTCGAGGAGAACGGCGCTTCCACCAACTATCACGGGCTCCAGATAGGGGTCAACCGGAGATTCTCGCGGGGATTTACTTTCAGCATAGCCTACACCTTCTCGAAGGCGATGGGCACAGCGAATGCTGACGGCCAATTTGTCAATCCCTACAACACCAGGCAATATGACTATCGGCTGCTGGACTTTGACCGCACGCATGCCCTTGTCGCAACATACGTATACAATGTGCCCGGTCTCAGCAAGCGTCTTGGGAACCACTGGCTCTTGCGAGGGATATTCGACGGCTGGCAGATTTCAGGCATCACCTCGATGATCAGTGGGAACCCATTTGAGCTTGGAGTGGGGATTGCCGGCGTCAATGCTAACCAGCGCATTACCGGCTCCTGGACTGAGCTTCCGCGCTTCCAGCTCAGAAGCGACCCGCGCAAAGGGCCGGATGGTCTGCTAATCGATCCGAATGCGTTTATCATTCCGGCTATCGGCAGCCTCGGATTGGGCAACCGCACGTACTTGAGGAATCCGGGCATCAATAACACCGACCTTTCGATCTTTAAGAACTTTCCTCTGGGCGGCGGCGATGGGACGCGCCTTTTGCAACTGCGCTTTGAGTTCTTCAACGCATTCAATCACACGCAGTTCAGCAGCATCAATGCCGGAGTCAATCTGGTTGTGCCCAACGGCGTTAATGCCGCAGGGGTACCTCAGTTCCTTACCGGTGGCGCAATCTTCGCCCGCTACAATGAGGCGATCATCACCAACAATCTTCGCAGCCAGGCCGCCGACAGGAACCGACCGCTCGGCGCGTTCTTCGGCGAGTACAACAGCGCGCGCGACCCGCGTATTATTCAGCTTGGAGTGAAGATTTACTTCTAGCTATGTTCTCCGTTCCACGTTCTATGCTAAAACGTAATGCGCGCCGGCGTAAATAAGACTGTGAACTGTGATTAACTGGCTTTTTACGGATTGCGCCGGTGCGCCGCAACGGAGCACGGAGGACATCGAACGCATGAAACAGCTTCTGACGCTTTGTCTTGCGCTGAGCATGGCGCAACCGATGCTAGCGGCGAGCCAGCAGTTTATTCCCCCAACGGCAAAGGTTCCGCCGCCGTCAACTGCTGCCGCGCCGGGGGTCTATTTTACCGAAGTGACAAAGGCCGCCGGACTGGCTCAGTTCCGGTTCATCTCCGGCACAGCGGCTAAGGATTACATCATCGAAGCGCCCGGCTCCGGCTGCGCCTTTCTCGATTTCGATAATGACGGCTGGCTTGACATCTACCTTGTCAACGGCTCCACGCTGGAGGCGCTGCGGGGCAAGGCGGCTGCGCCACGCGCGGCGCTCTATCGCAATAATCGCAATGGCACCTTCACCGATGTGACCGAAAAAGCAGGGGTCGCCAATGAGCGATGGGGACAGGGTGTGTGTATCGGCGATTACAATAACGACGGATGGGAAGATATTTATGTGACCAACTTCGGACGCAACCGCCTCTATCGCAACAATCGGGACGGCACTTTCACAGACGTGGCCGAGAAAGCCGGAGTTGCGCTTGGCGGCTGGTCATCGGGCTGTGCCTTCGGCGATTACAACGGCGATGGATTGTTGGACCTGTTCGTAGCCGGTTACGTCAAGTTTGATATTAACAATCCTCCTCCGCCCGCGAGCGGGGGGCACTCTCCAGGCCGGAGAGAGGGAAAGAGCGCGGAGCGCCCTCCCGATCGGGGAGAGTGGGAGAGTGGGAGACGCGCAGACGCGGGAACAGAAACGTCCGACGTCAATCCGCAATCGAGAAAGGCGCAGCAGGTCGGGACGGGGGCCTCTTATGCGCCCGGCCTGGAATATTGCTCCTATCGAGGCCAGCGCGTGATGTGCGGCCCGCGAGGATTGGAAGGCGAACCGGATCACCTCTTCCGCAATAACGGCGATGGAACATTCACAGATATGAGCGAAAAGGCGGGAGTGGCCGATAAAAAACGCTACTACGGCTTCGCTGTCGCCTGGTTCGACGCGGACGACGACGGTCGGCTCGATCTGTTCGTCGCCAATGACTCAACGCCTAATTACCTCTACCACAATAAAGGCGACGGCACATTTGAAGACATCAGCTTTCAGTCAGGCGCTGCGCTTAACGAAACCGGTCGTGAACAGGCTTGTATGGGCGTTGCCATCGGCGATGTGGATGGCGATGGGCGCGATGACATTCACGTAACTAACTTCTCTGACGATCTGAACACACTCTACCACAACGATGATGGGCTGCAATTTACTGAGACTACCTATCCGGCGGGACTCGGCGAAATCACCTTTCCCTTTCTGGGCTGGGGAACGAACTTCTTCGATTACGATCACGATGGGGCGCTGGATCTGCTGGTAGCCAACGGGCACATCTATCCAAATATTGATGAAGCGAGCTGGGGGACCAGTTATAAACAGCGGCTGTTGTTGTTCCGCAACCTCAAAGGCAGGTTCCATGAAGTTGGTTCCAGCGCAGGTGAAACGCTCTATAGTTTGCGCTGCTCGCGCGGATCGAGCGTTGGCGATTTCGACAATGATGGCGACCTCGACATCCTGCTCAGCAACATGGACGATTCACCTACTCTGCTGCGGAACGATGGCGCTAACAAGGCCGGCCACTGGCTGGTCATCAAGCTGATCGGCAACCCGGCGCAAAAGTGCCCGCGCGATGCCATCGGGAGCGTCGTCTTCTGCACTGCGAATGGGCAGCGACAGCGCGCTGAAGTGGCCAGCGGGCGCAGCTTCTATTCGCAATCGGATTTGCGCCTGCATTTCGGGCTGGGAGCGGCCGTCAGAGTCGAAAAGCTCGAAGTCCGCTGGGCCAACGGCAAAACCGAGCAGTTTCAGATCGAAGGCGTAGATCGCTTTGTGACCATCGAGCAAGGCCGGGGAATTGTCGCTTCGTCTGCCGTCCTTAACCGTCCGACGTCTAACCATCCGACGTCAGTACGTCCTACGTCCGACGTCGGACGGTTAGACGTCGGACGTTCTGACGGTTTGAACGTCGAACATCGGACGGGTTTGGACATCGGACGGTTTGAACCTAGAACGTCGAACGTAGGACGTAGAACGTCAAGCCTTCAGCAATCGGATGAGATCACCTCCAGTTTCAATCGCGCAGTGGAGATGCAACGCCAGGGCAAATGGGAAGAGGCGGCGGCGGAATATCGCGCGCTGCTTCGCCGCTGGCCCGGCTACGCCGAGGCGCAGGCTAATCTGGGCGCTGTGCTGGCGCGGCTGGGGGACTATCAGGGGGCCATTGCGGCTTATGAAGCAGCATTGCGCTTGAATCCGCAATTGACCCCGGCGCTGCTCAATCTAGGTATCACCCACTATCGGGCAGGGCAATTTGCCAGGGCGGTTCTGGCGCTGGAGCGTTTCCTGGCGGTCGCTCCCGATCACTTGCAAGCCCGGCAATTGATCGGGCTCTCGCTGGTGGAACTGGGCCGCGACAAAGAGGCCATCGCGCGCCTTGAGCCGACTCTCTCAGCAGAAGCGGATGTGACGGTGCTTTACAGTCTCGGCCTGGCATATCTGCGCCAGAATCGCCCTGAAGTCGGAGCCATCATAGAACGTCTGGCTGCTCATGCCGATGGAGCCGCTCTAGCCCATCTACTTCGCGGGCGGGCGCACCTTGAGATGTTTGAATTCAATCAGGCAACCAGCGAACTGGAAGCGGCAGCCAGATATTCACTCGACCTGCCACAGCTTGAATTCCTGCTGGCCCTCGCTTACTTAAAACTCGGGCGAAGCGAGGAGGCAAAGACATTTCTGGAGCGACAATTGAACCGCACACCGGACGACTTCTCGGCGCTATATTACCTGGCTTATCTGCTGGAGAAGCAAGGCGAGCTTCAACAGGCCAGACAATATATTGAAGCTGCGTTGAAGCAGGAGCCACAGTCGGTCGAAGCCGGTATTGTGCTGGGCAGCATCTTGCTCAAACAGGGACAGGCGGCAGAAGCGGCGCGCGTTCTGGAGCAACGACGCGCCCGGCACACGGACAATGCAGAGCTTCTTTACTTGCTGGCGCGGAGCTATCAGAAGCTGGGACGCAAACAGGAAGCGGCGCGGATGTTCGCTGAAGTCGAGCGCCTCAACGAGAAAGCGCGAGAGAGTGAAAAACAACGTAAACCCGATTCGTGATGCGCTCCGGCGTAAATAAATGGGCATTACCGGTAGGGTCATGCAATCGCGAGTATTATCCCCGAAGGGGATGCACTTAATTTACGCATTACACCGTACTTTAACAAGAGAGGTGGCAGACAAATATGAAAAGAATCCCACGACGCGAGTTCTTGACAAAGGCGCTGGCAGGCAGCGCCGTGTTGATAGTGGGGGACAGGTCATCAACCTTCACCCTCGATCTGCAACCCGTCGGTCCGCTGTCAGCGCAAGCGGCGGATTCCCGGATTGAAATACTGCTCAACGAGAAGATTGGCCAGATCTCTCCTAATATTTACGGCCACTTCGTGGAACATCTCGGCGGCGTCGTCTATGACGGCATCTGGGTCGGCGAAGACTCCAGGGTCCCCAACATCGGCGGCATCCGCAAAGAGCTGATCGAGCACATGCGGCGTATCAACCCGGGCGTTGTGCGCTGGCCGGGGGGCTGTTTCGCCGACAGTTACAACTGGCGCGACGGCATCGGCCCCCGCGCGTCGCGCCCGCGCCGGACCAACTTTTGGCGAGATAGCCGGGGGAACAGAACTATTCCGACTTACGAGCAACTCAACACCGGCCCGCAAAAATACGAGCCCAACTGGTTCGGCACTAACGAATTCATGCGCTTCTGCAAACTGACCGGCGCCAAGCCCTACTTCGCAGTTAACCTGCGCAGCTTACCGGCTAAGGATTTCTACGAATGGGTAGAATACTGCAATGCTCCGGCAGGCGAAACGACTCTTTCGGATATGCGCGCAGCGGCAGGGGACCGCGAGCCTTTTAATGTCGAATTCTGGGGGATCGGCAATGAGTCCTGGGGCTGCGGCGGTCGTCTCACTCCGCAAGAGTACTCGCAAGAATTTCGCCGATTCATTGCCTTTGCGCCGCGCTACGGCATCGACCTCAAATACATTGCTGCCGGGCCAAATGGCGGCGACATCAACTGGACGCGTGGGTTCTTCACCAACATGGTCGAAAAGGGGGCCAATCAGCTCAACTCGGTGTACGGGTGGGCGCTGCATTACTACACCAATACAACCGGCGACGGCAATGCCCTCAAGTACACAGTTGATGAATGGTACGAGCTGATCGGGCGGGCAGACCGCATGGGAGCTTTGATTGAACAACACTGGGCGGTGATGGGCGAGTCCGATCCACAACATCGCGTCAAGCTCATTGTCGATGAATGGGGCGCGTGGCACAGGCAGGATCCGAGCTTGCCCGCCGGTTACCTGTTCGGTTATCCGGGAACGCTCCGCGATGCATTGATCTCAGGTCTCACCTTAGATACATTCAATCGCCATGCCGACAAAGTGGTGATGGCCAATGTGGCGCAACTTATAAACACCATTCACTCGCTCTTTCTCGCTTATGAAGACAGGTTCATCATAACGCCGAATTTCCATGTCTTCGAGATGTATGCGGCGCATCAGGGCGGTGAATCGGTGCGGACGATGTTCTCTGCGCCGACTGTGACTTATAAGCGGACTCCCCCAAACGTCCCGCCGGGGGCAGCGTCTCAGATGTCGCCTCAGCAGCGGGCCGCTCTGGCAGCGCAGGCGCAATCAACAACCGGGACACTGTGGGGGTTGCAAGGCTCGGCCTCCATTAATGGAAAGCAATTGATCTTAACCGCCGTCAACCCGCACGCAACCGAAGCGAGGGAGACAGAGATTGTTGTGCGCGGCGCTAAGGTTCAATCAGGCGAAGCGACGACCTTGACTGCCAGCGACATCCATGCACACAACAGCTTTGAGAATCCGCGAACATTGATGCCGTCCAGTTCATCCATATCGGCGCGCGATGGAGTGGTCATTCATCGCTTCCCTGCTGCTTCCGTCACGCGCTTGCAATTGACACTGGTTTGATAGATTGCGGATTTCAGATCCTCAATCTAATCGCGCAAAACAGGTCGTGAGCAGTCCGCTGTGGGAAACTGAAATAGAACGCGGATGACACGGATCACGAGGGTCGGCGCGGATCAGCGGTAATCCGCCTCATCCGCCCGATCCGCGTTCTATTCGAGAACGGAGAAGATCAAAACGCAAATGGAATTCTCAATCCGCAATCCGCAATCTAAGGAGGGATCCTGACAACTATGAATATACTGCGACTTTCATCAATCGTTCCTATTGCGCTTATCGCGCTGCTCTGCTGCTTCATTGCCGCGCAGGCGCGGCTGGCAAACATTAAATCCGACACTATCACGGTCCAGGTTGATGGGCAGGGCGCGGCCATCCCTTCAACTCTCTTCGGTCTGTTCTTTGAAGACATCAATTTCGCCGCCGACGGCGGGATATATCCTGAGCAAGTGAAGAACCGATCATTTGAGTTTTCCGATCCGATGATGGGCTGGAAACCGGTCCGGCGCGGCGAGTCCAGGGGGACGCTGTACATCTTCGATCGGGGCTCCCGCCAGCCTACCTCCAACTCTCATTACCTGCGCATCAATGTAGAAGCCGATGGTCAGGGTTTCGGCGCAACCAACGAGGGGTTTCGCGGCATGGGCGTGCAGAAAGACGCTGAATACAACTTCTCGGTTATGGCGCGCCGCGTCGATGGCAGTCCTGCCGGACTGCGAATTGAAATCGAAGATCCGGGAGGACGCATACTGGGCCAAACAAAGATCACCGGCATCACGTCGGAGTGGAAAAAACACACTTCTACTATTCGCGCTTCAGAGACTAACGGCAAAGCGCATCTGAATCTCATCGTAGAAGGGCGCGGGACACTCGACGTGGATATGGTCTCTCTTTATCCTAAAGAGACCTGGAAGAATCGCCCCAACGGTTTGCGCTCGGACCTGGTTCAACTGCTCAGCGATCTGAAGCCCGGCTTTTTGCGCTTCCCCGGAGGCTGCATTGTCGAAGGGAGGCAGCTGGAGACGCGCTATCAATGGAAGACAACCATTGGGGACCCCGTTGATCGGCGCCTCATCATCAATCGCTGGAACAATGAGTTCCGCCACCGCCCGGCGCCGGACTACTTCCAGTCATTCGGCCTGGGCTTCTATGAATATTTCTTGTTGAGCGAAGACATAGGCGCCGAGCCGCTGCCTATTCTCAACTGCGGCATGGCATGTCAGTTCAATTCAGGCGAATTGGTCCCGCTCGAAGAACTCGATCCCTATATCCAGGACGCGCTGGACTTGATCGAATTTGCCAACGGCCCGGTCACCAGCGTCTGGGGGCGCAAACGCGCTGCAATGGGCCATCCGGCGCCGTTCCGTTTGAAGATGATCGGCATCGGCAACGAGCAGTGGGGGCCCCAATACATCGAACGGTACGAGCGATTCGCCAAAGTAGTCAAGGCTAAACATCCAGAGATCGCCCTTGTTTCAGGCGTGGGCCCCTCGCCGGGCGGCGAGCGGTTCAACTTCCTGTGGAACAAACTGCGCGAGCTCAAGGCCGATCTCGTTGATGAGCACTACTACATGACGCCGAAATGGTTCCGCGATAATGTCGGGCGCTATGACAATTACCCTCGCGCGGGGCCAAAGGTCTTCGCCGGCGAATATGCTGCGCAGAGTTCCGGTCGCGGCGGCATGCCGGAAAACCGCAACAACTGGGAATGCGCGCTGTCAGAAGCCGCTTTCTTAACCGGAATCGAGCGGAATTCCGATGTGGTTGTGATGTCATCTTACGCGCCGCTCTTCGCTCATGTAGACGCCTGGCAGTGGACGCCCAACCTGATCTGGTTTGACAACCTCCGCTCCTTCGGCACGCCCAGTTACTATGTTCAAAAGATGTTCAGCGTCAATCGCGGCACTCACACGCGGCCCGTCCAGATCAACGGTTCGGCAAAGAACGGACAGCAGAACCTCTTCGCCAGCGCCTCCGTTGATAATCGGACAGGCGAAGCGATTCTCAAGCTTGTGAATGCTGAACCGTCGCCGAGACAGGTGCGCATCAACCTGGCAGGCGCAACGCAGGTCAATAGATCGGGAAAGGCGTTCATACTGGCCAGCTCTGATCTCAAGGCTGAAAACAGCCTGGATGAGCCGATGAAGATAGCCCCGGTCGAGCAGCCGCTGGAGATAGCGGCAAATGAATTTACCTATACGCTTGCGCCAAACTCGCTGACGGTATTGCGGATTCCGGCGAAATAGATGCGTAATACGTCCTACGTCCGACGTCAGTACGTCCGACGTCGGACATCGGACGTGGCGACGTCGGACGTTTCTTACGTCGAACCTCGAACGTCGAACATTACTTACGTCAGACGAGCAGCGCCGGCGCGTCTTACCAGGCCCAGGCGTAAGCTTCCACACGGGGGTCGGCCCCCGCGCTCAGAACGCCTGTCTTCAAATCCACGACGATAGCTGCATTAGAGCCCATAGACCAGTTGCCTGAGACGCGCAATTTGTGGCCCTTCGCTATAAGCCCCTGGCGAACGGATTCCGGTATTCTGGCTTCAACCGACATATCGCCGGGGTACATGGTGTGGGGAAACGGCGATGCAGGGAAACTGCGAGTAGACCAGCGAGGGGCCTCAATCGCCTGCTGAACGTTCATCCCGAATTCGATCATATTCAAGAATGTCTGCATCGTGCGCATGACCTGATCATCTCCGCCCGGACTTCCCATGACCATGTGCGGCTGCCCGTCTTTCATCACCAGCGTCCCCTGCAGCGTGCTGCGGGGCCGCTTCCCCGGCTCAAGCGCATTGGCTTCGCCTGGAACCAGAGTGTAATAATCGCCGCGACAATTGAAGATGAATCCCAGATCGCCCATAACGACGCCTGTGCCAAAGCCGCTATGCAGACTGGGAGTGAAGCTGACCATGTTGCGATCCTTATCAACCACAGCGATGTAGCTCGTGTCGCCCTCGTGATCCCCTTCCCCTGTCAGATTAATCTCAACCGAACGATTAAGCGATACTTTGCTCTTCATGAACTTCTCCGGATTGCCGGGCTGGAATTCCAGCGATGCTTTGTTAGGGTCGATGAGCTTGCGGCGCTCGCGAGCATAGTCCTTTGAGAGCAACCCCTCGAAGGGAATCTGGATGAAGTCTATGTCGCCCAGATACTTGTCACGATCGGCGAAGGCGAGTTTGATTGCCTCAACACAGGTATGAATATACTCGACGCTATTGTGGCCCATCGCTTTCAGGTCATAGCCCTCCAGCAGATTGAGCGCGAATAGCTCTGCGGGGCCCTGGTTTGCCGAAGGATTCTTGTAGACCTGGTAGCCGCGATAATCGACCGAGACCGGCTCCTCCACTTTGGCAGTGTAGCTGGCAAAATCCTGGTAGCGAAACAGGGCGCCATTCTCCTCGGAGAACTTCGCCATCGCCTGCGCGATGTCCCCTTTGTAGAAACGATCTCGCGCCGCTTTCAACGCTTCGCGGCGCCCTCTGCCGGCATTCTGTCTTTCAGCCTCTACCAGCTTCTTCAGAGTGCGCGCCAGGTCCTCGTTGCGGAAAATTGCGCCCGGACTGGGGGCCCTGCCGCCGGGGAAGTACAGCTTCATACTGGTAGGGTACTTGCGCAGTTTCTGCGAGCGTTCGATAGCTCGGGCAAGCTGTTCGCCGATGGGAAAGCCATTCTCGGCCAGATCAATAGCGCGTTCAAGCACCTGAGCAAAGCTCATCGTGCCCCAGCGATCCAGCATGACATACCAGGCATCGACGACCCCAGGCACAGTCCCCGCCAGCAATCCATCGTTTACCGGCAATTTGCCTCCCTTATGTTTCTTGTACCAGTCGATTGTCGCCAGTTTCGGAGCCGTTCCTTCGGCATTGATTGAGAAGACCTTCCCGGCGCGAGCGGCATAGATCAAGATAACCGCATCGCTGCCGACGCCGTTAGCAGCAGCATCTACGACGGAGAGCACTGCCTGCCCGGCGACTGCGGCATCGATTGCGTTGCCCCCCGCCTGGAGGATCCGCTCTGCTGCCAGGGTCGCCTCTGCTTTCATGGAACTGACCGCCTGATAGCGCCCGCGAATAACCGGCCGCATAGTCCTGCCGCTCCTCTCTCTATTATCTTCCTCCTGTTCCCCCTGAGGTGAATCCTGGGCTATAGAGGCGATGGTGAAAGAGCTGCAAAACAGCAAAGTGAGAATCAGCGCTTTAGTTGATCTTTTCATTTCCAATCCCCCATCGAAAGTTTCTGAGGTAAGTATTCACGTCTACAGACCTTGAGAAAAAGATTGTAGTCGGTTCGGGCTTTTTCCTAAAAACTACAGGATGCAAAGCTTCGGACGTAGAACGCGCCCCTTCCCGATTTTACCTTGAGTCTGCATGCAGTTTAGGACTACAATAATGCCTCGTTTCTTCAAACCCGGTGTCATTCTACATAAACCCGAAGGAGAGCACAAATAATGGCCGATCTACTTATGCCGGAAGAGATAGATGCTTTGCGCGCGATAAGCACTCCTACTATCGCCAATGCGATTGAGACATTCAACATTCGTCCGAGGAACGCAGGCTTCATGAGCGGCGAGATCAAATGCATCTTTCCCGAAATGGGCGCGATAGTGGGATATGCTTGCACTGCAACTATTATGGCAGAACGACCGGCAGCCGGCGCGCGCCAGGCAGCGCGCCCTGATTACTGGGAATACGTTCTGCGAACTCCCGCGCCGCGCATTGCCGTAATTCAAGACCTGGACCAGCCGCCGGCAATAGGCTCCTTCTGGGGCGAGGTCAATGCCAATATTCATCGCGCGCTGGGCTGCGTAGGCACTATCACCAACGGCGGCGTGAGGGACCTTGATGAAGTTCGCGCGCTGGGCTTTCAGATGCTGGCCTCTCAGGTGATCGTCTCGCATGCTTATATTCATCTGGTAGATTTCGGCGCGCCGGTGAAAGTAGGGGGCATCATCATCAATCCCGGCGACCTGATCCACGCAGACAAGCACGGAGCAATCTGTATCCCTAAAGAGATCGCCAGAGAGATTCCCGCCGCTGCCGCTGAGTATGAACGGATGGAGCGGCGCGTTATCAATCTCTGCCAATCGCCGGAATTCTCTGTAGCCAAACTCAAGGCGCTTTATCAGGAAATACAGAATGAGCAATCTAAAGCAAAATAAGTTGAAGGCTGCGCTCAAGCGGGGAGAGACCTGCATCGGCAGTATGATCGTCGGAGTTCGCTCCCCGCAAATAGTGCAGATGTTCGCCTCTGCCGGATGGGACTTCCTGTGCATCGACATGGAGCACGGCCAGTTCGATATGCAGACCATCGCCGACATGATGACGATTGCCCGTTTTGAAGAGATCACTCCGCTGGTGCGCGTGCCCGATGCTCTTTACCATCTGCTGGCAAGGCCCCTCGACAACGGCGCGATGGGACTGGTCATCCCGCGAGTTGAAACCCGCGAGCAGGTTCAGCGCATAATCCAGAGCACAAAGTACTGGCCTGAAGGTTCGCGGGGAGCGTCGCTGAGCGGCATCCACACTGCTTTTCGCGGAGCCGAGCATGTGGAGTACATGCGCTGGGCCAACGCAGAGACGATTATCGTAATTCAGATCGAGAGCAAGCGCGCCGTAGACAACTTGCCTGAGCTCGTCTCAGTCGAAGGCGTGGACGCAACCTGGGTCGGCCCATTTGACCTGTCGCAATCGCTCGGGATTCCGGGCCAGTTCAAGCACCCTGAGATGATCAAGTGCTATGAGAGAGTCATCGAAGTTTGCAATCAACACGGCGTGGCGCCGGGAATTCATTTTCAAGATACTGAGTGGCTGCAACACTGGATGGAGCGCGGCTTCCGGCTGGCGATGCTAAAGTCGGATGTGAGATTATTGATGGATGCGGCGCGCGATGCAGTATCACGGCTGAGAAGAACGTTAGATCATGCCTGAAACTAAAGACTTATTCGTCGCTTCTGAAAAGCTGTTAGAATTCAGCAAACGTTGCTTTGAAAAGCTCGGTCTGCCCGAAGAGGACGCAGAACTTACCGCGCAGGCGCTCATCTGGACCAGCCTTCGCGGAGTCGATTCGCATGGAGTTATTCGCCTGAAAGCTTATGCCGATCGTCTGCGAGCAGGCGGGGTGAATCCTTTGAGCCCTTCTCGCGTCGTTAAGGAAGGGCCGACATTTGCGCTCGTAGACGGCGGCAATGGAGTCGGCCAGGTGGTGAGCATGCGCGCGATGAAGCTGGCAGTTGAGAAAGCAGAAGAAGCCGGCATAGCCGTTGTCGGCGTCAGAAACAGTAGCCACTTCGGCGCGGCTGCGTTCTATCCTCTGATGACAACCGAAGGGCGTGGTATGATAGCTTTCGCCAGCACCAACGCGGGGCCCACCATGGCCCCCTGGTTCGGCAACAAGCAGCTTCTCGGCAATAATCCGCTCTGTTTGACCGTCCCCGCGCACCGCTTTCCGCCGCTCGTTCTCGATATGGCAACGGGCGCCGTTGCCTGGGGCAAGATATTCAATGCCAGGGCCGAAGGAAAGAAGATCCCGCCGGGCTGGGCGCTGGATAAATACGGTCGCCCGACAGATGATCCGGTAGCGGCAACCGATGGGGGGTTCATACAGCCGCTGGGGGGCTATAAAGGATACGGGCTGTGCCTGATGATGGATATCCTATGCGGCGTGCTGACGGGAAGCGGGTTCGCTACATCGGTCACAGGGCTCTACCGCGATCAGCGCCGGCCGCAGAATATAGGCCACTTCTTCGGCGCGCTCAAGATAGATTGCTTCATGCCCGTAGATGAGTTCTGCGAGCGCGTAGATGAGCTTATTGCTCTGATGAAAGAATGTCCGCGCATCGAAGGCGAAGAGCGCGTCTACGTTCCCGGCGAGATTGAGCACGAGACGGAGCAAGAGCGCAAGCGCACCGGCATACCCGTCAATTCTTCGCTCAGAGAAGAGCTGGCGGCGTTGAGCCAGGAGCTGGGAGTTGAATTGCCTTTTTTAGAGTGTTTCTGAAAAGTCCTCGAAGGGGACAAATTCAATAGCCGTGGGCACTGCCCAATGAACTCAGGCCCGAGGATGTTCAATCCTGAAAGGGTCGTACGTGTTTAGCGTCATTGTAAATTATGCGGCTGTGGCCGCTACCGATGTGCGGAGGGTCTCCGACCCTCCGGAGGCCCCACTTCTTATATCCTTTAGCGGCTACGCCGCTGCCTCTGGCCTCGCTAAACGCATACGAAGGGTTGCATTGATCCTATTTCTGCGCCTCTTTCAGGGTTGGCCACCTGGAATCTCGTTTCCAGGGTGTTACCCCTGGCTATTGAATTCAGCCCTTTCAGGGCTGGAGCACTACTTCTCAGACGCGCTCTTAGCTGGATCTTATCCATTTTTGAACAGCAAAAATGGATAAAGTCGAGATCAGCGAGCGGGGAGCCAGGGATAGCTGAATATCACCTATAAGCGGCGACAGCGAAAAACTATCCAGCTTCCATTTAGCTCCTTTGAGTTTCATCAGTCCGCTCGGCTTTATCCAATTCTGGCGGTCGCCAGAATTGGATAAAGCCGAGCTTAGACATTGGAGAGCAGGCAAAGGAGATGAGTGTAACTACAGCCAATTGCCCTTCCTGCGGCGCGCTTATAACTTTCAAGATCAGCACATCTCTGGTAGTGGTCTGCGAGTTCTGCCGATCGGTCGTCGCTCGCACGGATCGGAATCTCGAAGACCTGGGCAAAGTGGCGGCGCTCATCGACACGCACTCTGCTCTTGCCGTCGGATTGAAAGGAAGGTTTCAGGGAATAGCTTTTGAAATCACCGGCAGGGCGCAACTCGCTCATCAGATGGGAGGCGTATGGGATGAGTGGTACGCTGCTTTCAGCGATGGCCGCTGGGGCTGGCTCTCTGAAGCTCAGGGCCGCTTCTATCTGACCTTTGCCCGCGTTCTGCCCGAACCGCTGCCGCCGTTCGAGAGCCTCTACATAGGCCATCCGCCTCCCGGCATCCAGACCCCCGTCAGACTAACGGTGGCAGAAAAAGGCGTCGGGCAATATCTGACTGCCGAAGGAGAGATTCCCTTTCGCCTCACACCCGGCGAGCAGTATTACTACGCCGATCTATCAGGCAGCCGGGGCGAGTTCGCTACGCTCGATTACAGCGAACAGGTCCCCCTTATCTTCATCGGCCGCGAGGTGACGCTTGACGATATAGGGATCAAAGTTAGCGCCGGCGAGATTGAAAGAGAGAAGCGAGTCCTGGCCGCTCAAGTCTCCTGCCCGAACTGCGGAGGGGCCCTGGAGCTTCGAGCGCCCGATCGCGCTGAGCGAGTCTCCTGCCCGTATTGCGATTCTCTGCTCGATGTTGATCGGGGAAATCTGCGCTACCTCAAGACTCTCAAGAATCGCCGCGAGCCTGTTATTCCGCTGGGGGCCGTCGCTGAATTTGAGGGTGTACAGCTAACAGTGGTCGGGTTTATGGTTCGCAGCTGCAAGATTGAGGGCACCCGTTATTACTGGGAAGAGTATCTGCTCTACAATCCGCGGGTGGGCTTCCGCTGGCTTGTGCTCAGCGATAATCACTGGGCTTATGTGCAGCCGGTGTCTCCAGGCGAAGTTGAAGACCACGGCGCAACCGCTCGCTTCCGCGGCAAGCGATTCAAGAGATTCCAGGAGGCCGTCGCCAGAGTAGAATACGTGATGGGAGAGTTCTACTGGAAAGTGCAGATCGGCGAGCAGGCGCATGCGACAGATCTGATCCGACCGCCAGAAATGCTCTCAAAAGAGATCTCGGTGATAAATCCATCGGCGCTAAGCAAGGGGAAGAGGGCGGGCGCAGACCTGGGCGAAGTCAACTGGTCGCTGGGGGTCTATGTCACGCCGGGCGAAATCCAGAAGAAGTTCGGGCTAAAAGAGCTGGCCAGGCCGGAGACGGTGGGCCCCTGCCAGCCGTTCCCGCATAAAGGCGTCTACAAATATTGGAGGAACTTCCTGCTCATCGCAATATTTCTGGGAATGGCCTTCCTGATTATGGGGCCCCGACGCGAAGTCTTCTGGCAAGCTTATGAGCTGGCTCCATTGAAAAACGCAGACGAGCCTCAAGTGATCTTCAGCGACCAGTTTCAACTAGCAGCGCGGCAGAATATCAAAGTAACTGCCAGCGCCGCTGTGGATAATTCCTGGCTCTATGTCGAGGGTGACCTGATTAACGAAGAGACCGGGCTGGTACAGGCATTCAACTTGCCTATCGAATACTATCACGGGGTCGAAGGCGGAGAGGCGTGGAGCGAAGGCGGCCAGCAATCCACCATTCATTTGTCATCGCTGCCTGCCGGAAGGTACACGCTGCGCATAGCAGCGCAGTGGCAGCACTGGCAGCAGCCGGCTACCGTCGCCATCCGCATTCAACAGGGGTATCCGAGAGCGCTTCACATTGTTTTGCTGGTTATTGCCCTCTCGATAATTCCTGTAATAGTGCTCTTCCGGCATCTCAATTTCGAGCGGCGCCGGTGGCAAGAGAGTATGTTTAATCCGTATGAGTAGAACCGTTCGACGTTCTACGTTCGATGTTCGACGCTATAAGCGAAAACAAAATCTAGAATGTAGAACAAAAAACCTACGAACGTAGAACGCACAGGATATTGCCTATGCTAAAGAAATTCTATCTATTAGTTGGAAGCGCGTTGATTCTGTTTTACACGGTGAGCGTATTTCAGGGATGGGAGTTCGGCGACCCTGAACGCGAGACTATTCCCGCCGATGTGCGAAACTCTCCTGGGGGGTATCGCTCATTTGGCTTCTGGCACACTGGATTCAGAGGAGGCAAATAGTTGCGATGGAACCTTTCGCCAAACAGATTCTGGCCTCGCTTGTGTTCTCAGCCATCGGTCTGGTTCTATTCGGGCTGGCGTTCCTTATCATGAGCAAGGTCACTCCATTCTCAATTCGCAAAGAACTCGAAGAGGATCAGAACTCAGCGCTGGCTATTGTAATTGCTTCAATCATTATAGGCATTGCGCTGATAGTGTCGGCCGCTATGCATGGATAGCTCTACATGAACCGGCCTCCAATTCTCTTTCTGAATGTGTTGATCATCGCCGCCTGCGGGCTCATCTATGAGCTGCTCGCGGGGACCCTGGCCAGTTATGTGCTGGGAGATTCGGTCACACAGTTCTCGCTCATCATTGGACTGTATCTATCGGCGCTCGGCGTTGGCGCCTGGCTCTCGCGTTATATAGACAGAGGGCTGGCCCGCCGCTTCGTGGAGATCGAGCTTGGCGTTGCCCTGATCGGGGGTTTGTCGGCGCCGCTCCTATTCTTGAGCTTTGCTCATCTGAAGTATTTCTACCTTGCTCTCTTCTCGATAGTGTTTGTCATCGGCGCGCTGGTCGGACTAGAGATCCCGCTGCTGATGCGCATATTGAAAGACCAGTTGGAATTCAAGGACCTGGTCTCGAAAGTATTGACCTTCGACTATCTGGGGGCGCTCCTGGCATCAATCCTTTTCCCTCTGTTACTGGTCCCCAAGCTGGGGCTCGTCAGGACATCTATTGCATTCGGCCTGCTCAACGCTCTGGTCGGACTGTGGGCAACCTATCTTCTGCAACAATTGATACGAGGCAGCATCATCGGGCTCCGAGTTCGGGCAGTGCTGGTGATTGCGCTTCTCACCGTCGGATTCATTAAAGCCGACCGGCTCACTACGCTGGCAGAAGACGCTCTCTACTCAGATGAGATTGTTTACGCGCGCACTACGCCATATCAGCGGATCATCGTGACGCAAGGCAGAGCGGGCTTTCAGTTGTTCCTCAACGGCCATCTGCAATTTAGCTCTGCCGATGAGTATCGCTACCATGAGTCGCTGGTGCACCCGGCGATGGCGCTTCATGGCTCCCCGCGAAGAGTGATGGTGCTTGGCGGAGGCGATGGATTGGCAGTGAGAGAGATCCTCAAATACTCAAGCGTGCAAGAGGTCACACTGGTCGATCTGGATCCGGCGATGACTCGGTTATCGGCAGCGTTTCCGCCGCTGGCCGAACTCAACGAGAATGCCCTCTCGGACCCGCGAGTGAAGATAATCAATCAGGATGCGATGATCTGGCTTGAGGAGCCGGGCGCGCCTTACGATGTTGCCATTGTAGATTTCCCCGATCCGAACACATTCTCGCTGGGCAAGCTCTACACTACGCGATTCTATCGACTGCTCAAACAGCGCCTGTCAAGCAGCGGCGCCGTCGGCATACAGTGCACATCGCCGCTCTTTGCCCGCGCCTCATACTGGTGCATTATCAGAACGCTTGAAGCAGCAGGCTTTTTTGTGCGGCCTTATCAGGCCGCGGTCCCCTCGTTCGGCGTGTGGGGATTTGCGCTGGCGCGCCCTACCCCATTTGAGCCGCCGCAGCGAGTCACCCATAAATTGCGATTTCTTGATGATCAAACGCTTGGATCTCTTTTCATCCTGGGGGCCGATATGCAAGCTCTGCCGGTAGACATCAATCGTCTCGATAATCAGGTGCTGGTCCGCTACTACGAGGCCGATTGGAGGCGATGGGAATGATGTTCTATGTTCGACGTTTTAACATAGAACATAGAGCGTAGAACGTTAACATGGGACAACTGACCAGACGAGACATTCTGGCTGCATTCTTAGGCGCGCCTGCGGCCTTGGCGGCTTGCCGATCTCCTCAAACTGCTCAATTGCCGCCGGGCGAGATTGTAGGCGCGTCTGACGCGCTAGGGCATCGATTGAGAGATGGCCTGCGCCCCCAACCATCAGCAGACGCCTGGCAAGATACCGGGATAGTAATCGTAGGAGGCGGCATTGCCGGGCTATCAGCAGCCTGGCGGCTTGCCAGAGCCGGCTTTCAGCAATTCGCGCTACTGGAATTAGAACCGGCTCCAGGCGGGACGGCGCGCAGCGGCGCGTCTGCCATCACCGCCTATCCCTGGGGCGCTCATTACATACCTGCGCCGCAAAAAGAGAACCGGGCCCTCATTGACCTTCTCAATGAGATGGGGGTCCTCGAAGGAGAAGATGACGATGGCGAGCCTATCGTAGCCGAGCAGTATCTCTGTAGAGATCCTCAAGAACGGATATTCTACAAAGGGCGCTGGTATGAAGGACTATATCTTCGCGCGGGGGCCAGCCCTGAAGACCTGCGCCAGCTTGAAGCATTTCAAGCCGAGATCAATCGCTGGGTAGACTGGCGCGACGGTCGCGGGCGGCGGGCATTTGCTATACCTGTTGCCGCAGGCTCAGATGACGCCGAAATCACCGCTCTGGATCGACTGTCAATGGCTCAGTTCCTGGATAAGAAAGGTCTTACTTCTCCCCGATTGAGATGGTATGTAGAGTATGCCTGTCGGGATGATTACGGCACTACGCTGGAGAACACAAGCGCCTGGGCCGGGCTGTTCTACTTCGCTTCACGAATAAAGCGGGCGGGAGAAGAGGCGGAGCCCCTAATTACCTGGCCTGAAGGCAATGGCCGAATTGTCGCTCATTTTTACCGGGCGATCTCTCGCAACGTGAAGCTGGGCGTGGCCGCGACCGAGATAGCGCCGATTGGCGCGAACGGTCGCAGTCGCGTAGAAGTCACGGCAATAGAATCTGAGACTAATCGAGCGGTCGGCTTCCGCGCCGATAGAGTGATATTTGCCGCGCCTCAATTCATGGCTCACTATCTGCTCCGTCCATATCGAGACGATCCTCCGGCGCACATCTCCGAGTTCGAGTACGGCGCATGGATGGTAGCGAACCTGACATTGCGCGATCGCCCTTTCAGTCTCGGCTTTCCTCTCTGCTGGGACAATGTGCTATACGAGAGCCCTTCGCTCGGTTATGTGGTAGCTACTCATCAGAAGGGCATAGACAGGGGGCCAACCGTCTTCACCTATTATTATCCCCTGTGCGATGGCGACGCGCGCCTGGCGCGCGCGTCTCTGCTTTCGGCTGATTGGGCCGCGTGGGCCGATGTAACCCTTACAGATCTTTCGCGCGCGCATCGTGACATTCGGGGGCTTGTCGAGCGACTGGATGTGATGCGCTGGGGCCACGCGATGATTCGCCCGCGCCCCGGCTTTATCTGGAGCGGTGCGCGGCAGAAAGCGCAGCAGCCGATCCGCGGCATCCACTTCGCCCATTCGGACCTGAGCGGTGTGGCCCTGTTTGAAGAGGCTTTTTATCACGGGATCAGGGCGGCTGAAGAGGCGCTCGCCTCGCAAGGGCTGCCTTTCAAGTCGATGCTGTAATGGAAGCGATCTTCCACATACGAGCGAGCTCGGCGCTCGCCAAAGAAGGGGCCCCACTCTGGCTCTTTTCTGCCGGAGCCGATCTCGTTGTGTTTCTCGGCAGCGCGCTCCTATCTCTCATCGCATTGTGGATAGGCGCGCAGGCGGGGGTGCTACACGGCGACACGCCTGACTGGGCGTGGATTCCGGCCATCTTGCTGGTCGATGTGGCTCACGTCTATTCGACGGGATTTCGCGTCTACTTCGACACGAATGAGCTGAAACGGCGGCCCTGGCTCTATGGCCTCGTTCCCGCGCTCGGCTATATCTTTGGTGTTGCTCTCTATTCCGAAGGGGAATTGATCTTCTGGAGAGTTCTCGCTTACCTGGCGGTGTTTCACTTCGTCCGGCAACAGTATGGCTGGGTGATGCTCTATCGGGCGCGGTTAGGAGAGAGAGAGAGGCTTGGCTACTGGATTGACAGCTTTGCCATCTACGCAGCTTCTATCTATCCGCTGATTTACTGGCACGCACAGTTGCCGCGCCAGTTCTGGTGGTTTCTGCCGGGGGATTTTTTGATTGTGGTCCCCAATGGAATAGAGCGATCTATTGAGCCGATCTACTGGTCGATAATGGGGGCCTATGCTTTTCGGTCCCTCTACAGGCGCATGCGGCTGGGGCAATCAAATCCAGGGAAAGATATTGTCGTAGCGACAACGGCAATCTGCTGGTATGTTGGCATCATTACTTTCAATTCAGACTATGCTTTCACCGTGACCAACGTCTTCATACACGGCATTCCCTATCTGGCGCTCATTTACCGATACAACAGAGCGCGCTGGCGAGATTCAACCGGCAGCAAACGAAAGAGTCTCTTTTCACGGTGCCCCCTGGGGATGCTGGCGATAATCTGGGCGCTCGCTTATGTAGAGGAGATGCTCTGGGATCGAACGATCTGGCATGAAAGAGGCTGGATGTTCGGCCCGGCGTGGGACCTCTCTTCGCTCAAGCTGTGGCTGGTGCCCCTGCTTGCGCTTCCTCAGATTTCGCATTACGTGCTGGACGGCTTCATCTGGAGGCGCAAGGACAATCCTGAGCTATTCCGCACTGAATGAGCTCTTTTGACGGTGAAACAAAGCTTTCAACTAATGGGGATACGGTGATTGGCGAGGTTATTCCACACTGAGTAAACCCTTTTGACGGTGAAACTGCGCCCCAGGGTTGCGCTGCGCTCCACCCTGGGCTTTATTCTTGTCGCCTGCTTCGCAGCTTGTAGGGACGAAGTGACTCTAAGCTCGCGGTATAGTAAAAACTCCAACGTCCGCAACGTCCGATGTCCGTAACGTCAGAACGTCCTACGTCCGACGTCAAGAACAAAGACGTAGGACGTCGGACGTATAACGGTATTATTTCCGCATATCCTTAACCACACTGCCGAGCGCCGCGATCGCGCGATCTATCTCTTCGAGCGTGTTGTAGATATGGGGGCACAGACGGACGCCGCCTGTCGTTGCTCCGGCAATCTTGTGGTTCACATATAACAACTCATAAATCTTCCTGTGGTCGAGTCCATCGAAGCTGGCGACACAGACTCCCGCGCTCAGTTCCGGGCTCATCGAGGTGATCAATCGCGCGCCGGGGATCCTGGCTATTCCTTCCTTCAGCGCAGCAGCCAGCTCCATCATGCGCGCTTCTACCCGCGAGGGGCCCACGAGATTGTGGAAGTCTACCGCTGTGCCGACGGCAGCTACTGCCGCGTCATCGCGCTGTCCTAGAGTCTCGAACTTGCGGGCGCCGCGCGCCGATGTTTCCACTTTATCTCCCCAACCCACTCCAACTACTCCCGGCCAGATCTCTCCGATGCGCTCCCTGCGAACGTAGAGCACGCCAACCTCTTTGGGCCCCATAAACCATTTATGCGAGCTTGCCGCGTATGAATCGCATCCCAGATCGTGAAGATTAATATGCAATGCGCCGAATGTCTGCGCGCCGTCCACATGAGTAAAGATACTGCGCTCGCGCGCCATTCGACATAGCTCTTTGGTCGGCAACCGCACTCCGGTGGTGTTTGAGACATCGGAGAACGCCAGCACCTTTGTCTTTGCTGAGATGGCATCGCGAAAAGCTTTTAAAATCTCATCAGAGCTTGCAGGCGTGTTCCTCAGGCTCACCCGCTTGACTGTGAAGCCAAAGCGCGCGGCCCGCACATCCCAGGCGACATTATTGGTCGGATGATTCTGATCCAGGACGACCACTTCATCTCCCGGTTTGAGCCCCAGTCCGGCGACAATGATGTTGTTCCCCTCGCTTGTGTTTCTGACAATAGCAATCTCATTTTCAGACGCGCCCATGTAGGCGGCGAGCTTCTTGCGCGCCTCTTCGCGCAAAAGATCAAATTTGGCGCGGTTCTGGAAAGACACATCGCCATCTATATCGCGCGTGAGATTGAAGACCTTCTCTACAACCATGTGCGGCGATGGACAGAGATTGGCTGCATTGAGGAGGATGAAGCCATCTCTGATTATGAACTGCTGTTTAACCAGTCGCCAGAAAGACTCGCCAACCGCTTCAGAAGCGGCGATGCGACTTGCGGCTTGCGCAAACTCAGCGCCTGAGCCGGCCACTTTCAGTCCGGGCAGTATTGATAGAGCGGTAGCGCCTCCGATGAACTGTTTTAGAAACCCTCTGCGAGTCGGCGATGCATTAGCTCCATTTTGATCTCTTTTTAAATACATACTTCAGCCCTCCCCGAATACGGATTGTAAATGATACGTCATCGAATGACAGTCAACGAGCGTATTAAGTTCGTTCTTGGATTGTGCGCCGTAATTGCTCCGCCGGTCTGTTCGGGCGCCCGTGCGCCCTCAAAACAATTCCAAAAATAAACTTGTTTTGCGGGCGCACGGGCGCCCGGATTGAAAAGCACTTCTCTTGAAAGCATAGTATCCTTTAACAGCGCGAAACTTTCCAGCAAAATCCACAATAAGAATGGGGCAGTCATGCTCGTGTTGATGCAAACTTGTCCGCTACTGTTTTGTTATCAGCTCATTTTGAGTGATTTCAATCCCTGATGAATCCCAGGGAGACTGCGACAATTCCTGTTTGAACAAGCCTGGCACGAATATTGCGGAGCATTGTCGATGTAGTTTTCATCTGTATTCAATAAATCCCGGTCAGTAGAAGCGATTGTAACTGGTGAGGTAAGCATAATGAAGAGCGAGACTATTTTTGATCGTCTTTATACCGCTTATGAAGGCCTGGAGATTTTCCTGCTGGACGATCAGGCAAATCGACATCTTTTCTACAATGCCGAACAGATGTCAACCAATGCGCTCCAGGAGCGCACCTTGACCGACTGGTTCTTGCTGTTGCACCCGGATTGGCATTTTAACCTCCTGGTCAATCCTGATGTTCAATTGAAATCATCGAGGATTGTGCAAGCGTGTGTGGCACTCAACACTCACGACTTCATCAGCGGCAAGACGCCGCCGGAATGGTCGCGCGAGATCGACAGAGAACAGTTCGCCGGCATGACTGCTCAGGAACAGTTCGCCTGGTTGACGCGCGCAGCCAGCGAGGATAGCTCCTCAATAGCAAGCTCCGGCAGGTGATGCTATAGACCTTAAGAGAAAGATCAGAGTCAGTTCGGGCGGCGGGCGCCCTCAAAACAGTTCCATTTAATCTGTTTTGAGGGCGTTGAACGCCCGAACCGAGAAATCTTTTTCTTAAAAGCTATACTTTCCTATGTCTTCATTCCACAGCTCCCTGTCCGCCTTGATAAATTCTTCCATCATTTTTATACACTCATCGAGATCGAGGTTGATTACTTCCACGCCGTGCTGTCGCATAAAGTTTTCGGCGCCGGCAAATGTGCGCGCTTCTCCAACAATGACTTTAGGGATGCGGAATTGCACAACAGCTCCGGCGCACAGATAGCAAGGCATCAAGGTTGAATAGAGGACGGTATCGCGGTAGTTGCCGATTCGGCCGGCGCGCATTAGACAATCGATCTCAGCGTGCTTCATCGGATCGCCTTCCTGCACGCGCCGATTGCGCCCGCGCCCGATGATCTTTCCATCGCGCACAAGGACCGATCCAATCGGGATGCCCCCTTCGGCCCGGCCCTGCTTCGCTTCTTCTATAGCTGCTCTCATGAACTCATCCATCTCAGCATTCCCTTTGCCTGTCGATTTGCCGTTCAGCAATCAGCGGCGCTTTACCTTTGAAGTTCTCTGTTGAGGCAATATAATACGGCTCTTGTGAAAAAGCAAAAGATTCAACCGCAAAAGGCGCATAGTAAAAGCGGCCGCGCCGCCAGGAGGCTGTGCCTCGAACCGAGAAGATTTTACAGGATGTGGCGCAGCCACAGAGGAATAGGGAGCAGCGGGCTTAGAAAGTCGCAGACTTTCCACACATCAAAGTGGCAAAGCTGCTCGCATCCTGCTTCCAATTTCAGCGGTAAGCTACTGCGCACTGACGCACTCAGCATCACCAAATAAGACTTCATTAAAGATAGGAGAAACATGCGTATTTCATCACTGAAAGTTTTCACCATAGGGACCCCCTGGCGAAACTATATCTTCGTCAAGCTATATACAGATGAAGGTCTGACGGGAGTAGGCGAAGCGACTCTGGGAGTGGCCGACGAGACTATGATCGCTTACCTGGAAGGGGCAGCCAGGCGCCATATCATCGGCAGCGATCCATTTAACATTGAAGACCTGTGCCTGCGCATGTTCCGCGATGATTTCTGGCGCGGGGGCATCTTCAGCAACAGCGGAATCAGCGCAGTCGAGATAGCCTGCTGGGATATAGTGGGCAAAGCGTGCGGCCAGCCTATCTACAAGCTCCTGGGCGGCGCTTGCCGCGATCGCATCAAGGCTTATGCTAACGGCTGGTACAAGGTCGAGCGCAAACCGGAAGAGTTCGCGCGAGCGGTTGAGCAGGTTCTGGCTAAAGGTTATAGGGCGCTCAAGCTGGACCCCTTTGGCGCAGGGACTTATGAGCTGGACCGCAAAGAGAAACTGCTATCGATCTCGCTCGTCGAAGCGGTGCGCGCAGCCGCAGGAGAAGATGTCGAGATAATGATCGAAGGGCATGGCCGCTTCAGCCCGGTGACCGCTATAGAGCTTGCCCGCGAGCTTGAGCCATTCAAGCCCACCTGGTTTGAAGAGCCTGTGCCCCCGGATAATATTCAGGCTCTGAGCAAAGTAGCCGGCAAGATCAATATCCCTATTGCTGCCGGAGAGCGGTCGCTGACCCGCTACGGCTTTCGCGAGCTGCTTGAGACCGGCGCCGTCGATATTATTCAACCCGATCTGATCCACGCAGGAGGAATCCTGGAAGTGAAGAAGATCGCTGCGATGGCAGACTCTTACTATGTGACGGTGGCCCCCCATAACTCCCAGGGCCCCATCTGCACTGCCGCTTCTGTGCATCTGGACGCTTGCATTACGAACTTCAAGATTCAAGAATGCTTCGATGATTTTGAACAGCCGTACCTCAGAGAGGCGGTGCCGGGGGCATTTAGAGTCGAGGATGGGTATTTCAAACTGCCTGAGAGGTCGGGATTGGGCGTAGATATTAATGAAGAGGTAATTGCCGAGCATCCGCCGAAAGCGATGCACTTTAATCTATTTCGTTCAGGCTGGGAGAAGCGCGAATCGACGTTACTCGAATAAGAGATAAGGTTACCATCGGTTCGGGCGCCAAGCGCCCTCAAAACAAGTTGAAAATGGACCTGTTTTGAGTGGATTGACAAATGATCCTACTGCGGTCGGGATGATGCCCTCAAAACAAGTTGAAAATGGACCTGTTTTGAGTGGATTGACAAATGATCCTACTGCGGTCGGGATGATGCCCTCAAAACGAGTTAAAAATAGACGCGTTTTGAGCGGATTGACAAATGCTCCTACTGCGGTCGGAATGATGACCTCAAAACGAGTTAAAAATAGATCTGTTTTGAGGGCGCTGAGCGCCCGAACGGAAAAGCATTTTTCTTGAGAGCTATAGTAGCTTGAGAGCTATACAGCAGATTTCAAGTGAATATAGGAGACTCAAATAGGGCTCACCGCAGAGGCGCGGAGGACACAGAGGTTATGCAGAGACCTCAACTTCTTGCTCCATTGCGTGGATTCGCATTGAGTGTAGCCCGTGCTAGGGGCCCTATAATTGTTCGATCTTGGAGAAATCATGACCATCCGAGCATCGATGTTGGTTCTTGCATCCCATATTCGACGCTCAATGTTCTACACAGAGCGTAGAACGTCGAACGTAGAACGTAGAACATTGAGCCTTATCCTGGCAATGATCCTATCCTTGATAGCGGCGTTTAACCTTTCCCGCGTTCAATCGACCGTGGCACCAATTTACCTGACCCTCTGGTTTGACACTGAGGATTACATCTTGCCGCAGAGCGACGATGCGGCCAAACGGCTGGCCGAGATGCTGACAAAGCTCAACATCAAAGCGACATTCAAGATAGTCGGAGAGAAGGCGCGGGTGCTCGAACAGCGCGGGCGAAAAGATGTGATCAATGCCCTGCTCAAACACGAGATCGGCTACCATTCAAACACTCACAGCCAGCAGCCGACCATTGCAGTCTATTTGCAGAACACCGGCTGGGAGGATGGCAGCCGAGAGTTCGAGCGGCGCGAACGGCCAGGAGTGAGAGACATTCAACGAATCTTCGGCGTAACGCCAACCTGTTACGGCCAGCCCGGCTCCGCATGGGCCCCTCAAACTTATCCGGCGCTCAAACGGCTGGGAATCAAGATGTACCTCGACGAAGGAAGCCATGTAGGGCTCAACGATCAACCGTTCTATTACTGCGGCATGTTGAATGTCTTCAAGATGCGGTCAACCGTTGCGCGAATGGAGCTGAGCGGCGAGAACAATCTGGCGCAAGCAAAAGAGAAGTTTCAGAAGGCCGCCGACCGGCTGCGCGCTCAGGGGGGCGGAACGATCAGCATCTACTATCACCCGTGCGAGTTTGTTCACCGCGAATTCTGGGATGGAGTCAATTTCGCTCGCGGCAATAATCCGCCTCGCAGCGAATGGCGATTGCCCGGAGTGAAGACTGCAAGCGAAACGGAAAAAGCGTTCGCTGATTTTCAGCAGTACATGACTTTCATCAAAGCGCAGCCCGGCGTGCGGTTTGTGACTGCCAGCGAGCTGATGGAGCTGTATCCGGATGGGGCCCTGGCGAAAAGTTTCAGCGCCTCCGAAATACTTTCGCTCGCCGGATCCGTTCAGAAAGAGATCACATTTCAAAAGCTGGACTCGGTGGCCCTCTCTGCGGCGGAGGTCTTCTCTCTGTTGAACACCGCTTTTGTCTCTTACCTGGAGAAAGGGCAGATGCCTGCCGCCGTCCGAGCAGCTCAGCTTTACGGACCGACGCGCCCGTTTATGCCTTCTATGGGCAAACAAGGGCCCTCCACATTGCCCTGGCAGGCATTTGCCGAAGCGGCGCGCGATGTCGAGTCGTACTGTCGCGAGCACGGGCGCATCCCCGGTGAGATATGGATAGGCGTAGACAATCTTTCGCCGCAAGACTATCTGGTGACGCTGGCTGCTGTAGTTGAGGGATTGATTCAATCAAAGCAGCACCCCCGTCAGGTGGTTGTGCGCGAAGGAAAGTTGACCGTTCAGCAGCACGTCGCCGAGAATTCGCCGCGGCTATGGAGCTGGGTGATCTTTCCCGAAGGGTTCAATGCGCCGAAGATAATGGAACTGGCTCGCTTGCAATCGTGGACGCTAAAGCCTGCTATTTTGCGTCGTTAAGATTCCTTCTAGCGACAGAGAAACTGCGCAAGAGCTATCTCGATCTATCCGATGAAGTCCAGCTACTGCCCCGTTCAGCACAGGCCGCTCCTAATGGAGATGGTGAAGATCTCATTCGCCTGTCTAATATCGTTTGGAGCTGGCAATCAAACTTATTGTAGAGAGAGGCGAAGCTTCCCGCCGGGAGAGTAGCCCAGGGCCCACGCCCTGGGCAGACGTGAGACGGACGAACAGAGCCATGAAAGGGCGAGCGGAAAATACCGAATACGTTCTACGTTCTACGTTCTACGTTGAAAATTAAACGTGGAACGTAGAACGTAGAACACGGTTACAAAGCTTCTCTCTAATCGATCAGAAACTTGCCTTCCAGACTTGCGCGATGAGAGACAAGTTTGTCTATAGTTGAGCGAGCTTGATCCGTCAGGTGCAGGAATTGCACTCCCGCGCCTTTGCCCGGCTGCGCCCAGACTACCTTTGCTGTGGCAATCACCGCTCCGCCAAGTTGATCGGACTGGATGAACAGGCTGAGTATTGTGCCCGGCTTCAAATCGCTGTCGGTCCTGATGAATGCTCCTCCCAGGCTGATATTCTCGATCTTGGCCTGGCTCTCGCTCACTATCCTCAGATCAGCAATCTTTGTGGTTGCCTCGAATGGGACCCTGTGGGCAGCGCGCCTCTTCTCTTTCTCTTTCTTGCTCCTATTACCCATTTTCGCCGTGTCTTTTCGAGGGCTGGCAACGATGAATAGCGATTGGCCCCCATTGATCTTCAGCTTTGCCGAGGAACCATAGCCGGGTTACGAAAGCAGCAGGTCAGGAGGAGACTTTATCCGCCAAGAAGCGACCTTCTACGCCGGCCCGCTCGGCGACATATCTTTCAATAGCCAGGCGGTCGCCTGATTCCATCTCCAGAAACCGCACTCCCACTCCCTTGCCCGGCTCGACCCAAATCACTCGAGCGGTAGCTAGAATGCCCCCGCCAAGCTTATCCGAATGAATTAACAGGCTGAGAACTGTTCCCGGCTTCACCTCGGCGTCGGTCCTGATGAATGCCCCTCCTACGCCGATATTTTCAATCGTAGCGCGACCTATGCTGGCCATCCTGCTCTCAACAATGTCGGCGCTTGCTTCAATCGGCGCCCTGCGAAAGACGCGTCTCTCTTTCTTTTCTTCCATACCTGATATGGGGAGCGCGCGTTCAGTCTACAACCCCGGTAACCCTGGACAGCGGCAATCTGATAATAACCAATGCTGTATGGATTATCACAAAGAAGCATCGTCAAATTGTTGGAGAGACTTTATTACGTTCTAAGCAATGCGTAATCCGTAAGAAGCCGGTTAATCCCGGTTTTATTTACGCACTGTGCATTACGCAATCAGTCGAGGCTGCTGGCCGCCCAGGACTTCATCAACAGATTTGAGCACTTCATCCAGAGTAAACGGCTTGTCGAGCCGGGGATTCTTAATCGTTTCCAGGAAAACGGCCACCTCTTCGCTCACAGTATCGCCTGTCATGAAGATCATCCGCCGGGCGAGCGCCTCATTCGTCTCTTTAACTCTTTCAAAGAAATCGGGCCCCTGGGTCCCCGGCATACGAATATCGCTCAGGATCAAGTCATATTGATTATTAGCAATCAACCCAAGCGCCTCATCCGCGCTGCGCGCAGTTGTTACCTTATACCCATAGCCTTGCAGCGCCTTTTTGAGGAGGATAGGTATGTGCTCTTCATCATCCACAATTAGCATCCGCGCGCCGGCATGATCATTATTGTTCTGGCTCTCCACTGCAAATCCGATAGCATTCATTGGAGAACACGGGCGCGGTTCGGGCGGCTCCAGCCTGGCAACAGGATTGGGGGAATCATCGGCCAGGGATTCCTCCTGCTCGACTGCGCTCGCCTGGGCGACCGGCAATTCGATGAAGAAGGTAGCCCCTCGCCCCACCTGGCTTTCAACCGCAATGCGCCCTCCGTGCTCCTCTATGATGCCGTAGCAGATCGACAGGCCGAGCCCCGTCCCCTTGCCTACCGGTTTGGTGGTGAAGAACGGATTGAATATCTGCTTCAATAACTTCTCAGGTATACCCGGGCCGTTGTCGGCAAAGATCAGTTCTACCCGGCCATCTCGCACTCGCGTCTCAATAGTGAGAACTCCTCCCTGGTGGGCTTCAATCATTGCGTACTCGGCGTTGATGCAGAGGTTGATGAGCACCTGTTGAAGCTGATTGAAATCTCCCAGAATCGGCGGCAATGCCGGATCGAGCCTCTTCCTGACTTCAATTCCGCTTATCCGCAGATGATATGTCCTCAGCTCAAGGGTCCTTTCAACAACCTCATTCAAATCTACCGGTCGCTTTTCGGGGGCCTGCTGGCGAGCGAACATCATCAGATTTTGCACAATGCCTCGCGCTCTCTCAGCTTCAGAGATTACCACATTGACCTCCTGGTTGGCTTCGCCGGCTACTGTCGGCATCATGAGCAGCAGTTGCGAATAGCCGATTATAGATGTGAGCGGATTATTCAGCTCATGGGCCACGCCGGCGACAAGTTGGCCGACCGCCGACATCTTCTCTGATTGAAGGAGCTGTTCCCTCAATCTCTTCTGCTCGGTGACATCGCGGACGATGACAAGCACTCTTCTTGAAACCACCAGGCTGCCCACCGCCGTGAATGCGAGCACCAGATCTAATGGGTGCCCCCCACCATCCTGGATGCGCGTCTCCAGAACCGAATTCCAGCCGGCCATAGCTTGCTTGAAAGCTTCTTCTACCTGCTCTCTGCCGCAGGCAGCAAAGAGCGACAGGTAATGAGACCTATCGGTTTGATCGCTTTCGGCTCTGAGCGAGTCTGGGGATACTTGAAGAGAGAGCATGATGGCCGCCGTATTAAGGCGCTCCAATCGCCCTTCTGAGTCGAACATAAAGAGTGGGTCCTGCATCGAGTCGAATGTCACTTCCCATTCCCTTTTTGCATCGGACACCTGCTCGTAGAGCGCGGACATTTCGGCGGCATGCTTGGCCGAGGTCTCCACGCGATCGAGATAAGTTTTATAGCTGTAATAGGTCAGCATCAGGATGGGCACTGCGACGATGAAGACATAAAAGCTCATCATATTGATGAAGAGATAAATAAGCCCGGCAGCAGCGGCTCCGGCAAAATAGCTCACCGAACTCCAGAGCAGATCATCCCGCCACAGACTGATGACGCTGCGGCCATTCTGCAAACCTACAGCCACTGCCACCACAGCCGAGTTAAAGACGTAGTGTAGAAGCGCCAGCAGACCGAGAGCGAAGATCAGCTCCGAGGCGGGCAACAACCCGGAGGGCGCCCTGGCATCTATCCTGTATATCAATCGCCAGATTATGGAAGAAGAGATGAATATTGAAAGGGCCATTGTGCAGGCATTGAACACCCGCTTGTAGTTGCTCTTAGTGACTTTGAACGAAGAGAGGGCCCCATCTATCAGAGCTACGATCGTCGCCGGATAGACGCCGAAGAGGATAACGGCGACGAAAACAAGCGCATCCGATATTGTTATGCGAACCTTGGCGCCGGGTATGCGCACCAGACCTACGATGCTCGCCGACACAGTGCCCACCGCCAACAGCGCCATGCTTGATAGATCTATTCGACCGGAGGCCAGCTTGATGACCGAGAGGGCGGCAACAGAGAGCCCCCCCACGATGATCAGTCCCATAAAGGTAGTTCCCAGACGCACTCGGTCCCAGGGTCCGGTCTTCGGTTGACTGCGCTCCGCTTCAATCTGGTTGCCCGTCACCAGTACTGTTGCAATGTTAAGGCCCATCAATAACCCTCCTCCTGCGTTCTACGTCTGTGATGCGCGTCGGCGCGCCGGCGTAATCCGTAGGAAGCCAGTCAATCCGTGTTCTATATTCCAGAAGGCGGAAAGCCAGTCTATTTACGCCGGTGCGCCGGCGCGCCGGTGCGATTCAACATCGAACGTCGAACGCGCTCAATTGGACTTATCGTTTGCGCTCGCCGCCATAGCCGCTCCAGGATCGCCCTTTACCATAGCATCAGAGTAAATGAGGCCATCGGAGTAGATCAAACCATCGGCGATGGTTGCGCCCTGGTTCGGCCACACGCCTGCGGCAAGGGCGCTGCCCTTGACGACCGTCTGCCCTGTTCCATAGATGCCCCCGTCGGAATATATGACCCCATCGGAATAGAGGAGCCCATCGGAGTAAAGCAGGCCATCGGAATAGAGCAATCCATCGGAATAGAGCAATCCGTCAGAATAGATCACTCCTAGCGCATACATCCCCTGATACCGCTTGATAAGATCCTCTCCGAAAGCCACAACGTGTTTGAGCACGATGGCGCCGCTCCAGCGGAAGCTCTTTCCGGCAATAGTAGTAACCGGGTTGGGCAGGGGGCCGGTCAGAAGTGGATCGCCCGTCTTCAATCTCTCCAGGTCGCGACGGACAAGGCCGCTGAGCCGCACTGCCCCTTCAACGTTGAGCAATCCGGCCCCCTGCTCAAGCGTGTTGAAGCCCTTGAGCGGCTGAGCCGTGTACATCAATATCGCCTTGATGAGGTTCGGCGTCAGAGCCCTGTTGCGCTCCAGCATCAGAGCCACGGCGCCGGAGACGGCGGGGGCCGAAACCGATGTGCCGCTCAAATACATCAAGGCATGTCTGGGATTGGCATTAGTGCTCGCATCGAGCTCAGGATTGGCCAATACCAGCGCGTTGTCGGGCGATTGCGCTTCGATGATACGGTTGCCCGGCGCAACCAGATCGGGCTTGATCAGGTTGTCATAGATGCGGTTGCCCGAATCATCCGTCACATAAGCGCGCGTCGGCCCACGTGAGCTATAGCTGGTCACCAAATCATCCGATCTGGCATCCGTCCCGTAAGTATTCACTGCCCCTACAGTGATGACCGATGGATCGATGCCAGGGGAATGGATGCCGCCATAAACCTTACGTCCCTGCCCGTCTTTGCCCAGATTGCCCGCAGCCGCGACTACAACTATCCCGGCGCTCACTGCGCGGCGCGCGGCGATGCACAGTGGATCCTGTTTGTAAGAATCGACCGCTGCGGCTCCGAAGCTGATATTGATAACGCCTATGTTGTATCTCTCTTTGTTCTGAATACACCACTCAATTGCAGCAATTGCGCTGCTGGTTCTGCCCGCTCCCGATGCGCCGAGCACTCTCAGATTGATGAGGCGGGCGCGCGGAGCAATACCGGTGTAGGCCCCCTGCGAGATATGGCTGTTGCCTGCGGCAATCGAGGCGACGTAAGTCCCATGTCCGTAGGGGTCATCCGTCCTGCCTTCGCCGGTGAAGTCTATGCTTTTGATCACGCGCACCTCGTTAGGATTGGCATTTATTGCATGGTGCTGTTGATCTATGCCTGAGTCGAGAATGGCGATGGTAAATGAGTTGCCATCCGGTTCCTCGTTTCGCCGCGAGGAATTTGAATCCAGGTAGTTTCTGGCTTGATCGGCGCCGGTGGTGGTCTCAAGGTGTCCGGTCGGCCTTATCTCGGCATCTTCAGCAACGAAATCGAAGCTCTGACTGTCAGCGACGGTAGTAATTGCGCTGACGGGAACGACTGCCTGTATCATCCCTATCAGAGGCATCCGGCGAATATCGGTTGCCCCCAGTCTTGTAAGCTCCAACTCGTGCTCCTGATGCGATTGACCGTTCTCCCTGAGCACTACCGGAACCCTATCGCCATTCTGTCTCTTCCCTTCGGAGATGCGCCTGAGCAATCCGGGCGAGACTTTGCCGGACTTAGGCGGAGCGGCTTTGATAATTGACGAGCCGATATAGAGAAGAACCACTACAGCAATTACGCTCATCAGTAAGACCAGCGTCTTTGCCTTCGAGAAAAAGTTCATAGTGCCCCCTGTAATTTATTGGGTATTGTTATGGAATCGACCGGCTATAGGTCAACTGCCGTGCCAGCCGCCGGTTTAGTGCCCAATTCCAAGTAATCTCAGCCAGTTAGCTGCAATTGCAATAATTGAGCGACCGGCGTTCTCCTGTCTCGGTGAGGAGGAAAGGCAGTCCCAAATTTCCCCTATGTACTATTTTGCCCATTTTAACAATTGTTCTGTCTCTCTTCCTCATCAAACCCCTGGTAGTCCTTTCGTCGGTCTTATGAATCTTCTAATTTTTCCCTTTCTTTTGTCGATATTGTGCATAGATTGGTGGGACAAGGCGGTATAGGGATAGTTGTGACAGAGATCAATCGTAATATTCTTGTTGTAGAAGATGAGAAGTCAATAAGGGATATTTACTATAAAGCCCTGGGCAAAGCGACTCTCGATACACTGGGGAAAGAGCCGTTCAATCTGTTTATGGCGGCAAGCGGCGAAGAGGCCATTAAAATCGTCTGCAACTTGATGCTGGAGGGAGCGCGCATTGCCGTCGGGTTCTTTGATTTGACAATGCCGGGAAGGATGGATGGAGTACAGACAATTCGTTGCGTCCGCGAGATGGACAATCAGGTGCTGTGCACGGTTGTGACGGGCTATGGAGATCACCGTCTGGCAGAGATCAATGCCCTGTTCAGCCCCGATCATCTGGACGATTGGGACTACCTCAGCAAGCCTTTCAATGTGGGCGAGATTCTGCAGAAGGCTCGTTGCCAGATCTCCGGTTGGAATCATCGCCGCGCTATTGAACGGCAGTCTAATGAGCTGAAAGCGATGCTCAAGGAGATCGAAGAACTCAATCGCACGCTGGAATCGAAGGTGCAGGAGCGGACGCTGGAACTCCAGGCCAAGAACAATGAGCTTGAGGAGCTGTTGGTCAAGCTGAAAGAGATGAACAGCCAGTTGCTACAGAACGAGAAGATGGTCTCTATAGGCCAACTGGCGGCGGGAGTGGCCCACGAGATCAATAATCCCATCGGATTCGTCCATAGCAACCTGGGCACAATAGAGACTTATATGAAGCGGCTCAGCCAGTATACCTTGTTTGTGGATAGAGTTCAGGAGTTGACATCTAACGGCCAGGCGAGTCGTGTGTCTGAATTCGTTGAAGAGTTAAACCGGCTCAAGAAGAAGCTCAAACTCGACTTTATATTGAGCGATCTGAGCAAGGTAGTAGCCGAATCGCTGGAAGGCACCGAGCGAGTGAGAAGGATTGTGCAGGATCTTAAATCATTCTCCCGCGTCGATGAGGCGCAATTGAAACTCGCTAACATAAATGAAGGGATCAAATCGACTCTCAACATCGTCTGGAACGAGTTAAAGTATAAGGCTACTGTCACAACCGATTTCGGCCAGTTGCCTGAGATCCCCTGCCACCCGCTTCAGCTCAATCAGGTCTTCCTGAATATTCTCGTCAATGCGGCACAGGCAATCGAGAGCAACGGGCAGATCGGCATTAAAACATTTCAAGATGGAGACTGGGCAGTGGTGCGCATATCTGACAACGGATGCGGAATCCCTGAAGAACACAAAAGGAAGATATTCGAGCCGTTCTTTACTACTAAAGAGGTCGGAAAAGGGACGGGACTGGGACTCAGTATCTCCTACAGCATAGTGAAGAAGCACGGCGGCGAGATTCTGGTCGAGAGCCAGGTAGGCGTTGGAACTACTTTCGAGATCCGATTGCCCATCAGCTCAAGCCCGCTGATGGAGCTGGGGAGCTGAGAAAATAAGAGAATGGGAGAGTGGGAGAGTGGGAGAGTGGGGAAAGAGACGCAGGGACAGAAACGTCCAATGTTCGACGTCTGTCTTGCTTTTGACGTAGGACGTACAGTCGTCGGACGAACGCAGATCCGCAATCGGCAGAAAGGTTAAAAACTCATGACACAACATAAAGTGCTAGCAGTCGATGATGAACAGAATATCTTGAGTTCCCTTGAACGGCTCTTCTTCGATGAAGAGAGATTTGACTTCCTGACAAGTTCAGACCCGCTAGAGGGACTGGAGATAATAAAGAGCAGCGAAATATCGCTGGTGATCTCCGATTACCGCATGCCCGGCATGACCGGAGTCGAGATGTTGAGGCGGGCGCGCGAGCTGTCGCCTTCTACCATGCGAATTATGCTCACCGGTTACGCGGATATTAATGCAGCAATAGACGCCATCAACCTAGGCGAAGTCCACCGATTCTTGACCAAGCCGTGGAACGCGGCTGAGGTAAAAGGGGCTGTCCATCACGCGCTGGATCACCTCGACCTGCTGGCAGAGAACCGACGGCTCCAGGAACTTACTGCCAGACAGAACGAGGAGCTGAAACAGCTCAATCAGGATCTGGAAGAGCGAGTCGAAGAGCGCACCCGACAACTTCAAGAGAAGAACCTCGAACTAGCCGACCTCTACAAATCTGTCCGCAATAGCTTTGTCAACTCAATAAAGATATTCTCCGGAATGGTCGAAACCTATGATAGGACTCTGGGGGGCCACTCCAAGCGAGTTGCCAGGTTCTCGCTGTTGATGGGCAAGAAACTCGGTTTGAACCCGGATTATGTGGAATACATCGAGATCGCAGCTCAGTTGCATGACATCGGGTTGATCGGAATTCCCAAAGAGATTATCAACAAGCCCGAACAGCGGTTGACTCCAGGAGAGCGCACGCTGATAAGGCAGCACCCGGAAATCGGTCAGACAATCGTCAATTTCGGCGATAGGTTTGACAAGATAGGCAAGCTGATCCGCTCTCACCACGAGCGATACGATGGCAAAGGCTTCCCCGATGGCCTGGCAGAACAGGAGATCCCCATCGGTGCCCGGATAATCGCTATTGCTAATTACTATGACCGGACGATGGGCAGGGAGATTACAGAGACCAGATATGACCTGGCGGTCGATCAACTGAGGGGCCTCCGTGCCAAAGCGTTCGACCCCGAATTGGTCGATCTATTTATAGATATCCTGACTGAGAGAACGGAGATCCAGGCCGAAGAGAAAGCTGTTTCTATCAGCGATCTGCAAATAGGGATGGTTCTGGCCAGAGACGTTGTATCCAAAGATAACTGGCTGCTACTGTCGGCAGGAACCGTTCTCAATCAAGTCTATATTGAGCGACTGGAGAACTGGAGCAAGATTGTTCCTATGCAGAAACACGTTTTTGTCTATCAGGTGAATTAGGCGGGACGTTCTACGTTCGATCTTTAACGTAGAACATCGAACGTAGAACGTTTGATATTACAAGGAGGCTGGAGTAAGTGAGATGAATAACGATTTTTCCAATTCGAGAGGGAGGCCCCTTACCACATCCGAAGTTGCTGAGTATTGCTATGTCACGCCCAAGGCGGTCAAGCACTGGATCAGCGAAGGCAAGCTCAAAGCGTGGCAACTGCCGGGGGGACATTATCGAATAGAGAGAGAGGACTTTATGGAGTTCCTCACCAAATATAAGTTGCCCATCCCGGAAACCTTTTCCACTAAACCTAAGAAGATCCTGGTTGCCGATGACGAGCCGGTGATTCTCACCATTCTGCAATCGGCGCTTGAGAAACTGGGACAGGGCTGGATAGTCGAAACGGCGTCTGACGGCTTTGAGACGCTGGTTAAACTTGGGGCGCTGAAACCGGATCTGTTGTTGCTGGACATCTTTATGCCCAAACTGAACGGAGTCGAAGTCTGCAAACGAATACAGGAGATGCCGGAGACGCAGCGGGTGCGGGTGATCGCTATGACAGGAAACCCTGATTCAGATGCCTCTCAGCAGCTCTCTTCGCTGGGTGTAGAATGCATCTTCACAAAGCCCCTTGATCTGAAGAAGCTCTTAGAAGCAATCAACTCTCCGCTCCGCAATAGTAGCCGGCTGGAAGCAGCGCAGGGTCGCGTGGTCCGAGTTTAAGCGGATTGCGGATGAAATGTTCTACCTTACTAGGTTGAACATCAAACATAGAATGTAAAACGTATTCAGGCGAATTACGGATTGGTCATATTACCCATCACTGAGTTTCGTTACCGTGGCAATGAACCCTCTATAGCGTCGACAGACCCATTTGAGCGATGCCTCACCGATTGGCCTACCAGGAATCCTAACAGCATATCATTGACACATATCCTACTATACCGAGAAAGTTGACAGCATTTTGATTGAGATTCTCCCCATCTGGTGTTACAGCTTGAATCACGAATAGCGCAAGGTTTATACATTTCACAGGCAAACAGAAATATTCAGCTAGAGTGAGAGACTTATGGAACGCATATTTTTTATCGCAGGTTCGATCTCGGCGCTAATAGCGGTTGTCGCGGGCGCCTTTGGGGCACACGGGCTCAAGAACAAGCTCGCGCCTGATCTGTTGAATATATTTGAAGTTGGCGCGCGCTATCAGATGTATCACGCCATCGGATTGATCATAGTGGCGATTGCTTCTGGCCGATTGGACAGCGCGACATCTCTGTGGGCCGGGTGGCTATTTATCGGCGGGACGATTCTGTTCAGTGGGAGCCTCTACGCGCTGAGCCTCACCGGAACCAGATGGTTAGGCGCGATCACCCCGATAGGCGGATTGATGTTCATTGCCGGATGGGCCTGCCTGGCCTGGGCAGCGTGGCAGAGGTGAATCTCCTGCCGCTTGCGAGCATCGGCCTCGCTCGCATATCAAAAGGCGGGCAGACGGGCGGCAAGGACAAGCGGCAGCAAGTGAGCGCAGATGATGCATTCTATCTGTTATTGACATAGCTGCTCTCCGTGCCTTATGTTGGTTGATCTCTTGATAGATGTATAGAATTACTGAGAGAGACAAGCTTTTGTCCCTCTCCGCAATTTCTTCCCCAGAGCTGTTTCGAGGAGAAAGAATATGCCGGTACCGTCTGCAATAAAGAAGATTTCTGATACCGTCTGGGAGCTGCCTACTTCTTTCAAAGAAGGCATGCGTGTTCCCGCCCGCATTTATGCTACTGAGAAGCTTCTCAACGAAATGGATGAAGGAGTATTCGATCAGGTGACCAATGTCGCCTGTCTGCCGGGGATACTCAAGTATGCTTATTGTATGCCTGATGGTCACTGGGGCTACGGATTTCCCATCGGCGGCGCTGCGCCGATGGATGCTGAGAGCGGAGTGATCTCTCCTGGAGCGATCGGGTTTGACATCAACTGCGGAATGAGGCTCGTCCTCACCAACTTGACATACGATGAGGTCAAGCCCCACTTGCGCGAGCTGGTCGATGCTCTGTTCAAGCGGGTGCCCGCGGGAGTAGGCAGCTCAGGCTTCATTAAAATCTCTCACGACGAATTCCGCGAAGTAGTAGAGCAGGGGGCCCGCTGGTGCTTGCGCCAGGGATACGCCTGGCCTGAAGACCTGGAGCGCACAGAAGAAGGCGGATGCATTCAAGGCGCCGATGCGTCGAAAATCAGCAACAAAGCCATCGAGCGGGGTTTCAATCAGATCGGCACCCTCGGCTCCGGCAACCATTACCTGGAGATCCAGGTAGCAAGGCAGGAGAATATCTTCGACCAGGAGACTGCCCGCGCATTTGGTATCACAATCCCTGACCAGGTGGTGGTTATGTTTCATTGTGGGAGCCGCGGATTTGGGCATCAGGTGGCCACTGATTACCTGCAAATCTTCCTCAACGTCATGGAGAAGAAGTACGGCATAAAGATCCTCGACCGCGAGCTGGCCTGCGCACCGTTTCATTCTCCTGAAGGCCAGGACTACTTCGCTGCGATGAAGTGTGGCATCAATATGTCATTCGCTAATCGCCAGGTGATCCTTCACCGCATACGCGAAGTGTTCTCTGATATATTCCACAAAGACCCGCGCGATCTCGGACTGCACATGGTTTACGACGTGGCGCACAATACGGCCAAGCTGGAAAAGCATATTGTGGATGGCGAGTTACGCGATGTGCTCGTTCATCGCAAAGGCGCAACCAGGGCCTTCGGTCCGGGAATGGAAGGGGTCCCCGATATCTACCAACAGACAGGCCAGCCGGTGATCATAGGCGGGAGCATGGAGACAGGCAGCTACTTGCTCGCCGGCGTTGCAAGCGGCGCGCAATCCTTCTTCACCACCGCTCACGGCAGCGGGCGGACGATGAGCCGGGCCAAGGCTAAGAAGATGTTCAGAGGAGAGAAACTACAACGGGAAATGGAGCATCGCGGCATCTATGTGCGCAGCGTCTCCTGGGCGGGACTGGCAGAAGAAGCGGGCCCCGCTTATAAGAACATAGATGAGGTGATCGAAGCCACAGAGCTTGCCGGGCTGAGCAAACGTGTAGTCCGCCTGATCCCTATCGGAAACATTAAAGGATAAATACGTTCGACGTTCGATCTTTAACGTAGAACGTAGAACGTTGGACGCAAAGCAATGCAGCCAAGAACACCCATTACGATCATAACCGGATCGCTTGGAAGCGGGAAGACAACTCTGCTGCGCCGTATTCTTGACGCTGCCAATCGCCGCCTGGCAGTCCTGATGAACGAGTTCGGCGAGATCGCTATTGATGGCCGGGTCATTCAAGGCAAGAACGTCCTTATGGTCGAACTGGGGGGCGGATGTGTATGCTGCTCGCTCACAGGCGAATTTGAAGCTGCTATCACAGAGATAATCGACCGCATCGCTCCTGAGCTTATCGTGGTAGAGTCAACCGGAGTGGCAGAAGCCGATGCCCTCGTTTATGAGATCGAAGATAGCTTGCCCGCGCTCAGGCTCGATGGAGTAATTACCATTGTCGATCTCTATGCGACGATCAAATTCCCACAACTGGGCTATACTACCAGAACGCAGCTTCAAGCAGCAGACATAATCATCATCAACAAAATCGATCTGGCGAGCGCAGATGAACTCAAGCAGGTGGAAGAGCTGGCGCGAAAATACAACGACCGCGCAATTATCTTCAAAACCATCAAGTGTGATATGGACACTAACCTGCTCTTTGGTCTGGAGGTTGAAAGATCGTTTGCGCCTGCTTCTCATCGCCATAAGGAAGAGTTTCAATCTTTCACCTTCACCAGCGATAGACTCTTGAGCCGCGAACGGTTTGAAGAGTTTGCCGCCTCACTGCCTGGAAGCGTCTACCGGGCTAAAGGATTTGCGCGGTTTGAAGAGGGGCCCTATCTATTCAACTATGTGGCTGGCCGCGCGGACTTCGAGCCGTTTCAGGCGGCAAAGACAGAGCTGGTGTTCATTGGCAGAAATCTGGTTGAGGTAAAAGAGGACGTGATCAACCGGCTCAAACATTGTGAGAGGTGAAATGCCGTATCGTTATCTGGAAGATGTAGCCACTGCCGATGTCGCATTTGAAGCCTGGGGAGCAAGCCTGGAAGAGCTTTTCACTGCTGCCGCCGATGCCACTATGAATGTCATGGTGGAGGATCTGGCAACGATAGAGAAGAAAGAAGAGCGGAGCTTTCAAGTGGAAGATGAGGCCGTAGACATGCTGCTCTTCAAGTTTCTACAGGAACTTATCTTTTACAAAGACGCTCAACTGCTGTTGCTGCGCATTCAATCGGTGACAATCGACAGGCAAAATGCTCATCTGTCTCTTACGGCGACCTCTTACGGAGAGCAATTAAATCCGGAAAAGCATAGCCTCAACGTCGATGTCAAAGCAGTGACATTGCATCGCTTTCGCGTTGAACAGACGGACCGCGGTTGGGAAGCAAGTGTGATTCTGGATATTTGAAGGCAGAACAGTTCTCCGTACTCCTGACCGGGTGCAGCTTCCGAAAGTCGGTAATGCTCCCTCGCGGCGGGCCCACAGCAGCTTACTATTTACCTGCGCCGGGAAGCATAGGCAGGTAGTAAGCTGCTGTGGACTCACGTCCTCAGCATTGGTTTGGTTAGAATATCGACTTGGGAAAACTGCACCCCCTTTGACCTTGAGTTGACCCTTTTCGCAATACATATCAATACCGTAATTGCTAGTTTGATCTAAATCGAACCAATATAGATAGGGACAGATAAGATCCACCGCCACAGACATAGAGAGGAGCAAACTCAAGACGGTTTCTCTGTGCTACGGCGGCGTCTGAATTCTTCGTTCCATTCTTGTGTGCTCCAATTTAGAAAGGTTTTTAATCTCTATTCTATAAATAGGTCGCTCCTACCGCAGCTAGCAAGGTTTTTAATCTCAATTCTATAAATAGGCCGCTCCTACCAAAGCTATAGACCTGAAGAGAAAGATCAGAGTCAGTTCGGGCGTGCAACGCCCTCAAAACAGTTTTAAATTTAATCTGTTTTGAGGGCGTTGCACGCCCGAAGTTCTTGCGCCCTCAAAACAGATTAAAATAGGACTGTTTTGAGGGCGTTGAACGCCCGAACGGAGAAATCTTTTGGAACTGTTTTGAGGGCCCCGCCGCCCGAACCGAGAAATCTTTTTCTTAAAAGCTATAGAAAGGCTTTTCATCTCTATTCTAATAGGTCGCTCCTACCAGAGCTAAATCGAACCAACATAGATAGAGACAGATAAGATCCACTGCCGCCTTACACAGAGGACACCAAAGAGGAGCAAACTCAAGACGGTTTCTCTGCGCTATGGCGGCGAGCGGCGGTGGTGAAATTCTTTGTCCCATTCTTGTGTACTCCAATTTAGCAATCATGGTATCAATACATTGATATTCCCAGGAGTACATGGATAATATCGACAATGAAATTTATTTGGTCGGAGTGGAAAGCTAAAGAGAACTTGAAGAAGCACGGCGTGGGATTTCCAGAAGCGATCACAGTCTTTGATGATCCACTCTCGATCCTGATGACAGATGATGTCCACTCATATAGCGAAGAAAGACTGATTCTGATGGGACAATCAAATGGTGGGCGCATTCTAGTAGTAGTTCACACTCAAGAAGAAGACATGGCGCGCCGTCTTAGCGTCCGTGAAGCAACAACGCGAGAAAGGAAGCAGTATGAAGAAGGGGAAATCTAGAGCACCTGAGATGCGCGATGAATATGATCTCAGCAAGGGAGCAAGGGGGGCGTATGTCGGCAAGATCAAACCAGCAGATACGAACCTGCGCAACGTCAAAGTAAAAGTGACAATGTATCTGGATGGTGACATTCTTGAGTTCTTCAAGGAGCGGGCTGCCAAGCCCAATGCAAAAGCCTACCAGATTCAAATTAACGATGTGCTCCGCCAATTTATCGAATCGAGCAGTTGGGAGAACTTCGAGTACTCGCGTCTCATCAATAATCAGGATTTCATCAATGCTGTAGCTGAGCGAATGCGCCAGATCGAAGCTGGAAGATAGCTACTCATCCTCCGCCGAATGTTTCGAGATGGCGCTGCTTCGCGCCTTTGTGTCACACCCTTATGATCATACCAAACCGGTACAGGATCTCAGCCTGTACAGGCATAGGCAGAGAAAGCAAAGCTTCACCCCTCTAAATCGAAACGACTCAGGATTGGTACAGATACAAACTACGGGGGCTCACAGGGGCACACTCACCGAATGCCGCCGGTAAATCTATAGAGCCACACACTCGTGTGCCAGCCTTCGGGGCTTGCGCGCATCACCGTCTGAAACAGACCTTTGCCCACTCCATGAGCCAGCTCCGGGAAAAGCTTCACCGGAGTGGACCCTTCCACACCCACGTAGACAAGATATTCCACACCGTTCTTCTTCAAATGCTCCAGGAAAGCATCCGCCTCGCGAGGAGAATAAGGCGTGCTTAAGAATCTCGCCGGAGGAATGCCCGATAGGACTCTCACAGCAACATCGTCGCAGAAGACGCGAAGCTGCGGGTTGGCGCGGTGCTCGGCCTCAAGATAGCGGGCAACAACCTCCTGCGGAGAGATTTCGCCAATAAACTTGAATCCATCGACAAACTGAGGAGCTGTACACCACAGGCAAACAACCGCGAGTAGAACCGACGCGGAGACCGTCCACTTCCCCGCGTCCCCGCGTCCCCGCGTCTCCGCATCATCTTCGCCGCGTCTCCGCGTCAGTCTTGCCAGAGCATGCCGCACCCGTATCAACGTCCGACGTCTATACGTCCTACGTCCGACGTCGGTTTTGCTTACGGACGTCGGACATCGGACGTCGGACGTTCTGACGTTACGGACGTCGGACGTAGGACGTAGGACGTTCTGACGTTTTCGACGTCGGACGTAGGACGTAGGACGTTCTGACGTTTTTAATGAGCGCGGCTTCAACTGCATGAGGGCAAGAGGCGTCCACACCAGAATAGGGATTCCCAGCGCAAACAGGATCAGCCCATAGCGCACCCAAATAACCGGCTGATTCTTCGTTACATAAGCCAGCAGAAGGAACGTAAGGGAAGAGAAGAAATACAGGCACACCGCTACAATTCCGCCGTCTGGCTTAGAGATACAACCTGACACCCACGCCTGTCTGGCAGCCAGCCATCCTCCGATCAAGCCGGTTGTCAACACAACTATGTTGGCCGAGTAGAGCAGCCTCCCAATGTCGAGGGCAATCACCGCGCGCGAAAAAGTCGCTTGCTCCGGTTGAAAAGCAAGATACTCGCGGATGTAAACGTTTCTCATCTCGAACTGCTCAAATGGGTTCCCCGTCGCGGCCCAGCAGATATAGAACCACAATAAAGGAGCAAGCACTGGAATAGCACAGGAGTAGAGTGAGACCTTGCGCTCAGTAAAGAATCGCAGCAAGGGCAATAAGACAATAAAGCTCCATGCCTCAACACGCACAAGGCCGGCAATCGCCGCGCACGTCGCCGCCGCGGCCCAGCGATTGTCTATAGCAAAGGAGAGGCTTGCCAGAACCAGGAAAGCATAAGGCACATCGGTCATTGATGAGGCCGAATATAGAATGTGCAGAGGGTTCAATGCGATAAGCGCGAATGCCATCAGTGAGACCACCCGATGATGAGTGAGTTGCAGGCTGATACGAAATACCAGCAAACAGACCTCTACCCCGCACAGGGCAGAAATAAGCTTTGCTACATAGAAAGGATGGCCGACGATGGCGCTGATAGCAGCGCAAAAGAATTGATAGAGCGGCAACCAGAAGCCGAACAGATTCCTGACAGAGAACGTCCCTGCAATCAGGGCGGCCCGCATCGCTTCAATACTCTCGATGTATGAGTAGGCATCTCCATCAGCATTTTTGAGCAACAACGCTCCAACAATCCTTGGGGCCCCTGCGATAAGCGCCAGGCCGATCCAAAGTAGAGCTTGAGATAATCGAATGAAGGCCACAAGCCTCCTAGCCCCTCCGCTGATACCTGAAACGTCCGACGTCTGTACGTCCGATGTCCGACGTCAAATATACGTCCGACGTCCGACGTCAGTTTTGCTTACGGACGTAGGACGTACAGACGTCGGACGTTCCTTACGTCGGACGTAGAATCAATAGTATGTCTCGCATCGAACTTCTCTGCGGGCGAATCCCAGTTCCTGGAAGAACGAGCGGACGGGGCGGACCATATCGCTGCCTCCACAGACCATTGGCAATTGCCCCTTGCGTTCGGTCACCAGCAAGCGCAGCGCATCCAGCTCTGTTCCCACCCGGCCCTTCCATCCATCCTCAGCCGCAAAAATTGTTGGAACATAACTGAAATTGCGATGTCGCTCTACCCAACCGGTTATCTCATCGTGATAGATGAGGTCTTGAGAGTTGCCCGCGCCGTAGACGAGCAATATATCTCCGGCGAAGCTGCTGCCGAGGAGTTCAAGGAGCAAGCAGCGAATGGGCACGATGCCGGTGAAGCGGGCCACAAAGATGTAAGATGCTGGATCTTCTCCGGGCAGGACAAAGTTGCCGTAGGGCCCCGCGTAGACAAGCTCATCGCCTGCTTCCAGCGTGAACATATAGCCGGAGCCAACCCCATCAGGCACGCGATCAAAGCAGAGTTTGAACAGTCCTGATGGATGCTCCGGTTCCGCCAGCGAATAGGCGTGGATGAGAGGGGGACTATCCCCTACCGGTAGGTGTGCTGAGATCCATTGTCCTGCTTTGAAATGAAGAAGCTGGCCCAGCGGGCGCAGAGTGAATTCCTTGACTGCTGGCGCAAGTATTCGGACGCCTTCTATCACTGCTTTTTGGGTTGGTTGTGCCATAAAGTTTAAAGCTACAACTTTGCCTGCGCCTGTTGCAACGTCCGACGTCCGTCGGCGCCCGACGTCAGTACGTCCGACGTCCGCTATACGTCCTACGTTCTACGTTCTAGACGGAAGATTAAACGTCGAACGTCGAACGTTATTGACATCGGACGTGACGACGTCGGGCGGATAGACGTCGGACGTTATTGCCCTTCTCGGACAAGATTGCGGTTCCATCCGGGAATTACAACCACCAGATTGGCTGTTCCATCAGGGACGCATTGACATCCGAGCCGCGATTTCGGCGTCAATCCAGGCGCGTTGTCTAACTGATCAAGCTCGGCGTCGCTCGGTTCATTGCAAGATTCAAGCCCCTCGCGGACAATTACATGACAGGTGGAGCAAGCACAAACGCCGCCGCAGGCATGGTCAAGCTCTATGCCGTGAGCAAGGGCTATGTCGAGAATACTCCCCGGTAGGCCGGTGCGGCCATAGGGGATCTTATCCGGATCCACTTCAACCGGCGCCCCTTCCTCAACTGGCTCCCCTTCCCTCACGAAGGTGATCTTATACTTCTGCTCCGCAGGCATGTACTCTACCTGCTCTATATACGGATTTACTCCAGCCATAAGCTCCTGTTCTCAGATAATCAACTCACAAGAGTGAGTGCCCTGGCCCAAACAGTTAGCAAGGCAAAGGACCACTGCCGTTGCCGCAACCGTTGCTATGGCCTTATCACTCCTGCAAACAACTTATTATATTCTTCCTGACCGGTATTCCCAAATAGCCTGCCGTTGCTGCTCTTGTAAAAGACGGGGGCCGATTATACAATTCAGCCCGACAAATCACTTTATACTGTGGAGTCGGTGTGAACCGAGAATATCACAAATGGCGCAGCACGCGACTGGAGCGCGAGATGGAACTGCTCGTCTTCGGGCATGCGGGCGCGCGCGTCCTTGTCTTTCCTACTTCAATGGGCCGCTTTTATGATTGGGAGAATCGCGGCATGATTGCCACGCTCGGTGAGCAGTTGGAGCGCGGTTGGATCCAGCTCTACTGCCTCGACAGTGTAGACGGCGAGAGCTGGTACAACGAGGCGATACATCCATCCGAGCGCGCCAGAAGACAGGTTCAATATGAACAGTATGTCATCAACGAAGTTCTCCCACTGAGCCGGACCAGAAATGAAAATCCGTTCCTGATGGCTGTTGGCGCCAGCTTCGGCGCCTATCACGCAGTCAATATCGCTATCCGTAACCCGGCAGTGTTTAATCGCGTGATCGGCATGAGCGGCCTCTACGATATTCGCAGATTCTGCGACGGATATTATACTGAGACGATCCACTCTAACAACCCAATAGAGTATGTGCGTGGATTGCAGGACTCACATCAGCTCGAAATGATCCGCCGCCTTGATATGATTATCGTTATTGGGGCGGAGGATCCCAATTTCGAGAATAATCGAGAATTTTCCCAATCGCTCTGGGATAAGGATATCTGGCATGCCTTCAGGGTGTGGGACGGCTGGGCGCACGATTGGCCCTGGTGGCAGAAGATGATATTGCGTTACATTGGCGGGCATGATTAGAAGAGAGCAGTACGTTCGACGTTCGACGTTTAATCTTCCGTCTAGAACGTAGAACGTATAGCCGACGTTTGACGTTTAATCTTCCGTCTAGAGCGTAGAACGTAGAACGTATAGCGGACGTAGGACAAACAGACGTCGGACTGATATAGAACGTAGAACGTATAGCGGACGTAGGACGTACTGACGTCGGACGCCGACGGACGTCGGACGTCGAACATTCCTGAGGAGAACCTTCATGAAAGTCGGTCTTTTAGTAGGGCGCGAGACTTCGTTCCCTGAAGCCTTTATAGATTATGTGAATTCGTCCAATCTTGGCATCCAGGCCGAGATGATCAAAATCGGCGCGGTGGGGGCCATCGACCCTTGCAACTACCGAGTCATCATCGACCGCATCTCGCACGAGGTCCCGTTCTATCGCTCATTTCTCAAAACAGCCGCTCTGAGCGGCGCCATCATCATCAACAATCCCTTTTGGTGGTCGGCGGATGACAAGTTCTTTGGCACCGCGCTGGCCGCGCGTCTGGGCGTAGCCGTCCCTAAAACGGTGCTCTTGCCCCAGAAAGAGTACATAAAAGACATCCGACCGGAATCTTTGAGAAATCTGGTCTACCCGCTCGATTGGCAGAGCATACTCGACTATACCGGGCTCCCGGCTATTATGAAGCCACACGACGGCGGAGGATGGAAGAATGTCTATAAGGTGAACTCGCTGGAGGAACTGCTCTTCTATTACAATCAAACAGGGACCCTCTGCATGATGCTGCAAGAGTTCATCGCTTTCGACCGCTATGTGCGTTGCTATTGTATCGGCAGGAAGAAGGTATTGATCATGCCTTACGATCCGACGAAGCCGTACTTGCAAAATCAGTACTTCCCCGACGAGAATTACCTGAGCCAGGAGCTGCGCGAGCGCATAACGCAGGATTGCCTGAAGTTGAATCAGGCGCTCTCGTATGACATCAATACAGTTGAATTTGCCATCCGCGATTCTGTTCCTTATGCCATCGACTTCATGAACCCCGCGCCCGACGCAGATAGACACTCGGTGGGAGAAGCAAATCAACGATGGCTCATTGAAGCAGTGGCCGAGATGGTTGTCGACTATGCCCACAACGGCCAGCCGGCATATCAGTCGTTGCGCTGGTCCGACTTTATCAATGCTCCGCTGACAATCAGAGAAGCAGCCAGGCCGTGATTGCCTATGTCAAAAGAAGCCGTCGGTTACTACCATCAGCTATTAGAATCATCATGCGGTGACCTCATAGAACAGACGCGGGCGTCACTGTGGGAGAGGCTCCACGAACTCCGATTCGTCTTCGGCGGTCGTTTGCTCAGCCCCTATCTCCGCCCGCATTTCATTAGCGGCGAGCAATTCGAGATGGTCTCTTCCGTTTGCCGGAGACTCTGGAGCCCAATCTTGAAAGTCGCCGATCGCGCGCTTGAGGATTCGGCTCTGCTCGATTATCTGGGACTAACGGAAGCCGAGCGGAGATTGATTGCAATCGACCCGAAGTTCCAGGGAGCATCGCGGACTTCACGGCTGGATTCATTCTCGACCGAGACGAGTTTGCAATTTGTCGAGCTGAATGCCGAGAGCCCGGCCGGGATCGCTTATGCCGATGTTGCGACAGAGATATTCGCCGGGCTTGAGGTGATGGCCAGATTCGCCGAGCGATACCGCATCCGCTCACTTCCGGGGCGAGAGAAGCTGCTCGAAGTACTGCTTGCCGCTTACCGGGAATTCAACGGCAGCGGAAAGAGGCCCCAGATCGCAATTGTTGACTATAGCGGATTGCCAACTCAGCGAGAGTTCGAGCTGTTCCAGGAGTATTTCGAGAGCCAGGGGTACAGAACGATCATCGCCGATCCGCGCGAGCTTGAATTCTCCGGCGGTCGGCTGCGCAAGGGAGATTTCCAGATAGACCTGATCTACAAGCGGCTGCTGGTTAATGAGTTCCTTGAAAAACTCGACGAGTGCCGCGCTCTGCTTGAAGCCTACGAGGCCCAGGCCGTCTGTCTGGTGAACTCTTTTCGCGGGAAGCTCGTTCACAAGAAGCTGCTGTTCGGCGTGTTGACCGATGAGCGATTCGGCCACCTCTTCTCGCAGGAAGAGAGAGAATTGATCGCGCATCATATCCCCTGGACTCGCCGCCTGGAGCCGCGACGAACTTTGTATAATAATCTAGAAATAGACCTGCTCGAATTCACCCGCAGCAATCGAGAGCGCCTGGTGCTCAAACCCAACGACGAATATGGGGGCAAAGGGATCTTTATCGGCTGGAACTGCGATGAGGCGGAGTGGGCTAGAGCTATTGAGGCAGGTCTTGAGTCAGACTATCTGGTGCAGGAACGGGTGACGACAGCGCGCGAGGTCTTCCCTTATATCAGCAGCGATGGGCGAGTAGACTTCGTTGAGCAGTTGGTAGACCTTGATCCGCTGCTGTTCGATGGCCGCGTGGGCAGCGCATTTACAAGGCTCTCAACTTCCGAACTGGCTAACGTATCAGCGGGCGGCGGAATGGTGCCGGTGTTTGTCATTGTCAATAACGTCCGACGTCCGACGTCCGTAACGTCAGAACGTCCGACGTCCGATGTCCGACGTCCGTAAGCAAAACCGACGTTGGACGTAGGACGTATAGACGTCGGACGTACATTAAACGTAGAGCGTAGAGTAAGGGATGTCACCGATTATGGAACAGGAATTTACTATCGGCATAGAGGAAGAATTTCAAATTGTCGATCCACAGACGAGGGACCTTCAATCTCGCGTAGCAGAGATCCTTGAAGAGGGCCACCAGCAGCTCGGCGATCAGGTCAAGCCGGAGATGCATCAATGCATGATCGAAGTCGGGACCAAGGTCTGCCGCAACATTCAGGAAGCCAGAGACGATCTATTTCTCCTGCGAAGAACCATCTCGACTATTGCCCAGCGCCGCGGACTGAAGATCGTAGCCGCTTCTACTCATCCTTTCGCTCACTGGGCCGGCCAGAAGATCACCGAGCACGAACGTTACATGAAACTGCTGGAAGATATGCAGGTACTCTCGCGCAGCCTGTTGATCTTCGGCATGCACGTTCACGTTCGGATGGAAGACCGCGAAACCGCTATTCATATCATGAATGCGGCGCGCTACTTCCTGCCTCACCTACTTACTCTGTCTACCAGCTCGCCCTTCTGGATGGGCACTGAAACCGGATTGAAGTCCTATCGCTGCGAAATCTTCAAGAAGTTCCCGCGAACCGACATTCCCGACTATTTCAATTCCTGGTCGGAATATGACAACTTTGTCAAGCTGCTGGTCAAAACCAATTGCATTGATAACGCCAAGAGGATCTGGTGGGACCTTCGCGTGCATCCGATCTATCCGACGCTGGAATACCGCATCTGCGACGTTCCCACCCGGGCCAATGATACAATTGCTATCGCTGCGCTCATACAGGCGATCACAGCCAAGCTGTACAAATTGATTAAACTCAATCTTGGCTTCAGGCTCTATCGCCGCGCTTTGATTCAAGAGAATAAGTGGCGAGCAGTCCGCTACGGCCTGGACGGTAAATTGATCGATTTTGGCAAGCAACAGGAGGTGCCTGTCCGCGAGCTGATACGCGAGCTGATTGCTTTCGTAGATGATGTTGTTGATGAGCTGGGCAGTCGAAACGAGATCAATCATATCTTCAATATCCTGCGCGACGGCACAAGCGCCGACAGGCAACTGGCAATTTATCATGAAAGCCGGGACCTTAACCGGGTTGTGGATCATCTCATTGAAGAAACTATGCAGGACTGCGTCCTACGTTCGACGTAAGGAACGTCCGACGTCTATACGTCCTACGTCCGACGTCGGTTTTGCTTACGGACGTCGGACATCGGACGTCGGACGTTCTGACGTTACGGACGTCGGACGTTTTCTGAGGGATTTGAGCTTTCTATGACTTCTTTGGAAAATATTGCCTTTGACAGGGAATTGTCTCAAGGCGCGCGAAATGCAATCAGAGTCTGTCTCGGAGTTCAACCAGGAGAATCAGTTGCTTTGATTGCCGACCTGGAATGCGCGGAGATAGCTGCCAGCTTGCTGGCCGAGCTCCGGGATGTTGGGGCCAATCCCAATACTTTTATCCTGGAAGACTTCGGGCCGAGGCCCCACAAAAACATGCCCCGATCTATCCTTGATGCCCTGGAGACCACCGATGTGTCGATATACTGCGTCAGGCCGCAGGAAGGGGAGATCGTCACCAGAGGAGAGATGCTGGGCATCGTCGAGCGACGAGGCGTTCTTCACGCTCACATGGTTTACATCACCAAGCAGATCATGATGCAAGGGATGCGCGCCGATTTTCATCTGGTGGACGCCATCAGCAGAAAGGTGCTCGATCTGGCTGCGAAGACGCGGCGCATTATAGGCGAGACCCCCGCAGGCACCTACATTGAAGTTGACTTCTCGCCTGATCTGCGGTGGTTGAAGACTTCAGGATTGATTACCCGCGAGAAGTGGGCCAATCTGCCGGGCGGAGAGGTGCTGACAAGCCCAATAGACGTCAATGGAGTCTATGTAGTAGATGCCGTAGTCGGAGATTATCTGTGCCAGCGCTACGGCGATCTTAAAGGCACTCCGCTTCGATTGACCATCGAGCATGGAAGGCTTGTCGATGCTCAGTGCTCACGATCTGACCTTCTCAAAGATTTCCTGGACTATGTTGCAACGGACGAGAACAGCAATCGCGTCGGCGAATTTGCCATCGGCACCAATATCGGCATACGCGAGCCGATAGGAAACATTTTGCAAGATGAGAAACTCCCGGGCATCCACATAGCCTTCGGCAATCCTTATCCGAAACACACTGGGGCAAGCTGGTGGTCATCTACCCATATTGATGTTGTAGCCAGAAGATGGACGATAACACTCGATGATCGAAAGATCATGGAGAACGGCCAGTTCCTGATTGCGGATTGACGTTCGACGTCCGCAACGTCCGATGTCCGCAACGTCCGAACTGCCCACGTCCGATGTCCGACGTCCGTAAGCAAAACCGACGTCGGACGTAGGACGTATAGACGTCGGACGTAGGACGTATAGACGTCGGACGTTTCACAGAAGTTTTAGGATCTCTTTTTCGATCTCCTCTTCTGCTCCCTTCCCTACCCTGGCGTACCGCACTATGCCTTCACGATCGATCAGAACCAGTTGCGGAATATAGCTGACCCCGTAGTTCTTCTTATTAAGTTCCCCTTTTGCGAAGATCATAGGCCAGCTTACCTGATACTCTTTGGTGAAATGGTCCCTCATTCGTCCTATCTCTTCTTCTGGGGTCAATGGGCGCTGGCCGCCGTAATAGCCGTAGATTCCGCTCACGCCGAGCACAACCAGTCCCCTGTCCTGATAGCGTTTCTGCAGGTCTCTCAAAAAAGGGAACCCGGCAATACAAGGACCGCACCAGTGAGCAAAGAAGTCGAGCAATACCACTCGCCCGCGCAAGCTCTTGAGATCGACGCGCTCGCCGCCAAGAAAATAGTCGATCTCCAGCTCCCTGGCAGGTCTGTTTATGATTGAGCGGAACGTTGCGCGATTGTCAAGGTGCTCCATCACTGCTCTGTTCTCTGCCAGCTCCGCGCGTACACGGCGCAAGAGGTCGTTGAGTTGGCTCTCTTGGCCCGAAGCCTCAAGCCGCTTTACTATCCACTCGATATGAGCCTTGATCGGGCCATCTACAGCTTTGCTGCCGTTCGATCTCTTCCCCATCTCCAAAACCATGCCGGTATACTTATCGGACTTCTCCAGATCGCCTGCCTCGTAGTACAAACGAGAGAGGGAGCAGTAGGCATTTACCAGGGAATTGGGCGTCAAATGGTTGCGATACTCTTCCACTCGTTTTGCCATCTCATCGACCTTCCCGGCCGATGAGAGCGCGATGAGGATCAGACTCCTGGCCACACGGGCGCGCTCTGGAGGAGGATTTGTAGCCAGATACTGTTCATAAACCTTCACTGCTCGTTCCATCTGCATTGCCTGGCTCAAAAAGACGCCGAGGGAGATTGCGTCGGAAGAATAATACTTCTCCCCTTCTGAGATCATGCCCCCATTGATGAAAGCTTCGCGCAGTTTGTTCTGAGCTGTAATTCGCTTCATGCGCGTCTCCTGATCGTTACCTTCCGGCAGGGCGAGATACTCTTGAAAATGCTTTACTGCGCTCGCCCACTGACCAGCCAGGCTCTCAAGCATTGCCAAGTAATATAGATCCGGCCCGGCAATTTTGCTATCGGCCTTGCTTATTCTGGAGATGGCTTCGCTGGCGGCCTTCTGTTGAGAGAGGCGCCACTCTGCCTCTGATTGCTGGCCGCGAGGCATCCGATCCACTTCCTGAAATGCAGTCCTGGCATCTATCTGCGATTGTCCACCGGCTCCAGCAGAGAATCCCACTGCCACAATGCAGCAGTAGTGCCGGGCCAGGCCCACGCGGGCGGGAACCAACATATTCTCCTGAGCCAGACAGTAGGATGCTGACAGGAGAAATACCAAAGCTAGCAAGGAAACTCTCGACATCTGCATTTTGCTCCTTTAAAAGTGTCCGAAAAACTTCTGCTGTCGAACGTGTTAGAAGGTGTACCTCAAGGACATCTGAATATTCCTTCCCGGAGCGGCAAACGGCACCTTGCCGAACGTAGCGGTGCCAGCAATCAGCCCCGGGACGCCGAATTGCGCATGGTTGAACAGATTGCTTATATCGGAACGAAACTCGATCTCATGGGTTTCGGCCAGTCGCATGCGCTTCAGTATAGAAGCCGACCAGGAGTTCAATCCTGGTCCATCAAAGACGTTGCGGCCGAGCGTGCCGGCCCTCGCTTGAGTGAAATCGGCGATTGTTACTACCTGGAAGGCATTGGGATCGAAAAAGAAGTTGCCGCTCTGAGGGGCCCCATTGACGACGATAGTCTGGTAATTGCGCGGGTCGAGCTTAGCAAAGGGGCCGACCAGATCGGGGTTCCCACGCCCGCCGATCACTCTCCCGGTCAAAGTGGTATCGCCGAGCTGGCTGATATCCATAGGGAGCCCTGAGCGAAACTGCGTCACTCCGCCGATCCTCCATCCGCCCAGAATGCGTTCCAGCGCCCTGCTGCGCCGAGGCGATGGCAGATCGTAGGTGTAGCTCACGACGAAGTTGTGGGTGCGATCATTAGAGGATCTCGCCCAGCGAAAAGGATCGGTAAGCACCAGTTGGGAAACTTGCGGGTTGGAGCCGTTGTCGAGCCCCTTGGCGAAGACATAAGAACCATCAAAAAAGAGGCCGGTCTTGAACCTGCGGGTGAGCCGGGCTTGAAACGAGTCGTAGCGCGCCCTCCCGCTGCTCTCCTGAGACGGAATGCTGCCTAAATGAGGGAATATACGGCGCGCCTGCACATTCCCGACGGTCGCGCCCGGCCCAACCGTCGCAATATTGAGCTCTCTCTCCCGATTCAGCTTGAAGCTGTTGTTACCTATATAAGCAAGCTCCAACAGCAGCGACCAGGGCAGTTCGCGCTGAATGGTCAGGTTATACTGATAAGTGTAGGCAGTGCGGAATGACGGATCGAATGGTTGCAGAGTCGGGGTCCCGGTAAAGATGCGCTCGCTCAGGTCTAGCGGCCAGGGATTCGGAAGCGATCCGAAGGGATTTGCAAAATGGCCGCCAGCAGCGTTGATCTGATTGGCAGCGAGCGTTTGCGAAACCGAGAACGGCTGAGTGAACGAATACTGAGTGAAGCTGAACCCGTAGGTCTGATCATAGAAGACCCCCCAGCCAATGCGCACTGCGCCCCTGCCATCTCCCAGCAGCCGGCGCAGCCAGCCCAGTTGCAGTTTGGGCGAATAGGCTATACCGAGCCGGGGAGCAAAATTATTCTTATCCGTAGGATAGCCCCCTCGCGGCACAGTCCCCAGAATGGGATCGGGATCGCCTACGAATAGCACCCCTACAGGGGCCTGTGGCAGCCGCTGCGATCTCTGTCCCGGCCTGAATACGTTGAGTTGATCCAGCTCGTCTTTGAGCGTCGGCACCAGCTCATAGCGCAGTCCTAAATTGATTGTCAGATTTGGCGCGGGTTGCCAATCATCCATCCCGTAGAAGTAATAGGCCTTCTGGCGCGGGTAGAGAATATTGCCGGTGTTCTGGCCGAAGCTGTTGGGAATGCCCAGGAGGAAATCGGCAATCGAATTGCGCGTGCCAAAGGCATTGGCGCTCGAGAAATTGAAGCTCCCGTTATTGTTGCCCAGGTACTTGTTGAAGATGAAGCCGCGCGCTTCTCCTCCGAACTTGAGCGCGTGGTTGCCGCGAGTGTGCGACAGGTCGTCCTTGAACTGCCAGGAGGTCTTAAAGCTGGATGTGCCGCCGCCGGTGCTGATCTGTACCCCGGTGCCCGAAATGGTTACGGTAGGCACCCCCAGGAAATTGTTCGTCTGGGGGTTCACCCCGGTAATGCCTATATCTCTGGGATGAACTCCATCGGCGCCGGGCGAGCGGAAGCGAAATTCGTCATTATATCTGGTCAGATTGCCGGTGAATTGATTGACCGTTCGCGCAGAGAAGATATGGGTTTGGCGAAAGATGAAATTGTGATTCTCCCTGAGCCCGTCCTGAGTGGAGCCGACGGGCAGGTTGGTGGTGCTGCTCTGAATAGTGCTGGAGCGGGTATAGAAATAAGTGGCGCTCAGGCTATCGCTTGCGCTCATCTTGTGGTCGATGCGAGTAGTAAATTGATTGTTGTAATCTTCCGTCGGCAGCAGGACACTGAAGTTGCGCTCCCCGTTATTGGGCCTGGGAATATAGCGGTCAAGGTACTCTCTGGCAACAAGGCTAATCCTACTAGCCGGGATAATACCGCCTGGGAACGGCTGCCTGGTCAGCGGGTCGATTGGCTGCTGGGCCGCAGGCAGATTGCTAAAATCCCCCGTCCTTTCTCCGTTGGAAATCAGATCCCGGTTGAACAGATTATCCCGCCTCGATCGCGTGCCTTCGTAATCAAAGAAGAAGTGAGTTCGATCCTTGCCTTTGAACAACCGGGGAAGCACGACCGGGCCTCCAATATTCCCACCAAACGTGTTGAGCCGCCTTCGCGGCACCGCCGGATCGAAGAACGAGCGAGCATTGAGAGCTTCATTAATGAGGAAATAACGAACATTTCCGTGGTACCGGTTCGTCCCCGATTTCGCCTGAGCGTTAATCACGCCTCCCGAACTTCGACCGAGATCCGCTTTGTAGCTGTTGGTAACGACGGTGAACTCCTGCAATGCGTCAGGATTAGGCAGAGGCGATGCCGCGCGACTGAACTCGTGATCATTATTATCCCCGCCTTCAAAATTGAAGCTGACCGAAGAAGGGCGCGAGCCGTTGATGCTGATCTGCTCTCCCCGTATATCCGATCCGAAAGTCGATGTAGGATGGACCCCAGGAACGAGAAACGCCAACTGATCGAGTACGGTACGGCCAAGAGTGCTTGTGAATACAGGGAGCCCGCGAACCTGCTCACTGGTGACCGAATGTTTCACAGTAGCATCAGTAGTATCGATCCGGTTGCCGTCGGCAGTAATTGTTATCGTCTCGGTCACTGCCCCCGGCTTGAGGATAATCGGCACAGTGGCATTGATGTTGACCTGGAGCACAATATCGGTGATGGTGATAGTTGCAAATCCCGACATCTCAGCAGTAATCTGGTAGCGCCCGGCGGGAAGAAACCTGAAGGCGTAATTACCATTCTCATCCGAGGTTGCGCTGCTTGAGACGTTGGTTGCAACGTTGGTCGCCGTCAGCTTGGCTCCGGCAATGGCGGCGCCATTGCTATCGCGAACTGTCCCCAACAGATCCGCGCGTTCTGTTCCCTGCGCCAGTACTGGCGCAGATAGAATTATCAAGCCAATAAAAGCCCTCGCGATGGCCGAACCATCCGCGAAGTTAAAGGGAAAGAATCTATTCATCTCTTTTTCTCCTCCAAAGATGGTACAACCGCATGGCGTCGCATTAATTCCACTCGCTCTTGCGCTGAGACGTAGCGAAACACCGAATTTTGGGGAAAGGGACCGGGCGAGAAGACGCGAAGTTCGCGCTCCCCGGGGTGGAAGACCTGCTCGTCTAACAGCGCCTTGTCTATCTGATATACCAGGCCATCGGCTCGATACCCGCTCGATCTGCTTTCGATGATATTAAACGTCCGATCCAAAATCAGCCGTGATGTTTCCCAGCGCCTGACCACAGCCTCAGGCGAGATCACGTCCGTTTGCAAGCTGACCCAATAGGCCCCCCTACCGTCGGACAGAGTAACTGCCTGAGCCGTTGCATTACTTGCCCTGCCGGCGAGCCAATCCGAGACATCGCGCTCGGCGCGCGCAACCATTTCGGCGGCTGACTGATAGAACGGGCGTTTGCTGCGCCGGTAATATGCTCTGACCGCCTCTCTAACCTGCTCCGGCAGCCGCTCGATCTGCTCAATTATCTCTCGATCCGATGGGCCCACTGTCACCTTTGGCGGGCCGTTCGGGTATGCTCCGAAGTTGTATGAGGTCCCATCCTCAAGCCACCAGTTCCCTTCCCTCAGCGCCCCACTGTAATCATAGCGAACAGAGGCGAAGCGATGATTGACATTGTCCCACCAGTGCTCAACCCGGTATTCGCCATCAGGGAGGGGCCCCAGACCGTTCTTTATGGTCTCTTTCCAGGCGTGGCGGATGATCCTGTTAGGCAGGGTGCGAGCATTTACCGTCGCCAGCTCTGAGCGTCGCAGGATCTCCCCTGCCGATACCTGTCTCCTGCCATTAAAATACAGAAGGCCACAGATCGTCGCCACAAGCACGACAATGGTCACTAATGCGCGCGCTGGCCGCGACCGTTCCGGTATGAGACCGAGCCACCGGCTTTGTTTCCTGTTGCTTGCGCCGCTCCAGCTCCTGATTACCTCAGTTGGAGGTATAGCAGTCTCTGCCGACGGCTCATCAAGAAGCAGAAGATCCCGGCGGGTGCTATCTATCATTTCTGAAATCTGTTCGATCAGAGCGCGACAGCCAGGACATTCATTGATGTGTATAGCGCACTGCTCGGATTGCTCTCCTTCCATATAGCCGCTTACATAAGCTGCCGCTATCTCTTTATCCAAGCAAGTCATAGCAATCTCCTAATCTCTGACATTCCTGGCGGAACCGTTCGTGAGCGCGGACAACCAGGGTACCAACATAAGATGGCTTCACTCCCAGAATCTCCGCGATTTCACGTCCTGTGAGCCCTTCATGGTAGAGCAGCAGACATTGATGCATAGGCTCCGGCAACCGCTTCAATGCTCGCCGCACGATCTGCCGGCGTATCGCTGCTCGTTCTATATCCGCAGGAACCTGACGTAGCTGTTTGGCTTTAGCCTCTTCTTGCGCTTTGTGATTTCGCGCCTGCGATCGAGATTTGAAATTGTTTATTACCAGATTGCTTGCAACTCGGTATATCCAGGCGCGCGCGTTCAATAGCCGAGCGCCATTTTCCATCTCCTTCCATAAGCGGACGAACGCCTCCTGAGTCACATCCTCAGCTTCATCCGGCTCGCCTGATAGCCTGGCAACATAGCGGCGCAGAGAACGGTAATTGGCTTGGTAAAAACTACAGAACTGCGCTGCAAGTTCATTCGGCTCTTGTTGGGCCAGCGGCAACGGTTTCTTTTTAACAAGAGACATTCCCCTTTGCCCTTTCAGCTACTAAGACAACTGGCGAAGCCGGTTTTTGTCATTGAGCAGAAAATTTTCGCCGGGACCGGACTGAAATTATTGGAGTGCGGCCGCACGGTCGCCGCTTTAGTTTCCGCTCTGGCGGCGATGGAAAGCGACGACAAATGTACGTCAGTACGTCCTACGTCCGACGTCAGTACGTCCGACGTCGGACGTAGGACGTGGCGACGTCGGACGTTCCTTTATCTCCGGCTCATCGTAGTTGAGGTAATTGGCAGCATTCTGTTCCAGGTTCTCTCGACCGTGATCATAGCGCATGACCGTCTTGGGGTCCTTGTGCCCGCTCATCATCTGCACTTGACGGTATGTCAATCCCAAATCTAATGCCCTGGTTATGGCCGTCCGCCTCAGATCATGAGGAGAGAGCTTGCCCAGTCCCGCGTAATCTGCCCAGCGACGGACTATCTGCCAGGCCATCGTCGTCGATAGCGGCTTGTTGAAGATAAGCGTTCTATAGTTGGTGTGAGGCTGAAAGATGAATGCATTCTCTCCATCGCTGCCGAGCAGAGAGCGACGCTTCTTATCCAGCTTCAGATACTCATCAATCGCCTGCTTGACATCGGCGGCTAACGGGATAGTCCGTTCCCTTCCCCCTTTGACTTTGACTCGCAGCACCCAGCGGCCGTGACTGCGCTGGATCGCCGACAGGCGCAGATTGCACGCTTCCGAGACGCGCAATGATGTCCTCAGCATCAGCAGTAGCAGAGCGTAATCTCGCGCCCCTTCCGGCTTGCTCCGGTCAGGACCGGCAAGCAGATAGTTGACTTCTTTGACCGTCAGGGCGCGGCCGCGCAGCTCTTCAGAAAGGGGAGGCGGAGGCGCAAGCTTTGTCGCCGCCGGATTGTTGCTGACATAGCCGCCGAGCTGAAGATAATCAAACAGAGAGCGGATGACCGAAAGCTTTAACGCAATTGTGGCCGCGCTCTTCTTCTCTTCCGCTAGATGTTCCCTCCAGCGGAGTATATCCGCCGGAGTAATCAGTGATGGGTGGCGATTATCGACAAAGCGAAAGAACTCGCGCACCACACGACGGTAAGCCCGGCGGGTCTCTTCCGAAATCGAACGTTCACAAAACGGGGAAGCGATTGATAGATCGAATCGTTGTGCAACAGGCAGTTGATCGCCTGCGACTTGCTGCGGTATTAGCCTAATTCTTTCATCGGGCATCGGGGAGTAACCTCCGTCAAAACGTTCGACGTTCGACGTAAGAAACGTCCGACGTCGCCACGTCCGATGTCCGACGTCAAATATACGTCCGACGTCGGTTTGCTTACGGACGTCGGACATCGGACGTCGGACGTTCTGACGTTACGGACGTCGGACGTGGGACGTATCAGCACAGTAGATCAACAATAAATGCGGCAATATAATGCGTCCATTGCACCGACAAGTCAAGGAGATAGTTGCTAAAATAGGAATTACCTTAAATTCCATTATACGTCCGCTATACGTCCTACGTCCGACGTCGCCACGTCCTACGTCCGACGTCGGACGTACTGACGTCGGACGTAGGACGTAGAACGTATATTTGTCACAGGTTTCTTATAAATTTGCGGCCACAACAAAAAAGTTGTTGCATTTTTTTTGGGATTGATCTATTCTCTGTGCGAGCAGTTTGGATACTGATTTCAGTTATGTTGCGCAAACAGTTCTTCACTTTGAGAGAAGCGGCAAAGCAACTGGGCGTAAGCGCGCGCACAATCAAGCGCCGCGAAGCGGATGGATCAATACCGGTTATAAGGCGCGATCCTGTGAGTGGATACCGTGTATTTTCTCAAGATGATATTGAGAAGTTAAAGTTCTTCCTGACGAAGCGAGGCAAACGTGGCTAGAATTATAGCTATCGCAAATCAAAAAGGCGGGGTGGGCAAGACGACAACTGCATGCAATCTGTCGGCGGCGCTGGCCACGCGCGGCAAAAGAGTTCTGCTCGTGGACCTCGATCCCCAGGGAAATGCTACTCAGGGGCTGGGCTGCGACGCCTACAAGGTGCCGCAGACAGTTCACGATCTGCTTACCGCCGATAATCTCAATCCCGCCCTGGTCATGCAGGACACCGACTTCCCTACCCTGAAGCTTCTGCCTTCAAACGTAGACCTGGCAGGAGCGGAGATAGTCCTGAGCAAGGATATGATCGGGGGCATACATCGCCTGCGCAAATCCCTGCGCTCTATCTCGGACCACTTCGATTTCATCTTCGTCGATTGCGGCCCATCGCTGGGAGTGCTGACGCTTAACGCCCTTGTCGCCGCCACCGACCTTATAATTCCCATCCAGGCCCAGAACTATGCGCTCAAGGGGGTGGCGGAACTCAATAAGACGGTCATTCGCGTGGCCGAGGAGATGGGCACCGAGATCAATCTGCTGGGCGTGCTGATCACCCAGTTTCAGCAGCGAGTCAACGTCCATAGCGTTATTGCCGATCAGATCCGCGAATACTTCGGCCCGAAAGTCTTCTCTACGGTGATTACTCACACGGTAAAGATCCAGGAGAGCGATCTGTTTGGAAAGCCGGTGATCGACTTTCGCCCCGGAAGCAAAGTAGCGGAGCAGTACATAGCAGTAGCTGAGGAGATACTTAACCGTGTCCAGGAAGCAGAAAAGCCAAGGCGCGGCCGCGCCCGCAAGCTCGGCTAAACAACAACTACTGCGTCAAGCCGAAGCCGTCGCCATGTCCTCCTTTGGCGACTCGGCCGGGCGCGGGCTGGATGCCGTTTTTGGTCGTCGGAGCAGCTCTCTCATCTCGATCCCTGTCGCCGATATTGTCCCCAATCCGGTTCAACCCAGGCGCGAGTTCAATCTGGAAGAGCTGGAGCGCCTGGCTCAAAGCATCATCGCCGAGGGGCTACTTCAACCTATCATCGTCCGCGAGACTGCGCGCGGCTATGAACTCATTGCCGGAGAGCGCCGCTGGAGAGCTTATTGCGCCCTCTGCGGCCAGATTCCCGATGGCTGGCCGCCCGGCTTCAGGCGGCTGCATGAGAGCTTCGCCAGGCTCCTGGAACAGCTCGGACGCAGCCCGCAGGAGTTCTCCCGCATCGCAGCCATAGTCCGCTCCGCCAGCTCGCCCAGCCAGGTAGTCGCCGAGAACCTCATCCGCACCGATCTCAATCTCTACGAGCATACGGAGGCAGTCCTGCTTCATCTGCGCCAGGCGCTTCGCGGCGATAAACAGTTTCAGGAATTTGCCGCCGCCGCCCGCCAGGCAGCTCTGCAACACAGGGGCGGACAGAGCTTCGCCGGCGACCCGTTCGAGGATGAACTAAGACTGCTCGATGCCATCTTCCGCGCCGGCGATCAAAGTAACCGCAAAGTTACCTTGCCGGAATCGCTCGTCCTCAAGGTCTCAAATGAGCTGCGGCGGGTAGCCGGGCTGACAGTCAAATCGTTCGTGGTAAAGCGGTTGCCTGTGCGAAGGTTGGAACCGGAGCTGCTCGATCTTGTGCGCTCCGGGCGAATGGACTTCTCCGTCGTGCGGGAGATAAGGCGGTTGCCGCAACCGGTCTGGAAGGAGCATTTGAACGAATTTCTCTCGCTCACCAGCCGAGAAGCAGCAGTGAAGGTGAGGCAACTACTCAAGAGCAGCCGCCAGGCAAAGGTGCATAAACCCGGAGAGCGATGGCCCGAGCTGAAGGCTCTTTATGAGAAGGCTAACCGGCTCGATGCCGGAAGCTGGCCGCCCAAGCTGGCCGAGCGACTGAACCGAATCAACCAGGAGGCGGCAAGGCTTCTCGTCGAACTCCAGGAGCTGGAAAATGCGACCGAGCAAGTACGTTGAAAATTACCTATGGCTAACTTCTCAGGGCCGCTCTCGCGGCCAAAAAAGAGATCTGCGTAATGTCAATTACCTCTATCACAACCGCAAAAGTACGAACGCCGCTACAATCGAACTCTGCCCGGCAGAGCAAATGGCTCCGCTCCGCCGGACCGCGCATTCAACCGCAAACTACTCTGAAGCAGCGCGGCGGGTTTCTCCACCGGATTACCAGCGCGCGCCATCTCATTCTCATTCATCCACAAACTACTCTGAAGCAGCACGGCAGGGGAGGGGAAACCAGACCGCTCGTCAAAAGACCTGGCACCAAGAGCCTATAAGTTGCGTCCGCAGGAGATCTGCTCCCCAAGATGTTGTCGGCCCATGCCAGATCGAGATTGAGACGCGCAATTACGGAGCCGCCAATAACCGGTTTCTCTGCCTTCTTTTTTGGAGTGCGACGACACGCTCGTCGCTTTCCATCGCCGCCAGATCGAAACCGGAGCGGCGACCGCGCAGCCGCACTCCAAAGTTAAGGAACGTCCGACGTCGCCACGTCCTACGTCCGACGTCGGACGTACTGACGTCGGACGCAGATCGTACTTTTGCGGTCGTTTCGACGTACTTTTGCGGTCGTTTCGACGTACTTTTGCGGTCGTTTGTCGTACTTTTACGGTCGTTTAACGTACTTTTGCGGTCGTCATCGTACTTTTACGGTCGCGTTTTCGTACTTTTACGGTCGCGTTTTCGTACTTTTGGGGTCGTTTTTCGTACTTTTGGGGTCGTTTTTTCGTACTTTTGGGGTCGTCTACTGCCTGTAAACCATTGATTTTACAGGGTTTACGACGCCCTATTATATAATACATGATGATGATAAATACATGATGATATATATCATCATGCATCAGGAGCGCTGATGAACGGCAATTTCGAGCTACCTTTTCTCGCTCCGGGAGAGGATATAGGCCAGGAGGCAGACCCCAGGGAAGGGAAGGATGAGACCAACCTCTGCATCTTCCCGTTTGCGCTTCTGGACAGTCATCGAGGGAGCCAGACCACGCTGGAATTTCAGGACTATATTCGGGGAAAGAACGGGGATATTGTTCCCCGGCGCTGGACGGTCACCTCGCCGGAGAAATACGGGTTGCCGCGCCCGTGCGATGAGGATCTCTATATCGCCCTTATGGAGCTGACCTTCCGCACCGGGCTCGCCGAGAATCAGATATATTTTTCCAAGAAGGATCTGCTGGACATTCTGGGCTGGACGCCGGGGGGGAAGAGCTATCAGCGGTTGCGCGAAGGGTTCCAGCGCCTTCAGAAGGTCCAGATAGAGGCTCGCAAAGCCTTCTGGGATCAGGAGGCGGGAGAGTATGTGGATCGCGATTTCAGTCTGATACAGAGCGTCTCCTGGGGAGAGGGGCAGGGAACCCAGAACAACTGGTTCAAGTGGAATGATGAGCTATTTGAATCATTCCGTTCGGGCAACATAAAGTTCCTTGACACGGAACTCTACTGGTCGCTGGGCACGCCGACATCTCGCCGCCTCTATCGGTTCCTTGATCGCCAGTTTGTCTGGCGAGACCGGGTGACGATAGGCATTCTTCGATTAGCTCATCAGCATTTGGGAATGTCGCGCACTATCAACAAGCCGCATGTTATACACAACAAGCTACGAGCTTCTTTTGACGAATTAACTGCTTCGGGGTTCCTCAGTCAAGTGTGGCGCGAAGGCGACTGTTTTATCTTCGTCGCTGGCAGCAGGACAGTTCGTCGCACCATTGTCGCAGATCCTAACCTTGAACGGCTTGTTCGCATCGGGCTTGGGCATTCAATTGCCCAGCAGCTCACATCCGGGCTCACCGCTCAGGAACGGGAGCAGCTATCTCGGCGGCTCGATTTCTTCGAGCAGGTAGAGCTGCCCAGCAAGCGCATACGCAATCCCGTGGGCTTTATTCGCTCAATACTACAGGGCCGCGAGTTCAGCGTGCCTGAGAACTGGCAACAACTGAAGTTCGACGACAGAGAGGCTGTTCCCAACGATAGCGCATCTTTTGAGCAGAGTAGAGAGCAGTGGGAGGCTATTGAGCCCAGCCGAGAGGCGCAAGAGCGATGGGAGCAAATTTGCGCTGAGCTTGCCGCCTGCTTCGATTCCCATGTAATCGCTACCTGGCTGCTGCCGTTGAAAGCTCGCGAGCTATCTCAGAATACGCTCAAGCTGGTGGTTCCCAACAATCTGTTCTTGAGCTGGATCGGCGAGAACGCCTCATTGCCTCTGGCGAACGCCATCTCTGCCGTGCAGCTCAGTTGTGTCAGTTTTTATCTGCCTGAAGGGAAAGAGGCGGCTCTGAAGATAGGATCAACCGGGCACTAGGAGGACGTTCTACGTTCGACGTAAGAAACGTCCGACGTCGCCACGTCCGATGTCCGACGTCAAATATACGTCCGACGTCGGTTTGCTTACGGACGTCGGACATCGGACGTCGGACGTTCTGACGTTATAGAATCTACGTGCTTGAACTGGAGCACTTTTGGAGTGCGCCGACTTGTCGGCGCTTTAGTATTGCAGCAGAGATGGAGTGCGCTCGAACCGCTCTTCTTATGCAATAACATTTCTATTGTCGGCGCTTTAGTATTGCAGCAGAGATAGAATCTACGTGCTCGAACCGGAGGCAGCAATGGTTTGCCGGATTGCCTGTGTAGCAATTGCTTTTATCCTGACTCACAGCGGTTTTCAGGCGGCGCAACAGGTTCGACGCCTACCTTCAAAACCGACGTCGGCTTCCCAATCACAAACTGATACTACCTGGCAACAACGAGAGCGAGCGATCTGTCAAATTCGCAACTTCGCCGAGCGTGTTCTGTCCTTTCAGGACACAAGGACGAAAGCTCTGACGCTGGCTCGCCTTGCCGATCTGCTCTGGCCTTGTGACGAGCCGTTTGCCCGCGATCTGTTCCTGAAAGCGATTGATTTGTCCACCACGAAAAAAGAAGGGTCTGCGGTAAACTCGAAGGCAGTGACAGCACTAACCGGCCTTCGCCGCGAAGTAATCTCGCGCATTGCCCGACGCGATCCCGCCTTAGCGCAGCGCCTGACTGAAGCGGACACAGACGGGGAAGATCAAAGCATAAACGCGCTCGACCGAATGCAGACCAACTTCGCTATTGCCAATGTACGTCAGTACGTCCTACGTCCGACGTCAGTACGTCCGACGTCGGACGTAGGACGTGGCGACGTCGGACGTTCCTTAAGACATGTTCTCGCTGCTTCACGAGTTACGCTGCAAAGACGAAGCAGCAGCCAACGCGCTCTTCCTCAAAACTATGGCACAACTCGCGGCTGAACCAGTTGTTAATGCTGATGATCTGGCACGCCTTGGCACTTATGTTTTCACCTCGCCGAAAATAGATCCTTACGACCCAGGCGCACCGCCCGATACTACGGTGCAAGTAATCGTGGATAAGATTTTAGTGGTAGACATAACGGCAGACCGACCGGGCGTCTCGCCGGAGATTATACGCGCGTATATTCATGCTGCTGCTAAGATCCTGACGCGGCCCATCTCTGATGCTAATCAGCGGCAACATTATTATGTGTATGCGCGCCTGTTGCTGCCTAAAGCCGAACGGTTCGCCCCCGATTATGCGCCACAAATTGCTGAAGCGATGCGGGCGTTAATCCCCGATATTCCACCATCATTAACCCAGGAATCAGCATACGCAAATCTTTTGCGCACCCGCGAGCAAGATCTGGAAGAAGCGTTGCGCGACGAAGGTCGAAGGGATGGAGGGTACCTATCACTTGTGTTTACTCTATGGCATCGGGGGGACTTCAACCAGGCGCGCCCCACTGCCGCCAAAATCAAAGGTATCTGTTTAACGTCTTGGCGAAGCCTTTGGAGTGCGGCAACTTGTTGCCGCTTTGTTTTAAGATTGCATAAGAAAAGCGGCGAGCAGAGCGACCCGCAAACCAAAGCGCTGACAAGTCAGCGCACACCAAGGTGCGGTCGC
>Ga0073934_10000937_pt1 | contig 76112 bp, 63 predicted proteins | sample LarsenN4metaG_FD_76834 | JGI IMG/M metagenome (GOLD analysis project Ga0073934, IMG submission 76834) | Hot spring sediment bacterial and archeal communities from British Columbia, Canada, to study Microbial Dark Matter (Phase II) - Larsen... ...
GAACCCTTTCATTGGCAATTCACGACAAAAGACCTTGAAGATTGGTACGAGCGATTGCAGGATTGGGAGCGATTGAAACGCGCTGCCTAACCCCACACGTATTTATGAAACGAAGCACTAAGTGAGAGGATCTTTCTCTTAAAATCCATATTTCATGCTAAAGGCTCTCGCGTCAAACAGCCATCGACCATTCGCCAGATGCCCAGCGGATTGCCGTCTTTAAGCTCATCAGGAAGAGCAGAATCGGGAAAATTCTGATAACAGACCTGACGAGCGAAGCGGAAGATGGCCCGCGTGCCGACAGAAGTAGAGCGACCGTCAGAAGTGGCAGGATAGGGCCCCCCGTGAACCATTGCGTGGCAAACTTCTACACCGGTAGGAAACCCATTGAATACCAGCCGACCAACTTTGGTCTCCAGAATGGCAATCAGATCCGCGTACTGGCGCAGCTCTTCTTCGCTGCCGTGGATAGTCGCAGTCAACTGGCCTTCCAGCGTGCGCGCTACCTCCAGCAATTGCTCACGATCTGAGTGAGTGACCAGAAGCGTCGAGGGGCCAAAGACCTCTGCCCATAGCTCCGTGTCAGCCAGATATGATTTAGCATCGGTCTTAAAGAGCGCCGCGCCTGCCTGGCAGCCACCGGGGAGGCGCTCTACACTTCTCTCGGCTATCGTCTCGACCTGAGCATGACGGACACGCGAAGAGACCCCCTCGTGATAAGCTGAGCAGATGCCCGGCGTGAGCATTGTGAATTGCGGCGTGGCTGCCATCAGCTCTCCCAGCCGTTCAGTGAAGGCTTTTGACTGGTCATCATCTGCTATCAGCACCAGTCCCGGATTGGTGCAGAACTGCCCTGCCCCCAGAGTCACCGAAGCATGCAATCCGGCAGCAATCTGTTCCATTCTCTCTCGCATGGCTCCGGGCAAGATGAAGACCGGATTAATGCTGCTCATCTCGGCATAGAACGGTATCGGTTCAGGTCGCGAGACGGCTGCATCAAACAGAGCGCGGCCCCCCGCGCGCGAGCCGGTAAATCCTCCGGCCTTCACACACGGATGTTTGATCAGCGCCATTCCCACTTCATTGCCCGATCCATAGAGCAGAGAGAATACGCCTTCGGGAAGCTCACATTCGCGGGCGGCATCACGAACGGCCAGGCCCACCATCTCGGCGGTTCCCGGATGAGCGTGGTGGGCTTTGACAATAACCGGGGCCCCCGCTGCCAGCGCGGAAGCGGTATCGCCGCCGGCGACAGAAAACGCCAGCGGGAAATTGCTGGCGCAGAAGACTACTACCGGCCCGAGCGGGCGCAACATAGACCTTACGTCAGGCTTGGGCAACGGCTGCCGATTGGGGTCCCCCCGGTCGATGCGCGCATCTACCCAGGAACCCTCTTCGGCCAGGTCGGCAAAGAGTCTGAGCTGATTGCAGGTGCGCGCCCTCTCCATCTGAATGCGGCCTGCAATCAGCCCGGTCTCCTGCGTGGCCCGCTCAACCAGCGCCTCTCCTAACGACTCGATGTTCTGAGCAATCCTTCTGAGGAAACGCGCTCTTTCACTACCCGGCATCCGGCTGTAGACGGCAAACGCCCGATTTGCAAGCTGCGCCGCTTCGTCTACTTCAGCCAGGCTCGCTGCCAGGTAGACGGGCATCAGCTTCTCGCCTGTGGCAGGATTGAATCCCCACAGAGTCTCTCCTTGAGCTTTGCCTCTGCCGAAGCCGATAATCGATCTGCCTGTGAGTTCTACCATGATCGTTCTCCCAGTACCTTCATTAAAATTCAGGGCGGCTGCTAAGCGCCGCGCGAATGATCGCTCTTGCCTGTTCCAGCTCTTCGCCAACAAGCTCAAGCCGAGGGGGCCGCACACGGGCATTGCCCATCCCTACCTCTTGTTGTACCAGCTTAATTAATTGCACAAATTTGGGCACAGTGTCCATTCGCAAAAGCGGCAGGAACCAGTTGTACAGCCTTATTGCTTTATCCATTTCACCTCGGATGGCAAAGTTGAAAAGGTCTACTGATTCTTCAGGCAGGGCATTAACCAATCCGGCAATCCATCCAGTTGCGCCTACAGCTATTCCCTCAACGATAGCATCATCGACGCCGACGAAAACTTCCAGCCGATCTCCGACAAGGGCGCGAATTGCCGTCACGCGCCTGACATCGGTGCTGGATTCTTTGATCGCCTGAAGGTTTTCGTTCTCGGCTGCCAGCTCTTGAATATGCTCCGGCAAAAAATCAGTGCCATAAGCTACCGGATTGTTGTAGAGCATACAGGAAAGATTGGTAGCGCGGAAGACGGTTGAGACATATTCTTTCATCTCACGCCAGTCGCCGCGATAGACATAAGGCGGCAATACCATCAATCCCTGACACCCTTTCTCAGCAGCCTTCTTCGCCAGGGCAACAGCTTCGGCAGTGCTCAGCGAGGAGATGGCCCCAACAACTGGGGCCCGATCTGCCGCGGCTTTAACGCAAGTCTGCCAGAGCTCAACTTTTTCATCGAAAGTCAATGTTGCCGCTTCACCCAGGGAGCCGGGCGTTACGATCCCAGTGCAACCGTGCTCAATAAGCCACCGGCAATGCCGAGCTACAAATTGATGGTCTATACTGAGGTCATCTTTGAAGCAAGTTGTCATCGCAGGCATTACGCCCTTCCATTGCATTGTCATCGTTGTGCTCCTCAGCTCGACTTTATCCATTTTCGCTCCGCAAAAAAAGTCGAGCGATCAGCGAGTGGGTAGCCGTGAATAGTTGAATATCGCCTGCAAGCAGCGACGGCGAAAACCTATCCGGCTTCCATTTAGCTCCTTTGAGTTTCACCAGTCTGCTCGCCAATATCGCCATTCCGGCGGTCGCCGGAATGGCGATATTGGCGAGCCTAAAAAATGTCCGACAAACTTCAGTCTGTCGGGGACTCACGAAAAGAGCGCTCCTTGTCTGCGGGCGCGCCCGCCGCCTGCGCCAGTCCTTCCAGCGTAGCGGGAAAGACCGGGGGACGGACCGATTCCACTTTCCACCCCAACAAGAACTCCAGCGCGGCCCCGCAAATCCTCCCCTGACAGGGCCCCATCCCGCAACGAGTCTGAAGCTTCGCTGCCCGCCACGAATTCTGCTCTCGCAGCGAAGCAAACGTTATATCTTCGCAGCGGCATACAATTGTCCCGGGATCGGGCAATTGTTTCAACTCATAGCGAAGCGCAAAAGCGCGATTGAGCGCATCGGCAAATCGCCGATGTCTTTCACGAGCAGCAAACAGATGGCGCGCCTCATCGTGACGCTCCACTGCTGCATATCCTGCAATCTGGCCTTCTACAAGCGATAGTTCTACTCCACCAATCCCTGTCGCCTCTCCGGCGCAATAGACTCCGGGTATTGATGTTTGCTGAAAATCATCTACCCGCACTGCTCCATCTTGCGCTTCACATCCCAGCAAAAGCGCAAGCTCAATATTGGGCAACAGGTGAAAGCCGCAGGCGAGATAATCGCATTGCACCTGCCAGCTTCGCTCGCCCCGGCGCAAGCGAACGACGGATAGTTTCTCATCGCCTTGCGCTGCCACCGGCCAGCAATCTGTCAGGTAAGGCACACCGAGCAACTGCTTTCTCAACCCCATCGCTTGAAATGCCTTTCCCGGCTGTTTGAGAAGCTCCAGGCTGAATCCGAGCAGGCGGCGCAAGGGGGCCTGCTCGGCAATCAGCTTGATGTCGGCGCCGCATTTGCGCAAATAGGCAGCTACGGCCAGGAGCAGCGGGCCGCTGCCGGCAACGACAACTCTCTTTCCGCTTATCGGAAGCCCTGATTTGACCAGAGCTTGAAGTCCCCCTGCGCCCATCACATTGGGCAACGTCCAGCCGGGGAAAGGCAGAAACCGTTCTCGCGCCCCCGTAGCCAGGATCAATCTCTCGTAGCCAAGCTGGTAAATAGAATCGGAAGTCTCCGCCATCAACAGACCGGTTTGAGGCGCATCGAATACTCTGGCGCCACAGATAAATCGGATATTGGCGCGTTGCGCCCTGTCAAGCCAGATGGCCGCCTGCGGGTTGCCGCCGTTCTTCCGTTCGCTGCGCCAGATCTGGCCCCCTAAACCGGGATTATCGTCCAGGACAATGACCTGCCGGCCGCTGAGAGACGCGCAGCAAGCCGCCGCCAATCCGGCGGGGCCCCCGCCGATAATAAGCACGTCGCCGGCGCAGAATTGTCTATTGATCGGTTCGGACATCCATTCCATCTTGACAGGCTATCTGACAGCTCCGGCAATGGCGCCGGCCATTGATCGTCACTCGGCACTCGAAGCATATCCCCATTCCGCAAAGGGGCCCTCGCATCTCGCCGGTCACAGACTTGCGAAACGAGGCTACACCGGCTTTGAAGATCGCCGCTGCTACCACAGTCCCTTCGGGCACGGCAACAGGAATGCCGTTGACAATCACTTCAAGCATAAGCAGCCTCCTGCTTGATCCTGGCCGGCAGATAAGGCCCCAGCGGTATAGCCGACGGACGATTCATTATTTGATCCACCAGAATTTTGGCGGTGGCCAAAGAGGTGGTAATGCCGAGACCCTCATGCCCGGTTGCAAGATAAACCTTGTCCGTCTCGGGGCAGGGACCGACCAGAGGGAGCTTGTCAGGAGTAGCAGCGCGAAAGCCGGTCCAGGCGCGTATCGTGGATAAGCGGGCCAGCTTGGGCATATACTCTATAGCCCGTCTCAACATCCTGCTGAGAATCGGCGCATCTACTTTTGAATCTTCCACTCCGTACTGTCGCGATGAGCCGATCAGCAACTGGCCTGTAGGTCTCGGCTGAATATTGAAAGCAACCGAATCTTCGGTAAGAGAATGCGCGCTCTTCAAATAACCCAGCTCGACCAGCTGGTGGCGAGCGAAGCCGGGATAACGGTCGGTAATGACCAGGTGCCCTTTGCGCTTCTGTAGGTCAATACCGGAAGTTAACTCAGGGGCCCAACAGCCGGCGGCATTGACTATCAAACCGGCCGGGAGCAGTGAACCGTCGCGCAGTTTCGCGCCGTCTCCAGTTACTCCAACAAAGGTATGGCCGAGAAACAGATCGGCGCCACAGGAGCGCGCCTTTTCTATTAGAAACTGCGCAGCGCAAGGCGGATAGATGACGCTATCGCCGGGGACGCGCAGTCCCCCTAGAAGTCCTTCTCGCAGGTTTGGCTCAGCTTCTCTAAGAGCTTGAGCATCGAGAATCTCAACGGGAACGCCGCGCTCGCGGTAGAACTTCTCCTTGCGGCCGACTTCGGCCATCTCTTCTTCATCCGCTGCTACCCAGATTGTGCCGCAGGCTTCATATTCGATATTTCGAGGCAATTGCTGAGCGAGTTCATTCCAAAGAGACTGTGAATACCGAGTCAAGGCGAATTGAGCTTCAGAATCATCCATCACTACGATGTGGCCCATTCCGGCAGCGGTCGCGCCGCCTCCGACAATGTTGGACTCTATGATAGCGACTTTAAACCCTTCGTGAGCGCATTCAGCAGCACAGGCTGCGCCGACAATTCCGGCGCCAACAACTACTACATCATAGGCGGCAGATGTCATCTTCTGATGCCCATACAGAAAGGATCTCGCTCGTCGAGGATCAAGTTGGCCTCAGCATTGACGAAAGCTGAGCCTTTAATGATGGGATAGACCTTTCCATCAACAACCGAGATGGTCCCTTCAAAGACGCTTCCTATAATACTCTCTTGCCTCCAGATCTGCCCTTCACGGAATTTACCGTCAGCATAAAGACAGGCCAGTTTGGCGCTGGTGCCGGTCCCGCAAGGCGAGCGGTCATAACTCTTGCCCGGACAGAGAACGAAGTTCTTGCTATCCACTCCATCGAGTTTTGATGGGCCAAATAGTTCAATGTGGTCGATCTCCTGGCCATCGCTTCCGGTGACCCCCTTCTGAGCCAGCGCCTGACGAACCCGCCAGGCATATTCAGTTAACTCCTCCAGATTCTCGATCGACAGCTCCAGGTGATGATCGTCGATCAAAAAGAACCAGTTCCCCCCCCAGGCAACATCTCCTACAACCGGGCCGTAACCGGGAACATCTACAGCGACATTCTTCGCCGCGCGGTAGCTTGGCACATTCTTGATTGCGACCTGGCCCGATTCACCAAGCCACGCTTCGACAATGCCCGCCGGAGTTTCAATGCGATGGCTGCCGGGCCTTATCCGATCTAAATAGGCAAGCGTGGCGACTACCCCTATCGTCCCGTGCCCGCACATGCTTAAATATCCGACATTATTGAAGAATATCACGCCAGCCGCACAGGAAGGATCGAGAGGCTCGCAAAGCAAAGCGCCTACAACTGCGTCTGAGCCGCGCGGCTCGTTCACTACCGCAGAACGAAACATATCATACTTGGATTTGAACCTCTCCAACCGGGCGGCCATCGAACCATTACCTAATTCAGGCCCACCACTGATGACCACTCGCGTTGGCTCCCCACCGGTGTGGGAATCAATCACTTTAATCCTTCTCTTATCAGCAATTCCCATGTAGATATAACCTTCAGGCTCATCCCTTTTTCTACTCACAGGCTACAACAAAGAACTCTCCGCTATCCAATTAGCCAGTTACCAGGCCGGCTCTGCTCCGATATTCTTTTACCGATTTAACTGAGAATAGTAAATCACTATATCACACATGTGTCTTGAATGAACCAAAGCATGCTTGAACCGGCTTAGGGTTTAGCAATCAATTCCCGGTATTGAGACGGCGTAACCCCCATGTAACGCTTGAATATTCTGGTAAAATGGCTTTGATCGGCAAAGCCTAGTGTCAATGCGATCTGGCAAAGCGGTATATTGGAAGAGGCCAGTTGTTTGCAAGCCAAATCGATGCGCAGTTGTCGGACATATTCACCAACTGTGCAGTGGTAGTACTTGTGAAATACCTGGGCCAGGTGAACCGGATGCACGCCGACCTCCTGAGCTATTTCGGCAAGGGTCAGCGGCTCGATGAAGCGATCATGCAGGAGCTGTTTGGCTTGATCGAGCCAGCGCGGCGGCCTGGATACTGAGGCGGGCGCCTTAGAACGCGAAGTCTCGCCAATTATTGCCAGCATCAATCCTTCAATAACCAGTGAGGAGACTTCTCCCATCTCAAGGAACTCTCGGTAAAGTTTCATGCCAAGCAACGGGAGAATGCCCCCATTGAAATCCGCCGAGCTATCTATTATTACTGAATGTTCATGGATACGCTGCAACCACCAGGGCTCAATCTCGACAATAAATGACCGCCCGCCTGAGTCGTGAAAATGCTCGGAATGGAGTTCATCAGCGGCGTGAAACAGCAGAGTCGATGGTTCGCAGGCGCAGGTTCTGCTGCCATAAGTCTCGGTGTAGCCGCCCTGGATAACGAAGCAAAACAAGGGTCGCTGGTGAGAGTGTTTGGGCGTTTTAAAGCATGGCGGATAGGCCCTCTCTGAAAGGGTAAATGCCGAGACCTTGTGACTCTTCAGGCTCTTGCCATGCAAGTCTCTAACAGCCGAGTTCAGCCCCATGCGAGCTCCCTCCTGTGCGCTAACAGTCCATTGACCGCTGCTATGAGCAAAATCCCGGATGATATCGGTAAAGGCTAACTACGTTATTGAGGCTTAATGGGAGCGTCTCACCAAGCTATAGATATTGAGAAAAAGTTTGCAGTTAGTGCTGTAATCTTTTCCTTGAAATCTATAGTTGCTAAAAGCTCCCCCACTCAATCTACTGCAACAGGCCGGGATTGCATATTGTATACAATGTCTAGGAAATGGTCAAATAGAAAATTGATCTACTTTCCCTTCGCCCGACTGCTGGCGCTTGCCTTATCGCAATGGCCGTTCTATTGAACACAGTAGCGATTACTGCGCATTCTGATTATGGCCTGGTTTTATTCCTTCTCTAATGGAGCATCATCAATATATGCTCCTCGCAAATGGAGAATGTGTACGCGTTTGGCCTTGACGGTGTACAGGATGCGGTAACGCCCAACCACCATCTGCCTGATGGGTTCGGCGAATTCCTCGCTTTCGGGGGCGAGGGGATGGCGTTCGGGAGTATCTGTTTAGCGTCTTGGCGAAGCCTTTGGAGTGCGGCAACTTGTTGCCGCTTTGTTTTAAGATCGCATAAGAGAAGCGGCGAGCGGTGCGGCCCGCAAGCCAAAGCGCTGACAAGTCAGCGCACTCCAAATATACCCTAAACACATACGAAGCCTTTGGAGTGCGGCAACTTGTTGCCGCTTTGTTTTAAGATCGCATAAGAGAAGCGGCGAGCAGTGCGGCCCGCAAGCCAAAGCGCTGACAAGTCAGCGCACTCCAAATATACCCTAAACACATACGTTCGGGAAAGCGGGATAGAGTCTTCATCTCGCGGATCATCTGCCGAAACCATGCTTGCGCTTTGGCCTTACCCCAAACTTGTATTCCCCACTCGTAGGAACCGCGCAATTCTGCATCGGCGCTGTCTTCAATTATAATGGTGTATTTCTTCATCCTGTTTCGGGATTAAAGCCATACTGTGTGGTGAAATCTGCCAAAAACTGTTCCAGGGTTTTGCCTCTGCCGGCTTTCATCGATTCCAAACCCCGCCTGATGCCAGCAATGGTTTCCATCCTCTCCTTGGCTTCCAACAGTTTTTGATAGCTTTCCACATCCTGCACTACCACTGCGGCTTTGCCGTTGATCGTCAAGACCAGCGGCTCTTTGGTCTTTCTGAGTTGCTTCACAAACCGCGCAGTGTCGCGCTTAAAAGTGCTCAGTGATTGAATGTCCCTAGCGAGTTTCATCTCTACTCCCCTCATTGTTAAATTTAATCTCGATTTGATGTTAATGAAAAGCAGTGGGTCGGTCAAGCGGGAAAAGGTTTGCGCTCCTGGAACGAAGTTATCGGGGCCTTCGGCGCCGGTAGCGCAGCGCCTCGGAGTAGGTGCGCTCTTTATCTTCTTTGCCTTTGATAAGTGTTCAGCGCATGGCATTGGCTTGAGTCCCTCCCAGCGCGCAGCGAGGCATATCCATTCGCTTTGAAGTGCTGCGGCAACGATACTAAATCCGGATGCGCTGCGCGGAACCAGGTTTCGTTGTCCATCACCCCGGTTTGAGTCGGATACCGTCCCACGAGGAGCGATGTGCGCGAGGGGTTGCAGAGGGGGCACTGAGCGTAAGCCCGCTCGAACTCGGTTATTTTGATCTACGTACTATCTTTCGTCGCGGTTGCAGAGGGGGTACTGAGCGTAAGCCTGCTCGAACCGCGCGCCCCGCGAGGCGAGCCTGTCGATATTCGGCGTTTTGATAAGCCGATTACCGTAACAACCCAGTTCTGGGCGCAGGTCGCCCAAAGCAATAAAGAGAATGTTGTATCCGGGCCTTTGCGCAGCCGACGCAGGCGGCGAAGCCGCCTGCCAAAGAGAAAAGTAGCAAAGCAACAGAACGAACAGGCAAGCTGGCAAAGTGAGTTTCATAAAGTAGCGAGGAGAGTCTTTTTCTTAATCTCTATATTTTCCGTCATCATCCCATGCCAGCTATGGACTTCTTTGCCGTCTGGGCCAAAGCAGTCACAATTATCTTTGGGCTATTTCTCGAACCGCATTGCTTCAACCGGCGCAAGCGTGACCGGCCCGATCAACCCTGAATCTCTCGGAGGCCAACGCGAAGCATTGAACAAACCATCTGCTCCCCTGTTCTCTGCTCTTCTCGCCGGCATATTGATGTTGTAGAACTTTTTCCAATTAACCCCGCGCCGATCCAGGTCGGCAATACGATTGGCCATTAGATTCGAGACAGCTACCTCAAGAATGTTCTTCTCTTTCATCAGCCCGTCAGGAATGCGTATCTGATAAGGCGATGTAATCAGCGTGCCCATATCTCTTCCGTTGAGCCTGACGCGGGCGCTTTCGGCGACGCGGCCCAGATCGAGCAACCACCCATCGGCCTCTCCTCGAGGCTTCTCAAAACCGGTCATATATTTTGCCGCGCCGGAAAACTTCTTCACCGCCTCTCCACCAAAATTGGTCCACGAGCCCAGCTCTCTGACTTCAATCGCCGCTGGCAGTTCCGGCCCGCCTTCAATGAAGCTCACAGACCAGGGGCCCTGAATTTGTCGCGATTCACCCTTGACTTTGAAATATCCATACAAGGGCCCCCTGATAGCCGTATTGAATGTCTTCAAAATGACGGACTCTCCAGGCGCAAGCTGGAGATAGACTTCACCGGCGCCGGTTTGAGACGCTCGTAGAGCCGCCAGTCCCTTCTCTTCGCGCATGGGATTGAAGATGGCGACCGACGCGGCTCTCACTTTCAGGGGGACCCAGCCATCCAGCGCGTTATCGCTTCGATTGAGAATGAAATAGTAATAACCTTTCTCATATTTGCGGCGGACGAACCGGAGCCCTTTATCGACCAGAGTCTCCCGTTTAACTCCAGCATAAGACAGCAACCGCTTCAGATCATTGCCAAGCAGAACTTTGCCGTTGCCAAGCGGCGCTCTCTGAATCTCCCCGCCTTCCACTTCAGTGAAATGGATCTGAGCAACCAGTTTCTGAAAAGCGCTGCGGCGCTCATCGAGGTTCCCCCATCCGGGCACATCGGCGGGCAGCTTTGCGCGCGCGATAACGGTCGCGCCTCTCCGCGCCAGCTCGACAATCTTCTCAAACGTCTTGAGCGGGATCAATCTGGTTTCCGGCAGGACGATAGCTTTATAAGAGATGCCGCCGGTTTGCAAACCATCGGCGGCAAATTGCACGTTCTGGAGCTGGCGATCTGAGATGAGATCGAATGAGTAACCGGTATCTAGCAACACTCGCCCATCGGCCAGACCCAGCGCGCTTTCAATTCCGCCGCCATAGTGTTGCAGCAGACCGCGCCCGGATTGTTGAGACCAGCTATCGTAGATCGGCCAGTAGAGCAGCACATCTTCGTCCGGCTTGCCCGATTGCAGGAATGACTGGCAACGGGCGACGTATCTATTCAATGCCGGGAAATCCTTCCAGAAGGAGTTGCTGGGGCCAAAATGGACTGAAGCGTAGAAGAGCCAGCCGGGCCATTCTTCGCTTTGAGGCGAGAACGGCGTGCCGTGATAGACAATGTGATTGACCCCTCCCAGGAAGAAATTATCCACTGCCTGCTTCACGTCTCCCAGGCTCGATTGAAAATGCTCATTCAACCAGGTGGCGGATTCCGAAGAAGTCAATTGCTTGCCCGTCACATGCGCGGCTGAACTGGCGAACTTCATGCGCAGGATCTCCTGTCCTTCGGTTTCCGGGATGTCGCTGGCGGCGTAAAGATCGAGGATGTTGGCAGGGGACCCATGCGCTTGATTGCGCACGATGGCGCCGCGACCTGCCGCCCATTGCCGCCAGGGAAGGGTGAACTTCTCCAACAACAAATCGGAGATCGTCTCGCGGTAGTCGGTCAGGACGCGGGCGTTCTTCTCCTGTGAGTCTTTGCCAAATAGCGCCGGCAGATGGCGGCGCAGATCGTAGCCGCGCCGCCTGTGGAACTCCTCAAAGAGATTGGGGGTCCAGTTGGATTGCCCCTCGGCATCATCGACCTCATAGGAATCATTGAAAAAGGCCCGCAGCCGCGCCGTATTGTAGCCGGCAAAAGCCTGATCGAATCGCTTCAAATACTTCTTGAGCGATTCATCAGAGAAATGATCTATCACATTGCCTTCGCCTCCGGGAGCGGCGCGCTCGACCATCTTGCCGTGCCAGCCTTGAAACATGGCATACAAAGTCCAGTTGCCCTCCGCAGCTACCCAATCCAGCTCTCCATTCGCGTTGACTCTATTCGTCAGGTCGATTGTCTGCCCTCGATCTGAATAAGCCATCAGCGTCTGTAAAGGCAGCGGCTTTTCAAAGCGGACCTGATCAAGAGCCAGAGCTTGCAGATCCTTATTGGCGCTGATAGGCTCCTTAAGCTCGGAGATCTGGACGCGACGCCCGACGGCCCGCGCCAGCGGCTTCTGCACATAAGCGACAGGCTCGCTCAGTCTCTCGCCGCTTTTCAAAGTATAAGTTTGATAGACAAAATTCTTGCAGGCGATATCATCTCCGACCCAGGGGCCCCCAAAAGGCCAGCCGGTCCCCGTAGCCATATCAATGCCCATCCCCAGCCTGTCAGCCTCTTTCAGCGTATGAACCAGCATCTCCATCCACGATGGTGACAAGAATTTGATGAAGCGATCTTCATAACCCTTGACGCCGTAAATGGGCGTGATCTCCAGTCCCCCCAGCCCCGCCTTTTGGTACTTCTCCATCTCCGCCGTCAGGTCTTTCCTGTTAACGATGTTGCCCAGCCACCACCAGCGAGTCCAGGGCTTGTTCTGCTTTGTTATCTGCGGCCAATCGAGATCTGCCGGAGAAGGACGCTGGATATTGGCTGAGAGACCACTGCCGACGACAAACAGATAGATAGTCAACGAAAACAATAAAAGGGTGCGAGCCTTCATAAGATTGCTGTTTTTCCTAGCCACAGTTTACCTCCACAGGTTAATAGTAAGCTAGCGGCGGACTGATGTCCGCAGCATTACTCTGTCCATTCTGATTCGCTACGCCTGCTATCGAACACGTCTCGCCTGGACCGATGTCGTGATCGGAGGACGAGGCGGTTTTGCCATTCCCTCGCCGATATAAAAACTCGCATGCGGAGGTTGATTATAGGCAACGTTCTGCCAGGCTATGCTCAGCCGGTACTGAGGATCGTGCATAAGGGTATGAAAGCGATATTTCGTAGGAATCGTTGTTGTATAGATGCGCAGCTCTTTGTTATCAATCGTTCGCCAGATTATCTCTTCTCTCCAGTCCCCCAGAATATCTGCGCTCAGAGCGGGAGTGGCTTTGGTTCCGTTATTCCAGGCACAGCCTTCTGCTGTGAGCAATGTTGTCTCTGAACCATCCAGCCAGTTCCACTTGGCAATATAATTTCGATCCAGCAATTCTCTGAGCAGATCGCCATCCCAGAAGACACCGAAGTTACAGGAGCGAGGCGTAGTCTCAGCTATCTTCTCGCCTCTGGCATTGAACAGCCCGGTGATGCCGGCGCCGCGAACCCAGCATTCAAAGCCTTTGTGGCGCGGGTCTATATCCAAACACAGCCCCCTTCCGGGCCCCTCGCCATCGGGGCCGGCCCGTAGCGAAGGCTTTTTCCAGATGACCTCGCCGGTTCTGGCGTCACGAAAATTGGCTCCGGCATCGTCAAATCGTTCTTGGATATTGAACACTTCGAGGCCGGGCCTGTCGGGATAGAGATCTGACAGGTGCAGTGCATCGCCGTGCCCCAATCCTGTGGAGTAGAGCCCTTTCCCGTTATCATCAATGACTGCTGAACCGTAGACGATCTCATCTTTGCCGTCTCCATCGACATCTCCGACGCTGAGATTGTGATTTCCCTGTCCTCTGTACGCTAGGTTGCCGGGGGTTCCATCGTCGCTGTCGAATGTCCATAGATGAGTCAGTTTGCCATCTCTCCAATTCCATGCCACCAGCGCCGCTCTGGTATAGTACCCGCGACACATAACCAGGCTCGGCCTTCTGCCGTCGAGATAGGCGATGCAGGCGAGGAAGCGATCAACGCGGTTGCCCCAACCATCGCCCCAGATGGCGGTCAGCTCTTCGGCAGTTGGATTGAGTTTGGTCGGATGTCGAGGAGGGAGATAATCGGTTGTGACGAGCGCGGCCCCGGTCTCGCCGTCAAAGATGGTGAGATACTCCGGCCCGGACAAGATATAGCCGGTTGTATCCTGTCGTCTTTCCGAGCCTGACCGATCGCGGACGATTACGAAGGAGCCCTCCGGGTTGCGATAATCGGCATTAGGGTCGCCAATGACTTTCCCTTTGCCATCGACCGTCCCATCCGCCGTTTTACATGCCACTTCAGCTTTGCCGTCGCCATCAAGATCATAAACCATGAATTGAGTATAGTGGGCCCCTTCACGAATGTTCTTTCCTAAATTGATTCGCCACATAAGGGCGCCGTCCAGTTTGTAAGCTTCGAGTATCGGCTCGGTCGTCATCCCGGCTTGCGAATTATCGCGCCCTCTTCCTACCTGATGCAAAACGATCTCATATTCGCCGTCGCCATCGAGGTCCCCCACAGATGCATCGTTAGGGCTATAGCCTTGCGGGGTTTGAAGCGGGATTGAGATGTACTGCCTTGCAGGGGCGCCGGCAGGCAAGGCGAATGATGCGCTGGCCTTCTGTTCTCTGCCGCCAAGCACCGGTCGGACGAAATAGGAGTTTGTCTTCGTCAGATCGGCCTTCTCGTCGATGAAGCTTGTAGTCTCGGTGATGGGTTGGCCGTTGAGTTTGACGGGCTTGCCGCCGTCGGTGATGCGGTAGAGATTAAAGGCAATCGCTTCTGGGTCGGTGCCGAGCATGCGCCATCCTACAAATACTTTTCCATCCGCCTGCCTTATGGCAACTACACCGCGACCGAGCTTCTCCATTTGCCGCACCGATTTCTCTGTTCGCTGCTGTTGCGCCATTGCCCCGGCAGCAAACAGGGACACTATGCTGAGTGTGATAGTTAACAGTACTTTGTACATAGGATTTTCAGACGCAATGCGTAATGCGTAAGAAGCCATTTAAGTTCAGTTTCAGGACGCATGTTTGTAGGGTTTGGCACCGAAGGCCGGTTCTGCCGCTCCTTCGTGGCTTGGCTCATAGCCTTCCCTTTTCCCAGGGACCGACGCCCTGGGTTAGCGGTCTGCCGCCCCTGCCGGGGCTGACTGCTGTCTAACTGTTTCCTATAGGCTTTAAGAAAAATCCTCCTCCAGTTCGGGCGCACGGGCGCCCTCAAAACAGGTTTATTTTTACTTGAGGTCTATTTTTACTTGTTTTGAGGGCGCTTGGCACCCGAACCTGAGGTCTATAGCAACCCTAAAACAAAGATGTGCGCTCTCAGTTTTACTTACGCATTACGCATTACGTAGTCTTCACTCCGAGGTCGGACGGATGACGGACGACGGAATCTTTTATTTATTATCTCTGCGCTCTTTGTGGCTCTGTGGCTACTCCGTGGACAGCTCTTAGAAACGAATCAACTCTGCGATCTTGACTGGTCGCTTCTGCTCCACACTCTTGCGAGCAGCGATCCCTGTCAAACAGGACATTGCGCCTGCGCGGGAGTCGGGAAGCCGCAGATATTCTGGGGCATCAATCTTTCGGAAGATCAAGTCTCGGAGACGATTGTCCCCACCACCATGTCCGCCTTCGGCCTTCGGCAGAGTGATCTTCTGGCGCTGGCCAAAATTCTTAGTGATGTAAATTTCCGTCTCTTCCTCCACTGGCCAGGGCTGTGCCTCGTAGTCCCGTACTTCCAGGCGGCCTTTCTCGCCGTTGAAAGCCAGGCGGTAACCCTCGATGGGCATAAAAGCGTTCAATGAATAGTTCATGGTGATCCCATTGGAGTATTTCACCAGAGCTGACATCGTATCGTAGATGTCCACATCCTCACGAAAGACACATCCGTCCCTGTGGTATCCGTCTACGTCCTCGCAATCCGCATAGAGCCTCATCCGGCGCGGATTCTTTGTGATGTCGTAGTAGAAAGAGCATGTTGACTTATGAGGACAGCCACGGCAATTGGTAGAGCGGAAGGGCCCCTTCTTTCCGTAGAATTCGAGGCCAGCTTGGGCTGTTACCTCTACCGGATCAGCATTGAGCCACCAGTTGATGAGATCGAAGTGATGAGTTGCTTTGTGAACCCAGAGGCTTCCACCTTTCGACTTCAACCGATGCCACCGGCGGAAATAATCGGCGCCATGAGAGACATCCAAATACCAACTGAAATCCACCGAGATCACCCGGCCAATCTCTCCTGTCATCAGAATCTCTTTGATCTTCTGATGCTTCGGCGCATATCGGTAATTGAAAGTCACCACGATCTTTCGTTTGTTGCGCTTTTCAGCATCCAGTACGGCCTGGCATTGCACCTCATCGATTACCATTGGTTTCTCGGTCATGACATCCATGCCGCGGTCCAATCCCTTAACTATGTACTCGCTGTGGAAAGCATCTACGGTTGTGACCATGAGAAGATCGGGCTTTGTCTTGTCGCACATCTCATCGAAATTAGTGAAAGTGGGGCAATTGACACCCAGCCATTCTTTGGCCACCGCTACTCGCTTGGAGTTGATGTCACAAAGGCCGACGAACTCCAGGAGATCAGCGTAACGCTGCACCAGAGAACGCCCCCACATGCCGATGCCGCGATCTCCGGTCCCAACAATAGCGTAGCGGCGCCGGGCAGGTGAGGCTGGGGCCAGCGAAGGATTAACTGAAAGGAGTGATGCAGTGGCGGCGCTTCCTGCCGTCTTGACGAACTCTCGGCGGGTTAAATGATTTGAATCAGACATAGTAAACCTCCAGGGAAAGACAATATAGACCTTAAGAAAAATATTGCGGTTAGTTCATTCGCGAAAGCGCCCTCAAAACTTAACTTGTTTTGAGGGCGCTCTCGTGACCGAACTAGGAGATGACTTCTGCCTTCAGTCGTCCCTTCGGGACTAGGCGTAGGTGATGCTTCTGCTCCCAGCAATGAACTGCTGGGCTAATTGTCACGGTGTCCCTACGGGACAACAACATCTAATCGAACATGTCTCTCTGCCGCAGCGTTTGCTGTTAAGACGGCCACTGCCGACTTCATCGCTTTTTCCGGGCCGCAGCGGACCGGTTTGCCCGTCCTTATAGCAGAACAGAATTCCGCTATCTCATTCTTGTAAGAGATTCCTCTATCTACCTGAGTTCCGGTCGCTGCATTTATCGTTCGACCGGGCGAGCCGGCCGGGCGAGTGGCAGAAGCATCGGCCACTGGCCCTGATGTCTGCTGCGTGACTTCAATTCTGGTGGATTGGCTCTCTCCTTCGTTAAACAGATATGCATCGGTCTCCTTTGCCAGAATCAAGGTCCCCTTAGTGCCCATGTACATTTCGTACCACTCTTCAAACGCATTTGATTCGATTGACGAAAACGTGGCCGTGCGCCCGCCTGGATATTCAAATGTCGAGTAGACATGATCGAACACTTCACGCCCATCCTTATGGCGATAGATGCCCCCTGTGGTATAGACCGATTGGGGAACGGCATCAAAGAACCAGTTGGCGACTGTAAGCTGGTGGCTCCCCAATTCGGCCACCAGCCCCTCTGAATATCGCTTATACAATCTCCAGTTCAACAGGTGCTCCCAATCGGGATAGCCCCACTTGCCGGGATCGAAATCCGGCGAAGGGGGATCTTCCCGACGCCGCCAGTTCCCATTACGATGCCAGACCAGACGAGCGGTATAAACATCGCCCAGCAATCCTTGCTTGATGATGTTGTTGTAGGCGGCCTGGTAGATGGGATTGTAGAATCGTTGATAGCCTATTTCGAGCACTCGCCTGTTGCGGCGCGCGGCCTCCATCATGCGCGAGCATTCCGTTTCACTCTTCGCCATCATCTTTTCGCACAGGACGTGCTTGCCGGCGTTGAGGCATCCGACCGCTATCTCGGCGTGGGACCATAATGGAGTGGCGATGATGACGGCTTCAATATCTTCCTTTTCCAGCATCTCGCTCCAATCGGCATACTCTCTGGGCTGGGGCCACCCTGCCTTAACCATCGTCTCGGCCACCGCCTGGCGGCGCTTAGGGTTGATGTCGCACAGCGCCTTCAAATCGATGAACTCCTTCTGGCATTGCGCTATCAGGCCCCTTCCCATGCCTCCCGTCCCGATCACAGCTGCTCTGACCGGGCCCCCTCTGAGGGGGCCGCGAGCGACTGCTGCCGCGCCAAAGGCGACAAGCGCAGGCGCGCCGACAATCGCCTTCAAGAAATTACGCCGTCCCAGTTCCTTTTGCTCATCGGTAAGATTCATAGCCAATACTCCCTCATAGACATTCTACATTTGTCCGATGTCGCCACGTCCTACGTCTATAGGTCCGACGTCGGACGCAGGACGTTTGCCCGCCGCTGCTTTCTATTTGCCAGCAACAGATCCAACCCGGCTATCGCTCCGGTATTAAATGCTAGCAAAACGCAAACGGCGGCGGCTTCCACCATCGTCTTGTTAACTATCAAATATGCCCCTTCGCTGCCCGGCTGATGAGTCCCTGACAATGGAATCGAAAGCAGATAGAAGAGCGCCAGGAAAAAGAGCGCGCCCCAACAACCCGCTCTGGTAAATAGTCCGAGGATGAGCGATAAGCCGATCACCAGGAGACCGAACTTGACTGCATTATCGATCCACGGGCCCCAACCGACGTCCAGCAACCGCTGAAACAATCCGGCGAGGGGCCCTGAGGCGATCCTCAGGTAGCCAGCAGAAGTCCACGGCCCAAGAGGAACTCCATCAACGCTCCAGGCCGGCAGCGCCAGCTTATAATAGCCTTCATAGAGGAAATGCCAGCCGATCAATGTTCGCAAAGTTATCAGCGCCGCCTGCTGCGCCTTCAAGAGGCGAGATGGCGTCCCGTCAGTCATTCAATTATCTCCACATCGCAGTTATCATTATTGCCGAAGATAATCGGGCGCTCGGCTCCGCTCTCCAGCATGATGACCATAACATCTCGGTGAGTCAAACAATAAGCTTGGGCCAGTTCTGGTCCGCCGACATAGAAAGCGGTGGCCAGAGCATCGGCTACTGCGGCCGATTGGGCGATCACGGTGACCCCTGCAACGCGCTGCGCCGGCAGCCCGGAACGAGGATCAATGATGTGGCCGTAGCGATGGCCATTATGCTCGAAGAACTGTTCCTCGCTGCCGCTGGTTGACAGAGCCAGGTCGCGCAGCGTCAACACTGCCAGTCGCCTGTCATTATGTCCCGGATGGCGCACGCCAACTACCCATCCGCGCGACGCCCGCTCCCCGCTCCCGATAGCGTAGATGCTGCTAGAGCCTGCGCTCAGCAAAGCGGTTCGCACCCGGTTGCGCATCAGCGCGGCAATGCAATCGAGCGCATAGCCTTTGCCAATGCTGCCGAGGTTGATCTCGACACCGGGGCGCGTGAAATGAATCGCGCCGGATTTGCTATCGAGAAGCACATGGTCGCCTCCCACCAACGATTTTGCTGCTTCAAGCTCATCAGGTTCGGGGATGCGCCCCTGCCTCTTCAAAAATCCCCAGCAGCGGCTCAGGGGGCCCGAAGTGATATCGAATGCCCCTTCGGTTTCGCGCCACAGCTCCTGGCACAGAAGCAACAGCGCAAACAGCGATGGCTCGACGCGAACCTTGTTCGACGCGGCATTCCGGTTGATGAAGCTCACTTCACTGCTCTCTCTGAAGATTGATAGTTGCTGCTCCAGGCGATCAACTTCGTCCAGCGCCTGGCGAGCTATCAGCACGCTGCTCCTGTCCCACAGCGGCAGAGTCACCTCGAAGCGGCAGGCCATTGCCGGGCGACTGACATGAAGCCAGTAGCCCTGGTTCGGCGCGGGCCGAACGGGAGAGAGTTTGAGGAATTCACGCCTCTTGATCATCGTTAATTCACTTGACTCTTGAGAGCGCCAGTCTCTCGCCAGCCTGAAAACTTATGTAACTGTCCCCGCAGAGCAGTTACAACTGAAATCCGTACTCTTACGCATCCTGGGAGCGATAGTCTCCTGCCTACCGGGGATTCGACTCACTCTTTTTTTTCAATAAGATTACTTCCACAGCGCAGAACAGGCAAGGAGCCTAGTACTCCCAGGCGCAATTCAGAACGTGAACTTCGCTCCCAACTGAATGTCGCGCGGGTTGTTTCGCTGCGTAGTCACGAACCCAAAAGCCGCGTTACTGGGATCAAGGTTGATCCCGGAAAAGTATGGATGATTGAATGCATTCAGCGCTTCGGCGCGAAATTGCAATCGTTTCGTCTCAGAGAACCTGAAGTTCTTCGAGATCGACAGGTTGACATTTAAATACGGCATGTTGCGCAAATGGGGCAGCGTTGTGGGGACATTGCGCAAGCCGAAAGAAGAAAGCCTGACAAGGCCGGAATCGATAGCCGAGATTTCAATGCCATACTTTCGCCCCTGCTCATCTCGCTGGCCGACACGGCTCCTCAACTGCGTCGCATCGCCAGCAAAGTACAGAGGATTACTGAGCACGAACGGCTCGCCTGCTTGCCACTCCCATATACCGTTGAGCTGCCACCCGCCGACAATGGCATCAAGAACGTGGTTCAGGTTAGTGCCTATTCGGCGGCCTCGACCCACAGGCAACTGATAGATAGCAGCAATCGTGTAGCGGTGCGGTCGCTCGTCGGGCGAGATGCGATTCTCAAGATCAGGGTCAGAAGGATTGAGATAACTCACCTTCTCCCGTAGCTGCGTCCAGGTATAGGTTCCGGTGAAAGTGAGGCTCCTGGAGAACCGCTTCTGCGCTTGAAATTGCAACGAGTTGTACCTGTTGCTGCCGTTGTACTGTTGTACCCACAGGTTGGTGAACTGAGGGAACGCCAGCAACGACTGCGCGCGGGTGATGGTCGTCGCAGTATGTAGTGGACTTCCCGTTCTCGGCAACAGGTTCCTGAATGGGTTAGGTATCGTGGTAGCAAGGAAGGCATTGGCTGCGCTGTCGGTCGCCGGCGTATCTCCTAGATACTGACGCGGGACGAAATTCAAATTCCTATTGACGGCCAGATCGTAGCCCCACGCAGTGACGAAGTTGGCCTCGACAACTAATTGTCCCGGCAATTCCCATTGAATGCCGAAGATCAGCCGCGCGAACTTGGCGTTCTTGCGATCAGCAGGAATGAGGGGGGCACTCAACGAGCCGAGATCACGCCCGACATTGGTCAGTAGGCCGAGACCGGCGCCGGGGGACTCCTGAAGACCGGTGGGGAATGGATTGCTGAGAGTCGCAATAAAAGTCCTGCCGTTATCATTTGTCGGCACGAACGGCGTCGAGCCGGAGAAGCCCAACTGGTTAGGGCCCTCGACCTGGAACGGAGCCATGAAGACGCCGAACCCGCCGCGCAGCACCGTCTTCTCGTTCAATTGATAAGCAACGCCAACACGCGGCTGGAGATTGCTCCTGTCCGCATTCCAGATGGCCCGATCATTGTCGTTTGCGAAGGTGACCCCACCGAGCACACGGAACCTATCGGGCGGGAGCGGGAAATTGCTCGGATTGGCGTTATAGGCCGCAGTGTAAGCGGCCCGCGCCGCCCCATCAATCGGACTGGGTGTCGTCAGATCGAATCCGCGGACGATGCGATTAAACCGCTCTGTCAGTCCCGTCTCCAGCTCGTAGCGCAACCCCAGATTCAGAGTCAGCTTCGGCGTCACCCGCCAATCATCGTGAAAGAAGAGGCCGTGAAAGACGGACTGCACCGAGTAGCTGATCGGGTTATCGATCAAGCTCTGAGATGTTGAAGCAGAAGGAATTCCTAAGAGGAACGCTGCCACATCTCGTCCATAAGCGTTCCTCACCGTGCTGGAAGAGTTGGAAGCCGGGCTCGTGAATACTCCGTCAAAGAAGAACCGCCCGCCCTGATAACCGTTGCTGGTGAAGTTCTCGCGGATGATGCGCAGATCATATCCATACCTCGCGGCATGGTTCCCGAAAATCTGTGTCACTGTGGGTTGGAATGACCCCATCTGGAATGGGCGCAGTAGACCGGCATTATAATCAGACCGGTTTGAACCCAGAATAGACCGGACGGGCCTCATAGCATCGTAAGTTCTGATGTCGAATCGCGGCAGATATCGGTAACCGCGCATTACGGAGAGCGCCTGAGAGGTGAACCCTAACTGCGCCGGATCGAACTCCTGCGCCGGTCGGCGTTCCTGGGCAAATCGGTTGAAGCTCGCCCGCAAATCGAGCACCATAGTATTCGACAATGTGATTGTGTAATCTATGTTACCCCCATTGTTGGTCCGGTACTCAAAGCCCTTTGTGATAGGGAACCCATTTACTACGCCTGCCCAGTTGTAACGATCTTCTGGATTGAAGCTGCGATAATACTTGACGAAGATCGACTGGTTCCGGCTGATTTTGTGATCAATACGGGTGAGCCACGCCCTGTAGTTTGATCTCCGGTTCATGTTCGAGAAGTAGTTCAACGTGCCATCCGCGTTGCCAGCAGTGTTCGGCAGCGGATAGTAACTGAAGTATGCGGCTGCGACCGGATCTATTCGGTTGGCGGGAATGATGTTCCCGGGAAAGGCCGTCCGATTGAAATTGCCGGTGCCCCCCTGCGGCGCAGTCGCCGGGGCATAGATCAGAGTGGGCGTCGGGAGGTTGAGCAGGTCCGAGAAATCGCCTCGGCGCATCTTCTCAGTCGGCACAGTAAAGAGCTGAGGCTCTGCCGTATTGTCCTTGATGCGCTCGTGGGAGAAGAGGAAGAAGGCGCGATCGCGCCCGTTGTAGATTTTGGGCAGGTACACCGGCCCGCTGACCACTCCGCCGAAGCGGTGATATGTCCTTTCAGGCAGCGGTTCCCCTGTCCTGTTCGAGAAGAAGTTGTTCGCAGTGCGGCTCCGATCTCGGTTGAAGTACCAGAGCGAGCCATGCAAATCGTTCGTCCCGCTCTTGACGGCAACGTTGACGGTCGCCCCGGCGCAGTAGCCCTGCTGCGCGTCGAAGACGCTGGTCTGGATCTTGAATTGCTGAACAGCGTCTGCCGGCGGCGAGAAACCAACACCGCCGTCAAATGCATAATTGGGCGAGCCGTCGAGAGTGATCTGATTACGGCCGGTAGCGCCGTTTGAGCGGAAAGCGGCCAGGTTGCCATTGGCAGCGGGGCCGGTAAACAGCGGGTTGCCGGTGTAGAAGATGCCCGGCGCAAGGGTTGCCAACTGATAGGCAGTGCCTTCGGTCAAAGGCAATTCACTGATCTGCTCGCCGGTGACAATCGTTCCTGCGCTGACCGAGCCGGTCTCCAGCATCGGCGCTAAATCTATTACTGTGACCGACTCCGCCACGCCTATCTCCAGCGTTATGTCCAGCGTCAGTTTGTCGGCGACGCGAATCTCGATCCCTTCGCGCTGCGCCGTTTTAAATCCTTGATTGGCGACCGTGAGCGCATATTTGCCGGGCAGCAGTAGAGGGAAGTTGTAGCTGCCGTCCTCATTGGTAGTAGTTGTGGAGACGATATTAGTCTCTACGTTCTTGATGCTGACTGTCGCCCCTGGAAGCACTGCGCCCGCAGGGTCGGTAACTCTGCCCGTGAGCGAGCCGCGAAACTCCTGCGCGCCGGCCGTTATGGTTAATGACAGGAACAGTAGCGCGATGCGCCAATAGCCGTGTTTTAGTCTCCGGCTCATAAACTCTCTCCTCCCTGGAGCCTAAAAAGTTCCAGACGTTTCACGTCCGGCTACTTCTCAATGCCGCTCGCGCAGCAAATCGGACGTAAGACGCGGCGACGCAGGATATATGTCCGACGTCAGACGTAGGACGCAGCGACGTAGGATATATGTCCGACGTCGGACGTAGGACGCGGCGACGTCGGACGTATATACCGCCTGCCATTTTCGTTTAGAACACGAACTTCAACCCAAGCTGGATGCGGCGCGGATAATTCGCTTGCGTGGACGAATTATACCTGCCGAAGCTTGCCGATGTTGGATCCCGGTTCAACTGCGCAGCGTTGAACAGCGGATGATTGAAAGCATTCAAGAATTCGGCTCTGAATTCGATGCGCTTGGATTCGCCGACATCTGTCTTCTTGATCACCGAGAGATCATAGTTGTCGATCTTATCGCCGCGAATGAAGCCGAATCGGAACGGGAATGTGCGAACGTTTCTCACCAACTGCTGATTAGAAGCCTTCACGAATCCCGCATCGGTATTGAACCAGCGATCAACCGTCTGCTGCTCCTCCGGCAGTCGGATACTCTTCAAGTCTCCGTTGAAGATGATGTTCCCCCACTCCAGGGGGGCCCCGCTCTGGAATGTATAGATTCCCGCTATCTGCCAGCCGCTGATTATCTTCAACGCAAACTTGTTGACGCCGGCCAGGAGCGGTCGCCCTTTGCCAAACGGCAATTCGTAGATCCCGCTGATTGACAGTTTATGCGGACGATCCAGATCCGAGATCACTTCCGCCGGTCGAGGATCATCCTGGTTGAGAAGCTCGGTGGCCTGCATGAACTTCGAGAAGGTGTAATTGACTCCTACCAGATAGCCCTTTGAGAATCTCTTCTCCAATCCCAACTGCAACGAGTGATACCACGAGTACCCGTCATAGGTCGTCGAGGTTACATTGTCGAAGTGAGGGAATGGGCGAAGCAGTCGCTCGCGCGCTATAGTGCTCGATCTGAAGGTTGCGCTGGCAGAAGACGGCATCAATCCGGCGAACGGGTTCGGCACGCTGGCCCCCAGATAGTTATTGGTTGCATCATCGCGCACCGGGCTCCTGCTCAGAAACCGCTGTGGAGTCACGTTCAGGTTCCGAACAATCTCTATATCTGTCCCGCGATTGCCGACATAGCTGGCTTCGGCAACAAACCCGCCGCCCAACTCGCGCTGGAACCCGATCTGCCACCGCTGCATATACGACGTCTCTGGGTTCTGGTTGAAGAAGGTGATGCTCTGCCCCAGGAATGTCCGGATGCCTAACGACGCTCCCGGAGCCGTCTGAAGCCCGTTCTGGAACGGATTCGACAGCGTCTCAATGAATGTCAATCCGTTATTGAGGGTCACCGTCAGGGGGGTACTGGTGCTGAATCCGCTCTGAACCACATCGCCGCGCCGCGCTCCCAGGAATCCAAAGAAGATTCCATAACCGCCGCGCACCACGGTCTTTTCCGTGAGTTTATAAGCGAAGCCGAATCGCGGCATGAAGTTCTTCTTCGGCGTGTTATACAATCCACGCCCCTGTCCCCCTACGCCGGCGAAAAGGAGCCCGCCTCGAACATTGAACTGAGATACCGGCACTTCAGGCGTCGGATTGCGCACATAGTTCGCCCTGGCTGCCTCTTCAATCGGCTGCACTGCATTGAAGTCAAAGCCGGTGACGCTGCGATCGAATCGCTCCGTCAATGCCCCTTCGACCTCGTAGCGCAATCCGATATTGATCGTCAGCCTGGGGCTCACCTTCCAATCGTCATGAACAAAGAGGCCCCAGGTAGTTGACTGCTCGGCGTAACTGGCAGGCTGATTGATAGAGCCTGAAGTAGGCAATCCCAGAAGGAAAGCGGCAAACGATTGGCCCAGGTTCCCAGGCGCGCCGGGTGAATTGTCGAGCGGCCCTCGCGTCCAGGTTGTGTCAAAAGTGAAAGTGCCCGTCTGGTCGTTAGCGGAGAAGATGTTGTTCTCGCGGTAGGCGCGGAACTCCATGCCGGTCTTGATCGAATGGGTGCCTTTCACTTTGTTCAGTGTGGCGATAATCGAGTGAGTGTCGGTAGGCATCCACTGGCCTGGAGTACCTGTGCCCTGGTAGCCTGCAATATCGAAGCGTGGGAAATGCCGGATATCGCTTGGTATCAGATTGTTGTAGCTGGCGGGGAATCCCAGTGTTGTCAGATCAAAGCCCTTGGCGCCTGGATTTCCTGCCTGTACTCGCACGAACCTGTTGTACCCGTATCTCACATTCAACACTGTAGTCGCATTGAATGTGTATACATCGTCAATCGTGCCGGCTCGCGACAGGAACTGGAACCAGTTGCCTGTGGAAATGTTGCCGAAGTAGTTGTTGTAATTACTGTCTCTCTTATAGAAGCTCCCGCGCACGAATATTCTCTGCTTCTCGCTCACCGTGTGGTCTACTCGAATCGTGTGCGTGTAGTAGGTGATTATCTCCGGCAGACTGGGATTGGCGAAATTGTTAGTGCCATCCGGGTTGCCAGCAGTTCGCGGCTTGGCCAGATAGTTATCGACGAAGTTCCTGGCAATGGGATTGATCAACCTCGGAGGGATGATATTGCCGGGAAACGGATCTTGCTGGAACCGGCCGCCGGCAATGGCGCGGCGCGTGAACGGATTATAAATCTGGTACTGGGGCCCCAGCGCCAGCAGCTCAGAAAAATCGCCGGTTCTCATCTTCTCAGTCGGCACGGTCGGCACACCATTATTGCGCGGCCTGGATTCGTGAATGCCTTCATAGCCCCACATGAAGAACGTTCTGCTGCGCCCATTATACAGTTTGGGAAACAGCACTGGCCCGCCTGCCGTTCCGCCCCACCGGTCATAAGTGAAATCCGTCTTTGGAATCCCATTCCTGTTGGCGAAGAAATCGTTGGCAAACAAACTGGGCGCCATCTTCGTCCAGTAGGCAGTGCCGTGAAGCTGGTTGGTCCCCGACTTGAGGCTCAGATTGGTGACTCCGCCTTCAGTATTGCCCAGGCTGGCATCAAACGTCGCCGTCTGTACCTTGAACTCCTGAATAATATCTGCAGGAGGAACATACGAAGAGATGACTTCGTTATTGCCTGCCGTTGATGTGGCCGGCGCGCCGTCGATGGTGACGTCGCTGCGGTTGGCCCGCGTTCCATCCATTGCGTATCCGACGATATGGGTTGGCTCGAACGGACGATCCAGTCGCGGATCGCGAGTGAAAGCAACGCCGCCGGCCAATCCGATCAGGTTATAAGGCTGGCCATGCGGCATGGGAAGTTCTGAGATGCGCCGCGAGTCTATGACCTTTCCCATAGAACCGGAAGCCGTCTCCAGCGCCGGAGTTTCGGCAGTGACCGTCACCGTCTGATCTACTGCTCCAACTTCAATCTCGATGTTTATCTCCAGGATGTCGTTAACCCGGACGAGGATGCCGTCACGAATATATTTCTTGAATCCCATCATCTCAACTGTGATCTGATAACTTCCCGGTATCAGGTAAGGCGCATGGAAGATCCCCTCTTCATTGGTCACCAGCGAGAGGGTTGTCCCCATTGCCAGATTCGTGACTTTCACCGACGCCCCGGCAACCACTGCCTTGTTGGTATCGGTGACTTTGCCCGTTATTGTGCCCCGCGCTTCCTGAGCCGGCAGCGGCGAGGAAGACAGGGCCATAATTACAAAACCTACCAGAATAGATACTCGAATTGCTCTTGTCGTCTCTGAATTCATAGGTGTTCCTCCAAACCAAATGTAAAAAGCTACAGCCGCTTGCGGCAGCGACCTGTCGCTCAATAGCCTGGCAGCAAGCTATAGACCTTAAGAAAAAGATTGCCGCAGGCTCGGGCGGTTTTGAGGGCCAAATACTTCAGGCGTGCAACGCCCTCAAAACCGCCCGAAGTTTTTGCCCTCAAAACAATTCTAAAAATAAACTTGTTTTGAGGGCGCCCGACGTCCGAACTGAAGAAGGATCTTTCCCGAAGACCTATAGCGGCGGGCCGGTTGGGAGGCAGCGCTACCACCCGGGCTTCGCCGCCAGATCGAACCAATCGGCTGAATTGCAATCTAATGAAAGCGATTTAAACTGCGCCGTAACCTTCAGAGGGGCCCCTGATCATATCCCGATCTTACGTAGTAACAACTGCTGCTTTTGCCGCTCGTAATTGCTCAAGTTGCTGCGCTGCGCTGACCGTCAATTGTGCGCGGCAGGCGGCAGCCATTGCCGCTGCCCATTGCACTACCTGCCACAACAGATCGAATACCCACTCATCAAGGTCTGAAGGAATATCCAGTGCCAGCGGGAGTTTCGGGCTGAGCAACCCGCGCAACAATACCAGCACGCCGCGCAGCAGGACATAGAACATCAGCCAGCGCATCACTGCCGATAGTCTGCCATCGCCCATCTGCACTGCATAAGCATGCAACACTAACCCGAAGGCCGAAATCACTCCCAGCAGCATCAACCCCAGAGGCTGCATAATGCGGCTGATTAAATAAGGTGACTGGCCCTGTGACAGGCTCCCTCGAAACACTAGAAGCGTCAGGAACAGCGCCGCCACCCCTATCATCGCCGCCCAGTAGCGCCGCTCGATTTTGAATCCTAGCCCGATCCGGTGAAATGCCCACCACATCGCCAGCAGTCCGCCGAGCAGGCAAAGATTGGCCGGCACAACCAGCAGATTATCCAGCAAGCCGCGCAGCGGACTTGTCCTGTAGCCCTCCATAAGGAAGTCGAAGAGCGGGCTGCCAATAGACCTCTTCACCAGCGAAATCGCCGCGTTTGCCGCCAGCAGCAACCAGGCAAGCCGCGCCCAGTGCGCCTGACGGTATTCGGCTGCCACCTCCAGACTGAGCAGCAGCGCGACTCCATAGGCAACCATCCCGGCAATCGTCATTATAATGGCCTCGGTCAGTCGGAACCGCGATGTCCAGCCTGCTGCCGCTGGCAGGTACAACAGGCTCAGCAGCAACATCTCTCCTGCCAGTCCGAAGGCTACAACTCTGGGTGTGATCCGCGCAGCAAGCATAAAAGTAATAATGCGTAATGCGTGATGCGTAATGCGTAATAGGCCAAAGAAGCTTCTTCTATTAATCTACCGATGGCTCCTGTAACAGATCGGCGCTAAATTCGGAACTATAGATTTCAAGAAAAAGATTACAGCAGGTTCGGGCGCCAAGCGCCCTCAAAACAATTTTAAATTGTACGTGTTTAGCGTGTTTGTAAATTGTGCGGCTGTGGCCGCTACGGATGTGCGGCGAGTCTCCGACTCGCCGGGGCCTGTTACTTATATCCTTTAGCGGCTACGCCGCTGCTTCTTGCCACGCTAAACGCATACTTTAAATTTAATCTGTTTTGAGCACCGCTTGGCGCCCGAACTTACCACAAACTTTTTCTCAAGGTCTATAGCTATGCTTATATGCCCAACTCTGCGCGCCAACTGGTTACCAGAACCTCTACGGATTGCGCATCACGCATTACGGACTATTCAAGATTGCCCCTGTTCTCTGATCAAGCTGGCAAAGGTTTCACCGCACATTGCCGCAGCAATAGCAGTAAGCTTCTTCAAAAATGATTCCCAGTTAGCCGGCGTCACCTGCTCAAGCGAGCGGGCGGGAGAGTTTTTGGCCGCAGCGTGAAGCGCGCGCACGGCTGCTTGCCTCCCGCAGAACGGAGTCAGTACCGTCTCCAGCGCGTCCAATTGCCTCCGCACCTGAGAATGTTCAGGGGCCCCAGAATCGCCGGTTCTGAGCCGAGAAAAGACCCCTCGCAGCATTGCGTGTAGTCTCCGGTCTTCTACTGTGAGCCCCTGACGAGCCTCTTCGCCCGCTTCAAGTAATTCCTGCGTGGCGCAGGACATCCGCTCGTAAAACTCCCAGCATTCCAGACAGCCGATTAAGTGCGCTTCAATACGGTCACGCGCCTGAGCCGTCGCCTGCCCATCCAGGTAATCGCTCCAATCCAGCTCTGAAATTCCGTGTCTCATAAAAACGTTCTACGTTCTATGTTCTACGTTCTATGTTCTAACATCAGTCGTTGAACGTAGAAGGTAAAGATTAATTGATCCTCTGTCGCACCTGGCACGCCGACGAAGCGCCGATGATCCGCGAGAGTTTCTTTCTGGCATTGAAGATTCGCCATTTAATCGTCCCCAGCGGAAGTTTGAGCGCAACAGCCAGTTCTTCGTAACTCAATCCTTCAACAAATCGCAGCAGTATCAGATCGCGTTCAGCCGGTTCGAGCGCCCGCAGTAAGTCCATCAATCGCATGGCCGGCATCACCTCCGGCTCAATCATCAAACAGTCTGCGTGTTGCTCGCTCAGTGGCTCGAATTCAATCTTCTCAAGCCGTGACTGCTCCCGCCGCCAGAAGCTGATCATTTCGTTGCGCGCGATGGCAAACAACCAGCCATAAAAATGGTCCGCTTCCCGCAGCTCTCCGGCCTGCTGATAGATTTTCACGAAAACATTTTGAGTCAGTTCCTCAGCCGTCATAGCATCCAACCCGCGCAGCAGGAAGTACCGGCGCACACGCGCGCAGACCGCCTCAAACAAGGCGCAGAACGCCTCTTCAGTCCTGGCGGCAAAGAAATACTCAATGATCTGTTTCTCTTCCAAATCTCTTCTCCACCGATGGGCACCCACGCACATCAAGGCGATTGCCTGTGTGATCGAGCGCGCAGGATTGTCTGCTCATGAAATAATGACGCGGTGTGATCCCGATTTTGTTTGAGCTGATTGAAAAAAATTGTTTGAGACCGAGAATGAGAAGATCCGGCGAGGCGGGCGCCGCTATAAACTACAAGTTATAAACTACACTCCGCCGAATGCTGAGAAACCGCCGTCTACCGGAACCACAATGCCGGTGACGAACGCCGAGGCAGGCGAGAGCAGCCAGAGCACCGTGCCCAGCAGATCCTTCGGCTCGCCGAAGCGGCCCATCGGCGTGTGCGCGATTATCGTTTGACCGCGCGGCGTCAGTTGGCCCGTCTCCGGATCGATCAATAGATTGCGGTTCTGCTCGCCGAGGAAGAAACCGGGAGCAATAGCATTGACGCGCAAGCGCGGTGAATACTCTCGGGCCAGATAGACGGCCAGCCATTGAGTGAAGTTGTTGATCCCGGCCTTAGCTGCTGAATAACCTATCACGCGAGTCAGCGGGCGTATTGCGCTCATCGAAGAGATATTCAAAATTACTCCTTCGCCCTGCTCTCCCATCTGCTTGCCGAATATCTGGCACGGCAGGATTGTGCCCAGCAGATTCAGATCAAAGACATAGCGCATCGCTTCTTCCGGCAGATCGAAGAACGACAGATCCGGCCGCGTGATCGCTTGCGGGTTGTTGCCCCCGGCGCCGTTAATCAACCCATCTATGCGACCGAATTCGGCTACTACGCGCCTGGCTGCCCGCGCCAGCGTATCCGATTTCAGCACATCGCCTACTACGATAATTGCGCGGCCCGGCCCATCCAGTTGCGAAAGCACTGCTGCGCCTTTCTTCTCGTTGCGGGCAATAAGCGAAACGTTTGCGCCACAGCCGACAAGGGCGGAAGCCATTGCGCTGCACAGAACTCCGGTTCCGCCGGTGATCACAATCGTTCGTCCGGTGAAGTCATACATTCGGGTCAATTCTGCTAGATTCATCCTCTCAGTCTCCGGCGGCTGTCGCCTGATCAAACGGCGCGAAATGTTTGTTGAAGTGCGTTTCAATCATCCGGTAGTAGACCTCTTCATCACTGCGCAAAGTAGCGAAGAGCAGCTCACGGAGATCCGCATGGCGCAACACCGATCCAAAGGTGACATGCAGCACTTCCCGCGCATGGAAATCATCCAGCAGCGTCGCCAGCTTATCGTCGGACAATGCGTTTTCCTCCGGCATCTTCTCCACCTGCGCCGAGACGTGATAAGAGGCGCGATCAATCGAATAGCGTTCCCTGGCGAAAGCTACGATCTGGCGGAAGAGCGATGGATTAATTTGAGCGATGGCGCGCAGGGCTTCGAGATAACTCGTGCCTGCCGTCTTCAGATGCACCAGCTCTCCGGCCAGCCGCGCAACAATCGGATAGATGCTGAATTTGTCTGAGCCGGAATGCAAGCTGAGCTTGTAGGGACCAAACGCTCTGGCTACCGCCAGATGCTCGGCGAACGATCGCTCGAACTCCACTAGATCGCCTATGTAATCCACGCCCTTCTCAAAAGCGCCAACATAGCGCGGGGCCAGGCTCACCCACTTTACCCCCAGCCGGTTAAGCTCATGCGCGATAAGGATGTGTTCAGCCAGCGTCGTGACCGTCTCCGTCTCATCCACGCTCATCTCAAGCTCGAACGGTTTGCCATCCATTACTCGCTCCAGATGGCGATACATCTTCACCGTATGCGCCACCACGCGGCCATACTTGGCTGCCGCTCTCAGGAGGTCTTCTTCGCTCAAGCTCACGACAAATCGGCTCAGATCAATCGGGCGGGCCCCCAGTTGCCGCCACAGGGCCCCCCAGTTTGTCTCAAGTTCTCCCCAGGGCAACGAGGCGACCTTTTGCCGCAGCGATTCGACCGGAGCGGTGTCGGCTTCATTATCCACATGCTCGCCGGGATCGATGGTGTAGAAGGTGAACCCGGCAGCGGCGCAAGAATCAATATCTGCTGTAGTCTTCAAGTGATCGGCATCGGCGCCGAAGCCGTCGCGCCAGCCCTCTTGAAAGACGGCCCACATTGCATCATCCATCACCTCTTGCGGCGTGCGCCCGGTTCGCGCATTTTCCCGTATGGATTGCTGGGCCAGAATCGGCAGCATAGTTGAACGACGAATCGCGCGAATGTGCCCAGGAGTGGCCAGCCCCAGCCGATCACCGCAGCCGGCCGATTTCCTCAGGCCGAGCGTGCGGGGACGGAGAAAAGGCAGGGCCCCTCGCAAAGCCGCGGCATTGGCCGCATTCGTCCGGCCCAGCATCAGTTTCATCGCCGTTCCATCCACAATTACTTCTCTCGCTTCTCCGATGAAGCCACAGCCCGACTTTGAATCTGTGGCCCCTTGAGGGCCCCCCTGGGAAAGGATGCCGAGATATTTCTCCCCCTCACGGCGTCCGAGAAAGAAGAGTTTGTGATCAGTAGCGGCGAGCGAGCGCGGATAGACCTGAAGGTCGCTGAGTTCGCTCAACCGAGCGGCCAGCGACGGCGAATCTTTCTCCGGCAACGGCGGCGCGAGCTGAGCAGTGTCTAAATAGTTTGTAAGCATGATGACCATAATTTTCGACTACATCCTACGTCTGAACGTCCGATGTTCGACGTCAGACGTAGGACGTATAGACGTCGGACGTTAAGACGTTTTACTCCAGCACATCTGGCAGCACCAGTGATCTGAAGTTCGGATGCAATCGTACCCACAAACCTGGATTGGCGTCAAGCTGGCGGGCGCGCTCCAGGCTATCATCGGCGATTTCGGTTTCCATCACTCGCCGGTAGGTCTCCCGTTTTGCCGGAGCTGTGGCTGCATCCACGACCGATTGCACGACTCGTTTAGCGTTCAAGATCGCGGCTGGCCCCAGCGTCAGAATATGCGTGGCGCGGCGGCATTCAGCTTCGTCATCAGCATTGACCGGGCTGCCGCCAGCTTTGAACTTGGCGATGTGGTGCTCAAGGATGCTTGGTGAGATAGGGATCAGCCCCGCTACATCGGTCGCCGTTGCGCCCGATCCAGGTTTGATATAAGCCAGATGTGAATTGCCCTGTGGCTCCGGGCCGTGGCCGAGAAAGAAGATATCTGCGCCGCCCAGAGCTTCCAGCTTTTGCGCATAACCGGCCAGTTCAGCCTCCAGATCCGGCGCATCGGTACGCATTGGAGAGAAACTTTTGACCTGGGCAAAGAATTCTTCGCCCAGCAATCGCTCGAAATCGCGGACGAAACTCAAGCTATTAGACATCCGCATCGGCGCGAGCGCATCCTGGGTGAAGACGCGCAGCCTGGCAATCAGATCGTCGCGCCCTCGCCGCGCCCGTTCTCCCAGCAAGCGATGCAGCGCCTGGGCCCCCCGTCCACCCAGCAGGATCATCACCACAGGGCCCTCCTTGGCTCGCGCGACTGCTTCCAGCTCCGCCAGCATAGCCTGTCCGACGACCTGCTCAGATTCAAGGACTTCCGGGCGAAGTTGATGCGCAGTCAGACGCGCAATTGCATCGAGACTTGTTTGTTCATCCGCCGCGCAAGAGAGCCAGATATTCTCGCCCACCACCCGGCGCGTCAATTGTGTTGATTTGATTTCAGACAAAGCACCTCCTCAGAGAACAGAAGGCAGTAGGCAGGCGGGCACTCCTTCTTCCAACTGCGCTGTTCTCATTATTTCTCTCGCGTCGCACGAGCCCTCCTCAGAGAACAGAAGGCAGTAGGCAGGCGGGCACTCCTTCTTCCAACTGCGCTGTTCTCATTATTTCTCTCGCGTCGCACGAGCCGTCTGAAAGACTCCTCAGAAATGCCCTGGGAGCGCCGCGACCCGGAGGGTGCCCCACCTTGCTTGCCCATGTTGCGCTAATCGCAAGTAAGCAGGCAAGGATGAGAGGCGCTCCCAGGCTTTCATTATTTTTGGTTATCACACGGGCGACATGTAAAGTTCCTCAAAAACCGGTAGGCAGTAAGCTGCAACCCAACCGCTAGTTCGGGCGCGAGAGCGCCCTCAAAACAACTCTATTGTGTCATCAAAGCGGCTGTAGCCACCCGCCTCGCGCTTCCAGGGGCCCTCCGCCCGATTTGCCAATCGCTCTAGAAGTACAGCTTCAATGCGATCTGGATAAATCGGGGAGTGTAACCGGATCGCCCCGACGTTATATCCAGAAATCCCCACCGATCCGCTGTGTATGCCTGCCGCATGCGATAGAGCTTGAGCCCCTCCAGCGTCCTGATATCGAATGAATTCGCGTTCGTTGAGAAGAATCCCTCCGGGAGCCGAACGCGGAAGAAGTCCTTCGGCAAAGTCTGAGTGCCTGTGACGAACGAACCGGTGATGAGCGCATTGATTTGCGCCAGCGTCGCTGTGCCCGCCGGGGTCGTCCTCGCAGGTCTGTTGTTGGGATCGAAATTCCTCCAGTTATCGTACTCGGCGTTGCTTATCGTCTGCTCGCTCGGCAGGGTGAAGATTTCGCCCGCATCTTCCAACCTCCCGACGCGAAAGATCGGATGGTTGAAGGCATTGATGAAATCCACGCGCACTTGCAAGCGCCGCTTCCCTTCGCCGAACGGGAAGTTCTTCTGAATCGATAGATCAAGGAAGTGCTGCACCGGGCTGCGAGCATTATCGAATGTGCGAGGGGCATTGCCAAGGGTACCCTTCGCCGGCCGCATGAAAGCTGCCGGATTGAAGTAGGGCTCACAACCGGCGCCGGTCGGGCAACTGCGGCTCCATCGCGGATTGAGCAGGGGGACGCCGGGGACGACATCAGGACGGATGGCGCGCACATTTCCTTCTACCCCCAGCCGGTTGTCATCACGCAAAACGACCACCATCGGGATGCCGCCCTGAATGCGCCCGCTGCCGCTCGCCGTCCAGCCGCCAATAATGCTGTTGATCACCCCCGGCGCGCGGGAAAAGAACCGGCGACCGCGCCCCACAGGCAGATCCCACACAAAGGTGCTGCTGAAAGCATGTTTGATGTCGAACGTCGAGACCGATCGGTCGGCAGATCGTGGGGCCCCGAAATTGACGTGGCCCGGAGATCGGACATTCAAATTCACAAACCTCACATCTCCGGCGTCCGAAGCCTCGTCAAGCCCTTTACCATAGGTGTAGTTGACCGTGTACGACAGCCCCCGAGCGTGGCGACGCTCGATTCTGATGGAGCCGGCATGGCGGATGCTGTTGGCCGAGGCATTGAACATCTCAAACAGGACCGGGAACCCTAAAAACTTGGCGCCCAGAGTGCCCTGATTGATCAGGCGCACACCTGTCCCGGCGGCGTTCAAGCGGCCCAGCGGATCCGGCACATCGGCATTCGGATCAACGCCCAACCCGAGATAAGCCTCCACCACATCAAACGGCGTCGGACTGATATTGATCGGAGGGAGAAATAGATGGGTCCCCTTAGCGCCGTTGTAAGAGGCTTCAATTACCGTATTCTGCGGCAGTTGATAGGACAGCGACACGCTCCAGCTCTGCACATAAGGCACACGGGCATTCCCCGAAACCGCGTTGGCAGCGATGTTGATGCCGGGGAGAAAGACCAGGCCATCGTCAGGGATGCCGAGGTACTGTTCAGGGGTCCGCAGATTGAACACCGGAACATTGCAGCAGATCCGCGCGGCGAAGCCCGGATTTTGCACCCGATTATCGAAGGTGCCATAGTCGGTGGTGCCGGAAGCGAAATCAGGCGAAGGGTTACGGCCCATGCCAGTCAGAGGCGCATGAGACAATCCGTAGCCACCGCGCAAGACGAGCCGCCCGGATTCATTTATTCCCAATATCCTGGGCACCCAGGCCAGTCCGAAGCGCGGCTCGAAGCTGGTCTTCTCAACCGGGAAGATATAACGCGACCGCCCTCCACGCCCGGAATAAGCGAATGGGGGCACCAGCGCGGAAGTAACTACTCGCCCGGTCGGCAGCGTCACCGGCGTTGGCAGTGGAAACTCTTTGGCCAGCTCCGGCAGGAATGCCCCCTGGCGATCGTACTTCTCGGTTCGCGGCAATTGCAGCGAATAGCGCAGGCCGAGATTCAGCGTCAGATTCGGGCGCGCCTTCCAATCACTCTGGACGAAGCCGGCTGCTGAATTCCACTGGTAATAGTAAGGGATCACAATGTCACGCAGTGTGGCCAGATTGTAGGTGCCGAGCAGGAACTGCGCGAACTCTATGCCGCCGGCGCCGTTTGCCAGGCCGTTGCTGTTGGTGAGGGTGCGATTCCGGTTGAATTCATACCTGCCGCCTGAAGCGCCAAACATGGGGACGGTCTTGAGCTGCTGTTGCAGCAGATCGACGCCGAACTTCCAGGTCACCTGACGGCGCACCCAGGAGAAGGTATCGGCAATGCCGTAGCTATGCTCGACATTCTCGTTCTGTTGCGACTGGCTGAAGCCGATAGATGACGCGCCGGTAGCGAACTCGGGCAATCCGCCTGGAGTGAGGCTGGGCAAGCCAACCTCTCGGCTGAAGTTCCGTCCCGTCTGGGCATCGAACATCGGCGGAAGGTTGCGGGTGAACCTGCCGTAGGTGTAATTGAGTCGCAGCTCATTAATCATCGTAGGAGAAAAGATATGTGTGTCGGTCAGCAGGAGCTGTTTCGACCAGCTATAGTCGGTGCCCCCGGTATTGATCTCATCTCTGCCGACCTGGAAATCACCGCGCCCGCGGTCGCCTCGGATCGGAACTTGAGTGTATCGCCCGCTGAGGCGGTTCTTCGCGCCGAGTTGTTGATCTATCTTGATTGTCAGACGCTGTTCCAGGTTCTTGATGAAGTTCGGGATGACATAGTTGCGCAAATTCCCATCAGAGAGGAAGTATTCACCGGGCTTGGGCAGATACTTCAGCAGATCCTGGCTGAGAGGATCCAGCATGTTGGCCGGGATGACGTTGCCGGGGAAGACCGGGTAAGTCGCTCCCGCTGCCAGAGTGGCCCTCTGAAACTGTCTTCCTGTCACTATCCACTGGTTATAAATAGTGGCGTCCTGTATCTGCGTTTGCAATCCGAACCGTTCGACCACATCACGAGGGGCAACGCCTCCGTTAACTCTCACCGCGTTGCTGAAGTCGCCGCGAAGCATGGCCTCGGTCGGCAACAGAAGGGTACCCTGGCTGCCGTCAAAGTAATAACGCGGCTCAAACGCTACGAAGAAGAACGTGCGGTCACGGCCGTCATAGCCCAGCGGCCCGAAGAGCTTCCTGGGTAACTGCACCGGCCCGCCGACAATGAGGCCGAACTGGTGCTGCCGACGATTGGACTGCGGGCGATTGACGGCGCTGGTGGTGAAAGGGGCCGCGTTTAACGACGGATTGCGGTGGTACCAGGAGAACTGACCGGTATATTTATTCGTGCCCGATTTCGTGGTCATATTGATCACGCCACCGCCGGTCCGTCCATACTCGGCTGAGAAATTGGACGTCTGTACAGTAAATTCCTGCACCGTGTCAGGCGAGAACGTGACCAGCGCCCGCCCCAGGCCGACTCCTGTGTTTGCTGCGCCATCGGCGAGGATTGCCGTGCTTCCGGCTCGCCCCCCATTGACGTTGAGATTGAAGCCGGGAACAGGAATGTCTGAGCCTAATTCCGGGTCTTCGGTTCCAGCGACTCCAGTAACATTGCCAACTGTTAAGGCAAGGTCGAGCACGCTTCGGTTGTTGAGCGGTATATCCACGATCTGGCGCTCGGTGATAGTCTGGCCGGGCGTGCCCGATTCGCGGCTGATTAAAGGCGCGTCGGCCGTAATGGTGACCTCATCCGCCACACCGCCGGGTTCGAGGGTCACATTAACGGTTGCCGTGATTGCCGTGTCCACTTTCACATTAGAAACAACTGCCTTCTTGAATCCCGGCGCTTCCACCGTAATGCTGTAGACTACCGGTTCAAGCGAAGCGGCGGAATAGACGCCCATTTCTGAAGTAGTGAGTTTCAACTTCTGGTTGGTTCCCACATTGGTAACGGTCACCGTTGCCCCCGGCACAGCAGCGCCGTTTACATCGAGGACCGTTCCACTGATGCCGCCCCTGTTACTCTGTCCGGGAGCGACGAGAGCGCAGAGTAAAACAATTGCTAGAATTTGAATCGGCCGCATAGATATTCCTCCATTCTTGGTCTTTAAGACGTTCTCCGTAATGCGTAATCCGTAAGGAGCCAGTTAATCACAGTTTTATATCGGCCTGACGAAAGAACATCCGCTCCCTTGGGAAACCATATGTACATTCGGCAACCCAGCCATCGAACAAGTCGGATATTATTCTGGACGGCCAATATATTTACGGGCTCTTTGGTTATTTCCGTGTTGAAACAGTTGTCGCATCGATGAAACATCAACATATTGCGTTTGCCATGCCAGGATCCGCCATATTGTCCTGTTTCTTTGATGAAATCAGCGTTTCATCATGGGAATTACCAGAGACCCTATTTACGCATTACAGATTACCAGTAAACCGCGAAATCGTCCCGTAGGGACGCTTGACAGTAGCCCAGCGATTTATCGCTGGGAGAGCTAAGGGGGAAAACCAAGTCCCGTAGGGACGGCTGAATCCACTTTCAGTCATCCCTTCGGGACTCGCCTGATTGTTATCATGCCGCGAATGGATCATTTTGCCGCTCGCTTCGATCTTTCAGTCGTCCCTTCGGGACTCGCCCGATTGTTATCGCTACCTCCCAGCAGTAAACTGCTAGGCTATTATCAATTGTCCCTTCGGGACTCGCCTGATTGTTATCGCTACCTCCCAGCAGTAAACTGCTAGGCTATTATCAGTTGTCCCTTCGGGACAAAGATGAAATTTGTGATCTACTGATTACGCATTACGGATCACGCAATACGCATTAACTTGGACGTCGGACATTAGAAATACACCTTCACTGCCAGTTGAATAATGCGCGGGTCGCGCGCGCTATTATACTCACCGAAGAACTGACCTAATGGTGATGTTGAACCGGCAGGCCGCAGATTATTGGTGATCGAAAGATTATTGTAGTTATTGAATATCGCTGCGCCTGTCTGGCCTGTCGCTGTGGTCAGGTTTGTGCTGCCATTAATGCCAGCAAACTGCGTGTGATTGAAAGCATTGAAGAACTCAAAGCGCAGTTGCAAGTAGCGCGAGCCCTCGCCGCTCAATGGGAAGTTTTTGAAGATCGAGATATCGTGGTTGTTGACTCCGGGATTGCGCAGGTAAGTGCGCGGATACGGTCCAAGATCGCCGATCCCCGGCACAACAAAGGCATTGGGATCGATCAGGAGCCCACTTGCCCCCTGGCCGGGATCGCTCTTCAAAAAGAAGCGCGGCCCATCAGTGAAGGAGCCAGTGATGCGCTGACCAGCATTGATGCCGGAGATGCTCAGGCCAAGCTCTGTTGGGGTCCCCGAAATAAACGACGTAATACCGGAGACCTGCCAGTTATCGAACACTGCTCGCGTAAACCGGCGATCGCCCAGATAGCGGCTGATCTTCGGCAGGTCGTAGACATAGTTAGCCACAAACAAGTGTGTGCGGTCGAAGCCCGCCAGCCGGTAATCGTAAAACCGGTTGCTAACCGGATTGGTAATCTCGAAATCATCCCCGGAGGTTATAAAAGTCTTTGAGAGTGTATAAGAGATGCCAAAGGTCAAGCTACGAGTGAACCGACGATTAGCCGACACTTGCAGCGAGTTGTAATTGGCGGTGCCGGTGAACTCGCGGAAGCTAATATCGCCATAACCGGGGAATGGCCTCAAGAAGTCTATGGGTAGAACATTCGCGCCGCTGAAATTGAATCCTGCCTGGCTATAGACTGTGGGCAGGCCGGGTTCAACAGTCGGCACGACGCTACCACTGAAGCGTGTCGGATCCTGGGCCCCCCTCTGAAAGGTTGTCAGATAGGGAATAGCATTCAAATTCCTCGCCTGCGGGTTATGGCGCGACAGTGATCCTACGTAAGCTACATCTACTGTGGCGCTCCAGCCAATATTGCGCTGCACGCTCAGACTGTAGGTGTAGACGGTGGGTAAATCTCCATCAGGCGAAATGCCAATGATATTAGAGATCGCCCGCGCGCCGTCTGTGCCTCTCAGACTGGGAATGTCATCCAGCCGGCCAAAGAACAGTCTCGGTATCAGTACATTGGGCGGATTCGAGATAGCATCAATTGTGACGTCGCCTCGGATGCGGTCATAAGTAATGCCAAAACCGCCGCGCACGATTGTCTTCTGATCGCCAGTCAGATCGTAAGCGAAGCCGAAGCGGGGGCTCCACAGAATCTTGTCGCTATCAAACCCGCCGCGCGTATAGCCATTGGCAGCGCGGCCGATGCCGTTGGCAATGTCCCCTGAGTTCGGCACAATCAGGCCAATGAAGTTAGCAGGCAAAGTGTTAGCCGCTGTCGGCGCGAATTCCGGAACCAGCAAGGCAGGGTCCACTGCGCGGCGGTTGGCGCCACTAGCGCAAGTGGAAGCATTGTTGATGCACACCGGAAAGTAGATGCGGACGGCTTTGGATCGGTCAAACAGAGCCGGATTGAAGAATCCTAACTGGCCCTCTTTATCGTACAGCGGCTGATAGTAAGAGAGCCGCAGGCCGTAGTCAAGCGTCAGGCGAGAAGCGATCTTCCAGGTATCCTGAATGTACCCCTCAACATTGGTATAAACAAAATCGTTGCTGAGTTTGACATTGGCCTGCTCATACTGCGTGTAAATGCCAAGCAGAGCATTGGCAAACGGATGGCCGGTTGAAAGCGGGTTATTCGCATCATGGGCGAAGCTGATGTTGGCCTGAACCGGAGTGAACGAAGTGCGCCGATTGTGAGCGCGATGAAAGTAGATTCCTGTCTTGACCGTATGCCTGCCGGCGACTTTGGTCAAGTTATCAATAATGTTATCGATCCTGAATGTCTGGGTGAACGGCGAGCCGTTGAAGGCCGATGTAGGAAACGTCTGATTAGCGATTCCGCCGTAGGTGAAGTTGGGAATTATGTCGTCGGGATTAGCGTCAGGGAAGAGCAGCGGCACAGTGATATTGTTCACTCGGCGCGTACCTCGGTCGTCCACCATGGCGATTCTGACCCTGCCGAAGCTGGGCGCGTAGTTGAATTCATTGATCAAAGTTGGACTGAAGCTGTGAGTCAGCGTGAATCCCAGGACGTAGCCAGGCCCATTCTGCCTGGCAGTGGTAGTAAGCGGCCAGTTGAAAGACGCAGTAGTGGTGCCGTAAGAAAGCTGCTGCTCATCGAAGTTGCGGATGAAGCGTCCGCTCAGCCGCGTCCGGTCAGTGATCTGGTAGTCGAGGCGAAGAATATCTTCGCGCCTGGGATAGCCGCTCGATACTTGCGAAGTGAAGTTGAACTGGTTGCCGCCAACTGTTGTATTCGGTTTCGGATAGAGATTGAGGATCGCCTGACCACCGCTGAAGAAGCGGCCCTGCGGTATACGATTATCTTTGAAACAGGCGGTCTGGTCATTAGCGTTGCAGATGCCTGTCAGAAGCGGGTCCCTGATGAAGACACGGTTGCCGTTGCCGTCAACTGTCTGCGAGAAATCGCCGTTGCGCTCGGCCTCGCTAGGCACGCGGATGTTGCGCGCCGCTTCGGGAATCAGTTGCCGATAATACTCCTGGCTGAAGAAGAAGAAAAGCTTCCTGTTATCCCTTGACCCTACCAGGGGCACCGGGCCGCTCAAGTCATAGCCATAATAATTGAAGCGGTAGAGCGGTCGCGGCTGTCCCCTGGTATTGTTGAAGAAATTATTAGCGTTAAGGCTATCGTGTCGCCGGAAGTAGCGGCCGCCGCCATGATACTCATTGCTGCCCGATTTGGTTGTCACCTGGATGAAGCCGCCGCCTGCTCTGCCGTATTCGGCCTGATAGTTCGACGTGAGCACTTTGAACTCAGCAACTGCATCCGGGTTGACCGTCACCAGTGCCCCGGTATTGTTGCCGGTGTTCAAGTTAGTCGCTCCATCAATTGTGACCTCATGCTGATTATTGCGCGTGCCATTTATGTTGAAGCCGGCAAACGCGTTGTTAACTGTAGACTGCTGAAGGCCGCCGCCAGCAGATGATACGCCGGGGACCAACCTGACCAGATCAATAACATTGCGGCCGTTGAGCGCGAGATCCTTGATCTGCCTGTTAGTAACCAGATCAGAACGCTCGCCTGATTCGGACTTGATCTGTAGCTGGCCCGCATCTGCCTGGATCTCGATTGTCTCAGCTACTGCACCAACTTCAAGCACGAAGTCCCCCACGTTAAGCTTGTCCGCTGTGCCCAAGATGACATTGCTCTTCTCAATCTTTTTGAACCCGTCTTTTTCGATCCTGATCAGATATGTGCCGGGCGGAAGTTGAGGAAAGACAAATATTCCGTCTTCATTAGTAGTCGCCGTCCGCATGACAGCATTGGACGGATTGATAACAGTAACAGTCGCAGCGGGAACAGCCCCGCCCTGACTGTCTTTAACCACTCCGGTGATGGAGCCATCGTTGCTCTGCCCGAAAGCAATACCGGCCAGCGAGATGACCATCGTTGTGATGACACAGAATCTAGCTACCAAGCTCTTTGATTTCATGATGTCCCTCCTAATGAGAATACCCTGGGAGCACAAGCACACGGTTTGCCTACTTTCGATCTATAGGTTTTAAGGAAAATCCTTCTTCAGTTCGGGCGCTGCGGCGCCCTCAAAGCAGATTAAAAATAAACTTGTTTTGAGGGCGCCGCAGCGCCCGAACCCGCTGCAACCTTCTTCTTAAGGTCTATAGCACAACACGAGTAGATAAGGCGGAGCACAACCCCGAGGGCCCCCGAAGGTTCTCATTGTCTGTGGCGGCCCGTAGCCGTCATGAAAACCTCTTATACCGAGACCGGTCTGCTGATGCTATTGCGCTGTGTAACCGCCGTCTACCATCAAGTGAGCGCCGGTGATGAATGAAGCTTCATCCGAAGCAAGAAAGAGAATAGCATAAGCAACTTCGCGCGGTTGCCCGACGCGATTGAGCAGATGTTTTGGCCCCTCTTCAGCAATAAACTCTTCCAGCGTCATCCCTGCACGCTCCATGTGATCATAAGAGGCTCGCGTCAATATCGTGCCGGGACAAACGCAATTGACGCGAATGTTAAATGGCGCCAGATCCATCGCCATATTGCGCGTCATCTGCACCAACGCTGCTTTGGTCGCGCTGTAAGCGATAAATGAAGGCTGCGCGACGAAGCTGGAGATCGAGCCGAGATTGACAATTGAGCCGCCGCCGCTCTGCTTCATCGCTTCCGCGGCGTAGCGACTCATTAGAGCAGCGCCGATGATGTTCACGCCCAGCGAGCGTTGCCAATCGGCGACAGTCGCTTCGAGCCCTTTCAGCACAAAGGCGGCAGCATTGTTGACGAGGATATCAAGCCGGCCAAAGTTGCTGACCGCTGCTTCACAGACTCGCCGAGCGTCCCCCTCCTGTGATACATCGGTCAACGCAAAGATCGCCTCTCGGCCCTGAGCGTTGATCTGGGCGGCTGTCTCCGCGCCTGCTGATTCATTAAGATCGGCTATAACTACCCGCGCGCCTTCTTCGGCAAACAGAATGGCCGTCGCCTGTCCAATGCCCGATGCGCCGCCGGTTATAATGGCTACTTTATCTTTGAGTCGCATAGTCCCTCCTGGCCCTGCCAATTGCCGATTGCCGATTGTTCAGGCCGCGGATTCTCTTTTGTTCTATTCAATCCGCAACCTGCAATCGAGGGGGCAGCAATTCGAATAATATGCCTCAGTCCAGATGAAAGACTTCATCCATAGAAACAGCGACTGGGCTATTGTCATCGTTAGTCAGCATAAGCTCCTTCATATAGGCCCACCATCGTTGACACACTTCCGTCTCAGCGATCTGTTGCCACAACTGCTCCGATTCGATCTCCGCATAAGCAAATAGCCTGTCGCTGCTGCGATCAAGAAAGATAGAGTAATTGTGGACGCCATGCTTCTTCAGGACATCTTGCAACTCCGGCCAGATCGGATTGTGCCTCTTTTCATATTCGTCCTGGCAGCCCGGTTTGAGCATCATCTGGAATGCTTTACGAATCATTTGGATGTACCTTCGAGTCCGATGTTAAAACGTAATGCGTGATGCGTAATCAGTAGATCACGAAATTCATCTTTGTCCCGGGTACCCTCTCCCTCTAGGTGTGACAACCGATAATAGCCCAGCAGTTTACTGCTGGGAAGTGGCGATGAGAAGTAGCTATAGCTTTTAAGAAAAATAGTTCCTCAGTTCGGGCGCTGCGGTGCCCTCAAAACAGGTCTATATTTAACTTGTTTTGAGGGCGCTTGGCGCCCGAACCAGCGGCAATCTTTTTCTTAATCTCTATAGTCCCGGGTACCCTCTGGGTGTGACGGCTGAAAAACTGCTGCCAAGCTGTGAAATTCAGCCGTCACACCCAGAGGGTACCTGGACTCAAGGTCCTTCTGGCATCTGGTCCCAGCAATGAATTGCTGGGCTATTTTCAAGCGTCCCACCGGGACGAATTTCCCATAACCTATTTCGTGATCTACTGGTAATTCGTAAATAAAACTTGATTAACTGACTTGTTACGCATTACGCAGGACTTTCAAGCAATCTTCCCGCCTGGATGGCGTTTCAGAACATCAGGCTCGTAAAGCGGGATGAAGATATCTGCTTCGCGCTTGATGCGGTTGCAGGTGATGTGAAACTCTTCCAGGCTCTCCTGAATGCCGAGCGGTTCCATCTCTTCGATATTTTTGTATTTGAACACACAATCGGACACCGCCACCTTGCCTTTTTCTGTCTCGATCAGATAACACATCGAAGAGCGGTGATGCACGCCGGCCCAGAAGCAGCCGAGTCCGGGCAGTATCTCGTCTTCGTCTTCCAGTAGACGAATATTTTCGCGCCCTTCAAACATCAGGTAATGCAGTGTCTCATCGGAAATGCGGAATTTTCGCGGGACGTGCATGGGGAACTTCTCTGCATGAAAATCTTCAATCCAGCCGCGCTTGGAGATGCACACCTGCGCGTTGCGGAAGAGCTGGATGTTTGCCGTAGCATAAACCTGAAGCGGAGTGATCAGCACGTAGTCTACCTCTTCAGGTCTAATGCCCAGCGAGAAGAGCGCATTAAGGGGGCGCTCCTGATCCTGGCGCAAGAGTTTACCGCGCTCGCCAAAAGCGCTGCTCCAGCGCGCGTTCAGCTCGGTGAGATCGGCTGGGGGGCCGGTATTGATGATCGCCGTTTTGCCTCCGCCGCGAATCACGACCATCCAGAAATAGAGTGTGACCCAATCATTCCAGTGGCTCATCCAGTAGACTTCCGGCCCGGCCACATCACATTGCCCCATCTTCAAAACCTGAACTTCGTAGATCATTGCACCTCCTCAGAAAACAGAAGGCAGTAGGCAGAAGGCAGGCAGGCTTCTTCCAACTGCGCTGTTCTCATTGTTTCCGGGCGTTGTCGCCGACCGTCTGAAAAACTCCTTAGAAAGAGTACAGCAAGGCGGTCAGATTGTTGATAGTGTGCACTGTCAGCAACCTGATCGCCTTGCTGTACATCGTGGCGCGCTCTCATTGTTCTCGGGTGTCTCACAAGCGACCCAAAAACTTTCCAGAAACTGTCCGACAAACTTTAGTTTGTCGTGTCCTTACGAAAAGACCGATCTGGATTGATACTAATATAGATTTCAAGAAAAAGATCTTCCCACTTAGGGTCGGTATTTTCTGTCGCCCTTTCAGGGCTTGGAGAGTGAATCCGCATCTACCCAGGGCTGACGCCCTGGGCTACTTTCATGGGCGCCCGCTTCGCAGGCTCTACAAGGAAAATCTTTTTCTTAACCTCTATAGTTTGTGCCCCAGGACGCTATCAGTAAGTTGCTCTTCCACCGGTCATATCAAACGTGAATCCTGTTGTGAAGCTTGTGCCTGGTGAAATGATGAATGCAGCCATGTGAGCGACCTCTTCCAGTGTGCCGCACCGCTTCATCGGAATCTTGTCGGTCATGTACTTTATCTGCTCCTCCGGCATGGAGTCGTGAATGGCAGTGCGAACCACAGCCGGAGCCAGCGCGTTGATGGTGATGCCGGTCTCGGCGTACTCCTTGCCTTGCACTTTGGTCATCCCAATCACTGCTGCCTTAGAAGCCGAGTAAGCCAGCATCCCTGCATTACCTTCTTTTCCTGCAATCGAAGCGATATGCAGTATCCGCCCGTAATTTTGTTTCAACATCCAGGGCAACACTGCGCGCGAGGTGAGAAAACAGCCGATGACATTCACCTCGAACACGAAGCGGAAATCGGCCAGATCGACCTCATGGCTCTTGATGTTGGTCTTGCCGGTTACGCCCGCGCTATTGATGAGAATATCGATCCGCCCGAAGCGATTGCCTATCTGCTCAATCACGCTGTTGACTTGAGCTTCGCTGGTAACATCGACTGAGAAGGCGAAAGCGTTCTCGCCTACTTCTTTCACTGCCGATTGTAATTTGCCCCGGTTCAGATCGAGCATAGCCACCCGCGCGCCTTCTGCGTGAAGCTTTTTGGCAATGGCCAGCCCCAGCCCCGAAGCCGCGCCGGTGATGATCGCCGTCTGCCCTTTGAATTGATTGTTCATCGATTGACGACCCCCTCGTTAAGCCGGCTCTGAGACCGCTTGTACGGCCTGACTAGATCAAGTTGATCATTCAATTCGACGCCCCAACCTGCTCGTTCGGGCAAGTCAATGTAGCCATCTTTTGGCAGCGGCTCCTCCTTGAACAATTCGCCGAACAGGGGCACTATCCGGTCTGCTGCCGGACTCATCACCAGGAACTCAGCAATCGGGCAATTGGTGAAAGCATATTGTATATGATAGGAGAAGACGCTTGAGCCGTGAGGAATTATCGGGATATCATAAGCCGCTGCCATTGCTACGATGCGGCGCGCTTCCGTGAGGCCCCCTACCCAGTTGATGTCCGGTTGCAGTATGTCGGCGCACCTGCGCGCGATCAGCTCGCGGAACCCGTAGCGCGTGTATTCGTGCTCGCCGGTGGCCACCAGGCAGATGGGGCCTACAGCAGCTTTGAGCGCAGCATAGCCATCGTAATCATCCGGCGGCAGGCACTCTTCAATCCACAGCAATTTGTAAGGCTCCAGAGCCTTGACCAGCTCAATGGCGTAAGGCACGGTCAAAGACATATAACAATCGAGCCGCAGCGGGAAGTCGGGCCCCACCTGCCGGCGCGCCTCGGCTACCACAGCAACATTCTTCTTCAATCCTTCAATGCCATCTGCCGGGCCGTAGCGGCAGGGGATCTTCGCGCCGTGGAAGCCCCACTCTTTGGCCAGGTCCGGGCGCGCAGTCGTCGCATAGACGGGCAATCGCTCTTTGGTCTTTCCTCCCAGCAATGCGTAGATGGGCTCGCCGCGCAGCTTGCCCAGACAATCCCAGACGGCTAGGTCAACTGCGCTGATAGCATGAATGGTCAACCCTTTGCGACCGTAAGGAAGAGTGGCGCGCCACATCTGATCCCAGATCAGCTCGACGTTGCGCGCGTCCTGGCCTTCAACGAAGCGGCTCAAATGGTTCTCGATGATGTAGCAGGCCGGTTCGCCGCCGATGCTGCACCCGATGCCGACAGTGCCATCGTCAAGCTCGACCTGAACGACAACAGTGCCCAAAGCGTTGATGCCCCAACTGGTGCGCTTTGCTTTATACTGTTCATAGATAGACATCGGATTGGCAATCGGCAGATCAATGATCCAATGGCTGCTATGTTGATTGTGATAGTCTGCGCCCATTTCGGTGGGAGCAATAACGTAAGCGCGTACTTCGCGGATGATTGCTTTCTTCATACTTTCCTTCCTGTGGTTCGTTCCCGATAAAGAGTAGCTACAGAGCACAGAGATGAGCCGTCACCCGTCCGGCGTCAGACGTCGAACGTCGGACGCCGTCACTCTGCGCCTCTGCGGCCATAGAGGTCTGGGCCGCTGCCGAAGCTGATGGCGCATATCTGCCACTCATCACTTTCATTGAAGACCCTGACAAAATCTATGCTGGGTTCTGAGTACAATGATACAACTGTCCTTCACTGAAAAATATCGCTACAAGGATGATCCATCTGGTATCACCATTCCTGTGCTGCTCCTGAATGGAAGCAAGTCTGTCCGTGTGGCGGCCAAAGTGGACACAGGCTCTGTGGTGTGCCGTCTTCAGCCTTGAAGACGGCCTTAGACTTGGCCTGCCAGTTGAGCAGGGTCTGCCAGATGCATAGATATAGGTCTTCAGGAAAAATCCTTCTTCAGTTCGGGCGCCAAGCGCCCTCAAAACAATTCTAAAAATAAACTTGTTTTGAGGGCGCTTGGCGCCCGAAGTATTTGCGTCCGAGCCTGCTGCAATCTTTTCCTTAAGGTCTATAGTTCAAAAATCGAAGCGATCAATATTGCTCTTATTGAAGATGAAAGGTGCCCCCAATCTAACCTCATCATCCTGAACTTCGATGCGGCCCAAGCGTCCGGCGCGCAACTCTCTATCGCCGCGCTTCAATTCTCCAGTATTCAAAGCGTGCGCTGCATAGACCGTCAAATAGCCCAGATCAATTGTATTCCACAACACTATGCTCTCAATCACGCCTGCGTGAACATAAGGTTTGCACATATTCGGCAGCGAGAGCCCTGTGACTTTAACATCTGAGCGGCCTGATTGCTTAACCGCTTCCGCCGCGCCAGGCACTGCCGGGGCAGCAATCGCCATGATCAGTTTTACATTGGGATAGACTTTAAGCACCGTCTGAGTTTCGGCAAAAGCGCGGTCGCGGTCGCCGTCGCTGGGCTGAATTGCTACGAGTTTCAATCCGGGATACTTCTCTGCCAGCCGGGCTTTGATGTGCTTGATCCACTCATTTTGATTAGCCGCGCTCAGGCTGGCCGTGATGATGGCAAACTCGCCCTTGTTATTGAGAATTCTGGCAGCCTCGTCAGTCAACGTGTAGCCGATGCCCTGGGGCGTCGCTTGATTGATCAGGAAATCGCGCGCATCCCGCTCTGCGTCTGCGTCCCAGGTGAGCACGCGAATGCCTCGCTGCCGCGCCTTGCGCAATACCGTTGAGATTGCTGCCTGGTTCTCGACGCTCACCGCGATTGTATCCACGCCCCTTGTGATCCAGGCTTCAACCACTTCATTCTGCTTTGCCGGGTCAAGGTCGGTGGGGCCATCCCACAGCAATTCCACACCCAGCTCCCTGGCAGCCTCCTCTGCCCCCTGGCGACAACTGATAAAGTACGGGTCGCCCTTCGCTTTCGGCATCATCGCAACAACCGGCTTGCGCCTGCTTGTCGTGGTCGCAGGAGCCGGATCGCCATTTGAGTTGCCAATTAGTTGTTGCTGCAACGAGCGCACCAGGAGCCAGTTACTGCCAGCTACAATCAGCGCGGCAACCAGAATCACTGCGCTCAATACGGCAACTTGCGAGTTCTTCACTTCATTCTCCTTAGAAAACGTACAGTAACCTGTCAGGTTGCTGCTGGCGCGCACCATCAGCAACCTGACAGGTCGCTGTACATCTTGAAACCTGCCCCGCCAGGCAGCGAAACGATCCAGAGAGATCGTAGCTATTAACAGAACGCCTGTGAGAATGCCCGCCAGTTCCGCAGGCTGTGCGCTCAATCGCAATCCGTTTTGCAAAATCACAATGGCGAACAGGCCGAGCACCGTACCCGGCACTGTGCCGCGCCCACCGAAGATCGATGTGCCGCCGAGCACGACGGCAGTGATTGCCATCAGCTCGTAACCTGTGCCTGCGTCTGATTTCGCCTGGCCTAGATGAGCTACATAGACGACTGCCGCCAGGCTCGAAGCGAGGCCGGCAAGCACATAAACCAGGCCGAGCCGCTTCCCCACCGGAATGCCGGCATAACGGGCCCCTTCGGCGGAAAGGCCGATGGCATAGAGACTGCGCCCAATCGCCGTGCGATGCAGCAATAGACCATAGCCCAGACCGGCGGCCAATAGCAGGAACAACTGCGGGGGTACCACGCCACCCAGGTACCCCTGCCCGAGAAAGAGGAACTGCGGCGGAAAGCCGAAGTAGTTCTCAATGCCGCGCGTCAACCCTTCGGCAATGCCGCGAAAGAGCGAGTATGTGCCGAGCGTAACGATCAGCGGCGGCAATTTCAACCGCGCTATCAAAAATGCATTCAAGCCTCCGCCAGCAGCGCCAACGAGCAGAGTCAATCCGACCGCCAGCGGCAACGGACAATGAGCATCACGCCACAGGCCCCCAAGCACAACAGCAGCGAGCCCCATCATGGAGCCGACCGAAAGGTCAATCCCGCTAGTGATGATTACCGGCGTAAGCGCCAGAGCCAGTAATCCGATCTCAACGCTGAGCCGCGTCACCTCGAATGCGTTGGCCAGAGTTAGAAAGTTGCTGCCAGTGAAGCTGAAGACAGCGCACTCAAGCAGAATCACGAGCAGCAAAGTCCACTCATATTGAGGAAACAACCGTTCGCGCCAGGGCGCAAACGATTGCGGAGCGCCGATTGCAGATTGCGGAACAGTCGTATTCATCTCGCTCTCTCAACTGGCAACTTGAAATCCGCTATCCTCAACCGGTCGAACCGCCCCAGCGCAACGTCTGTAACCAGCGCCGCCAGGATAATAGCCCCTTGAATGGCCTTCTCCCAAAAAGGATTGACGCCTAAAAAGATCAATGCTGTGCCGACAGTTCCAAGCAGTGCTACGCCGACAAGCGTTCCAATGAGCGACCCGCGCCCGCCGGTAATAGCAGTACCCCCTACTACCACAGCAGCGATTGCTTTCAATTCAAGGCCCGCTCCGGCATTGCTCGGCACTTCGGCAAAGCGCGCCGCATTCAAAACAGCCGCCAGTCCTGTCAGGGCCCCCATCAAGACGAATGCGCTGAAGACTACGCGCGGCGGCTCAATGCCAACAAGCCGCGCTGCTTCTGCATCTGAGCCGACTGCATAAATCGCGCGCCCGGCTGTGAGATTATTGAGCAACCAGGCGAAACTGGCAAACACAACCAGTGAAACGGCTACGATGAACAATGCGGCTGCGGTCTGCCCCAGACCCAACCACTGAAAGTTAGGGGGAAGGTTCTGCACCCATGCGCCTTCAGTCATCCAGCGCAGCCCATCGCGCCAGGCGACAAGTGTCGCCAGTGTGACAACAATCGAAGGGATCTTCAATCGCGCTACCAGCGCGCCATTGACCGCGCCAAGCATCCCGCCAATTACAATCGCTGATAACACCAGCAGCCAGCTAGGGGCCCCGGCTACGGCCAGCCACCCGGCAGCCACGCTACATACTGCGAACTGTGAACCGACAGAGACATCAATGTGCCCGGTCAGAATCACCACCGTCATCCCGACTGCGACAATCAGCGCCGGAGTATTGTTCATTATCAGGTCGCGCAGATTGGCGATGCTGAAGAACGAAGGCGCAGCGACACAGACCAGCACGAGCAGCACAGCATAAGCCAGGGCGGCCGAGATTTCGCGCTTGTAACGGCTTAATTTGTTGCCCGTGCGTTGGCCTACAATCGCGGTCATCTGACTCACACAATTTTGCAGTTAAACAGAAACGCCAGGCGGCTGCTATACGCCATTGCCGTTACTGAAAAAAACATGACCTGAAGCTATAGTTCTCAAGAAAAACATTTGTCGGTTCGGGCGGCACGCCGCCCGAACCGACTGCAATCTTTTTCTTGAGAACTATAGATCCATCGCCTTCCTCTGAGCATCAAGAGCTAGAAAACGCTCCATGATCTTCTCTGATACTCGGAAAGATGTTTGCCTTAAGCGGTTATAAGCTTCTGGCAAATCGCAGAGCCCAAGCCCTGCTGCATCGTACAGAACGCGAAGCGTGCCAATGAAGCGCACCCCTTGCCGTCTAGCTTCATTGCGTCCTTCGCTCTCGTCAATAATGAGCAGGTCTGCATCAAGTTCTTTGGCAAGCGCAATCGCCTCCTGTTCGCCAATGTCAAGGTGCGCCAGAGATGCATCAGGCGGTGAGAGTAGCGCATGCACCTCGACCCAATGAGGCAGAGCAGCAATCCAGGCTTTAACTTCTTGAGGCACACTTTCGGCCTGCAATTCATTGAAAACTGCCTGCGGGATAACCACCCGCCCATAAAGCGTGGACAGCAGATCAATACAGTCAATCAGAATCAGGTAGTTAATTGGAGTCGTGTCCGAGATAACGATCATTTAGCGCGGCGGCTCATAATATAGCGACTCGCCTCTTCTTCGGCCTCCAGGTCTGCTTCGCTGTACTCGGTGAATATGCCATGTGCTTTGAGAAAAGCGTCTAGTTGCATCCGGGTTTCAAAGCCAAGGATGCGGCGCACCTGTGCTAGAGTCAACTGCCCGGACTTATAGCCCTCAAGCACCACCTCTTCGAGGACACGGCGCGCTATCTCATCCTGCTGACGGTTCAAAATGTTCTCCGGTATGGTCACATTCACCGTGATTGACATAACCTTTTCTTCTCAATCGTAGTATAGCCCTCGAAGGCAGAGAGTGGCAATTGAAAAACCATCATGCAAAAAACCGCAAACATTAAGATTTTAGCTCCACGCCTCTCCCTGATTCTGCGAAGCAGTTTCACCGTACTCATGCCCCAAAGCCAACGCGAGAATCTTCTGCTGCGAAGCTTCCGCGCGATCAAGAATTCTGACAATCGCGCCGTCACGCATCACGGCAATGCGGTCGCCCATACTTAAAATCTCCGGCAGCTCCGACGAGATCATCAGAATTGCCAGCCCCTGCGCTGCCAGCTCGCTCATCAAAGCGTGAATCTCTGCCTTGGCGCCAACATCAATCCCCTGTGTCGGCTCATCGAGAATCAGCACGATTGGCCTGGTCGCCAGCCAGCGGCTCAGAGCGACCTTCTGCTGATTGCCCCCGGAAAGCGTCGAGACCGGCGCCAGAAGCGAGGGGGTCTTAATGGCGAACCGCTGTATGTAATCGGCAGTGATTCGGCGCTCCTGCCGGAAGTCGAGGAAGCCGAAGCGCGCCAGCCTATCAAGCATAGCCAGAGTGGTGTTGGCGCTCACGGCCATTTCCAGAATGACGCCGTGCTGTCGCCGATCTTCCGGCACATAAGCAAAGCCGAGTTTGATCGCCTCAGCCGGGCTATTAATCTTAACCGGCTTGCCACGCAAGAGAATCGTTCCTGAATCCGCCGGAGTCAAGCCGAAGAGCGTTCGCGCCAGCTCTGTGCGGCCTGCGCCCATCAGCCCGGCCAGCCCTAATATCTCTCCCGCTCGCACCGAAAGATTTACCCCCCGCACGCCCGCAGCGCGACTGCCGAGATTGCGCAGCTCCAGCACGGTCTCGCCCAACGGAACCGTCCTTTTCGGGAATATCGCCGCCAGCTCTCGCCCGACCATCAGGCGAATCAGCTCGCAGCGGTCCACTTGCGAAACGGCGCGCGTTGCGATCGTCTGGCCATCGCGCAGCACGGTCACGCGATCGGCAATCACCGGCAATTCATCCAGCCGATGAGTGATGTAAATTATGCCGACGCCTTGCGCACGCAACTGCCGGATAACTGTGAAGAGGTTCTGCGTCTCTTCTTCAGAGAGCGACGCCGTTGGCTCATCCATAATCAAGACTCTGGCGCTGGCCCCCAATGCGCGCGCTATCTCTACCAGTTGCTGCTGCGGCATCGTTAGATCGCCTGTCGGAGTCTCAGGGTCAAAGCGAGCGCCCACCCGCGCCAGCAATTCAGCCGCCTGGCGGCGACGGCGCTTCCAGTCGATGCGGCGCCAGGGGGTACCCTGCTCTAAAGCGAGCGCGATGTTTTCCGTCACCGTAAGGTCGGGCAAGCGAGTCGGCTGCTGATAGATGGCGACAATACCGAGCGACCTGGCCCGCAACGGCGAATTGTGCTTGATCGGCTGTCCGTTGAGCGCGATCTCACCGCTGTCAGCTTGCACAGCGCCGGTGATGATTTTGACAAGCGTGGATTTTCCGGCTCCGTTCTCCCCTACCAGCGCATGCACTTCGCCCGTGCGCAACTCAAAGGAAGCTTCACGGAGAGCTTGCACTCCGGCGTAGGCTTTGGAGATATTATCGACTGTTAAAAGCGCGCCGTTTGCGATTGAATTATTCACCGACGACTCCAGTTTTTCTTTAGCGGCTCTGTGCCCTTCTGCGGCTACTTTTTAGGCACACCTGGGAAGAGTCTGGCTAACATCTCATCTTTCCAGCGAGTCATAGACTCCTTGACCATCTTCCTCAACTCAGCAGCTTCCAGAGAAGCGAGAGATTCAACAAATTGCCCGTGATTGGCTGCGCTCTCGATGTAGTTCTCCCGATCGCGATTGTTTCTCATCAGGAAGAAGGCGAACAGGGGCACGACTATTCTTTCCAGCGCATCGAGGAGGTAAGGATTGCCCGACATCTGCCAGAACTTGCGATGAAACGCCATGTCATTCTCATAGAATACATCCAGTCTCATCTCCTGCGCCCCCTGCATCATTCCCTGAACCAGGTTGCGCAGCTCGATGATGTCAGTCGGAGTTGCATTCTTCTTCGCCCACTCGATAGCCAGTGATTCCAGCTCCACGCGAAGAGAGAAGATACGCTCGATGTCAGCAGGACTGAGTCTGGTCACAGTGGTCCCCTTGTAGGGAAACTTTTGCACAAAACCTTGATGCTCAAGCTCGATCAGAGCCTCACGCACCAGCGGGGTGCCAACGCCCAGCTCTTGAGCGACTCTGTTCTCTACTATCGGCTCGCCCGGTTCCATCTTCCCCGAAAGGATGGCGCTCTTTATCATCTCAACCACCTGGTCCTTCTTCGAGATCGGTTTGATATGCTGTAAAACCTTAGCCTTCATCACCATTCCTCCTAGAACCGCCCTCATCTGGTTCGACTTCGCGCCGGAAAGTCGCTATTCATTATCTCATGCTCTCCGCCGTCGCTGCGATTGCAAAACCTCGTGTAAATGTTCAGGACAGGTTAAATCCAAAATCATGTGGCTTAGAGTGACTTGAAAATCATCAGTCCCCCCGCGATACCTGCCTGTCAATGGATGCTCGCCCTCGAACTCTACCACCCCTTCTCTGACCCATCGCCAAAAAATCTTGGGCGTAACCCAGAAACTCCCGACTGTGCAATCGATCCGAGCTGATTTGTTACCGGGCATAAGACACGCCTCCCTTAGACAAGCCCTTACGGGAATCTCTCTTTCGAGAGCAAAAAATCGGCGACAATATAACGCAAGAGAGATGCGATTGTCAATAGAATCAATTATAGATTTTCTTATCATAATATGATTTTTTCCGGTTGAGTGTTGCTGTTGTCTTCAAAATGATTCTATACTTTTGCCGTCTTTGCCTTGTCGGCAAAAACATTGAAGGTATGAACTGCTAAGGCGATGGTCAAACGATTCAGCCTGAATCGAGATTAGCGGATACCTACTATCGAATCTATCAACCAAAAAGGATATGAAACGGACAACAGTTATAATTACAATGCTATTTTTGGCGAGTCTGGTGGGAGCCGCTTCGACCGGAACAGGTGAAATTGCTGATGATCTTCTGGCGCGAGAGGCGCGATCGGCGCTGGAGAAGGCGGCAGAATTCTTTCGCTCCATCTCCACCAATGGCGGCTATCTGTGGCGGTATTCTGAGGATCTGAAAGAACGCGCAGGAGAGCAGAGAGCCGGTGAAACTCAGATCTGGGTGCAACCGCCGGGCACGCCTTCGGTCGGCATGGCCTTTCTACGCGCTTATTTGGCGACAAAGGATCGGCGCTATCTCAGTGCTGCTCTGGCGGCGGCTGAGGCTCTCATCTGGGGGCAACTCGAATCAGGCGGCTGGGCATACCAGATCGACTTCGACCCGGTCAGGAGCCAGGCATGGTATCGTCGAGCCGAGCGGGGCAAGCTCTCGATAGCTGAGGTGGCCAAACGGCGAAACACGACGACCTTCGACGACAACACCACTCAAAGCGTGCTGCGATTTCTGATGGCAGTAGCTGATGTCGATTGGGGATCAAACGACGACAAGGCCAATCGGGTGCGTGAGGCGCTGGAATATGGGCTACAAGGCATATTGCGAGCGCAATATCCTAACGGCGCGTGGCCGCAAACTTATGATGGGGCCCCTCGTGACCCGCGCAATCATCCGGCGCAACGCGCGCGCATTCCCGGCGACTGGCCGCGCACTTTCCCCAATCAAAGATACCAGACTGCTTACACTCTCAACGACAATACGATGCGCGACCTGATACTGACCCTGCTGGAGGCAAACAGCCGCTACCATAAACCGGAATATCTGAAATCAGCCGAGAAAGGCGGCCGGTTCTTGATCCTGGCGCAGTTGCCTGAGCCGCAGGCCATCTGGGCACAACAGTATAATTTTCAGATGGAGCCCATCTGGGCGCGGCGCTTTGAGCCGCCGGCGGTTTGCTCGAACGAGAGCGCCGGAGTGATACGGACTCTGGTCGATCTCTATCTTGCCACCGGCGACGAGGAATACCTGAAACCTATTCCTGCCGCCATCAGTTGGTCCAATCGCTCGCAGATTGCGCTGGGCATCTGGGCGCGCTTCTATGAACTCACAACCAACAAGCCGCTGTACTTTACCAGAGATTACCGGCTTGTTTACACCGACAATGATCTGCCCACCCATTACAGTTTTAAAGGGGAGTACGGAGTAAGCGCCGCGATAGCTTATTACGAGCAGGTCAAGCGGCTGGGCCGCAACGCCTATCTTGCCCGACAGAAATCCGGGCCCCTTTCGCCTCAGCAAAGAGAAGTGCGGCGTAAGCAGTTGGGGCCCCGCGTTCGCGCTATCATCGCTGCGCTGGATGCAAATGGTCGGTGGGTGAACAATGGCTGGATCGAGTCTGGTACCTTCATCCGCAACGTGGAGACGCTATGCGATTATCTAGAAGCGGCGCAATGACAGGGTCAGAGCGAGGTTGTCTTCGGTGCTTTTGCCGCCCTGACTTTCAGGCACGATATGTTCAATGGAATGCGACTGCGTAGCGCAGAAGTCTGGGCATAGGCAGTACTCGCAATAGCCCATTGCACGTTGTCTAACGTATCGTCGCAATTTGGCCGGAACACGCTGTTTAGTCATGGGGCACAGGTTTGAGTCTCAGTTGTTTGATCAGTTTGCGCAGTGGGATGCCGCGTAGCGCGGCCAGTTCAGTCAATAGCTTCAACCGTTCTAGGTCAAGCTTTTCAACTTGGTTGGTGAGTCTTTTCAGTTCCCGTAACTCTTTCGCAGTAATAGATTCAGCCCGGCGTTTCTTGATCAATTCATTCAGTCGCTCCTGGGTAGCAGGCGGCAAGCCTTGATTGATCTTCATCAGAAGATCAGATTCACGCTCGGAAAGCGCCGGCGCGTGCCGGGCGCGCCTTGAGCGGAAAGAGTTTGAAGACGAATTGCTCCAACTCTTCCTCCGGCAATTGCAGAGCGGCATTCAGCAATTGTTCGGTCTCGATTTGAATAGTCGGCATAACGCTTAGCTCCTTTATTGCAATACACTAATGATAAATCGCCTTTCAAGCTTCGGCCAATCGCAAGCTGCGCCGGTACCACTGCTTGAATTACAGTGAAGCCCTTCTGCGAGCGATTGGTGAGATATTGCGTGGCTTCTTCACGATTCAACCGATGAAACAGCTACCAGACTGTGTCGCCCAGATAAAAGAACGGCTTGCCGTTTTCGTACTGGAGATAGCGGTGGTTCTCGGAAACTTTCAACCGCCCGGTGGCTGCGGTGCATAAGCTCACAGGCGAAAACAGGAACGCAACTACGATGCACCAGGAAACAATTTGAGCGATCTACTTCACTGTTTTAACTCCTTCCGCGAGAGATTGAACGTCCCGGTGTAATGCGCGCTGGTGAAGAACCCGATGAACTCTTTGTCAGTAGCCCGCCCGATCCAGTCGAACACTCCCCCATCCCTCGCTCCGAGATCCGTCGTCCCCTTGAACATCACAACCTTGCCGACCTGGCGGCCTTCCATCTTGATCGTGTACTTATAGGGTCGCCCGCAATCGCCTTCAAAGACGGCTTGCCAGACGCCGTCTTTGTACTCGACTCTGGCATCGAGGCGCTGGCAGATGTCCTTCGGCGGAGTTGTTCCTTGCGCCGGATTGTAAGTCCCCCAGGTGCCCGTCCATTCGCCGGTGATATTGGGAACCGGTTCCTTCGTCTGGGGCCCCTGGGTCAGGGCAAGAGCGAAGCCAATGCTTATAGCCAATACGAAACCGAGCGCGGCCAGCCATCTGCGTTTTGCCATCTTCTCTTCTCCTTTTATAGTAGATTGCAGAGCCAGTTGAGCCTGCTTCGTCTTCCCCTCGCTGTAAGGCTGCGCTTGCTGCCAGGGCTTTTGCCAGGCGGATGTTTGAAGACGAAACATCGTGGAGTATACAACCTGCTTGACCGCAGATGCAATAACTGGCGATTCCCGGGAGCCACATAACGGGTGATGGAGCCCATATCTATGCCAGTCGCTTTTCGCTAATCTACGAACTTATGCTACAGGGAGCGACCGGGATCGACCGGCGTTATTGCGACCGGGATATCGAGCGATAGAATTTGCCCAGCTCTTCTACCTTCTCCATCTGCTCGCGCAGGGCGCCCCAGCGAAACACAATTATTCCCGTCGCCGGCGATTGGGCGCCGTGCGCGAGCACTTCGCGCACCTGGCTGAGGGGAACCGGCTGGCCCCAATCAGAGAGTTGCACAATGGGCCAGATCTTATTTCGCTCGCCTGCTCTGCCTTTGATGCCTAGATATTTCCCCAGCCACGCCGTCTGGCGGGAAATCCATGCCGGATCGGAGTGATGGCCGAAGCGCGCGTGATAGAGCATGGGGCTGAAGACATCTACATATTTAGCCTGCGCCTTGAGATCGATGGCCAGCTTGTCGCGCAACGCGCCGCCAAAATCCTTGTCCGTCCACGGACAGTGAAATGTGCCCAGCAGCGCGCCGGGGTGTGTTTCATCAATGATGGCGCGGAACTCGCGCACCCAATCGGTAAATAGATCGCAGCGCCACTGCACCCATGTCGTTCTGTATTTGCCCAGTAGTAAGCTCGCCAGTTCTGGCGTTGGCTTTTCCGGCAAACGGATATTTGTTTCTTGCGCAAACCGGGCGATGCAGCGATTGCAAAAGCAAGTGTCCGGCAGATTCGGCTCGGCCTGCTCCCAACTGGCGTGGCTGTGATGGTAGTCCAGCCATATCCCGTCAATAGCATGTTCTCTCAGCACTGCGCGGAAGGCATCCATACGATATTTGCGGTAACCGGGATGGGTCGGGCAGATACCTTGCCAGCCATTCGGCGGTGGACATACCTGGCCGTCTGTTCCGATGGGCGCAGCGTCCGGATGCTCTTTGAGATAGCGCGTCTCATGCATAGTGTTGAATTCGGCGTAGACCTGAGCGCCATACTTTTTCAGCAGCGCCAGCCGCTCAGCAGTGATGCTTCCAGCGCCCAGGAAGATTGCGTTGACTCCATAATCTTTGAGCGTCTTCCCCCGCTCGAACAGTTCTGTGGGAACCCCGCCGTAGATGCCTCGCACTGCAATCCGGCTGGTTCTTTCATCCGCTCTGCTGCTCATTGCCAGCAAGCATATCAACCCAAGCATAATGATTGCCGACCTTTGCTTGATCATCATCGCCCTCCAAAGAGTTGTCTGCAATCGCCTTCTTCTAAAGCTCGTCGCCCGATTGAAATTCAATCCTCGGTTCATCACTCATAGCCCCCTGGATACAAACTCAAGCAGGCATTAGAATGTTGGACGGACTACTCTAGATCAAGAGACTGATAGAAGTAAAGCAGGGATTGATTATGATCACCATAAGGAAAGCGCAAGAATCTGATTTCGATTCAATATGGGAGATCTTTCACCAGATCGTCTGGCAAGGCGATAGCTACGCCTACGATCCTGAAACCACCAAAGAGCAGGCCCGTTCAATATGGATGTCTGAAGACGTCGCAACTTATGTCGCCTGTATTAATGACATAGTTGTTGGCACTTACATTCTCAAAGCAAATCAACCGGGGCTCGGCTCTCACGTTGCCAATGCAGGTTATATGGTGAAGAGCGAATATGCCGGCAGAGGGATAGGAAGAGCGATGTGCGAGCATTCGCTGGAGGAGGCGCGGAAAGCAGGGTTCCTGGCCATGCAATTCAATATGGTGGTGAGCGCTAACGAGCCTGCGGTCGCATTGTGGCAGAAGATGGGGTTCTCTATCGTTGGCGTTGTGCCAAAGGCGTTTCGACATAAGAGGCTGGGGCTGGTCGATGTTTATGTAATGCACAGATTTTTATAACCTGGAGCCGATCTGTTTCGAGTGAAGTCAGGGTAAGGGGTGACTCACTTCGTTTGATCTAGAGGCTGTCTATAGATTTCAAGAAAAAGATTTCAGCAGGTCCCGCTCGCCCGTGCGCCCTCAAAACGGTCTGTTTTTATTCTGTTTCGAGGGCGCACGGGCGAGCGGAACTAACCACGAACTTTTTCTCAAGGTCTATAGTACTAAAAACATTGACATGCGCGGGGGCATTCAATAGGATAGCAATCCAGTTGGACGACCAATACTGATGGAGAATCGAGGGCGCATAGGATGAGCGCCAATCAGCCGATCAAGCTTCCCTGGAGGCGTAGGGTGTAGGGCTACTCGATGCTGATTCCTTGGAAGACCTGTTGAAGTGAGGGGGCCCCACAAAAAGATAGGCCGCGCGGCTAATCTATCATCAGAACCAAAATGGCTGGCGGGGGCCTTTACTGGCTCTGCCCTGAGCGTTTGCTCCTCGCCTCAGCCAACCCAAGATACTTTGTCTTAATCTCCGTTCCATCTTCGCGTGAGATTCGCAAGAACTTGACACTTTCATACTCTTTAGCCGGCTCCCAGATTGCATAGTATCCGGTAGCGCCGGGAGCCAGTTCCGCCGGCTGCACTGGGATAATGCGGATATCTGTCTTCTCTTTATCACCGCGCCTGAATAGCTCCATCTCAACGCGCAAATCTCTATATGTTTCATTCGAGATATTGCGCACCGCGCCCGATATCTTAAATTGGTTCTGAGAGTCTGAGACGATCTTATTCTCTCTAATCTCAAGAGCAAATGAAGCAACCCGCGAAGCGCCTGTATCAACTGTTTTGCCCAGACGCGAGGCGATAGGATTGAAAAACCGCCCCAGATAAGGCTCAGCCTGGCTGCGGAAAGCAGGCCAGTAGAGATATAAAGATAGAGTAACGACAGCCAGTATCAAAGAGAGCAAGAGCAGATAGGCAATTGCTCGTAAGAAAGGACGGCCACGCGCACTGGCCTGAGACGCTATGCCGAGAGGGATCTCTCTGGCTGCAATCTGCCTCTGCCTTGGAGGAGAAGGGGGTGAAGGAATAGGCTCGGTCGGCGGAGGAGCGGATGGAGAGAGAGGAATCTCAGGGGGCTGTGTCTGTGGGGGCCCCGGAGAGATGGATCGATTGGTAATCGATCCGGCATCTTGCGATTCAGCAACAGATGGGGGCCTGGAGGGAGCAATATTCACTTCGCGCCGCAATTGTCGCTTCCCTGCCGGCGGCAGATGCTCCTGGCTTTGCGCATCCTTTCTCAAAGGCTGGCGCGGAAACCTGATTGGCGACTGACCTGTAGGCTCCTGGACAAGTCTGAGAGCTATTTCTGGAAGCGGTTTTGTCTCGGCGCCCTTATCGGCGATCGCTTCGCTCGCCACTTGCTCTTTTTGCTGAGCAATTGAGGGCTGCAAAGTTTCACTGTCTTCAGATGAAACTACCAGGTTTGGATCGATCGGTGTGGCTTCGGGCGGCGGAGCTTCTGAAACAGGCGCGCCGCACTCATCGCAATAGAATGAGCCAGCCAAAAAATTATTGCCGCAGTAACGACAGGTAGTGAAGATCTTTTGCTCTCGAGCTGGCGCTATAGGAGGAGCTAGCTTTACCTCTGGTATCGGCGGCGGCCCCTGCTTCTTATCTACTGCTTCTCTCTCATACTTCTCATCTACAGCATGTTTGATGACGGGCCGTGTCTCTGCCGGGTGCAGATGCTCAGTAGATGAAGGCCGTAGCTCAATGGTCGGCGCTGTCGGTTCTTGACCTAAGAGCAGGTTAATCTCTTCAATCCGCTGTTCCTCCTGCGCAATCTCAAATATGTCCTCAAATGGCGAACCTTCCGGCGGCTGAGCGTATACGTTTACCGGCGCCGGCGCTATCTCTGGAGCAACTGATGCTTGTTCAGGGATAATTTCGTCTGATTGCGCTGTTGGCAATGGAGAAAGCTCGTCAGTAGGAATAGCTGGCTCTGATCGTTGCTCGGCGACCGATGTTTCTGTAGCCAATACTTCTGGTGAAAGCCTCTCTGTAGGAATATCAAGGCCGGGTTGTTCCTGATGGCTTTCAACTTCAAATGCTTGGGGAGCCGATGCCATTCTTTCTTCTCCTCTATATGCGGAGTGAAGCGGCTGAGTTTGTCGAGGCGCTCTGACTTGAGCAGCAGGTCTCGCTTTTGGTTTGGGGGGGCTCTGCCCCTCCTCATCTTTTACTGATTCGCGGTAGAAATAGATAAAAGAAGCAATGCCTATGACTGCAACAATACAGAAGACGATTACAACATAGCGTTCTACGTTGCCGCCAGTTTGCAGTATGGTAAAAAGCGAGTAAATCATTTCTTGACCGGAGAGGGGCTCCTATCCAATCTTTCCAGGATGGCGCGAAGAATCTCGTCTTCAAGAATCCCCTTAGACGGCGTTTTGACCCACTCACTGCCGAGCGCATCTTGAACATACCCTTCGAAATCTGCTGCTACTGCTATCTGCGAATTATTGGGGTCAATCGGCTCAACAGTGACTGTGATCTCGACGCGCCCCCTGGTCCAATTACGCACTTCGCTAGCCGGCACATCGGCAAAATGTTTAAGTTGATTCTGGGCATTGTAGCCTTTGATGAAGACCTTCTTCTCAGTAATAAGCTTCCCTTCCCTCACCTTGGATGCCTGATCATTCAATGCGAAATCCATCCTCTCTAAAACCTGTAGCGCTGCGCCCACGGCAATATCGCGTTTGAGATTAACTTTGTAAGGATTGGGCAAAGGTTTCTCTTCCTTCGGCTTATCGAAAGTCCACTGGGCTTGTAAGGGAGCAGGCAAGAAGAGGATTATAGAAGCTATCAGCAGTACTTTTTTCATTCGACAATTCCTTATCAACAGTCTCATCCTGTCGTAACGTTACATGAAGATCATCGCCCTTTCAAGAGATTTCTAAGACAATCAATCAGTTGCCATAAAGCGCCGGTTACTGCTTTTCGCCTTCGCCAGCTTCGTTCTCTCCTTCACCAGGCTCGTTCTCTCCGAGCGACAATTGCAGGAACTCTTCTGGAGTAATAATCTTCTTCCTGGCCAGCAGATTGGTAAGCGCCCTGAGCTGTAAAGACACCTCTAACATCGATTCCTTTTCTGCATCTATTTCCTTGCTTGTAATTATCTCTTTCTTGATAAGGTCTGAGATAATCTTATCCAGAATCTTCTTTACCCTGAGATGCCAGTCAGCCATTGTGCTCTTAATATCTATGTGCAGACCTGCCGGAGGCAGATCTGCCGGCAAGCCAACTCTGGGAACCGCCGTTTGTTCCTCGCGCGGCGGGCTCTTGATCTTTTCCCTGACAACTTCATAGCTCAAACCAAACTCGCTTAGAATTTGAGCAGCAATTGATTCCTTTTCACGCAACAGGCCCAACAGCAGATGCTCCGGGCCAACATGGCGATGATGCAGATTCTCGCGCTCCTCGGCAGCATAGGTCAGTACACGTTTAGCTTCATTGCTCAACGGCAAATCAACAGACGTTGAGACTCTATCTCGGATAGAGATTCGCCTTTCAACCTCTTTCCTGATCGATTCAATCGAAATGTCGCTGCCGGCAAGGAACTGGTTAACGAGAGGTTTATCCTCGCGCAGAATTCCCAGAAGAATATGCTCAGGCTCTATTGCCAGAGCGCCAGCCTGGCTGGCCTCATAGCGAGAAAAGAAGATGACGCGACGTGATTTCTCAGTGTAACGTTCAAACATGCTTTACCCCCTTTGATTAGGTTTTCCAATAATTGATGATTACCTGCGCCCATTGGAGTTTGTCCTTGCGAGCTGTTTTTGCAGGCGACGATACTCAGCTACGGCCCGGTCGTGTTCAGCTTCAGTTCTGGAAAATTTGTGCAGGCCGTCGGTTCCATTAACTACGAAATAGATATAGTCAGTACTGGCCGGATAGAGCGCAGCTTGCAGTGAAGCCTGTCCGGGAGAGCAGATCGGCCCCGGCGGCAAACCGGCATAAAGATAGGTGTTGTACGGCGATGCGCGACGGCGGTGCCTGGGATTATTCACATCGCCATCGTAATCATTTGCCAGGATCGCAGCATAAACAAATGTCGGATCAGAAGCGAGCGGCATCCCCCTGCTCATCCGATTATAAAAGACAGAAGCAATGATCGGACGTTCTTCAGCTATCTTCGCCTCTTCTTCAATTATTGAAGCCAGTGTAACAACCTGATGCAACGTCAGATTCAACTCCGATGCGCGGCGGTACAATTCCGGCGTGAGGGCCCTCTTGAATCGCTGCACCATTGCCGCGATCAACTCTTTCGCTGTTGTTCTTGAAGTATAGTTGTAGGTATCGGGAAAGAGGAACCCTTCCAGCGAAGTCGCCGAAGGGTCTATATCATCAATCAGGCTGGCGTCAGAGGTCAGCGCCAGAAACGTCTCTTCATCGGCAATGCCCGTTTCGGCCAGCGTCCGGGCAATCTCGAATCTGTTATATCCTTCAGGAATTGTGATCTTCCTGGTAACTACGTCTCCGCGCCTGATCTTGTCTATGGCTTGTAGAGGAGTTATCGGCGAAGCGAAACGATAATCGCCTGCTTTGAGCTCCTTGCTAACGTTATTGAGATAAACCCAGGCGAGCAGCGGCGTAGTGCTTGATATGATCCCGTTCTCTGCCAGCAGCGCGACGACGCGGCGGCTCCTCATCCCGCGCTCGATAGTGATGATCTTTTCTGAAGAATTATGATTGTGAGGAGTTTTGAGGCTGTAAAATATCCACAAGGCAAAGCCGCCGGAGACCGCTATTGCCAGGAGCACAAAGGTTATTAGAAGCTTCCAAGCGGCTCGCATGCGCTATGCATTCTCCAGCGGTTTCAGTCAAGGGCCCCTCAGCGCCGGTTATCAGCCTTGCTTTCCAACTTGTTCAACTCGGCGCGCTGAGAGATAATCTTGCAATATAATAGCAGCAGCAAATTCATCCGAGCGGCGGCGGCGCTCATCTTTGCTCAGCCCTTGTTCAATCATCAGCTCTTCGGCCTGGCGCGAAGTCAATCGCTCGTCCTGTGTGATAACTGGAACATTCAGCCGACCTCTTAGTTGATCCGTAAATGCCATTACTCTATCGGCTGCCGGGCCAGCAGTTCCATCCATATTCAGCGGCAGACCGATGACAACCATCTGGGCCCCAAGCTCCTCGACAAGCTCTTTTATGCGCTGTAGCGCCCGTTTGCGATTTTGCCTGCGAATTGTCTCCACCGGGCGAACGGTTATTTCAAGCTCATCACAGGTAGCCACGCCGATATTCTGCGTTCCGTAATCGAGAGCAATGACACGCATAGATTAAGATCCAAGTATAGGTGCTGGATCAAATGAGTGTCAAATTGAATGATTTTCGCTTGACTTGAGCGCAGAAATGCAATATCTTCGCTTGCGTCTGCAAGGTCTTTGTCCTCTCTGAGGTAAATCAGCGATTGAGACAATTACAGGGGTAACCGCTCAATTGAGCAATAGGCAGTCTAGAACTGCGCAACAGGTTAGGAATCGATTCCTGACCGACATTAGATTTCTATCAGAGAGGTTCGCAAAGCAATCCAGACAAATAATAAGGTTCTTGTGAAGCCGATACTGCCCTTTCTGCAGGGTAACTCTGGTTTGTTAGCCCCCTAATTAAGCAGGCGCTGTGTTGGTCTGGTTACTGCTCCCACAGTTATGCTCAGTCTGTCTGCGATCGTTGTCGAAGGGGCGAGCCCCGTTCATTATGTTAAGCAGGGCTCGCCCCCTGCCCAGACCACGCGAATCGGCGCAAGTTGAACAGCCCATCTGCCCTGTTCCACGCTCCAGTTCGGTCAGGCTCACAAGCATCCTTAGATTTCTTTTCAAGGAGTTCTTTTCTCATGAAAGACAAGCAAAGGTTTGTAGCATTCTGCTTGGTTCTGTTTCTAGGGCTGATCGCAAGGACATCTCTTGCTCAATCTACTTTCGGGTCGATTCGAGGGACAGTCACCGATAGCTCCGGAGCAGTAGTTTCTGGGGTAACTGTGGTAGTGACCAATACTGGCACTAACATAAGCAAAACGGTCATCACCGATGATCAAGGCAATTACGAAGTATCGCACCTGATCGCCGGCAGCTACAGCATCAGCAGCGAATCGTCCGGATTCAAGAAGTTCTTGCGCCAGGGAATCACTCTTCAGAGCGAACAGGTGGCGCGCATCGACATTCAACTTGAGGTCGGCGATATTGACGATGTAGTCACGGTGACAGGCGAAGCGCCGCTTGTAGAGAGCGAGACTGCGCGCATCGCCGATGTGCGCACATTCGATCAATTCAAATACTTGCCGACAATGGATCAAGCCATCTGGGGCTCGCTCACACTGACCCCCGGCGCAGTCAAACCTTTCCAGGGAGACTCAGCAGTCTCATTGGCTGGCAGCCGCCCCGGTCAGTCACAATTTACCATCGACGGGATCACGATGAGCGATTCTTCTTCGGGTCTGCAAATAGGGCCCCTGGCTAATTTCAATGAATCGCTGCGAGAGATGCGAGTCGATGTCGCCAACAACAATGCCGAATTTTCAGGCATGGCTACGATCACTCTCATCAACAAGAGCGGCGAAAACAGCTTTCACGGCAGCCTCTTCTGGAACTACAGCAGCGGCGCAATGCGCGCGCGCAATCCATTCTCTAACACACGCCCTTCGAGCGTAAGCCACGGGCCGATGGGCGGAAGTTTCAGTGGCCCTGTGCTCCTGCCAAAGCTCTACGATGGCCACAATCGCACATTCTTCTACTTCAGTTATGAAGGCTCGCGCACTTCCGGCTCGAAACTGTTCACAGCAAATACGGCAACTCTGGCAATGCGCAATGGCGATTTCTCAGCATTCACAGGACAGATTAAGGACCCACTAACCGGGCAAGCGTTTCCAAACAATATCATTCCCCGTGAACGCTTCAATCCCGTCTCGCTGAAAATACTTGAGCGATTCTATCCACTGCCCAACGTCGGAGAGGCAAATAGAATCGCCGGGAACTTCAGCGAGAACAGACCCCAACCCAGAGGACAGGATCACATAGTCATCAGAATCGATCACAAGATCAGCGATAAAAACTCTGTCTTTGCCAGCTACACCTATCAAAATCAGCCTAACCCGATCTGGGAAGGGGCCTTCCCCACAATCGGCCTGCGCCAGCAAGAGCGTAAGCCTAAACAGTTCACCCTCTCCGATACTCATATCTTCGCGCCGAATATGATAAATGAATTTCGCTTCGGCATCGCGCGCGACAATAACCGTTTTGGCGGCCCCATCAACGGCCCTGAAATCGTGCGCGAGCTTGGCATTCAGGGACTGGCGCCAAACCTTCCCGATGTTGCCGGACTGCCAACAATAACTATTAGAGGGACAGGGGTTGAGCTATCTGGCATATCTCAACTCGATTTTAATCATGAGATTGACCAGACGCTACAGTTTCAGGATAACCTGAGCTGGACGCTTGGCCGTCATGCTCTCAAGCTGGGAGTGATGTACCGCAATCATCAGCTCAGCCGTTTCCCCATCTCTCCCAGCCGCGCCTTCGGCAGCTTCACCTTCAGTGGATTCGCCACAGGCAACGCCTTCGCAGATTTCTTGCTCGGCATTCCCCAATCCGTCTCGCGCGTGAGCCCCAATACCAACAAAATCTATGCGCGGCGCAGTTCCTGGGATTTCTTCGCTCAGGACGATTTCAAGCTGAATCAGAAGCTGACAATCAACGTTGGCCTCCGCTATGAGTATCACCCACCGTTCAATGAAAAGTTTGGTCACCTCTTCAACTTTGATCCGGCGACGGCAAGCATAGTGGTCCCCAAGAAGAGCGTCCTCGCTGACGTCAATCCACTGTTCCCGAAGAACATCCAGATAGTCACTGCCGATCAGACAGGGTACCCTGAGCGGTTGATCAAGACCGACAAGAACAACTTCGCGCCTCGCGTAGGAGTTGCTTACCGCCCGTTCAACAGCGCGACGACGGTGCTGCGCGCAGGCTACGGCATCTTCTATGATGTAGCTCCGCCTTCAGCAGCAATCGGCGGTGGCCCCTTCATCTCCAGCGAGGTGTTTCCGCCAAACACGATAATCAACGGCGTTCCGGCATTCCAGTTCCCCAATCCATTTCCATCAACCTTCGGCGCGCTGGGGACCCAGAGCGTGAACGGCGTCTTTGTTGGCATTGTCAATCCCTACTCTCAGCAGTGGAATGTGACCTTCGAGCAGGAGCTGTTCAGCACCGGTTTTCGCGTCTCATACATCCGCACAAGAGGGACGAAGCTTCGCTACGGCAGAGATTTGAATTCGCCTCAGCCAAGCGCCATTCCCTTCAGCTTATCTCGCCGTCCACTTCAGCAGTTGGGCAACGTTACGCTAGAAGAGAATGGCGCCGATCACACATACAATGCTTTGCAGATCGAAGTTCAGCGCAGGATGCACAAGGGGCTCTTCTTCCAGTCGCACTGGACGCTGGCTAAAGATCTTGGCGATGATGGAGTATCGCTCCAGAATCCATTCGATCGCAGGGCCGAGCGTTCCAACATATCAGGCATTCCGCGCCAGCGGTTCGTCACCGAGTTTATGTGGGATGTGCCTGTTGGGCGCTATCAAAAGTTTCTCGGCGGCATACCATCATTGCTCGACAAGGCAATCGGCGGCTGGCAATTGACAGGAATAGTTCTGTTGCAAACCGGCCAGTACCTGACGCCCAGTTTCGCCGGTTATGATCCGTCGGGAACCGGCAGAGTAGGGGGCCGACCTGATCGCATTGGCAATGGGAACCTGCCGGAAAGCGAGCGCAGCCTCGACCGCTGGTTCGACGCCAGCGCATTCGTTGTGCCTGGCTCATCGCCCGGCACGCCGCTACTACCACCCACTGATGCTAATAGGAGGGTCGTTCCTATCGGCAGGTTCGGCAACTCGGCCAGAGGCGTGATTGTCGGCCCCGGAACCGCTCAATTCAACATAGGACTGAACAAGAAGTTCCGCCTTACGGAGGGAATAGACTTGCGGTTCAATATGTGGGCGAGAAATATATTCAATCACCCAAGCTGGGGGAACCCTTCGACCAATATCTCTTCGCCATCGACCGTAGGCAAGATAACCAGCATTCAATCTGACTTCTGGGATGGCGGCATAGGCCCCCGCTCAATTCAGTTCGGATTGAGACTCGACTGGTAAAATGTTGTTAATCTCCGCAGAAATAGTTATAGGAGTTACGCACGGCGCGAGCGCCGTGCGTAACTCCTGATATTCTATTGAGGACGACTCGATTCTTGTGATGCGCTCCTGGCAGTAGATGCCCCAACCAGATTAGAGTAGATCACCCATCTGCCTTGCACGAAACCGCCAATGAGCGAGTAGATCTCTACCGTGCCACCTCGTATTACTCTCCAGTTGCGAAACAGCTTATCAGGAGGCATCCTCTCGACTTCAATCTTACGATCAGGAAGAGAAGAGACCAGTTGAGCAAATTCACCGATCTCGGCCCCGCTCGCTTCATCTCGCAAAACTTTTGGCAGTAGTATTGAAAGCCTTTCATCTCTCTCTTTAATCGCCTGCTTGCTTCTGGCTTCTTGAGCCTCTTTCAATTGCAGCGCCTCTTTAGCCTTCTGCAACTCTGATTTGAGACTGGCGTTCTCTGCCTGCGCTGCACTCAGCTCGCTCTTTGCCAGAGCAAATTGAGCATACTTAGCGCCGAGAAACGCCAGCGAGCCGACAAGGCCGAGAAAGGCAACCACTGTTAATAAAAGCAAGAACTTCCTCTTGGCCGCTTCGGCTGCCAGCAGTTGTTCCCTTATCATATCCACATGGTCTTGAGTGTACATCACTCCTGCGGCTTTATCATATCGCCCGTGTTGTCCGGCAGACGCGGAATGATCCGATATCGAAGTGCCCTTCATTGGCCCCCTCCAGGTTGGAGCTTGCTCTTCACCTAATATTTATGAAAGAGCCCAACTAAAACGTCAAGCTTCAGCGAGACAGTTTCTTCATCCACTGCACACACTGCAAAAGCTCTTGCCACATCTGTTGTGCGCCGGCGTGATGCATACGCCCGTGGCCTGGCAGCACCCACTCGAATCGATATTCGAGCAATCGCTCCATTGATCGGATCTGCTCTTGCCAGGAATACCAGCAATGATTGCGAAATGCATAAAGCGTCCGGCGCTCTTCAGACCATGCCAGGTGATCTCCGGTAAATAAGAACTTATCGCGATAAAGCAGAACCATGTGGCCGCGCGTATGTCCGGGGGTCGGTATTGCCACAAGGTCGCTTGCTTTGCCGTCTTCGCCAAGGCGCACCGCTTCTGCGCCCTGGATTCTCGTCTCAACGCTGCGCGTGCCGCTCGTCACATCATCGCAATGGATCACTCGTTTGCAACCGAAGTGCTCTGCCCAGTGCCGATGATCGGCCACATCATCTCGATGAGTCAGGAACATCAGACTCACTCCGCCCATCTCCTCTATTCGTTTAACGAGCTGGCGCGCAAATCTGGGGGAATCTACCATTACATTACCTTCCGGCCTTTGAATCAAGTAGCTCCAGGCGCCAAATGATGATTCCGAAGTGAATCCACAGAAATAGACATTCTCTGCAATCCTGTCGGGATAGGCGCGGATCGCCTGGCCGAGATCCTGTTTGCGCTCTGCGCCTATCGAGCCGGTAGGACAGGCTACGAGCGCCATCTGCGCGCGCAGACGCTCTGCATCTGTTTCCGGCTGGTGATAGACAATTGATTGCTCATTACGCTCGCGGAAGATTGCAGGCGCAATCTGGCGACAGGCGTCGCAATCGATGCAGGTGCTATCGACGAAGAACTCTCCCGGCGCATTGTGCGCTAATCGCAATTTTCTACTTGCCATCATCAGTACCTCAATACAATTCTACACCCATAATTAAAAAATACGCTTGAAAAGCGCCTATTTCCGAGAGATTCGCAACCTTTTAGCGGCGCAAAGATTATCAGTCTCACCTCAAGTCGGCGTGGTTGTTGAAGACTCGCTCCCAGGAATAGAAGCAGCTCGCCGCGCAGGGATGCGGGCCATTGCAATCAGGTCTGAGTACACTTCCGAGGTTGATCTCTCATCAGCCGATCTTGTGCTGGGCAGCGCACGGGAGTTTGATCCAGAGGAGACCGCAAAACTAATAAGCAATACATTTCGCGTTTCGCCCCCTCATAGTGTAGAATCGACCATTCGTCAGATTCATCGGCAAGTATCTCTAGATCCGGAGCATTCTCATGTCACTAGCTGAACTATGCGTCAAGCGTCCCGTCTTTGCCGTTATGCTAATAATGTTTCTGGTGGTTCTCGGCATCTTCTCATTCCGTGACCTGGGCGTTGATCTATTCCCCAAGGCCGATCCGGCCAGCGTCTCCATCTCAGTTCGATTGCCGGGGGCCACCCCTGAAGAGATGATCACTCAGGTAGTTCTGCCCATCGAAGATGCGCTGAGCACTATCAGCGGCATGGACGAGCTGCAAGTGCGGACCAATGAAGGCAGCGCAAATATCACTTGCCGGTTCGTTCTCGAACGCGATCTTGAATCGGCCGCTCAGGATGTGCGGGAAAAGGTTGCAGGAGCAATGCGCCGCCTGCCGCCCGGCATCCTGCCCCCGGTAATTCAAAAAGCGGATCCTGATTCCGATCCGGTGATGTCGATCATTGTCTCCAGCGATCGCAATCTGAGGGAGACTACCGAGATTGCCGATAAAAAGATCCGCCGCGCATTGGAGACGGTCGATGGCATAGGCGAGGTCAGCTTGACCGGCGGGCGAGCGCGCCAGATCCATGTGCTGGTCGATGCGGAAAAGCTCAACGCCTACGGCATAACTATCAATCAAGTGCAGCGCGCAATTCAAAATGAGAATGTTGAGATGCCCGGCGGGCGCATCATTCGCGGCGATGGAGAGACCGGCGTGCGCACGCTGGGGCGCGTGGATGCCGTCTCGCAATTCGGAGAGATAATTGTCGCCAATGTAAAAGGGGCCCCAATAAGAATCAACGATATTGGGCGGGTAGAAGATAGTTTTGAGGAGCCGCGCACCTGGACGGTTATAAAAGACAGGAACGGGCTTAACAAACAGGGGGTACTCCTTGAGGTGAGGCGGCAGTCAGGCACCAACACGGTAAAGATCATTGAAGAGGTGAAGAGGAAATTGGGGCAGATCGAGAAGACTCTGCCGCCTGGATTCAACCTGAGCATCCTCCGCGATCAATCTGTCTTCATCAAGGCTTCTGTCAAATCACTTGAAGAGCACTTGCTGTTGGGAAGCCTGCTGGCCAGTCTCATTGTGCTCCTCTTCATTCGCAATATACGTTCGGTCATCATCGCGTCCATCGCCATCCCGACATCTATCATCTCTACCTTCACGTTGATGCGCTACATGGATTTCACCCTCAACAACATGACGCTGCTGGCGCTGACTCTGGCGGTAGGAATAGTGATAGATGATGCGATTGTCGTGCTGGAGAATATCTATCGCTATATTGATGAGAAGGGCTACGAGCCAAAGCAAGCGGCCATCGAAGCGACAAAAGAGATTGCCCTGGCAGTGATGGCGACAACTCTATCGCTGGTGATCATCTTCGTGCCGATTGCCTTTATGACCGGCTATGCGCGCCGCTTCGTCAACGAATTCGGCTGGACAATGGCCATCTCCATCATGGTCTCAATGCTCGTGAGCTTCACACTTACGCCGATGCTCAGCTCGCGTTTCCTCAAGCGGCGCAATGGGGCCTCAGAAGCTAATTCGGAGCAAGAACGGACGGCGCCGGGAAGAAGCGCCAAGCAATGGGGGTTCCTGACGATTATCGACAGGAGCTACGACTGGATGCTTCGCTGGGCGCTCAATCACCGGCTGGTCTTCTGCCTGATATGCCTTATCACCTTCTTGCTCACATTTCCCTTGAATAATATGGTGGGGCGCGACTGGATTCCTCCCGATGATCAAAACGAGTTTCAGATCATAGTCGATCTGCCGGAGGGCACATCGCTTGAGGGGACCATCAAAACAGTGGATGAGATAGCCGACCGAGCGAGCAAGCTGGAGGGCGTGCTGTTTGTCAATCCCCAGATCCTGCAAGAGCGAGTCAACCATTCTCATATCTACATCAAGCTCGTCGATGCGACCGAGCGCAAAGTGACTCAATTTGATGTGGCAGATGAGGTGAGAAAGATCGCGGCTGATTATCCCAGCGCCCGCTCCAGAGTTCTCATGTCGACTGGCACAGGGGGCAGTGGAGAAGGGTTCTATCCCATTCGCGCCATCATTCTCGGCCCGGATTTCAATAAGCTGACGGGACTTGCCAGAGAGGTGGCCGCTTCGATGAAAGGCATGCCAGGACTGGTAGATGTCGATGCTGCGCTGAACCTCAATAACCCTGAACTGCAAGTCAGAGTTGATCGGCAAAAAGCTTCTGATCTGGGCGTGCGAATCGCCGATGTAGCCAGCGCCGTGCGGTTGATGATGTCCGGAACAGACGAGATTTCAACCTACAAAGAAGGCGATGAGCAGTATCCGGTTACACTGCAACTTCTGCCCGAGCAGAGACACAATCCGGAGATGCTCTCCCGGTTGATGATTCCATCGTCAAAGCTGGGGCAAGTGCGATTGGATAATCTGGCTGCTGTTGTGCGCGGTGCCGGCCCGGCGAGAATAGAGCGATTCAACCGGCAGTTCCAGGTGTCAGTTAATGCCGGCGTAGCGTCTGATTCTTCTCTTGATGTCGCTGCCAGATCGGCGACTGAAGCTATCAGAAAAGCCAACCTGCCCCCCGGCTACAGTTCCAGGTTCAGCGGACAGGTCAAGTATCTGGATGAAACTACGCGCAACTTGATACTGACTTTTCTGCTGGCGTCTATCTTCATGTACATGGTGCTGGCAGCGCAGTTCGAGAGCTTCTTGCATCCGTTCATCATCATGCTTTCGCTTCCGCTGAGCATACCGTTCGCGCTATTTTCTCTCTGGGCGACCAACAGGACGCTCAATCTCTGGAGCGCGCTTGGAGTGTTGCTGCTGCTGGGCATAGTGAAAAAGAACGCGATCTTGCAGATCGACTACACCAACCAGTTGCGCAAGTCAGGGATGGGCTTGCGAGATGCCATCATTCAAGCCAATCACGTGCGATTGCGGCCAATCCTGATGACTACATTCTCGATCATTGCCGGACTGATTCCAACTGCGCTCGGCATAGGAGTAGGCTCGACGCAGCGATCGGCAATTGCAGTAACGATCATTGGCGGCCAATCGCTGTGTTTGCTGCTGACTCTGCTTGTGACCCCTGTTGTCTACTCGCTGTTTGCCGAGATGGAAGAAGCGCGCGTGTGGAGCAGAGCGCGCTCGCAACTATCCCGCTTGCGCGTGAGCGCGGCGCGTATGTTCACAGCATTCTTCCACTAATGAAGAATAAACTAACTCCAATTCTGCGTCTCCTTCTCGCCAATGCTTGCTGTATAACTCTTGCCATCAGGGCTGACACCGGTATGGCAATTCAGATTGAATAGTGCCCAGAATCCATACGCTTAACGCAGCACTTGTATCAAAATATTCCATTCTCTCATTGATCTGGTCGGCGCCCATCAGCCTTTAACTTCCGGCACAGGTCTTGATTGATATATTCCGAAGTCAAAGGAGAGGTTTATTTGACAGCTTACAAAAGATGATTGTCTAAGGAGGCAGATATGAAGCATCGTTCGACCATTATAGTTGGGATAATAGCGCTCTTAATTATAGGGGCCCTGGTTTATCTCTACGGTTATCGCAAGAGACAGGTCTCTGCCGATCTTGCTACCGTACAACAGAAATCTCAGGATGTGGCCACAACCTCAAAAGTGAAAATGGCGCTTGAACTCAATAAGCATGTTTCGCATCTTCCGATCGATGTCAGCGCTTCATCAGGAGTGGTGACGCTCGCCGGCAAAGTCCCGACCGATCAAGATAAGATCCTCATCGGGCAGATAGCAAAAGACACCGAAGGGGTCAAAGAGGTAATCAACCATATCTCTGTAGAACCTACTCCAGAAGCAATTGCGCAAGCGGAAAAGGAACGAGCAATGGATCTTGAGATAAAGGCTGCGGTGCTTGAGAAATTCTGGAAGAGCCCGGAGCTGAGACAGGAATCAGCTAAGATAGATGTTGAAGTTTTAAACAGAGTAGTGAAGCTCAGCGGGAGCGTGCCCACGCCCGAATTGAAGAGCAGAGCCAGCATGCTCGTGCGCAGTGTCTCCGGCGTGCAAGAAGTCAACGATGCAGGGGTCTCCGTCAGCAGCCCGGTGGTTCAGTACCCGAACCGATAACATCCAGCGCGAGCGCCAACAGTGGAGGAGCAAACAGGCTGAACATAAGTATCACAAGCAGCGCAAAGCCTGTCAGCGACTGCTCCAGCCCGGCATTGCCAATCACAATCCAGTAGCAAGCATACACTGTTGGGAGCCGCCAGCCCGGTATCCGTCGCTCCTACAACAAGCTTGGAGATAATGTCGAAGATAAAGCTTATCACCAACGACCCTACCGGCAAATGGACCGGAAGCGGATGCAGCGGATGTCGCATGAATCGACCTTGAAGTATGTACTTAATCCTGTCACACCTCCACCGATCTCGAATCTGACTTTTTTATCTCTAGAAAGTTAAGAGCAAACTCAGTGCCGTTAGCGATTGATGCCTGCTTTCCTTATCTCCAAAGACAGATCGAATCGATCAACCCAAAAGTGATCGCGCTGATGAACGCAGAAAGTTCATATAAGGGATGACAGGTAATGACGACTCTGGGGACGTTCCGTAACGGAGAATAAATGATATGTGATGAGTTAATGAGTAATACAATAATGGTATGCGTTTAGCGTGGCAAGAAGCAGCGGCGTAGCCGCTAAAGGATATAAGGAACAGGCCCCGGCGAGTCGGAGACTCGCCGCACATCCGTAGCGGCCACAGCCGCACAATTTACAAACAC
>Ga0073934_10000939_pt1 | contig 75801 bp, 71 predicted proteins | sample LarsenN4metaG_FD_76834 | JGI IMG/M metagenome (GOLD analysis project Ga0073934, IMG submission 76834) | Hot spring sediment bacterial and archeal communities from British Columbia, Canada, to study Microbial Dark Matter (Phase II) - Larsen... ...
AGTACTCACACCATACTACATGGCTACATATAGCACCCAAGCGGCCCACCCCGCATGACCGCAAGCCCGCACCGGCACTACGTTTTAGCAACCTCCGGCACCGGAAATCGGGGGGAACTTCGGGCTAGGCGGAGCTACGCGAGCTCGCGCCAGTCCTCGCGGGCGATCGGCGTCACCTTGCTTGCGCTCTCGCCGGCGAAGAACCGCCGCATCCGCATCGCCGCGCGCAGCTTCGCCGTGCGCACGTAGCTCTGATAGAACAAGTCCTTCAGCGCTTCGACGAGCACGGCGGCTTCGTCCGGCGTGACGAGCGGCGGATCGTCGTCCTCGGCGAACAGCACGGCGTCGATAGCGGCCGCCGTCTCGGCGTCGATGTCGCAGACACGAAGCACGTCGTTCAGCGTGTCGCGCCAACGGCTTTTCGCCGTGACGTCGAGTGTCTTGAGCGCCGTGCGCGTCGTGCGGCGGCACATCGTCGCGAATGCGTTCAGTGCGCCGAGCGAGTAACAGTCGAGCGTCTCGCGCAGCAGTTGCTCGATCGTGTCCGGCAGGTACGCATACTGGAAGCGCTCGCGGGCGCGCTCGACCTCGACGGGGTTCGGCGCGAGCTCGACGCGGTCCGCGCCTACGGCGCGCACGTCGGCGCGCAGGAAGCGCGGCTCGTTGCACGCCGCGCAGCGGAACAGCAAGCCGGCGTGCTTCGGCCGGGTTCGCGCGAGTAGCTCGAACGGCGGGTTTGCGACGGGGAGGAGCTGTGTGTGCGCGCCGCAGTGAGGGCACGCGCGCGTCATCGGCTCCGTCTGCTCGAAGTCGTTGTTCTTGTTTACATAAATCGCCACGGCCGGGCCTTTTCTTTGCAGTGTAGCAGCACGGCCGGAAATTGCTCCTGCATTTCCGGCCGCCGGCCTTCCATGGCCGCCGACGTGCACGCCGATTCGCAGACTTGGACGCTTTACCCCGGTTTCGAGCTTCGAGCCGCAGCGACGAAGCCCACAGCGCTGCGATCGGGTTCGACGATACCGCCCGCTTGTTGTAAATAAAACCGGTCGATTGCCCGGGATCCGACCCTAGCGCAGACTCCGCCTCATGACGGCGCACGACCGCATACCTGATTTCGACGACCGACTGCAACGGCTGGCGCAGCGCTTCGCCGCGGACGCAGCGGTGGCGGCCGCCTACCTGTACGGTTCTCGTGCGCGCGGCGATGCGCGACCGGGCTCCGACGTGGATCTCGCCGTCATTCTGGACGCGAAGCGGTCGCCGGCCGAGCGCTGGCGCCGGCGCCTCGCGCTGCTCGAGGCAGCGGCTGCCGAGCTCGGCTCGGATGCCATCGATCTCGTGATCCTGGAAGAGGCGCCCGCGCCGCTCGCACATCGCGTGATCCGCGACGGACGCCTGCTCGTGGACACCGATCCGCGCCGGCGCGTCGCGGTCGTCGAGGACGTGTTCCGCCGCTACCTCGACGAAGCGCCGCTGCGACGTGCGCTCGACGAGGCATTGCGCGCGCGCATCGCGGAGGGACGTTTTGCCCGTTGACCCGGTTGTCCTCCGGCGCAGGCTGCACGCCATCGAACGCTACTTGCGCGTGCTGCGCACGCTTCGCGCGCGCGGCCGCGAGGCGTTTCTCCATGACGACGTCGTTCAAGATCGGGTCGAGCGAAATGCCGAGCTGCTCGCTCAAACCTGCGCCGACGTCGCGCTGCACATCGTAAGCGCATCCGGCTCCGGAGCCCCGGAGACTTACGGCGACGCGATTCGCCGTGCTGCACCGTTGCTCGACCTGCCGGCCGACGTCGCGGATCGATTGGCGGGTGCGATGGGCCTGCGCAACATCCTCGCGCACATGTATCTCGACATCGACCACGGGCGGCTGTTCGACGAGCTTGGTTGGATCGACGACAGCGAGCGCTTCGCGGCAGCCGTCGAGCGCTGGCTGGGACGGCTTTGATCGCGGATGCGAACGGAAGCACGCAAGGAAACGTTGCGATACGGGTGTTCGCCCGGGACTTGGACGCCGCGGCGCGTCAACCGATCTTCTTGTAGCGGATTCGGTGCGGCTGATCGGCGTCCTGGCCCTTGCGCCGCCGGAGGTCCTCGGCGTAGTCGGCGTAATTGCCTTGGAAGTACACGACCTCGCTGTCGCCCTCGAATGCGAGGATGTGCGTCGCGATGCGGTCCAAGAACCACCGGTCGTGCGAGATCACGACGGCGCTGCCCGGGAACGTGAGCAGCGCTTCCTCGAGCGCCCGCAACGTCTCGACGTCGAGGTCGTTCGTCGGCTCGTCGAGCAGCAGCAGGTTGCCTCCGGAGGCGAGCAGCTTCGCCAAATGGACGCGGTTGCGCTCGCCGCCCGAGAGCAGGCCCACCTTCTTCTGCTGATCCGTGCCGCGGAAGTTGAAGCGGCCAACGTACGCGCGCGACGGCGTCTCGTAGTTGCCGACGCGCATGATGTCCTGCCCGTGGCTGATCTCGTCCCAGACCGTCTTGTCGGCATTCAACGAGTCGCGGCTCTGATCGACGTAGGCGAGCTGCACCGTGTCGCCGATCCGGATCGTGCCCGAGTCCGGCTTCTGCAACCCCGCCATGATGCGGAACAACGTGGTTTTGCCGGCGCCGTTCGGCCCGATGACGCCGACGATCCCGCCCGGCGGCAGGCTGAACGACAGGTTCTCGAACAGCACGCGGTCGCCGTACGACTTGCCGATCTTGTCGGCCTCGATGACGAGATCGCCGAGCCGCGGGCCCGGCGGAATGTAGATTTCGTTCGTCTCGTTGCGCGCCTGGAATTCCTTCGAGGTGAGCTCCTCGAAGCGCGCGAGGCGCGCCTTAGCCTTCGCGCGCCGTGCGCCGGGATTCGTGCGCACCCATTCGAGCTCGGTCCTGATCGTGCGCTGGCGCGCGGCTTCCTGTTTCTCCTCGATGGCGAGCCGTTGCTCTTTCTGCTCGAGCCAGGACGTGTAATTGCCTTGCCACGGGATGCCGTGGCCGCGGTCGAGCTCCAGGATCCAGCCCGCGACGTTGTCGAGGAAGTACCGGTCGTGCGTCACGGCGATGACGGTGCCCGGGAACTCCTTCAGGAATCGCTCGAGCCACGCGACGGACTCCGCGTCCAGATGGTTCGTCGGCTCGTCGAGCAGCAGCATGTCGGGATTCGAGAGCAGCAGGCGGCACAGCGCGACGCGGCGCCGCTCGCCGCCCGAGAGCGACTGCACGCTCGCGTCCCACGGCGGCAGGCGCAGCGCGTCGGCTGCGACGTCGAGCTTGCGCTCGAGCTCCCAGCCGCCCGCCGCGTCGATCGCGTCCTGCAGCTTGCCTTGCTCCTCGAGCAGCTTCGCCATCTCGTCGTCGTCGAGCGGCTCCGCGAACTTGTCGCTGATCTCGTTGAACCGCTTGATGAGCTTCATCTGATCCGCGACGCCCTCTTCGACGACGGCGCGGACGTTCTTGTCGGGATCGAGCGCAGGCTCCTGCGGGAGGAAGCCGATCTTGATGCCGGGCTGCGGCCTCGCCTCGCCCTCGAACTCCGTGTCGACGCCGGCCATGATCCGGAGCAGCGTCGACTTGCCCGAGCCGTTCAAGCCGAGCACGCCGATCTTCGCGCCGGGGAAGAAGCTCAACGAGATGTCGCGCAAGATGTACCGCTTCGGCGGCACGACCTTGCCGACACGATTCATCGTGAAAATGTACTGGGCCATGGCTTCCGCAGTTGCGAAAAGGGGGGGATTATCGGCGCCGCAGTACGCCGGGGCAACCACGCCGCGCCGTACCGGCGTCGCCGTGGACGAGGCGGCGATTCGCCCGGTCAGTCGCCCGTGCCCGCACCTCGTTCCGCCTCCGCCGTCATGAGCTCGGTCGCGAAGAGCAGCGCCATCGCGCCGCCACGCGCGTCTTGGCCCAAAATCGCCTCGCGCTCCAAATACTGCTCGAGCGACGTCATGCGCGCCGTCGATTCGCAGACGTCGATGAACGTGCCGGACGACGACGAGCGCGAATTGACGGCCGTCCACGCGCGCTCGACGGCGAGCTCGTAGTCGCGGCCTTCGATCCAGCCTCGTGCGAGGCCGCGCGCGAGCGCGAAACCGATCATCGCCGTGCCGGATAATTCCGCATAAGCGCCGGGATGGTCGACGACGTTGCGCCATAGCCCGTCACGCGTCTGAAACGGCAGCAGCGCCGCCATCAAGTTCCGATAGCTCTGCGATGCGTGCGCGTATCCCGCGTGGTCGCGCGGCAGCTCGGAAAGCGTCAGCGCGAGGCCGAGCGCCGCGAATCCGTTGCCGCGGCCCCACGCCGCGTCGGTCGCGGGCTGATGGCGATAGAGGCCGTCGGGCCGAAGATCGAGCTGCTGCATGAAGCGCAGGTGCCGGTCGGCCATGTCGAAGTAGCGGCGCTCGCCGGTCAGTGCGCCCGCCTGCGCGACGATCGCGGTGCCCATGAACACCGAATCGCTGAACTCGTTGTGGTACGGCATGGCTTCGAGCATCTGCCCCTCGGCGTCGAAGCCGAGATCGGCGACTCTGCGCACGGCGGCGACGTAACGCGCATCGCCGGTGCGGCGCGCGAGCTCCGTGAACACGATGTGCCCCGCCATCACGAGCGCGTTCGGCCGCGCGAGGCTGTCCTTCGTGCCGTCCACGTACGGTTCCGCGAGCCGTTGCACGTCGACGACGTCGCCGAGCCGCACGCGCGCGATCAAGGCGATGGCGCCGATGTACCAGGGCTGATCGAAGTCGTGCCCGTAGTGCCGCGCGAGCTCGTCGGCGAGCTGCCGCGGCGAGCGCGCGCGGCGCCGCTCGAGCTCGGCCCGCGCCTCGGACTCGTCCATGCGCGCGAGGCTCGCGAGTGTCGCTGCGTCTCCGGACCAGCGCCGCGCCGGAATGCGGCCCATGTCCGCGACGGCGTGCGCGCCGAGCGCTTCGGCGAGGCCGAAATCGTTCTCGCCGGCGATCAGCACCAAGTCCGGCGCTTGCGCGCCGAGCCAGCGCCACAAGACGTGCGACTCGCGGTTCTCGCGGTACGCAACGCCCGTCGGCGGAAACACGAGCGCGCTGGAATCCGGGTTTGCGACCGGAACGGCGAGCAGCCGAAGCCGGCCATCGCCGGTTTGCTCGTGCGCGGCAAGCGCCGCGCGCACCGCTGCGGAGCTTGGATCCTCGCCGTCGAGCCCCCCGACGAGCACGACGGTCCGCGCGTCGGCGGCGCGCGCCTCGACGACGGCGGCGTCGATTCGCGCGCCGCTCGCCGCGAGGCTGATGTCGAAGACTTCCGCAGCGCCGGCCGGCAGCGCGACCAGCGCGACGAGCGAGGAGAGGGCGGCGGCGCGGACGATCATGAGGAACACCCGAAGCGGGGAACGGCATTCCTGTATAGCCGCCGACGCGTGAGCCGTCCATAGGCGCAGCCGCACGTCGATGCGCTCGGCGCATTGGCTTCGCGCTACGCGCCGCCCGCTGCGCGAGTCAGATGCGCACGTAGCGCAACGATGGATCCAATCGCTCCAAGTCCTCGACGTCCGATGTCAGTACGCCATGCCCGCGCTCGCGTGCGCAAAGGACGACCGAGGCATCGATGACGTCGCGCGTGCCCGCGACGCCGCAAAGCTGACCCGCCGCCCGCGCTCGTTCGTCGTCGAGCGCAACGATCTCGATCAGGTCCGAGCCGAGGAGGCGAGCAAGGCGCACCTGGCGGCTACCATCGCGCCAAACTTGTCCGACGACTCCGGCAGGTGTGGCAAGACGAACATTGTGCTGCTGGGCGCGAGCGATGATGGCAACTACGGTGCGATGGTTGCGCTCGAACGCAATCAGTGCGCTCGCATCCAGCGTGAGGCCACCGGTCATTTTCGTCGGCGCTTCGGCTTTCTTTCGGCTTCGACAGCGAGCGCAGCATCGGCGGCGGCGCGCTCGCGAGCCGTCAACGGCCCACCGCTTTCCGCCAGCATCTCGTCGAGCAGGGCCTTCAGATCGTCGAGCTTTGCCTTTTCTTCGAGGGCGGCGGCGACGTAAGCGCTGATACTCGAAGCGCGACCCTCACGCACGGCATCTTGAGCGCGCGTGACGAGCGCAGGCGGCAGAGTGACTGCTATCTTGGCCTTTGTCATACCGATCATCATACCACCGACCGAGGGACAGGATCGCGGTCGCGTCAATCGAGGCCGAGTTGCGCCCAGGAAGCGCCATTCATGGTAAAACTGAGCCGTACCACACACATGTGAGAGGCCGAGCGACGGCGCGGCGTTCGGCAGTGCAAGAGGTCGCAAACGTGCTGTTGATCGCTGGCCCGGAGATTGCGAGATACGGGTTTCCGGGCGGGCATCCGTTCGGGTCCGACCGCCATGACGCGTTCATGGCACGGCTCGAGCAATCCCCGATAGCCGCCACGCTCGAGCGCCGCTCGGCCCGGCAAGCGACGCGCGAGGAGCTCGAGTACTTTCACACGCCGCGCTACGTCGAGCGCGTCGTCGAGCTCTCGAAGCGCGGCAGCGGCTGCTCGACGCCGGCGATACGCCGGCGTTCCCGGGCGTCTACGAGGCCGCCGCCAACGTCGTCGGCGGCACGCTCGAGGCGCTCGCGGGCATCGTCGCGGGGCCCGTGCGCCGCGCGTTCATCCCGATCGGCGGCTTGCACCACGCCACGCGCGACGGCGCGGCCGGCTTCTGTGTGTTCAACGATTGCGGCGTCGCGATCGAGGCCGCTCGGAAAGTCCACGGCCTCCAGCGTGTTGCCTACGTCGACATCGACGCGCATCACGGCGACGGCGTGTTCTACGCGTTCGAGGACGACGCCGACCTCGCGTTCGCGGACACGCACGAGGACGGCCGGTTCCTCTATCCCGGCACCGGCGCCCGCAGCGAGACGGGCCGCGGTGCGGCCGTCGGCACGAAGCTCAACATTCCGCTGCCGCCCGGCGCCGACGACGAGACGTTTCTCTCGGCGTGGGAGGAGATCGAAGTGCACGTCGATGCCGCGCAGCCGGAGCTGATTCTGCTGCAGTGCGGCGCCGACTCGATCGGCGGCGATCCGATCACGCACTTGCGCCTCACGCCCGAGGCGCACGCGCATGCCGCCCGCCGCTTACGCGTGCTCGCCGATCGCCACGCCGAGGGACGCTTGCTCGCCATGGGCGGCGGCGGCTACAACCGCACCAACCTCGCGGCGGCTTGGACGCGCGTCGTCGAAGAGCTGGCGGCCTAGCCGTGTTCGACTCCCGGCCGCTCCAGAACGTCGATGCGGACGTCGCACGCGCGCTCGACGCCGAGCGCGCGCGGCAAGAGTCGTATCTCGAGCTCATCGCGTCCGAGAACTACGTGAGCCCGCGCGTGCTCGCGGCGCAAGGCTCGCTGCTGACGAACAAGTACGCGGACGGCTATCCGGGCCATCGCCACTACGCCGGCTGCGAGCATATCGACGTCGTCGAGCAGCTCGCGATCGATCGCGCGTGCGAGCTCTTCGGCGCCGGCTACGCGAACGTGCAGCCGTACTCGGGATCGCAAGCAAATCTCGCCGCCTACCTCGCGCTGCTCGAGCCGGGCGACGCGCTGCTCGGCATGCGCCCCGCGCACGGCGGGCACCGCACGCACGGCGCCGCCGAGAATCAATCGGGCGTGCTGTACCGCGTCGTGCCGTACGACGTATCGGCCGCGACCGGCGAGCTCGACTACGACGAGATCGCCGCGCTCGCGCGCAAGCACCGGCCGAAGCTCGTCGTCGCAGGGTTCTCGGCGTATTCGCGCGCCGTCGATTGGGCGCGTTTTCGCGCGATCGCCGACGACGTCGGCGCGTTCTTTCTCGCCGACATCGCGCACGTCGCGGGCCTCATCGCGGCCGGCTTGTATCCGAGCCCCGTCGCGCTCGCCGACGTCACGACGACGACGACGCACAAGACGCTGCGCGGCCCGCGCGGCGGCATGATCTTGGCGCCCCGCAAGTCGCCGCTCACGGAGCGCATCGACGCCGCCGTCTTTCCCGGCACGCAGGGCGGCCCGCTGATGCACGTCGTCGCCGCCAAAGCCGTCGCGCTCCAGGAGGCGCTCGAGCCGTCGTTCGCCGCGTACCAGCGCCAGGTGCTCGCGAACGCACGCCTGATGGCGCAAGGGCTCATCGAGCGCGGCTGGAAAGTCATGACCGGCGGCACCGACAACCACATGCTGCTCGTGGATTTGCGCGGCACGAACGTCGACGCCGTTCGCGCCGAGCAGGCCCTGCACGCCGCCCACATCGCAGTGAACCGCGCCTCCTTGCCCGGCGCCGCCGGCAGCGAGCCGACGCAAGGCGACGCGGGTCTCCGCCTCGGCACCCCCGCCATCACCACGCGCGGCCTGAAGGAACCCGAGATCCGCGCCCTGACGTCCTGGATCGCCGACGTGCTCGACTCGACCGGGGCCCCCGACGTCGTCGAGCGCGTGCGCGCCGCCGCGCTCGAAATGTGCGCTTCCTTCCCCGTCTACGGCGCAAGCCGGGTCTGACTACCCCGCGGAGGGGCGGCGCGAACGGGCTTTTCGCGCAGGCGAAAGGGAGGGAAGCGTCCTCCACGACGAGAAAATGAGAAGATGCGCATCACTTGGGCGCCGACGCGCGAGAGGGTTCTTGTTCCGCGGCTGAAGAATGAGCGTCGTTCCGGCGCGCCGCCGCCGGAACGACTCCGCTGGCGCGACCTCGCCAACACGACATCCGCTTTGCGATGCGCGAAGCCACGACAGAGTAGAAACCCGTGCATTGCCCGTTCTGCAATTTCGAGGACACGAAGGTGACGGACTCGCGCTTGGCCGGCGAAGGCCGCCAAGTGCGCCGCCGCCGCGAATGCCTCTCGTGCGGCGAGCGCTTCACCACGTTCGAGAGCCCCGAGCTCGTGATGCCGTACGTCGTCAAGCGCGACGACCGCCGCGAGCCCTTCGACGTCAACAAGCTCCGCGCCGGCATCCTGAGCGCGCTGCAAAAGCGCCCCGTCCAGCGCGAAGACATCGAGCGCAGCATCGAGCACATCGAGCATCACCTCCAGACGCTCGGCGAGCGCGAGGTGCCGAGCCGCCTCGTCGGCGACCTCGTCATGGAGGAGCTGCGCCGCCTCGACGAGGTCGCGTACGTGCGGTTCGCGTCGGTGTATCGCAGCTTCCAAGACGTCACGGAGTTTCAGCAGGAGATCGAGCGCCTGCAGTCGCTGCCGAGCTTGCTCGAGAGCCGCGAGCAGATGTCGCTGCTGCCCGAAGACCAACCGGCGAAGAAGAAGTAAGACCGCGAGCGCATTCCAAGATGGCCGACGCAACCGACTACGAGCACATGGCCCACGCGCTGAAGCTGGCCGCGAACGGGCTCTACGACACGAAGCCGAACCCGACGGTCGGCTGCGTGCTCGTCAAGGACGCGCGCGTCGTCGGCGCGGGCTGGACGGCACCGGCCGGCGGGCCGCATGCCGAAGTCGTGGCGCTCGAAGCCGCCGGCGCCGCGGCGCGCGGCGCGACGGCCTACGTGACGCTCGAGCCGTGCTGCCATACCGGGCGCACGGGCCCGTGCACGCGCGCGCTCGCCGAGGCTGGCGTCGCGCGCGTCGTCTTCGCGGGACACGACCCGAATCCGCGCGTCAACGGCGGCGGCGCGAGGGCGCTCACGGCCGCCGGCATCGCCGTCGAAGGCGGCGTGATGGAAGCCGCGGCGGAGCCCCTGAACCGCGGCTTCTTCACGCGCATGCGCTCGGGTAGGCCGTACGTGCGGAGCAAGCTCGCCGTGAGCCTCGACGGCCGCACGGCGCTCGCCAACGGCAAGAGCCAGTGGATCACGAGCGCCGCGGCGCGTTCCGATGTGCACCGCTGGCGCGCGCGCTCGAGCGCCGTGCTGACGGGCAGCGGCACGATCGTCGACGACGATCCGTCGCTCGACGCGCGGCGCGAGGAGGCCGGTATCGACTTGGGCGTAGGCATCGAGCAACCGTTGCGCGTCGTCATCGACGCGCGGCTCAAGATGCCGCCCAGGGCGAAGACGCTGTCGAGGCCGGGCGAGGTGCTCGTGCTCACGACGCGCGCGCTCGACGACCCGAAAGCCGAAGCGCTGCGCGCCGCCGGCGCGCGCGTCGAGCGCGTGGCCGGCAACGCCGAGCATTGCGACCTGCGCGCCGTCATCGAGCACCTGGGCTCGCTCGAGGTCAACGACGTGTGGGTCGAGGCCGGGGCGGGCTTGAACGGCGCCTTGCTGCACGAAGGGCTCATCGACGAGCTCATTGTTTACATGGCGCCGAAGCTGCTCGGCGCCTCGGCGCGCGGGATGTTCGAGACGCCGACGCTCGAATCGCTGGCCGACGGGTACGCACTCGGATTCGGCGACGTGCGCACGATCGGCGGCGACTTGCGCATCACGGCACGCGTCAGTAGGGTACCGGCGCCTCGGCGCGGTTGAGGGGAGAACGCGTGTTCTCGGGATTGGTGAAGGGCATCGGGCGAGTCGCCGCGCGCGCCGATTTGGGCTCCGACGCGCGTTTCGTCATCGAGCTCGGCAGCGCCGCCATCGCGCCGCTCGCCGTCGGCGGCAGCATCGCCGTCAACGGCGTGTGCCTTACCGCGGTGGCCGTCACGGCGAGCACGTTCACGGCCGACGTGTCTGCCGCCACGCTGGCCGTCACCACGCTGGGCCGGCTTCGCGACGGCGCGCGCGTCAACCTCGAGCCGCCCCTGAAAGCCGGCGACCCGCTCGACGGGCACCTCGTCACCGGACACGTCGACGGCGTCGGGGAGGTGCGGTCCGTCGAGCCCGTGGGAGGCTCGACGCGCCTCGTCGTCGGCGTGCCCGCCGGGCTCGAGCGCTATATCGCGACGAAAGGCTCGGTCGCCGTCGACGGCGTGAGCCTCACCGTCAACGCCGTGCGCGGCGCCGAGCTCGAGGTCAATGTGATTCCGCACACGCAGGCCGTGACGATCATCGGCGCGTACGCGCGCGGAACGGCTGTTAATATTGAGGTCGACATGCTGGCGCGTTACCTCGAACGCCTGGTTCGAGCCGACGTCGACGGCGGCATCGACCTTCCCTTCCTGAGGCAGCATGGCTACGCACGCGACAACCGATAGCGCCTGGTCACCCTTCAACACGGTCGAAGAGATCGTGGCGGCGGTCCGCTCGGGCGAGATGGTCGTGATCCTCGACGACGAAGAACGCGAGAACGAGGGCGACCTCGTCATGGCGGCGACGAAGGTGCGCGCCGAGGACGTCAACTTCATGGCGAAGTACGGGCGCGGGCTCATCTGTCTCACGTTGACGCCGGCGCGCTGCGAGCAGCTGCGCTTGCCGCTCATGGTCAGCAACACCGATCTTCGGCAAACGACGAACTTCACGATCTCGATCGAGGCGGCCGAAGGCGTGACGACGGGGATCTCGGCGCACGACCGCGCGCGCACGATCCAAGCCGCCGTAGCGCCCGACGCGAAGCCGAGCGATCTGCGCCAGCCGGGCCACATCTTCCCGCTGATGGCGCAGCCGGGCGGCGTGCTCACGCGCGCCGGGCACACGGAAGCGGGCTGCGATCTCGCGCGCCTCGCCGGGCTCGAGCCGGCCGCCGTCATCGTCGAGATCCTGAACGAGGACGGCGCCATGGCGCGGCGCGACGACCTCGTCAAGTTCGCGCGGCGCCACGGGCTCAAGATCGGCACGATCGCCGACTTGATCGAGTATCGGCTGCGCACCGAGGAGTCCGTCGAGATCATCGCCGACACGGAAGTCGCCACGGAGCTCGGCAAGTTCCGGCTCGTGTGCTTCGAAGACCACGTGAACCGCGCCGTGCACTTGGCGCTCGTGCGTGGGTTGCTCGACGCGGCGACGCCGACGCTCGTGCGCGTGCATCGGCAGGACACGCTGAGCGACGTGCTCGGCCTGCAAGCGCCGCGGCTGCACCGGCCGCTCCGCGACGCGCTGAGACTGATCGCCGAAGCCGACCACGGCGTCGCGGTCGTGCTGCGGCCCGAGGAATCCGCGCGCGAGCTGATGCGCGCCGTGCAGGCGCTGACGGCGGCGCCGGAGCCCGAGCCCGAAGTCGGCCAACGCGCGAAACGCGGCATGGACTTCCGCACGTTCGGCATCGGCGCGCAGATCGTGCGCGCGCTCGGCGTGAAGCGCATGCGCGTCATCGGCGCGCCGAAGCAAATGCACGCGCTGTCGGGCTTCGGGCTCGAGGTCGTCGACTACGTGTGGGACGAAGCGGAGCGGGAAGACTCGCATGGATGAACGGATCAAGACGCTCGAGGGCGACTTCAACGCCCGCGGGCTGCGCTTCGGCATCGTCGCGTCGCGGTTCAACGACTTCATCGTCGACCGCCTGCTCGACGCGGCCGTCGGCACGCTGCTGAAGCACGGCGTCGCGGCCGGCGACATCGAAGTCGTGCGGGTGCCGGGAGCGTTCGAGACGCCGCTCGCGATCAAGAAGCTCGCGAAGAGCCGCCGCTATCAAGCGCTGATCGCGCTCGGCTGCGTGATTCGCGGCGCGACGCCGCATTTCGAGTACGTCGCCGCCGAAGCGGCCCGCGGCATCGGCCAAGTCGCCTCCAGCGAGGAGCTGCCCGTCGCATTCGGCATCTTGACCGTCGACACGATCGAGCAGGCCATCGAGCGAGCCGGCACGAAAGCGGGCAACAAGGGCGTCGATGCGGCGCTCGCGGCCATCCAGATGGCCACCGTGCTGCGCCAGTTGGAGCAGTAGGTTTGACGAGTGAGCGCGGTGCTCGAGCACGGCACCTGGCCCGAGAGTTGCTCGTCAAAGCGCTCTACCAATGGCAGCTCGCGGGCCACGGCGTGGCCGAGCTGTCCGCGCAATTCGCGGCGCTGCCCGAGTTCGAGCGCTGCGACCGCGACTACTTCGCCGAGCTGCTGCCCGTGATCGTCCACGACGTCGAGGCGCTCGACGCCGTCATCGCGCGCCAAGCGGCGCGCGGCCTCGAGCAGCTCGATGCCGTCGGGCGCGGGATCCTGCTGCTCGGCCTCGCCGAGCTCAAGCACCGCGTCGACGTGCCGAGTAAGGTCGTCATCAACGAGGGCGTCGAGCTCGCAAAGCGCTACGGGGCGGCCGAGAGCTTCAAGTTCGTGAACGCGGTGCTCGACAAAAGCGCGCGCGAGCTGCGCGGCGCTCCGCTCGAGCCAAAGCCGTGATCGGCGAGTTCGAGATCATCGAGCGATACTTCTCTCGCCCGACGAGCGACGCGGACGTGACGCTCGGCGTCGGCGACGATGCGGCCGTGCTGAAGGTCGACGGCCATCTCGCCGTGACCGTCGACACGCTCGTCGCGGGCGTGCACTTCCCGGACGGCATGGCGCCACACGTGCTCGGGTATCGGTTGCTCGCCGTGAACCTGAGCGACCTCGCCGCGATGGGCGCGCGCCCGCGCTGGTGCACGCTCGCGTTGACGTTGCCGAGCGCCGACGAGCTTTGGCTCGACGGCTTCAGCCGCGGCTTGTTCGAGCTCGCCGAGCGGCACGGCGTGAGCCTCGTCGGCGGCAACTTGGCGCGCGGCCCGATGACGCTGACGCTGCAACTCATGGGCAGCGTGGAGCCGAGAAACATGCTGACGCGCGGCGGCGGCCACGTCGGCGACGACGTCTACGTGACGGGCACGCTCGGCGACAGCGCCGCCGGCATCGCGCTGATCCTCGAGCGCAGCGACGCGCCGCAGGGCTCCGCGGCCGCCGCGCTCGAGGCGCGCTTTTACCGTCCCATGCCGCGCGTCGGCGCGGGCCTCGCGCTTGGGCCCCTGGCGACGGCGGCCATCGACGTCTCGGACGGGCTGCTCGCCGACCTCGGGCACATCTGCAAGGCGAGCGGCTGCGGCGCCGCGATCGACGTCGAGCGCGTGCCGCTCTCGGCCGAGCTCCTGTCGCTGTTCCCGCCGCAGGAGGCGCTCGCGCACGCGCTCGGCGGCGGCGAGGACTACGAGCTCTGCTTCACGGCGCCGCCGTCGCGCGCCGAAGAGGTCGAAGCCGCGCTCGAAGCCGCGAGCACGCCCGTGCAGCGCATCGGCCAGCTCGTCGCGGGTCAAACCGTCGTCTGCCGCCGCGCCGGCGAGCCGTACACGCCGGCCGTTCGCGGCTACCGGCACTTTTGAGCGCGCAGCACCCGAGCGTGGGCACGCTGCGCGATCCCGTCCACTTCGTCGCGTTCGGCTTCGGGGCCGGGCTCGCGCCGCGCGCGCCTGGCACGTTCGGCAGTCTCGTCGGCGTGATCGCGGCGTGGTGGCTGCTCGAGCTGCCGCTCGCGGCGCGCGTCGCCGTCGTCGCCGCCGTCGTCGGCTTCGGCGTGTGGATTTGCGGCGAGAGCGCGCGGCGCCTGAGCCGCCACGACGATCAGCGCATCGTCTTCGACGAGATCGCGGGCGTGCTTTTGACGAGCCTCGCGCTGGCCGAAAGGAGCATTCTTTGGTTCGTGCTAGTCTTTGTTTTGTTTAGGTTTTTCGACATCGTCAAACCCTGGCCGATCCGCGATGTGGATCACAGTCTCAAAGGCGGCCTCGGAATTATGCTTGACGACCTGATCGCCGCCCTCTACGCGGCGGCGGTAGTCATGACGATCCGAGTAGCTCTGCCGACGATCTAGCGCAATGGTGCAGGCCAAAGCCAAAGCGGCCGCGGACAAGCGCGCTGCCCGCGACGTGCCGGAGCGGATCGGCAAGTACGTGATCATCAACGAGGTCGGGCAGGGCAGCACCGGCCGCGTGTTCCTGTCGCACGACCCGTACTACGGCCGCGACGTCGCGATCAAGCTCTACAACATCGAGAGCGAGGAAGACGAGCAGAAGGCCCGCGTCACGCGCAAGATGTTCTTCAACGAGGCGCAGATGATGGGGCGCCTCCAGCACCCGAACATCCTGCCGATCTACGACGCCGGCGAGGAGAACGGCAGCTACTACGTCGTCACCGAGCACGTGCACGGCGCTCGCACGCTGAACGCGTACTGCCGCCCCGACAATCTGCTTCGCATCGACGACGTCGTCGAGATCCTGTTCAAGGCTGCGAAGGGCCTGCACTACGCCCACGGCCGCGGCGTCATCCATCGCGACATCAAGCCGAGCAACATCATGCTCACGCTCGACAACGACGTGCGCATCATCGATTTCGGCATCGCGCTCATCAAGGACTCCGACGTCTCGCGCATCGAAGGCATTGCCGGCAGCCCGAGCTACATGTCGCCGGAGCAGGTGCAGTCGGCCGAGATCACGCATCGCTCCGACATCTACTCGCTCGGCGCCGTCATGTACGAGCTGCTGACGGGGTACCGGCCGTTCCGCGCGAACAGCCTGAGCAAGCTGCTCCACCAGATCGTCTACGCCACGCCGCCGCCGATTCACACGCTGCGCGAGGGCATTCCCGAGGAGATCGAGAACGTCGTGATGACGGCGCTGCTCAAGGAGCCCGAGAAGCGCTTTGCGAGCGCGATCGAGTTCGCGGGCGCCCTGACGAAGCTGCACCAGAAGCTGCGCAGTCAAAGCGACCGCATCGACCGGCAGGAGCAGTTCGACCAGCTACGGAAGCTCCGCTTCTTCCACGACTTCTCGCACGCCGAGATTTGGGAAGTGCTGCGCGCGAGCGAGTGGTGCACGTACCGGCCCGAGGACGAGATCATCCGCGAAGGCGAGCTCGACGACCGGTTCTACATCATCGTCAACGGCTCGGTCAGCGTGGAATCGGGGCGCCGGCAGACGGGCGTGCTCTCCGACGGCGATTGCTTCGGCGAGGCGAGCTACGTGCGCGGCGCGCGCCGGACGGCGACGATCAAAGCCATCAGCCCGCTCACGCTCGTGCGCGTGAGCTCGACGCTGCTCGAGCAGGCGTCGTCGTCGTGCCAGCTGCGCTTCAACAAGGTGTTCCTGCGCTCGCTGATCGAGCGATTGCAGGGCATCGCGCCGGCCGCGAGCCCGAGCTGAAGGCGAGCTCTCTGCGCGAGCGATGCGGCTCGTGGGGGAGTTCGACCCCGCGGCCCTTCACTCCTCGTCGGTGCTTTCGAACGGGCTCGGCTCCGCGGCCGCCGTCTTCTTGAGCAGAATCTCGACCTTCTGCTCCGCTTCCTGAAGCGCCGTCTGGCAACGCCGTGTGAGCTTGACGCCGTGCTCGAACTCCTTGAGCGCTTGCTCGAGCGGCAGATCGCCGCTCTCGAGGCGCACGACGATGGCCTCGAGCTCCTCGAGCGATTTCTCGAGCCCGCCCAGGTCGTTGCTGTTCTCGCCCGTCGCCGCCATCCGTGTGTTTCCACGCTGAAGGCGGCCACCGTACAGGGGCTACCCCTCGGGGGTCAAACGCGCGGGTTGACAAGGTTTCGGCGCAGCGAATAGATTGCGCTCGAGTCCCTAGACAAAGTCTAAGGGCGGCCGCCGGACGCGGCGCCGGCATCCGTTTGACGTCGTTTTTCGGAGAGCACAATGAAACTCAAGGGCACCAAAACCGAGCAGAATTTGAAGGACGCGTTTGCGGGCGAATCGCAAGCGAATCGCCGCTACCTGTATTTCGCCGCCAAGGCCGACGTCGAGGGTTACAACGACGTCGCGACGGTATTCCGCTCGACGGCGGAGGGCGAGACGGGGCACGCGCACGGGCACCTCGAGTACCTCGAGGCCGTCGGCGACCCGGCCACGGGCCTGCCGATCGGCGAAACCGGCTTGAACTTGAAAGCGGCCATCGCGGGCGAGACGCACGAGTACACGGACATGTATCCGGGCATGGCGAAAGCGGCCCGCACCGAGGGGTTCGAGGAGATCGCGGACTGGTTCGAGACGCTGGCGAAGGCCGAGCGGTCGCACGCGAACCGGTTCCAGAAGGCGTTGGATACGCTCGGCAAATAGCCGCGCGTTCATGACTGTTCCCGCGCTTCGCCCGGGCCCGAGCGGCCCGGGCGAGGCGCTACTCGAAGTCACCGCCCGTGAGCGATACGCCGCCCGCCCCGCGCCGCGAAGGCAGCCTCGACGCGCCGACGCGCCATCCGATCGACTGGCGGTCGCCCGAGTTCACGAACGCGCAAGCGCTCGACAAAGAGCTCGCGCGCATCTTCGACATCTGTCACGGCTGCCGCCGCTGCTTCAGTCTCTGTAACGCGTTCCCGACGTTGTTCGAGGCCGTCGACGCCACGCCGAGCGGCGAGGTGCACGACGTTCCGAAAGAGGCGTACTGGCAGGTCGTCGAGCACTGCTACCTCTGCGACATGTGCTACATGTCGAAATGCCCCTACGTGCCGCCGCACGAATGGAACGTCGATTTCCCGCACCTGATGCTGCGCGCGAAGGTGAAGGCATTCGAGGACGGCAAGGCGCGGTTCCGCGACAAGCTCTTGAGCTCGACGGATGCCGTCGGCTCGCTGGCCGGCATTCCCGTCGTCGCCGAGGCCGTCAACGCCGTGAACCGCACCAAGCTCGGCCGCAAGCTGCTCGAGAAGACGCTCGGCGTCGACGCCGAGGCGCCCGTGCCGCAATATCATTCGCGCAGCGCCCGCGCGCGGCTCAAGGATCGCGTCGGCCGCGCGGTCGAGAAGAGCCCGGCCGGCGTCACGAACGGCCGCGTCGCCGTGTTCGCGACCTGCTACGGCAACCGCAATCACCCGGGCCTCGTCGAGGACTTGGTGGCCGTGCTCGAGCACAACGAGATCGGCGTCGCGCTCGTCGGCCGCGAGCGCTGCTGCGGCATGCCGAAGCTCGAGCTCGGCGACCTGCGCTCGATCGAGAAGCTCAAGGAAGCCAACATCGGCGAACTCGACCGGCTCGCCCGCGACGGCTGGGACTTGACGGCCGTCGTGCCGTCGTGCGTGCTCATGTTCAAGCAGGAGCTGCCGCTGCTCTTCCCCGAGGACGAGCGCGTGAAGCGCGTGGCCGAGGCGTTCTACGATCCGTTCGAGTATTTGCTGCTGCGCCACCGGGAGGGGCGGCTCCGCACGAGCTTCGCGACGAGCCTCGGCAAGATCAGCTATCAGGTGCCCTGCCACCTGCGCGTGCAGAACGTGGGGCTCAAGACACGCGAGCTGCTGCAGCTCGTGCCGGGCACGTCCGTGCAAGCCATCGAGCGCTGCTCGGGCCACGACGGCACGTACGGCGTCAAGAAGGAATACGCGGCCGTGTCGCGCAAGATCGCGCGCCCCGTGGCGCGGCAGGTCGACAACGCCGAGGCCGCGCACTTCATGAGCGATTGCCCGATGGCGGCCGAGCAGATCGCAACGGTGGCGGAGTCCGCCGAGCCCACACATCCGATCCAGCTACTGCGAAAGGCCTACGGAATCTAGAGCCGAAGGACGGCGAGCCATGGACAAGCTGACGGTCGACGATCTCCTCCCGCTCGAGCGCTATCACAAGGAGCGGCCGCGCATGCGGGCCGAGGTGCTCGCGCACAAGCGCAACCGCCAGGCGCCGATCGGCCCGAACCTGACGCTCTATTTCGAGGATCGGCTCACGATGCGCTATCAGGTGCAGGAGATGCTGCGCGCCGAGCGCATCTTCGAGTCCGAGGCGATCGCCGAGGAGCTCGATGCCTACAATCCGCTGATACCCGACGGCACGAACCTCAAAGCGACGATGATGATCGAGTACCCCGACGTCGAGGAGCGCCGTGCCGCGCTCGAGCGCTTGAAGGGCATCGAGGATCGCGTGTATCTCGAAGTGGGAACGCTCGGGCGCGTGTATGCGATCGCCGACGAGGACCTCGAGCGCAGCGACGAGACGAAGACGTCGGCCGTGCACTTCTTGCGGTTCGAGCTCGAGGCCCCGGTGCGCGAGGCGCTGAAGAGCGGCGCGCCGCTCAAGCTCGGCGTCGATCACGAGCACTACGCGCACGAGCTCGTGGGCTCGCCCGAGCTGCGCGAATCGCTCGCCGCCGATTTCGACTGATCCGACGCAAAAAGACGACTTGTCTTGCGCGTGCTCGAACGCGCTACAATCGCGCCGGCCTACGTGGGAACCCGAGCGCTTGAGCTCGAGTGCTAGGCTGAATCGATGAAGAAACAGGACGTTTCGAGCCACCGGCGATCTGCGCCAGCGGAAGCGCCAGTGAAGCGTAACGAACCGAATGCCGGCTTGTTCACGCGAACGCTTCGTCTGAAGGTTCGCCCGGAATCGTATGCGTGGCTCAACATGGCGGCGCTCGAAGTCAACAGCGTCTGGAACTTCGCAAACGAACGAGCGAGCACGGCGCTCGGCAATCTCGGGAAGTGGCTTTCTGGATTCGACCTCAACAACCAAACCTCCGGCGCGACCGAGTACATGAAGTACATCGGCGCCGACACCATCCAGCGAGTTAACGGTGAGTACGCCGCTAAGCGCAACGCGGCGCGTAAGCAGAAACTCCGCTGGCGAGTGAGCCGCGGCGCGCATCGCTCGCTCGGATGGGTGCCGTTCAAGGCCGCGAGCCTGAAGCGCAAGGGCAATGCGCTGCGCTTCGCCGGCAAGACCTTCCGCATGTTCGAGTCGGAGCGGCTGGACAGCGTCAAGTGGCGCCAGGGCTGTTTCGCGCAGGACGCGCTCGGCGATTGGTGGCTGTGCCTCCCGGTTATCGCCGAGGCCGCGCAATCCGTCGCGCCGCGCGAGGCCGTCGGCATAGACCTTGGCCTGAAGGCCGTCGCGACAACGAGCGACGGTGACGCGCTCGAAGCCGCTCGGTTCTACCGCGGCGCCGAGCAGAAGATCGCACAGGCGCAGCGGCGTGGTCACAAGCGACAGGCGAAGCGATTGCATCGCAAAGCCGCGCGCCGCCGAGTCGACGCGCTGCACAAGTTCTCCCGAAAAATCGTAGACCAGTACCAGAAGATCGTCGTGGGCGACGTGAGTGCCCCGAAGCTGGCTCGAACGTGGATGGCGAAGTCCGTGCTCGACAGCGGCTGGGGGATGCTCAAAGCGCAACTGCTGTACAAGGGCGAGCACGCCGGCAGGACCGTTGAAGTCGTCGACGAGCGTTACACCACGCGAGCATGCAGCGCTTGTGGATCGCTGAGCGGTCCGCAGGGTCCGGACATGCTCGTTGTAAGGCGTTGGACGTGTGCCGATTGTGGTGCGTCGCACGACCGGGACGTGAACGCGGCCCGAAACATCCTACGTCGCGCCGAGGTGTCGGCGTCCGTCAGCGGGAACGAGTCTTGTGACTCGCTGGTTCCGCCTCGCGGTAAGCGCATAAGGCGTCGCGAGGCAGGGACAAAAACAGCGAGGCACGCGGCATGAGCACCGGGAGTAGCAACTACCGCGCTGCCGACATAGAAGTCTTGAGCGGGCTCGAGCCCGTCCGCCGCCGTCCGGGCATGTACACGGACACCACGCGGCCGAACCACCTCGCGCACGAGGTCATCGACAACAGCGTCGACGAGGCCGTTGCGGGGCACGCGAAGAAGATCGACGTCGTTCTGTACGCCGACGGCTCTCTGGAAGTGGCCGACGACGGCCGCGGCATGCCCGTCGACATCCATCCGCAGGAGAAGCTCTCCGGCGTCGAGCTGATCCTCACGCGGCTCCACGCCGGCGGCAAGTTCTCGAACAAGAACTACCAGTTCTCGGGCGGCTTGCACGGCGTCGGCGTGTCCGTCGTCAACGCGCTCTCGAAGAACCTCGAGGTCTGGATCCGCCGCGACGGCAAGGAATACAACATGAGCTTCGCCGACGGCGAGCGCCGCAGCAAGCTCGAGGTCGTCGGCAAGGTGCCGAAAAATCGGACCGGCACCACGGTTCGCTTCTGGCCGAACCCGAAGTACTTCGACTCGCCGCACTTCTCGCTGCCGCGCCTGAAGCACGTGCTGCGCGCGAAGGCCGTGCTGTGCCCGGGGCTCGAGGTCACGCTCGAGGTCGAGAAGCCGAAAGAATCCGAGCGCTGGATCTACGCGGGCGGGCTCGAGCAGTACTTGAAAGAGTCCGTCGGGGCCGGCGATTTCGTCCCGGACCAGCCGTTCTCGGGCAAGCTCGAGGGCAAGCACGAGGCCGTCGAGTGGGCCGTCATCTGGCGCCGCGAGGGCGCCGGCGAGGCCGTGCTCGAGAGCTACGTGAACTTGGTCCCCACGCCGCAGGGCGGCACGCACGTCAACGGCCTGCGCGCCGGGCTCACCGATGCGCTCCGCGAGTTCTGCGAGTTCAGAAATCTCCTGCCGCGCGGCATCAAGCTCGCGCCCGAGGACGTCTGGGAAGGCGTGAACTTCGTCTTGTCCGTGAAGATCGAGGAGCCGCAGTTCTCGGGCCAGACGAAGGAGCGGCTCGCGTCGCGCGAGTGCGCGAACTTGGTCGGCGGCATCGTCAAGGACCACTTCGCGCTGTGGCTCAATCAGCACCCCGAGACCGGCGACGCGATCGCGCAGTTCGCGATCGAGAACGCGCAGCACCGGCTCAAGGCCGCGAAGACGGTCGTGCGCAAGCGCATCGTCGCGGGGCCCGCGTTGCCCGGCAAGCTCGCCGACTGCACGGTGCAGGACCCGTCGGTCGCCGAGCTCTTCCTCGTCGAGGGCGACTCGGCCGGCGGCTCCGCGAAACAAGCGCGCGACCGCGAGTTTCAAGCCGTGATGCCGCTGCGCGGCAAGATTTTGAACACGTGGGAAGTCGATCCCGGCGAGCTGCTCGCGTCGCAGGAAGTGCACAACATCAGCATCGCCCTCGGCGTCGATCCCGGTTCCGACAAGCTCGACGGGCTCCGCTACCACAAGGTCTGCATCCTCGCGGACGCGGACTCCGACGGCCAGCACATCGCGACGCTGCTCTGCGCGCTGTTCCTGAAGCATTTCGGGCCGCTCGTCGAGGCCGGCCACGTGTTCGTCGCGATGCCGCCGCTCTACCGCGTCGACGTCGGCAAGGAAGTGCACTACGCGCTCGACGAGGCCGAGCGCGATCTCCTGATGGACCGCCTCGAGGCCGAAAAGAAGAACGGCAGAATCACCGTCACGCGCTTCAAGGGCTTGGGCGAGATGAACCCGTCGCAGCTCCGCGAGACCACAATGGCCCCCCACACGCGCCGCCTGGTGCAGCTCGCCGTCGACGCCAAGACGAAAGGCACCGCCGTCGACGTCATGGACATGCTGTTGGCCAAGAAGCGCGCCTCCGACCGCCGCGACTGGCTCCAAGCCAAAGGCAACCTCGCCGATGTCTGATGCTGCTTCCTCGCGCCTGACGTTGCGGCGCGATCGGCATGCTGTGTAGCATCATGTGTGAGGTGATACACAATGGCTACTAATCTTTCGGTCGATCCGAAGCTCATCGAGCAAGCGCTGAAAGTCAGCGGCGAGCGGACCAAGGCCGCCGCAGTGACGAAGGCGCTGCAGGAGTTCATCGCCCGCCGGCGCCAGAAGGCCGTGCTCGAGCTGGCGGGCAAGCTCGAGTGGGACGCCGGCTACGAGTACAAGAAGGAGAGAGCGCGGCGTTGAGCCTCTTCGTCGATACGAGCGTCTGGTCGCTGCTGCTGCGACGCGATCAGCCGGCCGACGTTCCCGAGGTCCGTGGGCTCGTCCGCGCTTTGGAGGCGGGAGAACGCGTGGTCACGTCCGGGCTCGTGCTTCAGGAGCTGCTCCAGGGCTTCACCGGTCCGAAGGCGCACGAGCAGATCGTCGAGCGATTCGCGGCGTTTCCGCTGGTCGTTCCCGATCGGCAGGATCACATTGCGGCAGCGGAGCTTCGCACCGTTTGTCGGAAGCGCGGTGTGCAAGTCGGCACTATCGACGTGCTGCTGGCGCAATTGTGCGTGCGTCACGAGTTGACGTTGCTCACGACGGACGGTGTTTTCGGGCTCATGGCAAATCACTGCCCGCTCCACATATGGAAAGCCTGATCGAGGTTGGGGAAGACAGATGAGGTGCAAATGAGAGAGCAGGAGCTCAACTTCGACGGCATCGAACGCGTGCCGCTCGCCGTCTTCACGGAGAAGGCGTACCTCGACTACTCGATGTACGTGATCCTCGACCGCGCGCTGCCGCACTTGGGCGACGGCCTGAAGCCCGTGCAGCGGCGCATCATCTACGCGATGAGCGACTTGGGGCTCTCGGCCACGTCGAAGCCGAAGAAGGCCGCGCGCACCGTGGGCGACGTGATCGGCAAGTTCCACCCGCACGGCGACTCGGCCTGCTACGAAGCCATGGTTCACATGGCCCAGAGCTTCAGCTACCGCTATCCGATCGTCGACGGGCAGGGCAACTGGGGCTCGCAGGACGATCCGAAGTCGTTCGCGGCGATGCGTTACACCGAGGCGCGGCTCACGCGCTACGCCCAAGTGCTGCTCAACGAGCTCGAGCAGGGCACCGTCAACTGGCAGCTGAACTTCGACGGCACGCTCTCCGAGCCGCAAATTCTGCCCGCGCAGCTGCCGAACCTGCTCTTGAACGGCACGAGCGGCATCGCCGTCGGCATGTCGACGGACGTGCCGCCGCACAACCTGAAAGAGGTCGCCGCCGCGCTGATCCGCCTGCTCGACGAGCCCGACGCGACGCTCGGCGACCTCATGAAGCACATCAAGGGCCCGGATTTCCCGACCGGCGGCGAGATCGTGTCGAGCCGCGCCGACATCGTGCAGATCTACAAGACCGGCGGCGGCACGCTGCGTCTCCGCGCGCGGTACGAGATCGAGGACGGCGAGATCGTGATCACCGAGCTGCCGTTCCAGACCTCGGGCGCGAAGGTGCTCGAGCAAATCGCGGCGCAGATGACGGCGAAGAAGCTGCCGATGGTCGAGGACCTGCGCGACGAGTCCGACCACGAGAATCCGACGCGGCTCGTGGTCTCGACGAAGTCGAAGGTCGACCACGACGCGCTGATGAACCACTTGTTCGCGACGACCGAGCTCGAGCGCACGGTGCGCGTGAACATCAACGTCATCGGCTTGGACGGCCGGCCCGCCGTCTTCGGCTTGAGGGCCCTGCTCGAGGAGTGGCTGAAGTTCCGCACGGCCACCGTGCGGCGCCGGCTCGAGCACCGCCTCGAGCGCGTCGCGCAGCGGCTGCACATCCTGGACGGCTTGCTCGTCGCGTACTTGAACATCGACGAGGTCATCAAGATCATCCGCCGCGAGGACGAGCCGAAGCCCGTCCTCATGAAGCGCTTCAAGATCACCGACGCGCAGGCCGAGGCCGTTCTCGAGCTCAAGCTGCGCCACCTGGCGAAGCTCGAGGAGATGCAGATCCGCGGCGAGCAGAAGTCGCTGTCCGAGGAGCGCGCGGACCTCGAAGGCACGCTCGAGTCCAAGCCCAAGCTCACGAAGCTCATGAAGGCCGAGATCGAGGAGCTCGCCGCGAAGCACGGCGACAAGCGCCGCACCGGCATCGTCGAGCGCGAGGCCGCGCAGGCGATCGACGAGTCGGAGCTCGTCACGAGCGAGCCCGTCACGGTCGTGCTCTCGGAGCGCGGATTCGCGCGCGCCGCGAAGGGGCACGAGATCGACGTGTTCGGCCTGTCGTACAAGTCGGGCGACAAGTTTCTCGCGGCCGCGCGCGGCAAGAGCAACCAGCTCGCCGTGTTCATCGACAGCACGGGCCGCTCGTACAGCGTCGGCGCGCACATGCTGCCGTCGGCGCGCGGGCAGGGCGAGCCGCTGTCGGGGTATTTCAATCCGCCGGACGGCGCGAGCTTCCGCGGCGTGCTGATCGGCGCACCCGAGGACAAATGGGTGCTCGCGTCGTCGGCCGGCTACGGCTTCGTCGTGCAGCTCGGCGAGCTGTATGCCAACAAGAAGGCCGGCAAGACGGCGCTGCGCGTTCCGGTGGGCGGCACCGTCGTTCCCGCCGCGCCCGTCGGTCCGGCCGGAACGCGCATCGCGGCGGCCTCGAGCGACGGCCGCCTGCTCGTGTTCCCGCTCGGCGAGCTGCCCGAGCTCGGCAAAGGCAAGGGCAACAAGATTCTGGCGGTGCCGAGCAAAGAGGGCGTCGTGCTGGCCGGCATCTGCGTGCTCGCGCCGGAGCAGGGCCTGCGCATCGACTCCGGCACGCGCCACATGGTCATCAAGCCCGCGGACTTGAAGCACTACGAAGGCTCGCGCGGCCGCCGCGGCATGGCGTTGCCGCGCGGCTGGCGCGCCGTCGATCGCTTGAGCCCGGCGGATTAGCGGCCCGCTTCCGCGAGGACGACCTCGGGCTCGTGCACGTAGTGGCCCTGCATGTACGCGACGCCGAGCTGGAACAGCACGGCCATCGTGTTGGCGTTTTCGACGCGCTCGGCGATCACGGGGATCCTGCGGTTCGCGGCCGCTTGCACGTAGGCGCGCACGCGGTCTTGCAGGCTCGCGTCGCTCGCGATGCTCTGCATCAGCGAGCCGTCGATCTTCAGGAAATCCATCGGCGTCTGCGCGAGGATCCGGCCCGAGTCGCGTCCCAAGCCGAAATTTTCGATCGCGAAGCGATGGCCCCGCGCGCGCAGCTGCGCGGCGAGCGCCTGCGTCTGCTGTAAATACTGCGTCGCGTTCTCTTCGCTGACCTGAAAGCAGATCTGGCTCGGCGCGATGCCCGAGCCGCCGACGGCTTTCGTGAGCCAGTCGAGCAGCGTCTTGTCGATGATCGATTCGGCCGAGAGCTTCAGGAACAGGCAGTCGAGCGGCGTCTTCGCGCAGAAGCCGGCGCTCGCGCCGATGACCCAGCGGTCGATGGCGCGCAGCAAGCGGTTGCGCGCGGCGGCCGGCATGAACTCCGCGGCCGCGATCTCTTCGCCTTGCGCGTCGATCATCCTGAGCACGGTGTCGTACATGACGAAGTGCTCGCCGCTCAGGCTCGCGATCGGCAGATGGGCGAGCCTGAAGCGGTTCTCCATCAGCGCCGTCTTGATCTGCGTCACCCAGAGCTCGTCGAAACGCTGAACGCGCGTGCTTTCGTCGGAGGTTTGCTGCAGCACGACGCGGTTGCCGCCCTGGTCGCGGCCGACATGGTTCGAGCGCCGCGCTTCCGCGATCAGCGCGTCGAGGCGGCCCGTCGTGGGGCCGACCTCGGCGAGGCCGATCGTGCAGGTGACCGACAGAGTATTGTGCTGGCTCTCGAAGATGCGGCTTGCGATGCGCGACAGCGCGTTCTGCGCCCACGCTTCGACGTCGCGCAGCGTGCCGCGCTCCAAGAACAGCGTGAACACCTGGCCGCCGAATCGCCCGTAGACGTCCTGCGGCTGGGTCAGCACCCGCAGCTCCTCGGCGATCTGGATCAAGATGTCTTCGCTCGCGAGCGGTCCGATCTGCTCCTCGATCTCGCGGAACTTGTCGGGGCGAATGTACGCGAGCGCGCGAACGCCGCGGCTGCCGCGGCTGCCGGCCGCGTCGAGCCGATCCGTCAGCACCTCGAGGAAGCGGCGCCGGTGGTAGAAGCCCGTGGCCGGGTCCTTGTGGACGGCCTGCTCGATGAGCTCCTCGGGCTCGCGCGCCTCGATGCGCGGGCGCGGCACGTTCAGCTTGACGGCCGGCTCGCCGTCCACGGACGTCGCTTCGAGCTGGATGTCGAGCGGCAGCTTCCGTCCTTCGGCCGTGACCGCCACGACGCGGATCGACTCGCCGTTCCACTGCCCCCGGCCGCACGCGACGAGCGCGCCTTTGAGCGCCGCCTTGCTGCCCGGGTCGAACAAGTCCATGAGCGGCGTGCCGAGCAGCCCATCGGGCTGCGCGTGGCCCAAGAGATCGGCCCACGCCTGGTTCGCGTCGACGAGGATGCCTTCCTGGACGTGCGCGATGGCGTCGACGGATCCCGCCATGAACGCCTTGAGCTGCTTCTTGTACTGATTCGCCGAGAACAGCGTTTCGTTCAGCGCCCGCTCGAGCCTGAAGGCGCGGAGCTCGCGTTCCGCGACGCTGCGCAGCCGGTCGATTTGGCCGGCCGAAACCAAGTCCTGGGCGCCGGCGAGCAGCGCTTCGGCGATGTCGGCTTCCTGCGCCGCGCTGCTGACGACGACGAGCGGGATGGTTCCGGCCGCCTGCTGCTTGATCTTCGCGACCTCGCGGATCGGCGCCTTCAGGCTGTCGGGGAAGAAGCAGAGGAGCTCGGGCGCGTGATCGTCGATCGCCGTCGCGAGCGCATCGACCTTCGTGACCCAATGGCAGTGTACCGGATGACCCCCATCGCGCAACGAACGGTTCACGAGCTCGACGTCGTCTTCGCGACCGCTGAGCACGATGAGCGGGACCGGAGCCTGGGTCATGCTGTCATTGTTCGAAGGTTAGAGCGGCAGTGTAAGCAGCGCAGAGCGCGCTCAGAGGGACGCGGATCACAGTCGCAGCAGAGTACGTAGAAGCCGCTAAGCGACGACGGTTTTACTTAACTCCCCGGGCGTCTCGCGCACGAGCCGCGGCACGAGGTAGCCCGGCAAACGCGCGCGCAGCGCCGCGACGAGCGCCGTCGCGGTGCGGTCGTCGACGTCGAAGTGTGCGGCGCCCGCCACCGGGTCGAGCAGGTGCAGGTAGTACGGCAGCACGCCGCAGGCGAACAGGCGTTCGCTCAAGGCCGCGAGCGCGCTCGAGCTGTCATTGACGCCGCGGAGCAGCACGGACTGGTTCAGCAGCGCCGCTAGCGCGGGCTTCAACGCCGCGAGCGCGCGCTCGACGTTGCCGTCGAGCTCGTTCGCGTGATTCGTATGGACGACGACCACGACCTTCAGGCGCGTGCCCGTGAGCAGGCGAATCAGACCCGCGTCGACGCGCTCCGGGATCGCGATCGGAAACCGCGTGTGGATCCGCAGCGTCGTCGCGGCCGTGTCGGCGAGCCGTGCCACGAGCTCGGCCAGGCGCCGGTTCGAAAGCGACAGCGGGTCGCCGCCGCTCAAGATCGCCTCGCGGACGTCCGCGGCGGCGCCGAGCGCGGCGAGGGCTTCCGACCAGTCGCCGCGCGCGGCGAGCTGCGCCGCGTACGGGAACTCGCGGCGGAAGCAGTAACGGCAATGGAGCGGGCACGCGCCGCTCGCGATCAGCAGCGCGCGGCCCGCGTACTTGCGGAGCACGCCGTTCTCGGCGAGCCCTTGCTCGCGCACCGGGTCGCCCGAGTAGCCGGCGACCGTCGCAACCTCGGCCGCGTGCGGCCAGACTTGCCTGAGCAGCGGGTCGTGCGGATCGCGCTTGCGCATGCGCGCCACGAACCCGCGCGGCACGAGCAACGGGAACGGCGTGCGGGCCGGCGGCCCGAGCGCGTCACGCGGCAGCTCGAGCAGCGCGAGCAGCTCGGCCGGATCGCGGACGGCGCGCTTGAGCTCGGCCTGCCAGGACGGGAGCCGCAGCGCGTCCGGCCGCGAGCCCGTCGCGGCGGACGAAGACGATGCGGCGTCGTTCGTGCCCATGGGTTCATTCGCCGCTCGAGGCCCCGCGGCAAGTCGTGTTCCGCGAGGCATGAGAGTATGATCCGGCGCTTTGCGTTTGCGGCTAGACTAGAAGAAGCATGGCAGTTTACAGCACCAACGAATTCAAGAGCGGGCTCAAGATCCTGCTCGATGGCGATCCGTACGCCATCCTCGAGAACGAGTACGTGAAGCCCGGCAAGGGTCAGGCGTTCAACCGCGTCAAAGTCCGCAACTTGAAGACGGGCCGCGTCGTCGAGAAGACGTTCAAGTCCGGCGACACGGCCGAGGGCGCCGACGTCGTCGACCAGGACATGCAGTACCTCTATAACGACGGCCAGTTCTGGTACTTCATGGTGCCCGACACGTTCGAGCAAGTCGCGGCCGGCGAGGCCGCCGTCGCCGATGCCAAGCCGTGGATCAAGGAGCAGGAGACCTGCATCGTCACGCTCTGGAACGGCGTGCCGCTCTACGTCGCGGCGCCGAACCACGTGGAGCTCAAGATCGTCGAGACCGACCCCGGCGTGCGCGGCGACACGGCCACGGGCGGCCAGAAGCCGGCGAAGCTCGAGACGGGCGCCGTCGTGCGCGTGCCGCTCTTCATCAACGAGGGCGAGGTGATCCGCGTCGACACGCGCACGGGCACCTACATCTCGCGCGTCAAGCAGTAGGTAAGCGTCACTCTTTCGCAGCGTCGCCGCCGTGAGCGAAGCTCACGGCCGCGGCGACGCCGTCCTGCCCCGTTGCGAGCGCCACGAGCCGGTCGAACCCGAGCGCGACGCCGGCGCAGTCCGGCAGCGCGGGCAGCGCGTCCAAGAAATCTTCGTCGACGGGCGGCGCAGCTCGTCCGTCGGCGCGCCGTGCCTCGACGTCGCGCGCGAAGCGGCGGCGCTGCTCGGCGGCGTCGCCGAGCTCGTGGAATCCGTTCGCGAGCTCGAGCCCGCCCATGAACGCCTCGAACCGCGCCGCGACGGGCGGCGTGCCCGGCTTCAGCCGCGCGAGCGCCGCCTGGCTGGCCGGATAGTCGTGCACGAACGTGACGGCCGCGGCGTCGAAGCTCGCACCCACGACGGTTCCGAACGCGAGGTCGAGCACGGCGTCGTGCGATAAGTTGGGCGGCACCTCGACGCCTCGCGATTCGAGCCGGCGCACGAGCTCGTGCGTCGGCGCCTCGGGGCGCGCGCCGAGCGCGCCTTCGAGCGCGTCGGCGTACGTGAGCCGCACGCTGCGCGGAGCCGGCGGCGCCCGCGGCGCCGCGGCGGCGAGCGCGACGGCGATCAGCTCCGCGACTTCGCTCATGAGCTCGAGCTCGTCGAAGCCCACGCGGTACCACTCGAGCAGCGTGAATTCCGGTTGATGCCACCGGCCGAGCTCCGCGTCGCGGAACACGCGGCAGAGCTGATAAATGTCGCCGCTGCCGGCCGCGAGCAGGCGCTTCATCGGGAATTCCGGCGAAGTGTGGAGATAGTGCGGCGCGGGGCCCAGGCTGCGGACGCCGGCCACGATGCTTTCGATGGCGGGGTCCGTGACGCCGGCCGGGGAGAGCGCGGGCGTTTCGACCTCGAGCACGCCGCGCGCGGCGAAGAACGCGCGCACGGCTCGCAGCATCGCAGCGCGCTGCTTCAGCGTGTCGAGCGCCGCGCCGCGCCGGTAGCCCACGCCGTCAGCTCGTTGCGAACACGCCGAGCGCGCGGCCCATGCGCACGGCGAGCCCGTCGCGGACGTCGGGCTCGAAACGAAGCGCGGCCGAGCCGAGCAGCACGACGACCGTGGACCCCATGTTGAAGCGGCCGATCTCCTCGCCGCGCGCGACGCGGCGCGGCGGCTCCTCCACCCAGTGCCGCGGCCGGCCGCTCGCGATCTCGCCGTGGGCGAACGTACTGATGCTCGAAACGTTCAACGCGCCGACGAGCACGACGGCCATCGTGCCGCGTTCCGTGTCGAACCAACACGCGACGCGCTCGTTGCGGCAGAAGAGGCGTGGGATCGCGGCGGCCGTCGCACGGCTCACGCTGAAGCGCGCGCCGGGAATGTAGCGCGTCCGCGTGAGCTCGGCGTCGAGCGGCGCATGTACGCGGTGATAGTTGTGCGGAGCCAGATAGATCGTGAAATAGCGGCCGCCTTCGAGCCCTTCGACGGCGGCGCCCGTCTCGCCGAGCAGCTCGCGGAGCGTGTACGCGCTTCCCTTCGCCTGGTAGATGCGGCCGCCGTCGATCGCGCCGTGCTCGGTCAGCACGCCGTCGGCCGGGGCGACGAGCGTGTTGGCGCCGCCCGCGATCGGCCGCGCGCCCTGCTTGAGCTCGCGCGTGAAGAACTCGTTGAACGTCGCGTAGCTGTCGAGATCGGCGTTCGCTGCCTCGCTCAGGTCCACGCCGTAGGCTTTCGCGAACCAGCGGACGAGCGGCTTCGTGAGCCACGCGCGCCGCGAGCGCGTGGCGCGATAGACGACGGCCGACGACAAGTTCTTCGGAATCAAGTGTTGCGTCAGCCGGACCCAGGCCGACGACGTCATGCGTCGGGGACTCGCTCGCCCGAGTGGCGTTGCCGCAGGCGCAGGTAGTCGGTCGCGAGCACTTTGGGGTCGTGCGGCCCCGTCGATACGGCGATCCAGTCCATGCTCGGATCGAGCACGTAGACGGCGGAGTTGTGCACGACGTTGTAGTTTTCGCCGCCGTGCGCGTGCTTCTCGACGGCGACGCCGAGCTGCGCGAGCAGCGGCGCGAGCTCGTCGTCGGGCGCCGTGACTCCTTTGAACTCGGGATCGAAGCCGCGCAGATACGCGGCGATGCGCTCCGGCGTGTCGCGGTGCGGATCGACGCTGACGAAGAGCACGCGAGGCGTGAAGCGCGGCGCGCGCGCCGCGATCTCGGCTTTCGCTTGCGCGAGCATGCCGAGCGTCAACGGGCAGACGTCCGGACAGTTCGTGAAGCCGAAGAAGAGCAGCGTGAATTCGCCCTCGAGCTCGTGCAGGCTCGTGGCACGGCCGGCGTCGTCCGTGAGCCGCACGTCGGCGAGCGCGCGCGGCTCGGGCAGCTCCGTGGCCGTTTGCGGCGGCTCGCCGCGCTGGCCGCGCGGCAACAGGAACATCGCCGCGACGAGCACGACGAGGGCCACGACGAGGACTCTGAGCATTCCGCCAAGCACGCGGCAATTATCGCACACGAAGGCGCGAGGGCTTGGATGCCCGAGGTAGAGCACCGCCGGAACCTGCCGAGCGCCGAGGCGCTATGATGCGCGCCCGATGAGCCCCTCCGACCTCGAGCAGCGCCTGCGCGCGGCGCGCGATGCGAAAGCGTGGATCGCGGCGCTCGCCGATTATTTCACCGCGCACGGTCTCGTGTTCGGCCACGGCACCGACAACGCCGGCGACGAGGCGTTCTGGCTACTCGGCCACCTGCAAGGTTGGCAGGACGTCGACCACGCGCAGCCGCCGCCGCCCGAGCTCGTGCCGCGCGCGCTCGGGCTCGCGGCCCGCCGCGTAGCGGAGCGCAAGCCGCTCGCGTACCTCCTGAACGAGGCATGGTTCGCGGGTCTTCCCTTCTACGTCGACGAGCGCGTGCTCGTTCCGCGCTCGCCGCTTGCCGAGGTCGTCGAGCGCGGTTTCGCGCCGTGGTGCGCGCTCGAAGCGGGCGACCGCGTGCTCGACATCGGCACGGGCTCGGGGTGCATCGCGATCGCCGTCGCGCACCATTGCCCCCACGCAGAAGTGCACGCGACGGACATCTCCGCGGACGCGCTGGCCGTCGCGGCGCGCAACGTCGAGCGCCACGGGCTCGCGGCGCGCGTGCGGCTGTTCGAAGCCGATCTCTTTCCGCCCGGCAACGCGCGCTATCGCGTGATCGTGTCGAACCCGCCGTACGTGCCCGAGAGCGAGGTCGCCGCGCTGCCCGAGGAGTATCGGCACGAGCCGAAGCTCGCGCTCGCGAGCGGTCCCGACGGATTCGCGCACGCCGAGCGGATTCTCGAGGGCGCGCTCGCGCGTCTCGCGCCGGATGGCGCCCTGTTCCTCGAGCTCGGCGCGGGGTTGGACGCGTTCGCGGCCGCGCACGCGCGCCTGCCGTTCGTCGCCGTCGAGCTCGAGCGCGGCGGCGACGGCGTGCTCGTGACGACGGCCGCGGAGATCGCGGAATTCCTTCGCGCGCGCTAAGCGCGCATCATTGGCACCGGCGCGCGGCGCAGCGGGCAGGAAAGGGCCCGAATCGGCAGGAACACATGGCAGGCGACACTTACGGACGGCTGTTCACGGTCACGACTTTCGGCGAGAGCCACGGGCCTGCGATGGGATGCGTCGTCGACGGCTGCCCGCCAGGGCTCGCGCTCACGGAAGCCGACATTCAACGGGATCTCGACCGGCGCCGGCCCGGCCGCTCGCGCTACGTCACGCAGCGCCAAGAGCCGGATCGAGTGAAGATCCTGTCCGGCGTGTTCGAAGGGCGCACGACGGGAACGGCGATCGGCTTGCTCGTCGAGAACCTCGACCAAAAAAGCGGCGACTACTCGAAGATCAAGGACAGCTTCCGGCCTGGCCACGCCGATTACACGTATCAGCAGAAATACGGCATCCGCGACCATCGCGGCGGCGGCCGAGCATCGGCGCGCGAGACGGTCATGCGCGTCGCCGCGGGCGCGATCGCGCGCAAGTACCTCGCCGAGCAGCTCGGCGTCACGATCCGCGGCTATCTCGCCGAGATCGGGCCGTTCAAGCTGCGTGCCGTCGATCTCGAGCACGTCGACGAGAATCCGTTTTTCTCGGCGGACCCGGAGAAAATTCCGCAGCTCGAGGTGTATCTCGACGAGCTGCGCCGGGCCGGCGACTCGATCGGCGCCCGCATCAATCTCATCGCATCCGGCGTCCCCGTCGGGCTGGGCGAGCCCGTCTTCGACAAGCTCGAGGGCGACATTGCGAAAGGGCTCATGAGCATCAACGCCGTCAAAGGCGTCGAGTTCGGCGACGGCTTCGAGTGCGTGCGGCAGCGCGGCAGCGAGCATCGCGACGAGCTCACGCCCGACGGCTTCAAGAAGAACTCCTCGGGAGGAACGCTCGGCGGCATCTCGAGCGGGCAGGACATTCTCGTCAGCATCGCGCTCAAGCCGACGTCGAGCATTCAAGTGCCGGGCGCGACGATAGACAAGGAAGGGCGCGCCACGGAGATCGTGACGACGGGGCGGCACGACCCGTGCGTCGGCTTGCGCGCGACGCCGATCGCCGAAGCGATGCTGGCGCTCACGCTGATGGATCACTATTTGCGCCACCGCGGCCAGAACGCCGACGTCCGCTCGAGCGTGCCGGACTTGGCGGCTCGGCGGAGCTGACGCGCCTGCCGCGTATCGCGCGACGCATCGCGCGAGGCTCGCCAGCAGCGGCGGCCCTCGTTATTATGGTAAGCGCCGTGCGGGCCCAGCACCCGAAAGCGCGCGCCATCGCGAAAGTCGAACGAGAATCACAGTCCGCCGGGCCCGCAAATTGTTAAATTCCGCGCCGGATGTTTCTAGGCCGCGCGGTTTCGCCAGCGCAATCGCGGCGTTACGGCGGGGCGAGCTGACTTTGGTAAATCAATTTTACGTAAGGTATCTTTCGGTCCGTTTTCGGTGGTGCCCGGCAGGGTGCGCGCCGTCTAGGGACGGACGATCAGTTAGGGAGATTGCATGAGAGCACGGGCACGTTGGGGCATTACGCCGCTGCTGGCCGCTCCCACTTATGGCTGGGCGCTGGGGCTCGGGGACATCGAGCTTCAGTCCGCCTTGAACCAGCCGTTCCGCGCCGAGATCGCGTTGTCGGCCACCGCCGAAGAGCTCGAGGGGCTGCGAATCATGCTCGCGGCGCCCGACACGTTCGAGCGTTACGGGCTCGATCGCCCGGGGTTTCTCAATAACTTCGAGTTCCGCATCGCCGCCGGCCGCAACGGCCGCCCCGTCATCCAAGTCACGTCGCGCGAGTCGGTTGCCGAGCCGTTCGTGACCCTGTTGCTCGAGGCGACTTGGCCGCGCGGCCGCACGCTGCGCGAGTACACCGTCCTGCTCGACCCGCCGATCCTGCTGCCGGTGCCGGCCGCGCCGCCGGCGATCGCGCCGGCGGAGACGCGCGCGCCGAGCGGCAGCGCGCCGGGCGGAGCGATCACGCGGCCGGCCGCGCCGCCGCCTGCGACGCCGTCGCCGGCGCCCGCATCGCCCCCGTCCGTCCGCGAGCCGGCCGGCATCTCGAACGCCGTGCCGGAGCCGCCGCGCGCACCCGCCGCGGCGGGCGGCACTTATGGCCCCGTGCAGCGCGCCGAGACGCTATGGGCGATCGCCGATCGGCTGCGCCCCGAAGGGATCACGGTCAACCAGATGATGATCGCGATCTACCGAGAGAATCCCGATGCGTTCGGCGGCAACATCAACGTCTTGCGCGCCGGCGCCACATTGCGGCTGCCCGAGCAGGCGGACTTCGCGACGCTCGCAACGACGGTCGCCAACGCCGAGGTCCGCCGCCAGACGGACGAGTGGCAAAACCGCGCCGCGCAGAACGGCGGCCAGCTGCGCCTGCTGCCGCCGACGGACACCGAGGTTGCGCGCGCGCCGGCCCCGGCCGAGACCGTGCCCGTCACGCCTCCGCCGCCCGCCGCCGAGCCGCCTGCTGCCGAGGCTCCCGATGCCGCAGCCGCTGCGGCGGCGGCCGCCGAGGAGGAGAGCCGCCGGCTGCTCGAGCTGCGCAATGCCGAGCTCCAAAGACTGCAGGAACAAGCCGCCGCCGAGGCCGAGGTCGCGCCGGCCCCCGAGGCCGAAGTTGCGGACCCCGGCGTCGAGCTCGAATCGGAGCAGCTCTTCGCGGACGAGACGGAGCCCGCACCGCCGCCCGAGCAGGCCGTCGAGCCTGCCGTCGAAGCGCCTGCGCCGGCCCCGGCGCCCGCTGCCCCCGTGGCCTCCGAGCCGTCGCTCGCGGCTCGAGCGATCGAATGGCTCATGTCGCCGTTCCTCTGGATCGGGCTCGGCGTCGCGGCCCTGCTGCTGACGGCGCTGTGGTTCGTGCGCCGCCGCAAGCAAGACGCCGAGGACGTCACGGGGCGCTGGGAGGCGCTCGAGCAGGAGATCGACGACGATCCCGAGACGCGCGACGCCACGGAACGGCTGCGCCGTCAGGTGCCCGAGGAAACGATCGTCGTCGAGGAGCAGCACGCGCAGCAGCTGCGTCCGGTCGCCGCCGAAACGGAGGCTCCGCGCCGGGCCGCCGCCGCGCGGTCGCAGAAAGCCGCCGTGTCCGCCGACGAGACGCTTTCGAGCCAGACCGTCATCAACCTCGATCAAGCGGACGCCGTGGCCGAAGCCGACTTCCACATCGCCTACGGCCTCTACGACCAAGCGGCCGAGCTCGTGCAGAAGGCGCTCGAGGCGGCGCCCGACCGCCGCGACCTCAAGCTCAAGCTGCTCGAGGTCTACTTCATGTGGGGCAACAAGGAAGCGTTCCTCAGGGAAGCGCAGAATTTGCGCGCGAACTTGGGCGGCGACGACGATCCCGACTGGAACAAGGTCGTCATCATGGGGCGGCAGATCTGTCCCGACGAGCGGTTGTTCACGGACGCCCCGGCCGGCGGCGGCCGCGTCGACGTCGACCTCGAGGCCGGCGACTCGCCGCTCGATCTCGCGTTCGACGACGCGGCCGACTCGGTCGACGTCGGCGCCGCGGCATCCGGCCTCGACCTCGACCTCGAAGCGTCCGACGAACGGCCGGCGCCGAGGCCGGCGAGGCCCGCCGCGAGAGCGGCCCGCGACTTCGGCGACGACGCGCTCGATATCGGCGCGCGCACGGCCGCCGGCCTCGAGGCGGCATTGTTCGAGTCCGACGACGAGCAAGAGGACGAAGCCGGGCAGACGACGCCGGACATTCCTGCCGACAGCCTGGCCGTGACGCAGGAGTCGCCGACGATCGAGCGCCCGGCGCACAGCGACTGGGCCACCGTCGAAAGCGAAGGCCCGACGGCCGAGTTCGCGGCCGACGCGCCGACCGTCGAGACGCCGACGATCGAAAGCCCGGCCGCCCGAGCGGCCGAAACTCAAGCCGCGAAGACCGTAGCGATCCCGCGGCGAGCCGAGGCGCCGACGGTCGAGCAGCCGGCCATCGGCAGTGCCGCGTCGCCGAGCGAGTACACGGCCGAGATCGATCTCGACGACTTGGGGCTCGACGTCAAGGACATCGAAGGCCTGCCGAGCGACTTGGGCGACCTGCCGATGGCGCCGTCCGGCGAGACGGACACGCGCGAGCAGCCGGCATTGCGCGACGAAGACGCGTTGCTGTCGGCCACGGGCGTGACGAAGGTATTGCACGAGGACGACTTCGGCACGGGCCGCACGGCCGTGCTCGAAGACGACGATGCGACGCAGCTTGCGCCGGGCTTCGGCGATGCGACGAGCACGCTGACGGGCACCGAGGTGCTCGAAGGCCGGTTCGAGGACGACGAGTCGGGCAGCACCTCGCTCGTCAAAGCGCTGCGCGGCAACAAGGGCGATGGCGAAGTCGATCTCGACCTCGCGGATCTGACCGCCGCGCTGCACGGTGCCGACACCGTCGAGCAGCCGCGCTCTTCGTCGTTCTCGCATGACGTGTTCGGCGGCGGCGAGACGCCGCTCGATCTCGACATCGGCAGCGACGGCGTGCCTGCCGACGACGAACCGACCGGCACCGAGGAAGTCGCGCTCGATCCGCAGACGATGACCGAGGTCGGCACGAAGCTCGATCTCGCCCGCGCCTACATCGACATGGGCGATCCCGAAGGGGCGCGCAGCATCCTCGAAGAGGTGCTCGACGAAGGCGATCAGACGCAGCGGCGCGAGGCGCAGGGCTTGATCGATGCCTTGAGCGCGTAGCGCGCGACGGCTCTCGTCCGCGCGCAGCCGCGCAAGTGGGCGGCCGTTGCTTCTTGCGACGGCGTCCGACCGATATGCCGCGAATCGCATTGGGTCTCGAGTACGACGGCACCGACTTCGTCGGCTGGCAGGTTCAGCCGAACGGGCGCAGCATCGAAGGCGCGCTCGCAAGCGCCGCTGGATTCGTGGCCGGCGCGCCGGTCACCGTGCACGGCGCCGGACGCACCGACGCCGGGGTCCATGCCCTGCACCAGGTGGCCCATTTCGACACCGACGTCGAGCGCACGCCGCGCCAATGGCTGCTCGGCATCAACTCGAACCTGCCGCCCGACGTCGCGGTCCGCTGGGTGCGCGAGATGCCGCCCGAGTTCGACGCGCGCCGCTCGGCCGTCGGCCGCCGCTACCGATACACGGTGCTGCAGCAACCCGCGCGGCCGGCGATCTTGCGCCGCCGCGTCTGGTGGCTGCGCCAGCCGCTCGACTGCGGCGCCATGACGGCGGCCGCGACGGCCTGGCTCGGGGAGCGCGACTTCTCGGCGTTTCGCGCCGCGGACTGCCAGGCCAAGTCGCCGAGGCGCCGGCTGACGGGCGTCACGATCGCGAAGCGGGCGTGCGGGGACGGGACGATCGTGACGTTCGAGTTCGTCGCCAACGCGTTCCTGAAGCACATGGTCCGCAACTTCGTCGGCACGTTGGTCGAGGTCGGCAGCGGCGGCCTCGAGCCCGCGGAAGCCGCGCGGATCCTGGCCCGGCGGGACCGGCGCGAGGCCGGCGTCACGGCGCCGCCGGCGGGGCTCGCGCTCGTCGAGGTGCTCTATCCGCCGCAGTTCGCCGTGCCGCGCTATGAAGACGGGCCGTGCTGAGATGCGGGTTCTTTCGGCTATGATGCGTCAGTTTTCGGCCCGGAAGCGGGGCCGCAAAGCGCGCCCCGTGTTTGCGGCGCTCCCCCCATCCATGGCGGTCGTATGAGCTGGTTCGACAAGTTGATGCCGTCCCGGATCAGGACCGAGAAGCGCAAGCACTCGGTGCCGGAGGGGCTCTGGGTCAAGTGCAAGGGATGCTCCGCCCAGCTCTATCGCGCCGAGCTCAACCGCAATCTGCACGTCTGTCCGAAGTGCGGTTATCACCTGCGCATCGGCGCCCGCGAGCGCCTCGAGCTGTTTCTCGATACGGATTCCGGCTACGAGCTCGCGGCGAACTTGGAGCCGCTCGACCCGCTGCGCTTCAAGGACACGAAGCGCTACCGCGAGCGCCTGAATCAGGCGCAGCGCGAGACCGACGAGCGCGATGCGCTGATCGTCTTGGCCGGCACGTTGAAAGGCTTACCCGTAGTCGCCGCCGCGTTCGAGTTTAGGTTCATCTCGGGCTCGATGGGCTCCGTCGTCGGCGAGCGGTTCGTGCGCGCCGTCGCGTATTGCATCCAGCATCGCCGGCCGCTCGTTTGCTTCTCGGCGAGCGGCGGCGCGCGTATGCAAGAGGCGCTCTATTCGCTGCTGCAGATGGCGAAGACGAGCTCGGCGCTCGCGCAGCTCGCTGCCGCGAAGCTGCCGTACATCTCCGTGATGACGGATCCGACGACGGGCGGCGTGTCCGCGAGCTTGGCCTTCTTGGGCGACATCAACATCGCCGAGCCCGGCGCGTTGATCGGCTTCGCCGGCCCGCGCGTCATCGAGCAGACGACGGGCGAGACGTTGCCCGAAGGGTTTCAGCGGGCCGAGTTCCTGCTCGAGAAGGGTGCGATCGACATGATCCTCGATCGCCGGCATGCGCGCGACCAGATTGCCGCGCTGCTCGCGAAGCTCTGCGGCCGTCCCGCGCTGGCCTGATCTCACGGGGCTCGCGCATGATTTCGCCGCCCGACCGGGGCCAGCCCCTCGACCGCTGGCTCGCCTGGTTCGAGACGGTGCATCCGAAGCGCATCGACTTGCGGCTCGACCGGTTCGTTGCGATTCTCGACCGGCTCGGCTTGCGCACGCCGCGCTACAAGGTCGTGACGGTGGCAGGCACCAACGGCAAAGGCTCGTGCGTCGCGATGCTCGAGAGCATCTATTGGCATGCCGGCTACGCCGTCGGGACGTTCACGTCGCCGCATTTGTGGCGGTTCAACGAGCGGATCCGCTTCGACGGCGCCGACGCGCGCGACGACGAGCTCGTCGCGGCGTTCGAGGCAGCCGCCGCGTCGCTCGGCTCGATCACGTTGTCGTACTTCGAGGCGTCGCTCGTCGCCGCGCTCGCCGTCTTCCGCCGCCGCGAGCCCGACGTCGTGATCCTCGAGGTGGGCATGGGCGGGCGTCTCGACGCCACGAACGCGCTCGACACCGACTGCGCCTTGATCGCGAGCATCGACCTCGATCATCGCGAATGGCTCGGCGACACGCGCGAAGAGATCGGCCGTGAGAAGGCCGGGATACTGCGGTCCGACAAGCCCGCCGTGATCGGCGATCGCGCGGTGCCGAAGAGCGTGCTCGAGCACGCGGCGGCGGTCGGCGCCGTGCCGTACCTGATCGGCCGCGACTTCGACTTTCGCCGCGAAGGCGCGCAGTGGCGCAAAGCGCGCGACGGTGGCGGACCGCTGCTGCCGCTGCCGCCTTTCGGCGGCGAGGAGCAGCTCGCGAACGCCGCGTCGTGCGCGGCCGTCGTCGACGCGCTCGGCGAGGCGCTGCCGGTAGGCGACGCCGCGCTCGCGGCCGGCATCGCGAACGCGTACTTGCGCGGGCGCCTCGAGCGCGCGCACGTCGACCAAGTCGAGTGGGTGTTCGACGTGGCCCACAACCCCGCCGCGGCCGCGAGCCTCGCCGCCGCCGCGCGGCGGCTGCCGCCCGCCGCGCGCACGTGGGTGGTGTTCGCAGCCATGCGCGACAAGGATCTCCTCGGCGTCGTCGAGCCCTTCGCGGCGACGGCGGCCGGTTGGTTCGTGGCGCGCGCAAGCGCGGATCGCGGCGCGACCGCCGACGAGCTCGAGATGCTGCTCACGAGCCTGGGCGCGCCCCGCGTGCATGCCGCCGCCGACGTCGCCGCCGCGTGCGGCGCCGCGCGCGCGGCCGCGGCACCCGGCGATCGTGTGATCGTCTACGGCTCGTTTCATACGGCGGGCGCCGCGATGGAGACGCTTCGGCTATACTCCGCACCCTCCGCATCGCTTCACCGACCCGCGACATGGATCAGGGATTGAAGGAACGACTCGTCGGGGCGGCCGTGCTGGTCGCGATTGCAGTGTGGCTGATCCCCTGGGTGCTCGACGGTCCCGAGAGCGGCGTGGAAACGCCGGCGAGCTCCCTCGCGCTGCCGGCCGCCGAGGAGCCGATGCCGATGCGCACGCAAACGCTGCGGCTAGGCGAGGATGCGGCGACGGCCGCCGCGCCGCCGGCGGTCACGCCGCCGGCCGCCGCATCGGCGACGGCCGCGCGAGCGGAGTCCGCGCAGGCCGCGCGAGCCGAGACCGAAGCGCGCGAAGAGCCGAAGCCCGAGCCTGGCGCCGCCGTGGCCGAAGCCCGCGAGGAACCGCAGAGCCCCGCCGCCGAGACCGCGGCCCCGTCCGCGCGGCCCGAGAGCGAACGCACCGCGGCAACCGCTCAGACCGCGCAGCCGAAGGCGGCAGCGGTGCCGGCCGGCGATTGGACCGTGCAGCTCGGCAGCTTCGGCGAGGAAGCGAACGCGCGCCGCATGGCGCAGCGGGCCGGCACGTTCGGGTACAAGGCGGAAGTCTCGAGCTATTCGAGCGGCGGCCGCACGCTGTATCGCGTCCGCGTCGGCCCGCAGCGAACGCGTGCCGAGGCCGATGCCGCCGCGTCGGCGCTGCGCGCGCATGGCATCAAAGAAGCGAGCGTGGTCGCGGCGCGCTGAGGGATGACGATCGTCGACTACGTGATCGTGCTCCTGGCTCTTATCTCCGCCGGCGTTGGAATCTTCAGAGGGTTTACGAGCGAGGCGCTGTCGTTGATCACGTTGCTCGCCGCGATCGGCCTGGCGTGGATGTTCGCGGGCCTTCTCGCGCCGAGCTTGGGCGCGTGGGCCGCGGCTCCCGAGGTCCGGCTCTGGAGTGCGCGCATCATTATATTTGTCGTCGTGCTCGTTGCCGGTGGTCTCGTCTCGTGGCTTGCGAGAAAATTGGTGCGGCATACGGGGCTCACGAGCCTCGATAGGACGCTCGGCGCGGCGTTCGGGCTGCTCCGGGCGGCGGTGCTGCTCGGGCTCGCCGTCATCGTGCTGCAATTTGCCGAGCTCGATGAGGAGTCGTGGTGGCAGCAGGCCCGTCTAAGGCCTTATGCCGAGCGCGCGGCGGAGGCCGTGAAGTACTACGCGGAGCTCGGAGCCCGTTTTTTCGAGGAGCAGCCGCTCGAGCCCGTCGTTCGCGTGTCCGCAGGTGCCCGGGCCTCACTAGGGTAGGTATACCGATATGTGTGGATTGGTCGGAATCGTCGGGCACAAGCCCGTCAATCAAGCGCTCTACGACGCGCTGACGGTGCTGCAGCATCGCGGGCAAGATGCCGCCGGCATCATGACGGACGACGGCGGGCGGCTGCGGGTGCGCAAGAGCAACGGCCTGGTCCGCGACGTGTTCGAGGAACGGCACATGTTGAAGCTCGCCGGCAACGTCGGGCTTGGCCATGTGCGCTACCCGACTGCCGGCAGCGCCAGCGCGTCGGAGGCACAGCCGTTCTACGTGAACTCGCCCTACGGCATCTGCCTCGCCCACAACGGCAATCTCGTGAACGCCGACGAGCTCAAGCGGCTCGTCGAGCAGCAGGATCACCGCCACCTCAACACGAACTCCGACTCCGAGATCCTGTTGAACGTGTTCGCGCACGAGCTCGGCCGGCACGCCACGAACGGCTTGAAGCCGAAACAGATCCTCGACGCCGTCGAGGCTCTCTACAAACGCTGCTCGGGCGGTTACGCCGTCGTCGCGATGATCATCGGCTACGGCATCGTGGCGTTTCGCGACCCGTACGGCATTCGGCCGCTCGTGCTCGGCATTCGCGAGACGCCGAACGGCGTGGAGCACATGGTTGCGTCCGAAAGCGTGGCGCTCGACGCCGTGGGGTTCGAGCTCGAGCGCGACATCGAGCCCGGCGAGGCCGTGTTCATCGACAAGCGCGGCTACTTGCACAGCCGGCAGACCGCCGCGCGGCGCGCGTACATGCCGTGCATCTTCGAGTTCGTCTATTTCGCGCGGCCCGACTCGATCATCGACAAGCTTTCGGTGTACAAGGCGCGGTTGCGCATGGGCGAGGCGCTCGCGGCGAAAATCCTGCGCGAGCGGCCCGATCACGACATCGACGTCGTCATCCCGATTCCGGACACGTCGCGCACCGCGGCGATGCAGCTCGCGCAGGGCTTGGGCGTGAAGTATCGCGAGGGATTCGTCAAGAACCGCTACATCGGCCGCACGTTCATCATGCCCGAGCAATCCGAGCGCAAAGCCTCGGTGCGGCGCAAGCTGAACGCGATCGGCCTCGAGTTCAACGGCAAGAACGTGCTGCTCGTCGACGACTCCGTCGTCCGCGGGACCACGTCGCAGCAGATCATCGACATGGCGCGCGATGCCGGCGCCAGAAAAGTGTACTTCGCGTCGGCGGCGCCGCCCGTGCGCTATCCGAACGTCTACGGCATCGACATGCCGGCCGCCGGCGAGCTCGTTGCCGCGGGCCGCACCGTCCTGCAAGTGCAGCGCAAGATCGGCGCCGACTGGCTCGTCTATCAGGACTTGGACGACCTCGTCCAAGCCGTGAATCACGAGAAGTCCGACGTCGACGGCTTCGACACGTCGTGCTTCTCGGGCGAGTACGTCACGGGCGACGTGAGCCGCGCGTATCTCGACGCGCTCGAGGTGATCCGGTCGAACTCCGCGAAGGCGCGGCGCGACGCGAAGGTTCGCGCCGAGGAGTCCGACGACGACACGATCCAAGTCGCGAGCGGCCTGTAGCGGCTCGCAACGGCCGGTCGGGCGCCAGCCCTTGCGCTTCCTGATCATCGACGACGACGCCGACTATCGGCAGCTCCTGCGCTATCACCTCGAGGTCGAGTGGCCGGACGCCGTCGTCGACGAGCATCAGCCGAGCTCGGCGGCCTTGAGCGAGGGCGTGCCGAATCTGACCGGCGTCGATCTCGTGCTGCTCGGGCATCCGCTCGCCGTCGACGACGGCCTCGAAGTGCTGCGCACGCTGCGCCGCCGCGAACGGTGCCCGCCGATCCTGTTGTTCGCGGCGCGGAGCGACGAGTTTCTCGCCGTCGACGCGCTGAAGGCCGGCGCGGCCAATTTTTTTCCGAAGGATCGCGTCAAGCATCAGCGCTTGATCGACGTCGTGCGCGCCGAGCTCAACGTCGCACACTCGAACACGACGGGCGAGCTGCTCGCGAATCACAGGGCCTTGAACGGCGCGCGCAAACGCAAGCTCGTCGCGAAGCTGTACGCCGGCGATCTGTCGTCGGTGTATCTCGCCGAGTCCGAGGACGGCAGCGAGCGCATCGCGCTCAAGGTGCTGCGGCACGTGCCGGACACCGGAGGCGGGCGCCTGTTCGATCGCTTCCTGCAGGAGTACGAGGTCATCGCGCGCGTGCGCCACCCGAACGTGGTGCAGATCTTCGATTTGGGAGTCGCCGACGACCACGCGTATCTCGCGATGGAGTATCTCGCCGCGGGCAACCTCGCCGAGCGCTTGCGGTCGCCGCTCGATCCCTGGACGGCCGTCGACTACGCGCGCCAGATCGCCGGCGCGCTCGAGGCGATCCATCGCGCCGGCATCCTGCACCGCGATTTGAAGCCGGCGAACATCATGTTTCGCGAGGACGGAAGTCTCGCGCTGATCGACTTCGGGCTCGCGAAGCAGATGCGGTTGCACGCCGCGCTGACGGGCACGGGCCAGATCTTCGGCACGCCTTACTACATGAGCCCCGAGCAGGGCCATGCGGAGCCGACCGACGAGCGCAGCGATCTCTATAGCTTGGGCTGCATCTTCTACGAGATGCTGACCGGCGAGCGGCCGTTCACGGCAAGCTCGCCGATGGGCGTGATCTACCGGCACGCGCACGCGGCGCGGCCGCGCTTGCACCGCGCGCTGACGCACTTTCAGCCCTTGCTCGACCGGCTGCTCGCCGTCGAGCGGCACGAGCGGTATCAATCGGCCGGCGAGCTCGTCGCGGCGCTGAATGCGCCGGAATTACGCGCGGCCAGCCGTGCTCACGCCGCGAGCGGCCCGAGCTCGTAGCCCGCGGCCGTCCAGCGCACGATCGAGGGCTCGTGGTACCACGCGCCGAGCACGATGCGGGCCGCGTCGCGGCCGTCGAGCGCGAAGCGATGCACGGCCGGCCGGTGCGTGTGGCCGTGCAGCAGCAGCGACACGCCGTGCTCGCGCATCGCGCGCTCCACGGCGTGCTGGTTCACGTCCATGATGTAGTCGCTTTTCGCCGCGACCTCGGTAGCCGAGAGCTGCCGAAGATCGCTCGCGATCCGCCGCCGTTCGGCGAGCGGCCGCGCGAGAAAGTCGCGCTGCCAATCTGCCGAACGGAGCTCTTCGCGCAGCGTCATGTAGCGCGCGTCGTCGGTGCAGAGCAGGTCGCCGTGCGTGAGCAGCACGGGCTCGCCGAACAGCATGACGCGCTCGTAGTCGCCGAGCAGGCGAGTGCCCGTGGCTTCGCAGAATTTCGGCCCGAGCAGGAAATCGCGGTTGCCGTGCATGATCGCGCAAGCCACGCCGGAGCTCGTGAGCCCGCGCAGCGCGGCGATGATCGGCCGCAAGCGCGGATCGTCGTCGTCGTCGCCGATCCACGCCTCGAACAAGTCGCCCAGGATGTAGATCTCGCGCGCTTCGCGCGCCGGCCCTGCCATGAAACTCACGAAGCGCTCGGTCGTCTCCGCGTCGCCCGCAGTCAGGTGCAGGTCGGAGATGAAGAGCACGGTCACGAGAGGCTACTCGATGACTTCGATGCGCTCGATGATGATCGGCTCGACGGGAACGCTGCGGTCGAACGGGCCGCCGCCCGCCGTCGGCCGATGGCCGATGTCGTCGACGACCTCCATGCCTTCGACGACCTTGCCGAACACGGCGTAGCCCCAGCGCGTCGGGCGCGGGTTCAGATCCACGTTGTCGGCGAGGTTGATGTAGAACTGACTCGTGCCCGAGTGCGGGTCGTTGCTGCGGGCGAGGCCGACCGTGCCGCGCAAGTTGCTCAAGCCGTTGCCCGATTCGTTGAACACGTTCTCGGTGACGGGCTTCGGCTCCATGTCGGGCGTGTAGGCACCCGCCTGAGCGATGAAGCCGGCGACGACGCGATGAAAGATCAGCCCGCTGTAGAACCCTTCGTTCACGTATTTCAGAAACGCCTCGACCGTCTTCGGCGCGCGGTTCGGATCGAGCTCGATGACGAAGTTGCCGGCGTTCGTGACCACGCGGACGCGCGGATAGCCGCTCGAGACGGGCTCCTCTTGCGCCATGGCGAGGTGCGCCGTCAAAAGCATGCTGAGCAACAGGCTGATCTTGCGCATCGGTTTCGACCTCGAGTCTTCTCGTGTGCCTACGACCGATGATAGCGGCTCGACGTTCCGCGAGGCAGCCGTCAGCGGATCGTACGCTCCGCGGCCCGAACCGTGTTCGCCATCAGCATCGCGATCGTCAAAGGACCCACGCCGCCCGGGACCGGCGTCAACGCGCCGGCCGTTCGCGCGACGTCGGGATGCACGTCGCCGACGAGCACGGAGCCGCGTTTCTCGAACACGGCGAGGCGCTCCGGGTGGCCGGCGAAGATCCGCTTCGCCTCGTCGGCTCGCGTGACGGAATTGATGCCGACGTCGATGACGACGGCGCCCGGCTTGACGAACTCCGGCGTGACGAACGCGGGCCGGCCGATCGCAGCAACGAGGATGTCGGCGCTGCGCGCCATCGCGGGCAGGTCGCGCGTGCGCGAGTGACAGATCGTGACCGTGGCGTTCTTGTGCAGCAGCAATGCGGCCATCGGCTTGCCGACGATGTCCGAGCGGCCGATGACGACGGCGTGCTTGCCTTCGAGCGGAATCTTCGAGCGCACGAGCAGCTCGATGACGCCGGCCGGCGTGCACGGCGCGAAGCCTTCGCGGTTTTGCAGAACGAGGCCGGCCGAGATCGGGCTGAAGCCGTCGACGTCCTTGCCGGGATCGATCGTGTCGAAGACGCGCTGCTCGGCATCGGCGCCGAGCGCCTTCGGCAGCGGCGATTGCACGAGGATGCCGTCGAAGCTCGCGTCCTTGTTGAAGCGGCCGACGACGCCGAGGACGGCGGAAAGCGTCGTCGCGCTCGGCAGGCGCTCGAGCTTCACGCCGAGCCCCGACTCTTCGGCGGTCTTCAGCTTGTTGCGGACGTAGACCTCGGAGGCGGGGTCGTCGCCGACGAGGAGGATTGCGAGCGCCGGCGGCCTGCCGAGGCGCTCTTTCACGCGCGCGACGCGGGCGCCGAGCTCGTCGCGAATTTGCTGAGCGACGGCCTTGCCGTCGAGAATCGTCGCAGTCACTTCGGGATCTTTTGGTTTTGCGCGGGGACGCGGATTCTCGCACGAGCCTCTTTCGCGGCTCAAGGCAAATGGAGGCTTGGCCGCGGCTCGGCCAGTGCTAAGATGCCGGCGGAAAAAGCGAGCGGGGCATGGCGCAGCCTGGTAGCGCATCTGCTTTGGGAGCAGAGGGTCGCAGGTTCAAATCCTGCTGCCCCGACCAAACAAAACCTCGACTTCGACCGAGCGCCCGTAGCTCAAGGGATAGAGCACCGGCCTTCTAAGCCGGGGGTTGCAGGTTCGAATCCTGCCGGGCGCGCCATGACTCATGCGCTAGAATGACGACACGCTGGTGGACGTAGCTCAGTTGGTAGAGCCCCGGATTGTGATTCCGGCCGTCGTGGGTTCGAGTCCCATCGTCCACCCCACTTCCCGCTAGCCGGGCCGTTAGCTCAATTGGTAGAGCAGTGGACTCTTAATCCATTGGTTGTAGGTTCGAGTCCTACACGGCCCACCACCTTTATCGACGAACGCGGCGCTCGTCGGACGATATCGGCGACGACGACCTTCCTGGCGTTCGCTGCGAGTCGCTCCAAATCGGCAACGTCGACACTCGCAATTACCGCGCCGCCTTCGAGGTCTGCTACGGCGACGACGAAGGCATCGACTGCTACTTCGGAGCCGGCACGGATGCTGGCCAGCAACCGTCCGGCGCGGATTCCGACTCGGGTGTCCACGGGGTAGACCGCGACGCGTTCGCGCCGCAGGCCGGCGAACACGCCGGCATCGGCTGCGCGACCCCGAACGACTTCCGCAAGGACGGCCGCCACGGTGCCTACCGGTCGATTGCGTGAACTGGCTTGTACGATGAGGGCGCGGACGCGATCGCGTCGCGATGGCGGACCCGCCGCCACTCCCGAGATCGCTTCGCTGTCGAGCAACAGCATCAGCTCGGCCGTCGGCGGGCTCGCCTGGGTGGCCTCGCAGCGGAGTCCCAACGCTCGAAAATGTGCGCCGCCCACTCGAGAGTTTCGGGCGGAACGGGGCCATGGGCACGCTCGAGCTCGGCGAGCCAATCGTCGACGGCTGAAAGATGCCGGAGCCTGAACAGGTGCGCGTTGACGGCGTCGTCCACGGCAGCCGAGAGGCTGCGCGCACCAACGAGCGCGCGCAGCTCTCGCAGGCGCTCCGTATCGAGCATCAGCGTCACCTTCTCTTTGGCCATGCGCATAGGTTAGTGCCTTTATACTGCCTGCCCAAGTTTCGATCCGCGTGCAGACGGGTCCGCGACCACGTGCATCAGCGTAACGCGCACACGACGTTCGGCCGCTTCTGTAATACTGGTTCTTTGCATGGATTTCGAACTTGGCGGTTACCGCGGAAGTGAGCGCGGCGTGCGCGTAGTCACGCATCTCGTGAGCTTGACGCAGGCAGCCGGCGTCGAAGTCCACTTCAGCGAGCTCGTGCGGCACGCGCGCTCGAGTTACCCCGACGTCGAGCACGGTTGGCTCAACGCGGCGCGCGAGATGCACGCGTTCGTCGCCGATCGCGTCGAAGGCGAGCTCGCGCACGTGATCTACGCGAAGCGGCTGTTCGGCTTGCCGTTGCCGGCGAAGCCGGCGGCGCTGCGCGTGTGGCACTGCAGGCGCGCGCTCGAGGCCGCCGGCACGGACGTGCTCGTGATCTGGAATCGCACGGCGCGGGCTAAGTTCGCGCTCGACGCGATCGGCGAGCGCCGCTGCGTGCACTGGGAGCACGGTGCCGCGTGGGACGGCGGCCGGGAGGCGGAGCGCAGCGACTACTTGAAGCGTGTGCCGCGCGCGATCGCGAACTCGAAAGCCGCCGCGCGCGTGCTTACGCTCAAGTGGAATTACCGAGGGGACGTACACGTGTGCCGCAACGCGCTGCGGCCGAGCATGGTGCCGCCCGAGCCGCAGGCGAAGCGTTTCCCGCGCGAGCGCGTGAAGCTCGGCGCCGCCGCGCGTTTGTACCCCGTGAAGGGCCTCGCGCTCGTGCTGCACGCCGTCGCGGCGTTGCGCGCGCCGCGCGCGCTCGACGTCGAGCTGCACGTGGCCGGCGCCGGGCCCGAGCTGCCGCGCTTGCGCGCGCTGGCTGGCACCCTCGGCATCGCGGAGCGCGTGACGTTTCACGGCGCCGTCAACGACATGCGCGCGTTCTATGCCGATATCGATTGCCTCGTGCACGTGCCGATCACGGAAGCGTTCGGCCTCGTCGCAATCGAGGCGGCCGCGCACGGTTGCCCCGTGCTCGCGGCCGACGTCGACGGTTTGCGCGAGGCGCTCGCGGACGGTGCCGCGGGCGCCTTGCTCGAGCCGACGCTGCCGCTCAAGCGCTACGTCGAGCTCGGCGGGGCGCTCGACGGGCTGCCGCCGCACGTCTACGACCCGTCGGCCGACGCCCTCCGCGAGCCGCGAGCCGTCGATCCGGAGCTGCTAGCTGCGAAAGTCGCGGAGCTGTTCGCCGACGCGCGCGGCTTCGAGATGCGCAGCGCGGCCGCCAGCGCGCGCGCGCTCGCGCAGCCGAGCTTCGCCGCGCACGTGCGCGACGTCATGGCGGTCATCGATGGCGTCGGCCGAGCGTAGCGGCGCCGCGCCGCGAGGCGCCGCATGACGGCCGTGCTCTATCGGCCGAGCCTCGACGCCCGCAGCGGGGCGGGGCAGCTGCTCGCGATGCAATGGCGCGGCCTCACGAGGGCGGGTCTGGCAGCGCTCGTCGCTTGCGACCGCGGCGCGCTGAAGTTCTGGCTACGGACCGGCGTGCGCGCGCATCGCCGGTCCGTCGCCGAGCTCGTGCGGTTGCAAGAGCGCGGCGCGGTGCTCGTCGATCATGGGTTGTCGCTGCCGAGCGCCGAGGTCGTCTTCGTGCACAACGTCGCGGCCGAAACGGCGCGGCACGTGCCGGCGGCGCTAGGACGCGACGCCGTGCAGCGCGAGCAGGCGTTTTTTCGCGCGCTGCGCGCCGATGCAGCCGTCGTCGCCAATTCGAAGCTCGTGGCCGATGCGCTGCACGGGCATTTCGGCGTCGCGCGCGAGCGCTTGCACGTTCTCTATCCGGGATATCAATCGCGGCGTTTCTCGCCGCAACGTGCCTCGGCCTTGCGCGCGTCTGCGCGGGCGTCCCTAAGACTCGACGACGCTGCGCCGCTCGTCGGGTTCGTGACGTCGGGCGATTTCGCGAAGCGCGGGCTCGATCTGTTTCTCGACTGCGCCGCGCGCATCGCGGCCGAGCGGCCCGATGTGCGGTTCCTCGTCGTCGGCTCGAAGCGCTTGCCCGGCGAGGCGCGCGCACACGCGCTCGCGCGCAACGGCACGCTGCACTATCGCCCGAAAGGCCGCGCGCCGGAGCGCTGGCTCGCCGCGCTCGATCTTTTCTTGTATGCGGCGCGGTTCGAGGAGTTCGGGATGGTCGTCGCCGAGGCGCAGGCGATGGGCGTCGCCGTGCTGACTTCGCGCGTCGTCGGCGCCGGCGAGTGCCTGCCGGCCGAATATGCGGAGTGGTTGCTCGAGCGACCGGACGCGCCGCTGTTCGCCGAGCGAGCGCTGCGGCTGATCGGCGACGACGCGCAGCGTCGGCGGCTCGCGGCCGTCGCTGCGGTGAGCGTCGCCGCGTACGACGAGAGCGCGTACGTGGCCGGCACGCAGCGGCTGCTCGAGGCTAGAACCCGCGGCTGAAGTAGACGGCGACGCCCGTCAGATCGTAGAAGTTGTCGGGCCGGCCACCTTGCGGATCGGTGGGCAGCAAGTTGTCGCGCGCGATCTTGTCGCCGAGACGGAGATCGATCGCGAGCGTCCAGCCGCGCAAGAACTCGTTGAGCTGCACGCCGCCGCCCAAGTAATAGCCGTACGCCGGTGTCGCCAAGTCGAGGCGCGCGGCGCCGGCGAATGCCGTAACCGCGAACCGCTCCGAGAGGTGGCGCCGGTAATCGAGCGCGCGCACGGCGAGCAGCCGGTCGCCGTCGACGTCGTCGAGCTCGATGCGCGCGCCGATGCTGCCGCGCGCGAGCTCGCGGCGCAAACCCGCGCCCAAGTGCCAGCCGCTGTCCGTGCTCGTCTCCTTGCTCGGCAGCGTGGCGATGTCCGCTTCGACGCGAGTCGCGTTGATGCCGACGTCGACGAACGCGTCGGCCGAAACGGCGGAAGCCATCGTCGCCGCGGCCACGAAGCACGCCGCGCGCAACGCGGCGCAGAAAGTGTTGTCCATGAGGTGGCTCATGCTAGAAGCGGATGAAGGCGCCCAAGCGCGAGTACGACTCGCCGAACACGTCGCGGCCGACCGTGAGCTCGCCGCCGACGAACCACTGGCCGAGCGGCCGGCTGTAGCGCGCGTCGATCTGCCGCGCGGTCTCGTAATTGCCGAGCGTGTAGTCGCCGTTCTCGAGCTGCCGGTACGTCGTCTCGAACCCGGCGCCGCCCGGCGAGTGCCAGCTCAAGCGCGCGTAGGCGCTACGCGCGCCGACGCCGTCGCCGAGCCGCCGCCAGTCGCCGCCCCAAGACCCGAGCACGTGCCCGTCGCTCGCGAAGCCGTCGCGATAGATATGGTGCACGTACCAACCGTTCTGCCATTCCGTGATCTCGAACGCCGCGGCGAACCGCTCGCCGAGCTTCGGAAACGCGATGCCGGCCGACAGCGCCGTGTTGCCGAGCCGCACGTTGCTGAGCGTCGAGGTGTCCTCGCCCGCGTACTCGAAGTAAACGGCGACGGGCAGCGGATCGCCGATCACGAACTGCGAAGTGAACGATGCAACCTGGTTGCCGAACTCCTCGGTGGAACCGGCCGCGGCGTTGTCGTGATCCGACGGATTGAAGAACGCGTCGAAGAGCTCGCCGAGCGAATCGTCGCGGCCGCCGCCGCCGTACTGCATGATGCGGCTGACGCCGAGCGACCATCCCGGCAACGGCTCGATCGACAAGTGCAGGCCCGCGAGCCGCGGTTTGCCCGTCGTCGTGCCCGTGCCGAGCGCGATGTTCGCCGACTCGCCGGTCTCGGCCATGAACGCTTCGTAGCGCAACTTCGCGCGCGTGAGGGGCGTGTAGTTCGAGACCGTGAGCGACGGCAGCGTGGCTGCCTGCGTGCTCATGAGCATCGCGCCGTCCTCGAACGGCGACCACCAGCGGTCGCGATAGCCGGCGTCGACCTGGAAGTATTCGCCGCCGAGGCTCACGACGGTGCCGGTCGGCGTCGTGTCGCCGTCGTAGGCGAGCGCGCCGGCCGTCACGAGGAAGCGATCGCCGGGCTGCCAGTAGAGCGCGGCCGAAGCTTCGTAGTCGCTCTGCGAGCTCATGCCGTGCCGGTTCGGCAGCGGCGTATCGGCGCCCGAGGCGACGCCGGCCGAAAGGCTCGCATGACCGATGCCGGCCGTGCGAGTCAGGCTCGTGAGAAAGCGGCGCACCTCGGCGCACAGCGCGGCGTCGCGCTCGCAGGCGCGCGGCAGCGCGTCGAGCACCGTGGCGGCCGCGATCGGCCGCGTGAGCGCGGGCTGCTCGGCGAGCATGAGCACGCGCTCGATCTTGCGCTCGATCTCGGGCGAGAGATCGACGGGCAGATATGGGCTCACGCCGCGCGCCTGCGCAGAGGTCGCGAGCATCGCCGACATGACAAACGCGAACGCGCACCGTCGCACCCAGTTCTCTCCGCCGGTTACCATAAGTCGCGAGGGCTGCATGATATCGTCAAGGCCGAGACGACGCGATTCGTTGCTGTTCGTTTACGGCACGCTGCGCCCGTTCTCCGACGTGGCGATGGCGCGGTGGCTGCGGCGCGCCGCGCGCTATCTGGGGTCCGCGACCACGCGCGGGCGTCTCTACGACCTCGGCGCCTATCCCGGCCTGCGCTTCGCCGGCCGCCGCGAGACGGTTGCCGGCGACGTCTATCGCATCGCAAACGCGCGCGTCTTTCGCGTGCTCGATCGCTACGAAGCGCGGTTCGTTCGCGAGCGATGCTCGGTGCGCCTCGCACGCGGCGCGCACGGGTCGGCGTGGGTTTATCGTTATCGTTACCCCGTCGGTCGCGCGGTTCACATTGCCGGCGGCGACTATCTCGTCTACTGCCGCGCTCGCGCGAGCCAAACCGGCAGCGCTCTTATGTAGAAGGTCTCCAGATCGCGACGCTGCTGCTCCTCACACGCGCAATGTGATTCGAGCCGCGTTGCAGGCCGTTTTTTCGAGACGAAACGCACGAAGCGACGCGTGACGCGCGTAACGCGTGTCGGGCTTCGCCGACTGCAAATCCGCCAAACCTTGGGATTCGAGCGCCGTTCGTCGCCGGACGGCGACGCTTCGACGTGTCGCCGTTTCGAGACTTTCTCGCTGAACCCGCGCGCCGCTTCGCTTTTTTCCCCCTGGCACGAAAGTTGACTAGGAGCGTGCGTCGTCCGTTTGGGAAGGGGTTCGGGGATGGGGCACACGCGGCCACGCTTTCGCGGGGGGATCGTCGTCGCGCTCGGCATGGCGCTCGCAGCATGCGGAGGAGACGAAGAGGAGGCTGCGGCGGCGGCCGATGCCGAAAATCAGGCGCCCGAGATCGCGGGAGCGCCGCCGACGTCGGTCGACGAGGACGTGCCGTATACGTTCAAGCCGTCGGCAACCGATCCGGACGGCGATCCGCTGATTTTCGGCATCGACGCCAAGCCCGCCTGGGCCACGTTCGATACGGCCACCGGCGAGTTGTCCGGCACGCCGTCGACCGACAGCGTGGGAACCCATCGCGGCATCGTCGTGTGGGTGTCGGACGGCAAGAAGAAAACGCACCTGCCGCCGTTCGACGTTACGGTGAGGCCGAAGAACAAGGGCCCGAATAATCCGCCGACGATCTCGGGCACGCCTGCGACGCAAGTCGTCGTGGGCACCGCGTACACGTTCACTCCCACGGCGAGCGACCCCGACGGCAATCCGCTCACGTTCTCGATTCGCAACCGGCCGAACTGGGCTGCCTTCGACGCGGCGACGGGCGGGCTGCAAGGCACGCCGCCCTCGGCGGGCACGTTCTCCGACGTCACGATCGCCGTCAGCGACGGGCAAGTCGCGGTGCCGCTGCCGGCGTTCACGATCCTCGTGACGCCGCCGCCCGTGAACAGCCCGCCCGTGATCTCCGGCGTGCCGATGACGAGCGTCGAAGCCGGGCGTGCATACGCGTTCGTGCCGACGGCGAACGATCCCGACGGCGACAACCTGATCTTCGCGGTCTCGGGCCAACCGAGCTGGGCGGCGTTCGACACGGGCACCGGGCGCCTGTCCGGCACGCCGCCGACGGGCACGACGGGAACCACGGGCAGCATCGTGATCTCCGTCACCGACGGCCCGAACACGGCATCGCTCGCGCCGTTCACGATCACCGTGACGGCGCCGACGTCGAACACGCCGCCGACGATCGACGGCACGCCGGCGACGACGGCGACGCAAGGCACGCTCTACAGCTTCCAGCCGACGGCGGCCGACGCCGACGGCGACCCGTTGACGTTCTCGATCGCGAACCGCCCGGCGTGGGCGACGTTCAGCTCGAGCACGGGCCGCCTGCAAGGCACGCCGGGGGCGTCGCACATCCGGACGTACGGCAACATCGTGATCAGCGTCAGCGACGGGAAGTCGTCGACGCCGCTCGCGGCGTTCTCGATCGCGGTGGAGTCGTCGAACACGCCGCCGACGATCTCGGGCACGCCGCCGACGACGGCGACCGTCGGGACGCAGTACTCGTTCACGCCGACGGCGGCCGACGCGGACGGCGGCACGCTCACGTTCAGCATCACGAACCGGCCGGCGTGGGCCACGTTCAGCTCGACGACGGGCCGGCTGCAGGGAACGCCGGCCGCGGCGAACGTCGGCACGTTCTCGAGCATCCGCATCAGCGTCAGCGACGGCCAGGACACGGCGCAGCTCGCGGCGTTCTCGATCACGGTGGCCGACGCGCCGAACCGCGCGCCGACGATCGGCGGCACGCCGCTCACGGCCGTGCTGCCCGGCGTCGCGTACTCGTTCACGCCGACGGCGAACGATCCCGACGGCGACACCCTGACGTTCAGCATCGCGAACGCGCCGGCTTGGGCGTCGTTCGACCCGGCGACGGGCCGGCTGTCCGGAACGCCGGGCCTGCAGCACGTCGGCACGACGAGCGGCATCGTCATCTCCGTCAGCGACGGCGAGGCGAGCGATTCGCTCGCGGCGTTCGACCTCGCCGTGCAGGCCGTCGCCACGGGCTCCGCGACGCTGTCGTGGACGCCGCCCACGACGAACACGGACGGCTCGCCGCTCACGAACCTCGCCGGCTACAAGGTCTACTGGGGCACGTCGCAGGGAAGCTATTCGAGCTCGGTCACGCTGAACAGCCCCGGGATCACGACGTACGTGATCGAGAACCTGACGCCGGGCACGTATTTCTTCGTCGCGACGGCTTTCAACACGGCCGGCACCGAAAGCACCTTTTCCGGCGTCGCGAGCAAGACGATCCAGTAGGCCCGACCGGGTGCCGCCCCCGGTTGGGGCGGCCGCCCACGCCGCCTCTCCACCCCCCGCCGGGCCGCTCCGAAGCGGAGTTTCGGCGGCCCGTCTATAATGCCGCCCGAGGATTGCCGCCCAAGCGAGAGTGGCGGAATTGGTAGACGCGCTGGACTTAGAATCCAGTGGGGCAACCCGTGGGAGTTCGAGTCTCCCCTTTCGCACCAGTCGTCGGCGGATTTTGAGAATGAGCGCAGCAGATTCAAAGAGTTACGAGGTCTCGCTCGAGAGCTCGGCCGGCCTCGAACGGCGCCTGACCGTGCGCGTGCCGAACGCCGAGATCGAGCGGGCCATCGCCGCCCGCCTCCAGCAGGTGGGCAAGACGGCGCGGCTCAAGGGCTTTCGCCCCGGCAAGGTGCCCCAGAAGGTCGTTCGCCAGTACTACGGCGGCCAGGTGCGCGACGAGGTCTTGTCGGACGTGATCCGCACGACGTTCTCGCGCGCCATCGCGGAGCGGAAGCTGAATCCGGCCGGCGGGCCGCGCATCGAGCCGCTCGCCGCGGCCGACGGCACGGCGGGCGAGCACTTCACGTACCGCGCGACGTTCGAGGTCTACCCCGAGATCAAGCTCAACCCCTTGGGCGAGCTCGCGATCGAGGTGCCGAGCGTCGAGGTCACCGAGGAAGACCTCGACACGATGATCGAGAAGCTCCGCGCCCAGCGTGCCACGTGGGAGAGCGTCGAGCGCGCCGGCGCCGAGGGCGACCGCGCGACCGTCGACTTCTCGGGCACGATCGACGGCGAGCCGTTCGAGGGCGGCTCGGGCAAGGGTATCGGGATCGTGATCGGCTCCGGGCAGGTGCTGAAGGACTTCGACGCCGCGCTGCGCGGCGTCGAGGCCGGCGGGAGCGCGACGGCCACGGTGCTGTTTCCCGACAACTATCCGGCCAAGGAGCTCGCCGGCAAGACCGCCGTCTTCGCGATCGACGTCAAGAAAGTCGAGGAGCGCAAGCTGCCGGAGCTCGACGACGCGTTCGCCGACAGCTTCGGGCTCGCCGGCGGGGCCGGTGCCCTGCGCGGGGAAGTGCGCAAGAACATGGAGCGCGAGCTCAAGGAGCGGCTGCGCACCGAGACGAAGACGCGCGCGTTCGACGCGCTGATCGCGGCGAACCGCATCGTACTGCCGCGCTCGCTCGTCGATGACGAGATCAGGGCGCTGCAGGCCGCGGCGCTCGAGCAGATGGGCAGCACGGATCCGGCGCAGGCGCCGCCGCGCGAGCGCTTCGAAGGCGCGGCTCAGCGCCGCGTGACGATCGGCTTGTTGGTCCAAGAACTTCTGCGCGAGCACAAGATCAAACTCGACCCTTCCCGCGTGAACGACCGCATCAAGGAGCTCGCGGCGCCGTACGAGAATCCCGACGAGGCCGCACAGTTCTACCGCAGCGACCGTGGCATGATGGCGCAGGTCGAAGCATCGGTGCTCGAAGATCAGGTGGTCGATTTCATCCTTGGACAGGCGCGCTGCACGACGAAGAGCATCGCCTTCAAGGATTTCATGAGCGCATAGGCGCTCGAGGAGCACATCGTTGGATACGAGAGCGTTGAATTTGGTCCCCATCGTCGTCGAGCAAACGGCGCGCGGCGAGCGGTCGTACGACATCTATTCGCGCCTTTTGAAGGACCGCGTGGTGTTCGTCGTCGGACCGATCGACGACTACATGGCGAACGTCGTCGTCGCGCAGCTCCTGTTCCTCGAGTCCGAGAACCCGGACAAGGACGTGCACCTCTATATCAACTCGCCGGGCGGCATCGTCACGTCGGGCCTCTCGATCTACGACACCATGCAATTCATCAAGCCCGATGTCAGCACGATTTGCCTCGGTCAAGCGGCGAGCATGGGCTCGCTGCTGCTCGCGGGCGGCGCGAAAGGCAAGCGCTTCTGCCTGCCGCATTCGCGGATCATGATTCACCAGCCGAGCGGCGGCTTCCAGGGCCAAGCCTCCGACATCGACATCCACGCGCGCGAGATTCTCAAGATTCGTGAGCGTCTCAACAAAATCATGGCGAAGCACACCGGCCAGAGCGTCGAACGTATCGAGCGGGACATGGAACGCGACCACTTCATGGAAGCGGAGGCGGCGGTCGAATACGGGCTCGTGGACGGCGTGCTCGCGAAGCGGCCCGAGGTTCCGTCGAAGGGTTGAGTCTGGCACGCAACGCGCTCCGTCGAAGGGTCGAGCCTGGCACGCGACGTGCCGCGATGGACGCGCGGCAAAGTGCGAAACGGCTTCTTTGCAGACCATGAACCGAAGTGCTATAAGGCCGAGAAACCGTACTGACGGGACGAAGGACAGTCACTATGAGCGATGATTCGCGCGGCAAGGGCGACGACGGCAAATTGCTGTACTGCTCGTTCTGCGGCAAGAGTCAGCACGAGGTGCGCAAGCTCATTGCGGGCCCTTCCGTCTTCATCTGCGACGAGTGCGTCGAGCTCTGCAACGACATCATCCGCGAGGAGCTCGACGAGCGCGCCGAGCGCGGCCGCGACAAGCTGCCGAAGCCGCACGAGATCAAGGCCGTGCTCGACGAGTACGTGATCGGCCAGCAGACCGCGAAAAAGGTTCTCGCGGTGGCCGTGTACAACCACTACAAGCGCCTCGAGACGCGCCAGCGCGACAAGAGCAAGAACGACATCGAGCTCGCGAAGAGCAACATCTTGCTGATCGGCCCCACGGGCTGCGGCAAGACGCTGCTCGCCGAGACGCTCGCGCGCCTCTTGAACGTGCCGTTCACGATCGCCGACGCCACGACGTTGACCGAAGCCGGCTACGTCGGCGAGGACGTCGAGAACATCATTCAGAAGCTCCTGCAGAAGTGCGAGTACGACGTCGAGAAGGCGCAGACGGGCATCGTCTACATCGACGAGATCGACAAGATCTCGCGCAAGAGCGACAACCCGTCGATCACGCGCGACGTCTCCGGCGAAGGCGTGCAGCAAGCGCTCTTGAAGCTCATCGAGGGCACGATCGCCTCCGTGCCGCCGCAGGGCGGCCGCAAGCACCCGCAGCAGGAGTTCCTGCAGGTCGACACGTCGAACATCCTGTTCATCTGCGGCGGCGCGTTTTCCGGGCTCGACAAGATCATCCTGAACCGCTCGAAGAAGAGCGGCATCGGGTTCGTCGCCGAGGTGCGCCCGCCCGACGGCGGCCAGCACATCAACGAGCTCCTGGGCGACGTGGAGCCCGAGGACCTGATCAAGTACGGCCTGATCCCCGAGTTCGTCGGCCGCTTGCCCGTGGTCGCGACGCTCGAGGAGCTCGACGAGGAAGCGTTGATCGAGATCCTGACGGAGCCGCGCAACGCTTTGACGAAGCAGTACCAGAAGCTCTTCGACATGGAAGGCGTCGAGCTCGAGTTCCGCGAGGACGCGCTGCGCGCCGTGGCTAGGAAGGCCATGCAGCGCAAGACCGGCGCGCGCGGCTTGCGCACGATCCTCGAGAACGTGCTGCTCGACACGATGTACGACTTGCCGTCGATGGCGAACGCAACGAAGGTCGTCGTCGACGACGCCGTGGTGACGGGCGAGACCAAACCGTACGTCATCTACGAGTCCGAAGAGCCGGCCGCCGCGGGAGACGCACGTCGTTAGCCGTCACGCGTCTCGTTCCGCGGTCCTTCGGCTCTCCGTTGAGCGCGGTGACGTGCTCGGCATTCACCCGCCGTCCGGTCGAGATGAGCCGGCCGGCCACTCACGAGAACGGAGTCAATGACAGATAGCACCGAAACGCCCGCCGTCCGACGCCTCCCGGTTCTGCCGCTGCGCGACGTCGTCGTGTATCCCCACACGGTCCTGCCGCTTTTCGTCGGCCGCGAGCGCTCCGTCGCCGCGCTCGACCAAGCGATGGCCGGCAACCGCGAGATCCTCTTGGTGGCGCAGACGCAGCCCGACATCGACGAGCCGGGCGTCAAGGACGTCTACGAGATCGGCACGCTCGCCACGATTCTGCAGCTCCTGAAGCTGCCGGACGGCACCGTCAAGGTGCTCGTCGAGGGCATTCGCCGCGCGCGCCTCACGAATCTCGCCCTGGCCGACAGCTTCACGGCCGAGGCCGAGGAGCTCGCCGAGGGCGGCGAGCAGGATCGGCGCGAGATGGACGTGCTGACGCGCTCGGTCATGTCGCGCTTCGAGCAGTACGTGAAGCTCAACAAGAAGATTCCGCCCGAGATCTTGACGTCGCTGTCGGGCATCGACTCGCCGGGGCGCCTGGCCGACACCGTCGCCGCGCAGATGACGCTGAAGCTCTCCGAGAAGCAGAAGGTGCTCGAGATCGCGAGCGTGCGCCAGCGGCTCGAGCACGTGCTCGGGCTCATCGACGGCGAGATCGACATGCTGCGCATCGAGAAGCGCATCCGCGGCCGCGTGAAGCAGCAGATGGAGAAGAGCCAGCGCGAGTACTACCTGAATGAGCAGATGAAGGCCATTCAGAAGGAGCTCGGCGAGATGGAGGATGCGCCGAACGAGCTGCAAGAGCTCGAGCAGCGCATCAAGGCCGCCGGCATGCCGAAGGACGCGAAGGAGAAGGCGACCTCGGAGCTCAGCAAGCTCAAGCTCATGTCGCCGATGTCGGCCGAGGCCACGGTCGTGCGCAACTACATCGACTGGCTCGTCAAGGTGCCGTGGCGCAAGCGCACGAAAGTGCACCAAGACATCGCCGAGGCCGAGCGCGTGCTCGAGGAAGACCACTACGGCCTCGAGAAGGTCAAGGAGCGCATCCTCGAGTACCTGGCCGTGCAGCAGCGCGTGAAGGCGCTCAAGGGCCCGATCCTGTGCCTCGTCGGTCCCCCCGGTGTCGGCAAGACCTCGCTCGGCCAGAGCATCGCGCGCGCGACGAACCGCAAGTTCGTGCGCATGTCGCTCGGCGGCGTGCGCGACGAGGCCGAGATCCGCGGGCATCGGCGCACGTACATCGGCTCGATGCCGGGCAAGATCGTGCAGAACTTGGGCAAGGTGAAGGTGCGCAATCCGCTCTTCTTGCTCGACGAGGTCGACAAGATGTCGATGGACTTCCGCGGCGATCCGTCCTCGGCGCTGCTCGAGGTGCTCGATCCCGAGCAGAACTCGACGTTCAGCGATCACTATCTCGAGGTCGACTTCGATCTTTCCGAGGTGATGTTCGTCTGCACGGCGAACAGCCTGAACATCCCGGCGCCGCTGCTCGATCGCATGGAGGTGATCCGCCTGCCGGGCTACACCGAGGACGAGAAGCTCAACATCGCGCGCCGCTATCTGATTCCGAAGCAGATGCGCCAGAACGGGCTCAAGGACGACGAGCTCAAGGTCTCCGATTCGGCGATCCTCGACATCGTGCGCTACTACACGCGCGAGGCCGGCGTGCGCAGTCTCGAGCGCGAGATCGCGAACATCTGCCGCAAGGTCGTGAAGCAGCTGCTGCTCAAGCCGCGCAAGGGCACCGTCAAGATCGATGCCGCGAACTTGAACAAGCTGCTCGGCGTGCGCAAGTTCCGCTACGGCCGTGCCGAGGAGAACGATCAGGTGGGTCAGGTGACGGGGCTCGCCTGGACGGAGGTCGGCGGCGAGCTACTCACGATCGAGGCTGCGATCGTGCCCGGCAAGGGCAAGCTGATTCACACGGGCCAGCTCGGCGACGTGATGCAGGAGTCGATTCAGGCCGCGATGACGGTCGTGCGAAGCCGCGCGGCCGTGCTCGGCGTGGACGAGAACTTCCACACGAAATCCGACGTGCACATCCACGTGCCCGAAGGCGCTACGCCGAAGGACGGCCCGTCGGCCGGTATCGGCATGTGCGCCGCGCTCGTGTCTGCGCTCACGAAGATTCCGGCGCGCTCGAGCGTCGCGATGACGGGCGAGATTACGTTGCGTGGGGAGGTTTTGCCGATCGGTGGTTTGAAGGAAAAGCTGCTCGCCGCGCATCGCGGCGGCATCGAGACCGTGCTGATCCCGGCGGACAACGAAAAGGATCTCGCCGAAATACCAAAGAACATCAAAGACAAGTTGAACATAGTTCCCGTCAAGTGGATCGACGAGGTGTTCGAGCTCGCTTTACAGCAAACGCCGCGGCCGATTCGCAGCGACGTGGTGGTGACGCCAGAAAGAGACACCCAGGTCGACGACGACGAGGCAAGCGAGGCGGCACTGGCTCACTAGTCGAAGTTGACACGCGAAAATCGCGCGGTATAAGGTGGCCGCAGTTTCGAGCGGCGGCCACGATTCGAGACCAATCTTCCTGGGGTAGATGTGCGCTTCCTGCACGTCTTTTCGAACAACACTATTAATACGCACACTCGTGTAAGGGATTCGTCGAATGAACAAAGCGGAACTCGTCGATGCGGTAGCGGCTGCGGCCAACCTCTCCAAAGCGGATGCAGGTCGCGCAGTGGACGCGGTGGTGAACAGCATTACGGCCGCGCTCAAGAAGGGTGAGCAGGTTTCCGTCGTCGGCTTCGGTACGTTCGGCGTGAAGCACCGCGCCGCCCGTAGCGGGCGCAATCCGCGCACGGGTGAGACCATCAACATCGCCGCGAGCAACGTACCCGGGTTCAAAGCTGGCAAGGCCCTGAAGGACGCCGTAAACTAACGCGCTCAAGTCCCAGGGGTGCTTAGCTCAGCTGGGAGAGCGTCGCCCTTACAAGGCGAAGGTCGGGGGTTCGATCCCCTCAGCACCCACCAGCAATAGCCGGAGTGGTAGTTCAGCTGGTTAGAATACCGGCCTGTCACGCCGGGGGTCGCGGGTTCGAGTCCCGTCCACTCCGCCATTTTCGACCGACGCTCAAGGGCAGATTTGCATTCCGGGCGCGCTCCGACTAGCGTGCGCCCGGAACGTAATCTGCCCTTTGGTTTTTCAGGAAGCGGCCATGCTGCAACGAATTCGTGAGGGCTTCGGCAAGTGGCTCATCGTCCTCGTGCTGGGCCTCATCGCCGTCACGTTCATCTTCTGGGGCGTCGACTTCAGCATGACGGGCGCTACGACGGTCGCGGCCACCGTCAACGGCGAGGACGTCCCGCTCGTCGAGTTCGACCGCGAGCTGCAAGCGCGCCAGAATCAGTATCAAGCGATCTATCGCAGCGAGCTCCCCGAAGACTTGCGCCGCGAGCTGCGCCGCGCCGTCGTCGAGGATCTCGTGCGCCAGGAAGCGCTGGAGCAGCGCGTCGAAGAGCAGGGCTACCGTGCGTCCGACGCGCGCGTCACGCAATCGATCCGCGAGATCGCGGCGTTCCAAGTGAACGGCGAGTTCTCGCTCGACGTCTACCGCGGCCAGCTCGCGAACGCGGGATTGACGCCGACGAGCTTCGAGGAGCTGCAGCGCGCGAGCCTCGAGCTCGGCGACCTGCAGCGCGGCATCGTCGAGTCCACGTTCCTGACGCCGGCGGAATTCCGCCGCTACATCGAGCTCAACAACGAGCGGCGCGAGATCGCGTACGCCGAGTTCGACGTCGACGCGTTCACGGCCGGCATCGAGATCGACGATGCCGCGATCGCGGAACGCTACGAGAACAATCAGGCGAGCTATCAAACCGCCGAGACCGTCGATCTCGAGTACATCGAGCTCGCGCTCGCCGACATCGCCGCGACGATGGAGGTCACCGAAGACGACCTGCGGGCGGCTTACGAAGACGAGCGCGAGCGGTTCGAGCGGCAAGAGGAGCGCCGCGCGAGCCACATCCTGATCGAGGTGGCCGAGGGCGAAGAGGACGCGGCACGGGCCGAGGCCGAAAGCGTTGCCGCGCGCCTCGCCGGCGGCGAGGGCTTCGCGGCGGTGGCGGCCGAGGTGTCGGACGACACGGGCACGAGGGGCCAAGGCGGCGATCTCGGCTGGATCTCGCGCGGCACGCTCGAGGGGCCGTTCGAGGACGCGTTGTTCGCGCTCGAGGTCGGCGAGGTCAGCGAGCCGGTTCGAACCGAGTTCGGGTTTCACCTCATTCGCCTGGAAGAAGTGCGTGCCGGAGAGCTCCAGCCGTTCGAGGAGGTGCGCGAGGAGCTCGCGGCCGAGACGCGCACTCGGCTCGCCGAGAACGAGTTCTACGACCGCGCGAACGAGCTCGCCGACGCGGCGTTCAACGCCGACGACGAGCTCGCGTCGGTGGCCGACGAAACGGGGCTGCCGCTCAAGACGGCGATGGGCTTCCCGCGCACGGGCGATGCGAGCCTCTTCGACAACAGCGCCGCCGTCGTGCAAGCGGCCTTCGACGACGAGATCCTCGACAGCGGCCGCAACAGCGAGCTCATCGAGCTCGCCGAGGATCACGTGCTCGTGCTGCGCGTGACGGAGCACCACTTGCCCATGACGAAGCCGCTCGACGAGGTCCGCGAGCAGATTCGCGACGAGCTCGTTCGCGAGCGCGCGCAGCAGCTCGCCGAAGAGGCGGCGCAGACGTTCCTCGCGGACGTCGAGCGCGGGGCCGACGCGGCCGCGCGGGCGGCCGAGCTGAACGGCGAATGGCATCCGGCCACGTGGCTCACGCGGGCCGACGCGGCCGTCCCGACCGAGGTGCTCACGGCCGCCTTCGGCATGCCGAAGACGGCGTCGGCTAGCGCCCCGCTGCGGGAGCTGGTCGCCCTCGCGAACGGGGGGCAGGCCGTCGTCGTGCTGACGGGCGTCGAGGCCGGGGAGCCGGCGTCGATGTCGCAGGCGGAGCGGGATCAGCGCCAGCAGCAGCTCGCGGATCAGGCGGCGAGGGCGGAGCTCACGGGGTATGCCGGCAACGTGCGGGACGCGGCGAACGTGCGCATTCCGCCTGCGGTGTTGGAGCCGCCGCTGTTCTGAGCCGGGTCCGCGGATCGAGCGGAGCCCGCTTATCCGCGAATTAGCAGCAGGTTTGCGAACTCCGAGCGCGTTTGCCTTGAGATCGGAGGCAGCCGTTCGTTGACGCCCATCGATTCCACCCAATATAGTGATTCACTATGAAACGTGACGTATTGCCCATTCCCGTGGAGGAAGACATCGATTCCGCGGTGCGCAAGGCAGCGGAAGCCACCGGGTTGAAGCTTGCCGACGTCATGCGTCAAGGGCTGCGTCACGGCGTGCCGGCCTTTATGGAGCGGTTAAGTCGAGCTTCCGCGGAGCGCCCCCCGAAATGCTTGAGCTATCTGGACGACTACCCGCGCTCGTCCGTTGCCGCAAAAGGCTATAAGGCCGCGTTGCGAGAAAAGCTCGCGAAGAAGTATGCCCGCGCGAATCGCTGACGCGGGTTTTCTGATCGCCCTGAACAGTTCCGATGAGGGAGAGCGCACTTGGGCGCGGTCCGCGCTCGAGAAATGGCGTGCTCCGTTCATCACGTGCGAGGGCGCCTTGATCGAAGCGGCGCATTTTTGTGCTCCGGCGCTCATTGCCCGGTTGCTACAAGACGGAGACTTCGCCGTCGCATTCGATCTTTAAGAGCAGATAGGTCCGGTCCAGGGTTTGCTGGAGAAGTACGCCGATCAGCGCATGGATTTGACGGACGCCTGCATCGTGCGGATGAGCGAGCTGTTTCCCGACTGTCACGTGTTTTCGGTTGACGGCGATTTTCGGATCTATCGACGCTTTCGCGATCAGCCGATCCCAACGGTCTACCCTTCCGGCGTCGGGTAGATGTTGAACCTCATGGCAATTCTCGACAAGACCGAGGTTCGTTAGGCCCACACCCCCTCCTGCCGCGCGCGAAAGGCCGTTACGGCGCTCAGGTGGCCGGGGAGTCCGCCGCGAAGGACATGCCGACGATGTTGAACCCGGCGTCGACGTAGACGACTTGGCCCGTGATGCCGGCCGCCAGGTCGGAGCAGAGGAAGGCGGCGGCGTTGCCGACGTCTTCGATCGTGACGTTGCGGCGCAGCGGCGACGTGGCGCCGACGTACGCGATCATGTCGCGGATGCCCTTGACGCCGGAGGCCGCGAGCGTGCGGATGGGGCCCGCCGAGATCGCGTTGATGCGGATGCCGTTCGGGCCCAAGTCCGTGGCCAGGAACCGCACGTTCGCCTCGAGGCTCGCCTTTGCGACGCCCATGACGTTGTAGTTCGGCAGCGTGCGGACGGCGCCCAGGTAGCTCAGCGTCAAGAGCGCGCCGGCGCGGCCGCGCATGGCGGGCTCGCACTTCTTCGCGAGCGCCGCGAGGCTGTAGCTCGAGACGTCGTGCGCGATGCGGAAGCCCTCGCGGCTCACGGCATCGAGATAGCGGCCCACGAGCTGCTCCGGCGGCGCGAACGCCACGGAGTGCACGAGGATGTCGAAGCCGTCCCAGCGCTCCGCCAACGCAGCGAAGAAGGCGTCGATCTGCGCGTCGTCGGAGACGTCGAGCGGCAGCGCGATGTCGCTGCCGAGCTCCTGCGCCATGCTCTCGACGCGCGCTTTGAGCTTGTCGCTCTGGTAGTTGAACGCGAGGTCGGCGCCTTCGCGCCGCATCGCCTGCGCGATGCCCCAGGCGATCGAGCGGTTGCTCGCGAGCCCGACGATGACGGCGCGCTTGCCCGCGAGGAAGCCCATCAACCGCTCTGCTCGGTGACGTCGACGAGCATCTTGAGCCGCTGACCGGGCTGGAGGTACTTGTCGCCGGCGCCGCGGTTCCACTCGACGAGCTTGTCGACCGTGACGCGGAAGCGGCGCGCGATCGACGACAGCGAGTCGCCGCGGCGCACGACGTACGTGATCTCGCGGATGCGGTTCGCGGCGAAGCCAACCGCCGAATCGGAGCGCACGAGCGAGGCCTGGGCCGTGGTCGCCGTCGTCGTCCCGGCGCCCGCCGCGGCCGCCGCAATTTGCGCCGGAGCCTTCGTCCAGACGACGAGCTCGCGGCCCACGCCGAGCACGTCGCCGGGCGCCATCGCGTTCCAGCTCGCGAGGCTGCGCACGTCGACGCCGTAGGCGCGCGAGATCGACCACAGCGACTCGCCGGCCCTGACGACGTGCGCCTGCCGCTCGCCGCTTCGCACCGTGCTCTGCTGGCGCTCTGCGCGCGCGTCGGCGCTCAGGCCATAGCTCGCGAGCGATTGCGTCGCGTGCGGAATCATCAGGTACTCGCCGGCGCGGATCGTATTGCCGCGGAGCTCGTTCACCTGGCGCAGCACGGCCGGCGTCGTCCGATAGCGCTCCGCAATACCGCCGATCGTCTCGCCGGATCGGACGCGGTGCCGCGTCCACTGCACGCGCTCGCGGTCGCCGAGCGATGCGAGCGCGGTCGCGAAGGCGTCGGCGTGACCGATCGGCAGCAGCAGCCGATGCGGGCCGTCGGGATCCGTTGCCCAGCGGTTGATGCCCGGATTCAACGCGTAGAGCGCGTCCGTCTCGATGCCCGCGAGCTCCGCCGCGAGCGCCATGTCGATCTGCCCGCCCGTCGCGACGACGGCGAAGCGCGGCTCGTTCGGAAGCTCCGGCAGCGTGACGCCGAACTCGGCGGGATTGCCGACGAGCTCCGCGATCGCGAGGAGCCGCGGCACGTAGGTGCGCGTCTCGGCCGGCAGGTAATTCTTGATGCCCCAGAAATCGCGCGGCTTGCCGGCCGCGGCGGCCCGCTTCAGCGCGCGCGCGACGTTGCCTTCGCCGGAGTTATAGCCCGCCACGGCCAGCAGCCAGTCGCCGTCGAACAGCCGGTGCAAGTCCTGAAGGTAATCGAGCGCCGCGCGCGTCGATTCGAGCACGTCGCGCCGGCCGTCGAACCACCAGTTCTGCGCGAGACCGAGACGGCGGCCGGTGCCGGGGATGATCTGCCAGAGGCCCGCGGCGCGGCCGTGCGAGTACGCGAACGGGTCGAACGCGCTCTCGACGACCGGGAGCAGCGCGAGCTCGGCCGGCATTCCGCGCGCCTCGAGCGCGCCGGCGATGTGGAAGAGATAGAGATCGGCGCGCGTGAAGACGCGGTCGAGATAGGCTTGGTTGCGCGCGTACCAGTCGCGCTCGCGCGTGACGGCCGGATCCGCCGAAATCTCCCAAGAGAAGCGCGCGCGGAGGCGTGCGATGAGGTCGTCGTCGACGACGACGTCGCGGTATTCGAGCGACGGCAGCGCGATCGGCTCGAGCGGCGCGGCGGTGGCCGCGACTGTAACGGCGGGCGCGGCCGGCGGGGCTTGTTCGGGACCGACGGACTGGCACCCGGCCGCGAGCGCCGCGACGGCGAGCACCAGGCCCACGCGGCCGCTCCGGCGCAGCCTGTTGTTCTTGTTGTCCATAGAGCGCCGGCGCCCGTTTTTGCGAGTGATGACCGTATCGTACTTCGGATCGCGGGTCGTGCAAGGTGTGGCCGTCCGGCGACGCGAGCTCATGCGTTGAACTGTGATGGCCCTCTCAGGCACGATCCCCTCATGAGCAGCGAATCGACACCGGGCAAGGAATGGCTCTCGACGCCGCTCGGGCGGCGGTGCCTCGCCAACGAGCAGCGGCTCGTGCGCCGCGCTCTGGAACGGGTCTTCGGCGAGCAATTGCTGCAGATCGGCGCCTGGGGCCCGCGCAACGGGTTTCTGCGCCATGCGCGCACCCAGCGCAGAGCCCTCGTCGATTGGCGGCCGGGCGCGGCCGCGGATCTCATCTGCGACCCCGAGCAGCTCGCGATCGCGAGCGACTCCGTGGACGCCGTGCTCCTGCCGCACACGCTCGAGCGCACACATTCGCCGCACGCGGTGCTGCGCGAGGTGGACCGCGTGCTCAGGCCCGACGGGCACTTGATCGTGCTGAGCTTCGCGTCGGGCGGGCTCTGGGGCCTCCGGCATCTCTTTTCGAGCGGCGGGTATCCGAACGGGCGCGACCAGGTCATCCGCGAAGGGCGGCTTCGCGACTGGCTCGAGCTTCTGTCGTTCGACGTGCCTGCCGCGACGCGCTATTGCCATACGCTGCCGATCGAACGCTTCAAGCAGATCAAGATCCTGCCGCGCGAAGAGTGGGCGCAACGCTGGCTGCCCGTGTTCGCGGGCGGCTACATGGTGCGCGCGCAGAAACGCGTGCTGCCGCTCACGCCGGTGAAGCTGTGGCGGCGCCGGCCGCGGTTGCGCGTGGTCGGCGGCCTCGTGGAGCCGACCACGCGCGCACCCGTGCGCGCGCTACCGCATCACCCATCGGGGCCACCTGAGCGATAAGCGGAGGTTGCCCCGATCCTGTCGTTACGTCCGTAAGCCTCTGTTGCGCCGCAGAGAGTATCATGCGCGACACCAAGGGGGACGTCGATGCGTGGAAGCCACCGGTCGCCTAAATCGCGCACTTCACGACAGAGACTTGCATGAGCAAACTCGTATACGTCGGCATGAGCGCCGACATGGTTCATCCGGGACACATCAACGTCCTCCGCAGGGCGTGCGAGCTCGGTGAAGTCGTCGTCGGCTTGCTCACGGACGAGGCGATTGCAAGCTACAAGCGGGTTCCCTTCATGAGCTTCGAGCAACGCCGAGAAGTCATTCAAAACATCAAGGGAGTGAGCCGCGTCGTGCCGCAGACGACGTTGGATTATGTGCCGAATTTGGAAGCGCTCAAGCCGGCATTCGTGGTGCACGGTGACGATTGGAAGGAGGGCGTGCAGCGCAAAACCCGGGAACGCGTTATCGAGGCGCTTGCGCGTTGGGGCGGCCAGCTCGTGGAGGTCCCATACACGAAGGGCATATCGTCGAGTGCCTTGCACGCGGCAATGAAGGAAGTCGGCACCACTCCCGAGGTGCGACTGAAGTCCTTGCGCAGGTTGCTGCGCGTAAAGCCGCTTGTGCGCTTACTGGACATCCACAATGCGCTGAGCGGCCTGATCATCGAGCACACGTTCGTCGACGGTCCGCACGGTCGCCGTGAGTTCGACGGCATGTGGGGCAGCAGCCTCACGGACTCTACCGCCAAGGGCAAGCCGGACATCGAGGCCGTTGACGTGACGTCGCGCATCACGACGTTGAACGAGGTTCTCGAAGTCACGACCAAGCCTGTCGTCTATGATGGAGACACGGGCGGACAGCCCGAGCACTTCGTGTTTACCGTTCGCACGCTGGAGCGGCTCGGAGTATCCGCCGTCGTCATCGAAGACAAAACGGGGCTCAAGAAGAACTCGTTGTTCGGGACGGACGTCCCGCAGGTTCAGGACGGCATCGAAAGTTTCGCACACAAGATTCGCACCGGAAAAAAAGCGCAAACGACCGACGATTTCATGATCATCGCGCGTATCGAGAGCTTGATTCTCGGCAAGCCGGTGGAGGACGCGCTCGAACGGGCTCGCGCGTTCCTCGAGGCGGGAGCGGACGGCATCATGATTCACAGCCGCGCCAAGACACCTGATGAGATCTTCGCTTTTTGCCGTCTATATAATGAGCTCGAGAACCGAAAACCGTTGGTCGCCGTGCCGTCGAGCTACAACACCGTTACGGAGGACGAGCTGCAGGCGCACGGCGTGAACATCGTGATCTACGCCAACCAACTGTTGCGCAGCGCGTATCCTGCGATGGTGGAAACGGCCAAGTCGATCCTGACCTATCATCGCTCCGCGGAATGCGATGCCCGAATGCTGTCCATCAAAGAGATCATCGAGCTCATCCCTGGGAGCAGGCAGTGATTGAGCCCTCCGTATTGTATCGTGTGTTGCGGCGCCACGGTGTCGGCTTCTTCGCGGGCGTACCGGATTCTCTGCTCGCGAGCTTTTGCGCGTACGTCGACGACGAGTGCCGGTCAAACGAGCACGTCATCGCGGCCAACGAAGGCAACGCGATCGCTCTAGGAGCGGGATTTCACCTGTCGAGCGGCAAGGTGGCTGCCGTCTACATGCAGAACTCAGGGCTTGGCAACGCCATCAATCCACTGACGTCGCTCGCGGATGCTGAAGTATATGCAATTCCGCTGATCTTGATCATCGGTTGGCGCGGCGAGCCCGGAATCAAGGACGAGCCGCAGCACGTCAAGCAGGGCCGCATCACTCCGGGACAGCTCAATCTGCTCGAGATCCCATATTGGATCGTCGATCGCACATCCGCGGTAGAGAGTATCGTGGAGCGGGCATTTGCTACGCTCGAAGCGCGCAGCGCTCCCGTCGCGCTGCTCGTGCGGGCGGATTCGTTCGCTAAGTACAAGAGCCGGCGCCGGCCAACCGCTGCGTCGCAGCTCAAGCGCGAAGATGCGCTGCGCGAGCTGCTGGCTGTCGTGCGCGAGGACGACCTGGTCGTGTCGACGACCGGCAAGACGTCCCGCGAGGTATTCGAGCTGCGCGCGGCGGCGGGAAGCGCACAGCGCGACTTCCTCACGGTGGGAGGTATGGGGCACACGGCGTCGCTGGCGTCGGGCGTCGCACTCGGGAATCCGAGCAAGCGAGTCGTTTGCCTCGACGGCGATGGCTCGGTACTGATGCATCTCGGAGCGGTCCCGGTCATAGGTCAACTCCAGCCGCGTAATTTTCTACACGTGGTGCTCAACAATGCGGCGCACGAGTCGGTCGGTGGCCAGCCTACCGTCGGCGACCGAATCGATTTTGCGGCGATCGCGCGCGCCAGCGGCTATCTCGATTACCGCTGCGCGGCGGATGCTCCGAGTCTGCGCGCCGCCTGGGCCGACTTGTCGAGCCGTGACGGACCGGCAATGTTGGAAGTGCGCATCGATGTCGGGTCGCGTGCGGATCTGGGTCGACCAACCAGCACCCCCCAGCAGAACAAGCGAAGCTTCGTCGATGTCGCGCGGCGCTGACGTTACGCCGACGCATTGGGCGCACTTCAACCCGGTGCGGATCGCGGCCGGCGTCGGCGCGCTCGAGCACTTGCCCCAATGGGTCCAGCCGCAAGTGAAGGTGCTGCTTGTTACGACCGCGGGCTTTTCGCGCCGTGGCGTCACAGACCGCCTACTTCGCCTGCTCGGTGAGCAACGGGTGGTAGTGCACGATCGTGTTACGCCGAACGCCCAGCTCGACGAAGTCGAGCATGCCGCAGTTAGTTTGCGTGACCAAAACATCGGTGCGATTGTCGCGCTCGGCGGCGGTAGCGTCTTGGACACGGCTAAGGCATTGTCGCTGGGCCTGTGCAGCACCGACGCGCACCCATTCGGCAACGTGTTCCGCGCGGGTCGCCCGCAAACGTGGACGGAGGCCGTGCCGCTCTATGCCATTCCGACCACCGCCGGCACGGGTTCCGAGGTGACGCCCTTCGCCACGATGTGGGATCGGACTACGCACAAGAAGCATTCGCTTTCTGGCGAGCGGCTCTATCCCGCGGTCGCATTGCTCGATCCGGATCTTACATTGTCCTTACCTCTAGAGGAGACGCTCTACTCCGCTTTGGATGCCATCTCGCACGCGCTCGAGTCGCTTTGGAACAAGAATCGTGCTCCGGTGAGCAGCGCCCTGGCGTTTCGCGCGCTTGCGATCGCCGAGCGTGCGTTGCCGCGAGTTCTCGCGACGCCGGATCGGGTGGAAGCAAGGGCAAACATGCAACACGCGAGCCTGCTTGCAGGCCTGGCAATCAGCCAAACTCGCACCGCGATGGCTCACTCGGTTTCTTATCCGCTCACGAGCCGCTGCGGCGTTCCGCACGGTCTCGCGTGCAGCTTCACGCTGCCATACATTCTGCGCGCCAACCTAGATCGAGTCGCCGAGCATGCGGAGGAACGCACCGTGCTTGCCGCCGTGCTCGAGCTGCTGGAGCGTCTAGATCTGGGCACGAGGATGCGGCAATACGTCTCTGGTCGAGAGATTCTGGGCCTGCAGGACGAGATGCATGCGCAAGGGCGCATAGAGAATTTCGCCGGCGAGCTGCCGGGTGGGCTGCCGCGGCTGCTCGAGGAGTCCGTTCGCTAACGTGCTCACAAAACTTCTACGAGCACTCGTCGGCGTCAGCTGGGGCAATCTCCTCTATTTCGTCGCCTGCCTCCTGCCTCGCGATCGCAACCTGTGGTTGTTCAGCGCTTGGAATGGGCGCAGGTACCTCGACAACCCAAAATACATTTTCCGCCATGTGCTCGAGCATACGACGGAGATCAAGGCGGTATGGATCTGCAAGGACCGGCGGCTGTGCGCGGAGTTGCGCCGAGAGGGGTTACCGGTTGCCTACTGCTACGGCTTCCGCGGGGTGGTATGCCAGCTGCGGGCCGGACTCGTTGTCTACACGCATTCCGCGTCTTGGGAGTTCGCGTCGACACTGCTGGGCCACCGCGTGAAGCGCGTCCAGACCTGGCACGGCATTCCGATCAAAAAAATCGGCTACGACGATTCGCGGGGCGGCGACGCGCGGCGGCGGGCAGCTTTACAGAGGCTCGTGTTTCGCTACGACGACGACCGCCACGACCTGGTGATTGCCGCGAGCGAGGAGGAGCGCAAGCGCTACAAGTCGGCATTCAACGTGCGCGATGAGGACATACGCATTACGGGTTCGCCGCGCAACGATGCGCTCGTGCGGTCCGCTAGGCAGCGGTCTGCGGGGAGCCGAGCGCATAAGAAGGTCATTTACATGCCGACGTATCGCGGTGGCGTGGGCTCGGAGTTCACGCTGTTTGCGGAAAGCGGATTCGAGTTCGCAGCTGTGGACCGCGCTTGCGAGACGATAGGGATCGACCTGTACATCAAGCTGCATCCGGTACAGGTCTTCAGCGAGCGCGACCGCGAGGCGCTTCGTAAGGCGAACCGCTTGCCCGCCATCGACAATAGCGGTGACATCTACGAGCGCATTGGGGAGTTCGACATTTTGATCACGGATTTTTCTGGCATCTATTTCGACTTTCTCATCACCGGTCGGCCGATCGTCATGGCGCCGATCGCTTTCGAGCGCTATCTCGCGCAGGACCGCGGCCTTTACTACGCGTACGAGGATCTTTGTCCCGAAGAGCCCTGCCATACGTGGGAGGACGTGCTCCGTCGCCTGCACGCACTCGCCGGGCCGTTCAAGGCCAGCGAGCGCTATCTGACACTGCAAAAGCGATTTCACCGCTATCTGGACGATGCGTCGGCCAGTCGTGCGACGGCAGAGCTGCTGCGCGTGGCCGGCATTCCTCGTGCAGCCGGCGTCATGTGCGAATCTGGCTCCCGCGCCGAATCGGCGGCGCTCGCACCACGGCGGACCGGTTCCTCGACGGCCGGGTCCGAGCAACGCTGATAGGGATCCTCATGTCGGATAGCGTTCTCCGCGTTGCGGCTGGCGCCCTGCCTCGGCGCTGCGCGTTAGTGCTACCGGTTGCGCATGCACTCTCGTGCGCAGCCGCAGTGGCATGAGCTACGTACCCGAACGGCTCGTGTCGGCCAATCGCGTACCGACGATCACGGACACGCGCCTCACGCGGAACGTTCTGCTCAGCTTCTTCGGCACGGTCGTGCCGATGTTGACGGGTCTCGTCGCGGTGCCCGTGTTGGTCGAGGCGCTCGGTACGGCGCGCTTCGGCGTGTTGGCGCTCGTTTGGATGGTCGTGGGGTACTTCAGCTTGTTCGATCTCGGCCTAGGTCGAGCGCTCACACATCTCGTGGCCGAGAAACTCGGCAAAGGAGCGCTCGAAGAAATTCCAGCCGTGATGTGGACGGGTATCCTCCTGCTCGGCGTGCTTGGTGTTGTCGCTGCCGCCTCGATCTTCTGGGCCTCGCCGTGGCTCGTGCGAGGTGTTTTCACCATGCCCGACGAGCTAAGGGCTGAGACGACCACCGCTTTCCGTCTACTGAGTGTCTCGGTCCCGTTCGTGATATTGGCGAGCGGCCTACGGGGCGTTCTCGAGGCGAACCAACGGTTCGGCTTGATCAACGCCGTTCGTTTGCCGCTCGGAGTTCTGACCTATCTTGGGCCGGTGGCCGTCGTGGCCTATACGCCCTCCTTGCCCGCCGTGGTCCTCGTGCTGCTCGTGGCGCGTGCGATCACCTGTGGCGTGTTCGGCCTCATGTGCGTTCGGCTTCATCCACGGTCGAGCGGTCGCCACCGGGTCGAGCGCTTGCTTATGAAGCGATTGCTGTCGTTCGGCGGCTGGATGACGGTGAGCAACGTCGTCGGTCCACTCCTCGTCCACCTCGGCCGGGTGTTGATCGCAGTGTTGATATCTGCGGAGGCCGTCGCCTATTTCTCCGTGTCCTATGACGTGCTGACCAACCTTCTCGTCATTCCCGGAGTCCTAATCAGCGTGCTGTTTCCAGCGTTCACCCAGCTTCTGCAGAGCAGCCCGGCCGAGACGAGGGTGCTTTACCGGAAAGCGGCCGTCCATCTACTGGCCGTCATGCTGCCTCTCGCTGCTGCCGCAGTGCTGCTCGCGAGGCCGGCGCTCGCGTGGTGGATCAACGAGGACTTCGCCGAGAACGGGTATCGCGTGGCGCAATTGATCGGCATCGGCGTGTTGATCAACAGCTTCGGCCACCTCTCGGCGGCTATCGTTCAGGCGTTCGGGCGGCCCGATTTGACGGCCGGCCTGCACCTCGCGGAGCTCGTGCTGTACGTGCCCTATCTCTGGTGGCTTGTTGGTGCCTACGGCATCGACGGGGCTGCCATGGCTTGGGTGATCAGAGTCAGCATCAGCACGGCTGCGCTCTATTTCATAGCAAATCGAGTTGCTGCGCGTGTCATCGCGCTGCACGCCAAGGATGGCTGATGCAGCAAGTTGAAGCGTTCACTGACGGCGCTTGTCGCGGAAACCCTGGTCCTGGCGGCTGGGGCGTCGTGCTACGCGCAGGCGGACACGTGAAGGAACTGTCGGGCGGCGAACCTGCAACGACCAACAACCGCATGGAGCTTAGAGCCGCTATCGAGGCGCTGGCGGCCTTGAAGCGTCCGTGCCGCGTGGATCTTTATACCGACTCGGTTTACGTGCGCAGCGGTATCACGGAATGGTTGCCCGCCTGGCGCGCGCGCGGTTGGAGGACGGCGGACCGGAAGCCGGTCAAGAATCGGGACTTGTGGGAAGCGCTCGCCGACGCCGCCGCGCGTCATGATGTCACCTGGCACTGGGTCAAGGGCCACGCAGGGCACGTCGAGAATGAACGGGCCGACCAGCTTGCGAACGAGGGCATCGATGCAATCGTTGCGGCGGGCGGCTGATGCGCAGGGTTGCTTTTGGGGCAAGGTGCGGCAAGATACGCGCACAACAGAATCGCCGATACGTAACCGTAGCTGCTGATGCGCCAAATCGTTCTCGACACCGAAACCACGGGCCTCGAGCCCGGTGCAGGGCACAGAATCATCGAGATCGGTTGCGTGGAGCTCGTGAACCGGCGTCCGACCCAGAACCGCTTCCATCGCTATGTCAATCCAGAGCGCGAAATCGATCGCGGTGCGCTCGAGGTGCACGGGATCGAGAACGAGTTTTTGGTCACTCAACCGAAGTTTGCCGACATCGCCGCCGAGTTTATCGAGTTCGTGCGAGGCGCCGAGCTCGTCATTCACAACGCTGACTTCGACGTCGAATTCTTGAATCACGAGCTGAAGCGGCTGTCCGGTGTGCCGCACGAGATTCGCTCCTGCTGTGGCGTGCTCGATACGCTCGCGCTGGCTCGCCGGCTCCATCCCGGTCAGCGCAACACGTTGGATGCGCTCGCGAAGCGCTACGGCGTGGACAACTCGAAGCGCGAGCTGCACGGCGCGCTGCTGGACGCGCAGATCCTCGCCGACATCTACCTCGCGATGACGGGCGGGCAAGTCAGTCTATTGCTCGAAAGCGACGGCCCACGTGCGCTGACCGGGACGGAAGCCGTCGACGCAGTCTTGGATCGGCATGGACTGGAGCTCGTCGTCATCGCCGCGAGCGCAGACGAGCAGCGGGCGCACGAGGCGATGCTCGCGGTCATGGCGAAGAAGGCGCAGCCGATCTGGCTCGAGCTCGATCGCGCGGCCGCCGAACACTCCACGCAGGCGGCTGCCTAGAACGCCGAACGGTTTGAAAGTGCTGTCATCACGCTGCCTTGCACTTCGTCGCGCTGTCAGCCGCCGTGAGTCGGCGGTCGATCGTCTGCAAGTTCTGCACGGCGGCCGTGCGACGCA